>Ga0209415_10021262_pt1 | contig 10011 bp, 4 predicted proteins | sample PeaSoiSIISIP2007_FD_187696 | JGI IMG/M metagenome (GOLD analysis project Ga0209415, IMG submission 187696) | Peat soil microbial communities from Weissenstadt, Germany - SII-SIP-2007 (SPAdes) (version 2) | ecosystem: Environmental > Terrestrial > Soil > Wetlands > Peat | place: Germany... | reverse complement strand
CCCCGAGTGGGTGATCCTCGAGTTCTTCGCCGCGCTCGCCGGGTTGGTGCTGGTGACGGTCAACCCCGCCTACCGGCCGGCCGAGTTGGCATTCGTCCTCAACCAGTCGGAGGCGGCAGGGATCTTCCTGGTGCCCGAGTTCCGCAGCCCCATGGCGAAATTCCTCGACGAGGTCCGGCCCGAGGTCCCGGGGCAGCGCGAGACGGTCCTGTTCACCGAGTGGGACGATTTCCTGGCCTCGGCCGACTCGGGCACCGCCCTTCCCGAGGTGCGCCCCGACGACGTGGTCCAGATCCAGTACACCTCGGGCACCACCGGCGCGCCCAAGGGGGCCGAGCTCCACCACCGGGGGCTGACCAACAACGCCCGCTTCTGCTTCGAGCGGCTCGGGCTCGCAGCGGGCGAGGTGTATGTGAACCCCATGCCGCTGTTCCACACCGCCGGGTGTGGGTTGGGCGTGCTGGGGGCGGTTCAGTCCCGGGCCGTCCACGTCCCGGTGCTCGCCTTCGACCCGGCGGTCGTCCTCGACATCCTCGAGTCGGAGCGCTCGAACGTGCTGATCGGCGTGCCGACCATGTTGCTGGCGCTGCTCGAGCACCCAGATGTGGCCCAGCGCGACCTGTCGGCGCTGCGCTGCGCGGTCTCCGGAGGTTCACCGGTGCCGGCCGAGCTCGTGCGCCGGATCGAGGGCCGCTTCGGCGTGCGCTTCAGCATCGTGTTCGGCACGACCGAGTGCTCGCCGCTGATGACCCAGACGAGGCTCGAGGACGACGAGGTCGACCGGGCCGAGACCCTCGGGCAGCCGCTCCCGCAGACCGAGGTCAAGGTGGCCCATCTCGACACGGGCGACGCGGTGGCAGTCGGGCAGGTGGGCGAGCTCTGCGCGCGTGGCTATCTGGTCATGCGGGGCTATCACCAGGCCCCGGAGGCCACCGCGGCGGCGATCGACCAGGACGGGTGGTACCACACCGGCGACTTGGCGTCGATGGACCGGCGTGGGTATCTGCGCGTCGAAGGCCGGATCAAGGACATGATCATCCGGGGCGGCGAGAACATCTACCCGCGCGAGATCGAGGACGCGCTGTTCTCGCACCCCGGCGTGGGCGAGGCGGCGGTGGTCGGGATCCCGGACCCCACCTGGGGCGAGGTCGTCGCCGCCTTCGTGCGCCCCGGCGGCGACGCGCCGGCACCGAGTGCCGAGGAGCTGCGGGCCCATTGTCGTGAGCGGCTCGCGCCCTACAAGACCCCCCAGCACTGGGTCTTCGTCGACGCCTTCCCGCTGACGGCCTCCGGCAAGATCCAGAAGTTCAAGCTGCGAGAGAGCTTCGTCGCGACGTCTGCCGGGCCAGGCGCCTAGCAACCGGGCGTCGGGCCAGTGCTCCTCGGATCTCGCCGGCCCAGCGCTGGCCGGCCACCAGGAACGGCTCGAGCACGGGTTGCCCCACTGACGCGTCCGCGCCCCCCGGTGTTGCTGTATCAGTGTTCAGTCTGACTGAACACTGATACACTAGGAGCATGAAGCCCGCCGAGGCTGCCGCGGAACTCGAATCGGCCCTTGCTGACCTGCACATTCATGCAGAATCCACCAACCCTGACGCCCACCGCGCGGACCTGATCGTCGATCTCGACGGCCACAACGTGGCGGTCGAGATCAAGACTGCCGCTGTGCCGACCGCCCACCAGGCCCGCTCCCTCGTAGCTCAGGATCGGCCCCACGGCGAAATGGTCAAGGTACTCGTCGTCGATCGCCTCCTGTCGGCGACCCAGGAGATCCTGGAGGAGGCCGGCTGGGGCTGGCTCGAGCGCCGTCACGGCCGGCTGCGCCTCTTTGGTCCGGGGCTGCGCATCGACGCCACCGTCACCCCGAGCCTCATCCCGACTGGGCCGAGCGCCCCTTTCACCACACCGGTCAGCCGGGAGGTGGCCGCCGCCCTGCTCCTGGCGGCGACGGACGGCGAAGAGCGGGTGCCAAGCCTGCGCCGACTCGCCGCCTCGACCGAACGCTCGCTCGGTGCCGTGTCGAACGCCGTGAAGGGCCTCCGGGCCGACGGGCTGCTGGCCGACAAGCCGCTGCTGCCCGAACTCTTCTGGGCGCTCGCCCCCCATTGGGCCCGGGCCCAAGACACCTTCGCCCTGGCCGAGCTGCCGACCGACTCGAATGCCGTGGTGCGCGGCGACCTTGCCGCCGCCGCCTGGGGCGCGCCAGTCGTCATAGCACCCGCTCACCCGGCCGATCTCTATGTGAGCTCCAAGTTCGAGCTCAACCACGCCCTGGTTACTGGGCGCCGCGTCGATCCAGGACTCTCCCACGCGGCGACCGTCACCTTGGCACCAAGCTCCTTGGTGACCAAGCGCCCCTTTGAGCGCACCGTGAGCCTGCCGCTTCGGGGCGTCGCCGGTGTTCGCCCGGCGCGGCGTGCCGACGTCGTGCCCATTGTCCATCCGGTGTTCGCTGCCTTGGACCTCGCCGCCGACCCTGCCCGCGGCCAGGAGATCCTCGATGACTGGACCGAGCTGCCCCAGGAGTTCCGCCGTGTCTGGTGAGCCGCCGATCGTTTCGCTCGTGGCCGATCCGGCCCGCATGCTCGAACGCTTGGTGCGCGCCTTGGACACCATCGATCAGGCCGGCATGGGCGAGTGGTGCCTCATCGGCGGGGTGGCCGTGATGTGTCGCCTCGCCGAGGCCCATCGCGTCACTCAGGACCTCGACACCCTCGTGCGCTCGGCCACCGGAGAGGGTGCGATGGAGCTGCTGCTCGAGGTTGCCACCTCGACGACTCCCACCGGCTCGGCGTTGCTCGCGGACGGCACCAAGGTGGACGTCATCGAGGTCACCAGGGAACTCGACGAGGAGGCCCTGCCAGAGGACACTCTCGCCCGCATGTTCCCGCTCTCCCACTTCTTCATGGCCACCACCGCGGAGACGGTCAGTTTGGAACTGCGTGCGCCAGACCAGACGCTCATCATCCGGCGGCCACTGCTGCTCGCCCGGCCAGCGGCGCTGGTGGCGCCAAGCTCCAGGCCATCGAGACCCGGAGCACCGCCAACGCGGCCAAACGCCAGACCGATGCCCTCGACATCTACCGTCTGCTGCGCACCGGGCCCGAAACTGTGGCCGCCGAGCTGGCCCTCGCCCCTGGCGACCGTGCTCAGTGGTCCGCCGGCCAGATCGAGTGTCTGTTCGTCGACGCGGCACAACGGACGAAGCGCTGGCTCGCCGACGTCGCCGGGCCGGCCTTCACGCCGGCGGCGTTCGACGACCTCGAGGCTCTCGGCCACATCGCCGTCGCCACGCTGCGCATGCGGTCATAGCGGGCACTCGGTACGACCCCAGAATCAGAAGCCCGCCAAACCGGGGACCGGCCCCTTCACAGCACTCTTGTGCGCACGGTGAAATCTCATGAAGAGTCGGCGCGAGGCTCCATTTGGTGACATCGGGCCGTTTCAGATACTTCCGTTAGCACCGCCCGGCCCGGGGCATCCAAGAAAATTCGTCACCTCAGTGCGGGGTGCCTCCACGGACGCACAGTGGAGGACATGGAACGCACGCCGGCCACGGGGCCGAGGAGCCCTCGGCCATGACTAAACGAAAACTATTTGGTGGAGGGCTTCTCTGGTGCCGGTAAGTCCTCGGTTTACGAGGAGCTGATCCGGCGCGGCTACCCATCCGCACCGACAGTGCCTGGGCCCAACTTGCCGACCCCGACACCGGCCTCCCGGGTGGGCCCATTCATCACGACAACTGGATGTGGGCCACCATAAGGCTGTCAGCGAACTTGAAAGCCCGAAACCAGAAGGGTTGTTCGTCTGTGGGAGCGGCCGTGATCGTGATCACTTTGCGCCCTATTTCACCAAGATGTTCAACCTCCGCATCGACGATGACACCATGCGTCGCCGACTCCAAGAGCGCACCGCTGACGACTGGAACTCGGGCCCGAGGATCGTTATGCGGAACAGCTCGAGGAGGCAATCGACCTCATGCTCGAGCTGAATCGGAGAGACGAAACACCGTGGAGCGATAGACGTAGACGCTACCCAGCCTCTCAACCAGGTAGTCGACGAATTGCTCCGGCCACCCCCCAGCGGCGGTGCCGTCAGACGAAGCAGGAACCAGCCCGCAGCCGTCGGCTGCCGCAGTCAGACGCCCCGGACAGGGGCGACTGACCCGGGGCCGCTCGGCCGCAGGGTCAGGGGGAGAGCGCGCTGTGGTGGTTGCTCGGCACCGAGGACAGCCAGGTGCGGAGCTTGTCCGCGGGCATGGGCCGGGCGAGCAGGAAGCCCTGCGCCAGGTCGCATCCGGTGGCGCGCAGGGTGGCCAGGACCTCGGAGGTCTCGACCCCCTCCCCCACCACCCGCAACGACAGGTTGTGGCCCAGGTCGACGATGGACCGCACGATGGCGGCGTGGGCGGGGTTGGCGAGCATGTCGATGACGAAGCTCTTGTCGATCTTGAGCTCGTGGACCGGGAGCGACGACAGGTAGCCGAGCGACGTCTGCCCGATGCCGAAGTCGTCGAGGCTCACCCGGACCCCCACGGCGTCGAGCTCGGCGAGCACCGTCGCGGCGCGGGTGGGGTCGGTGAGCAGCGCGGTCTCCGTGATCTCGACGATGAGGCGGTCCGGTGCCACCCCCACGGTCCCGAGGACGTCGATGACCTGTTCGGCGAAGTGCTCCCGGCTGAGGCTGCGCGCCGACACGTTCACGGCCACGGACACGTCGCCCCACGCGTCCCCCAGCTCGCGGATGTCGCTGAGCGCGGTGGCCAGCACCCACCAGGTGAGCTTGTCGATGAGATCGGTCTGCTCGACGAGGGGGATGAACCGGTCGGGGTACAGCAGCCCGAGCTCGGGGTGCTGCCAGCGCACGAGTGCTTCGACCGCCTCGACGCGGCCGTCGCTCATGGTCGTCTTCGGCTGGTAGTGCAAGACGAGCTCGCCGTCGTCGATGGCGTGGCGCAGGGCGGCGATCAACCCGAGGTTGGCGGCGTCGTAGTGGTCCTGCGCGGCGTCGTAGCGCACCACCCCGACGTGCTGCGTCTTGGCCATGTACATGGCCACGTCGGCGTACTGCAGCAGGTCGTCGACCTCGACCCCGTCCTCGGGGGCCACCACGTACCCGATGCTCGACTCCACCGAGAGCGGCAGCCCGCTCACCTCGACCTCCTTCTCGATGACGGCGCGCAACCGGCCGAGCACCTCCTCGACGTCCCCGACGTCTTGCAGGATGATGCCGAACTCGTCGCCGCCCAGGCGGGCCACGGCGTCCTCGGGCCGGGTGGTGTCGGCGAGGCGCTGGGCGAGCTTGGCAAGCAGCTCGTCGCCGTTGTGGTGGCCCAGCGTGTCGTTCACCTCCTTGAAGCGGTCCAGGTCGATGATGGCGATCGCCGTGTTGGTGCCGGCCCGGCGCGCGTGGTCCACGGCCGCCTGGGCACGGCTGTGGAACAGCGTGCGGTTCGGGAGGTCGGTCAGCGCGTCGTGCTCGGCCATGAACTTGTTGGCCTTCACCTGCTGGCGCAGGCGCCGGCTCACGGACACCGAGATCACGAAGAGCACGACGTACAGCGCCCCCAGGCCGAGGGCCAGGTCCCGGGTGAGCGTGCGCAGGCCCGAGGTGACGTCCGCGCTGATGGGGGCGTAGGGCATGTACAGCTCGAGGACGCCGACGATGCGCGACGGGCTGCCGGCGTACAGGGGCTGGTAGACCTCGACGGCCTCGGGCCCGAGCGGTCCCGTGTCGTTGTCGTCGGCGTTGAGGCGCGTGAGCCGGGCCGTGACAATTCCTCGTGCGGCGTCGAGTGCCTCGTCCTCGGGTCGCTGGTGGTACCCCGAGCCGTCGTCGGAGAACACGACGTTGCCCGCCAGGTCCCGCAGCCGGAGCCGCAGCACGCTGTGGCCGCCCACGGCCTGGTCGCTCAGGCGCCGCAGCTCGCGGGTCTCCTCGGCGCTGAACCCCTGGCTGAGGGGCCGGCCGCTCAGGATGGGCTCGACCGCCGTCTGGGCCACGAGCAGGGCCTGGGAGCGCCCCTCGGCCACCCCGCGCTGGCGGGCCTCGCTCTGGTAGCTGGCCGCCAGCAGGACCCCGAGCAGCGACACCGGGACCGCGATGATGACGGCATACGTCACGAACATGCGGACGAGCGACCCACCCTTGGGGCGGAGCGAGGTCATCGCGTCATGTCGGCACGCCGTGCCCGGAACTTGATTCTCGGCCCTGACCAGGGCGTTTCAGGTCGGCCGGAGGTCGGGGCAGCCGAGGGCCGGGCCCTGCGGGGCCCGACGGGGTCAGCGGGCGCCGCGCACGAGGACGCCCGGGCGGGCGCCGGTGTCCCGACCGTGCTCGAAGGTGGCCCGCCCCGCCTTCACGGTGGCCACGTACCCCACGGCGTCCTGCACCAGGCGCCGGCCGCCGGCCGGGAGGTCGGCCACCACCCGGGGCGACCCCAGCTGGAGGCCGTCGTAGTCGATGACGTTCAGGTCGGCGACGGCGCCGGGCTCGAGCGTCCCGCGGTCGCCCAGCCCGTAGAGGCGGGCGGTGTCGAGCGTCTGCTTCTTCACGACCCACTCGAGCGGCAACCGCTCCCCCCGGGTGCGGTCGCGGGTCCAGTGGGTGAGCATGAACGTCGGCTGCGACGCGTCGCAGATCACCCCGCAGTGCGCCCCGCCGTCGGCCAGCCCGGCCGCCGCGCGGGGGTGCAGGAGCATCTGGCGGATGGGGTCCAGGCTGAGCGAGGCGTAGTTGAGGATGGGCACGTACAGCAGCGCCTGCCCGTCGTCCTCGAGCATGGCGTCGTAGGCCACCTCGAGCGCGGCGCGACCGGCACGCGCCGCCAACGAGGCGATCGAACGCTCGGGCCCGGGCTCGTAGTCCGGGGGCGTGCCCAGGACGAAGGTCAGGGCGAAGGCGTCCTCGAGCACGGCGCGGGTGGCGTCGTCGGGCTCCCACGACAGGATCGAGGCCCGCACCGAGGGGTCGCGCAGGGCGGCGGCGAGCTCGTCGGGCCCGAGGTGCGCGGCCTTGAGCGCCTGGTAGGCGGGGACCACGTCGAACAGACAGTACGTCGTGTGGTGACCCGACAACAGCCCCGTGGCGCGCGCCGCCACCTGGGGCCACAACTGCGCGCCCTGGTCGGCCGCCACCGCCGACGCGTCCATGAGCTCGCGCCACAGGTCGGGGGCGGCCGACACCTGGAGCAGGGCGAAGGTGACCGGGCGGGCGATGGCGGCGGACAGCCGCCGCATCCAGTCCACCTCCCGGACGGGGGCCACCACGTCCTCCCCGGCGGCACCGGTGGGGGCGAGCTCGAAGACACCCGTGCCCAGCTCCCCGAGCGCCGTCCCGATCCCGAAGAGCTCGTCCTCGGCGGCGTAGGTCCCCGGGACGGGCTCGCCGTCGATGGCCCGGTGGGCGATGGTGCGCGACGTCGAGAAGCCCAGGGCGCCGGCGGCCACCGCCTCCTTCACGAGCGCCTTCATCGCCGCGATGTCGTCGGGCCCGGCCGGCTCGTTGCGCGCCCCGCGCTCGCCCATGACGTACGCCCGCACGGCGCCGTGTGCCACCTGGGTGCCCACGTCCATCGTCCAGCGACGTCGCTCCAGCGCGTCGAGGTAGCCGGGAAAGCTCTCCCACTCCCACTCGATGCCCTCGGACAGGGCCGTGCCCGGGATGTCCTCCACGCCCTCCATGAGCCCGATCAGCCAGTCCCGGCGCTCCGGGCGGGCCGGCGCGAACCCGACCCCGCAGTTCCCGGTGACGATGGTCGTGACCCCGTGCCACGAGCTCGGGGCGAGCACGTCGTCCCAGGTGGCCTGGCCGTCGTAGTGGGTGTGGATGTCGACCCACCCCGGCGCCACCATGAGGCCGTCGGCGTCGATCGTCCGGCGCGCCGACGGGGACCCCAGACGGCCCACGTCGGTGACGCGCCCGTCGTCCACCGCCACGTCCGCCGTACGGGCGGGGGCGCCCGTCCCGTCGACCACCGTTCCCCCGCGGACGACCAGATCATGCACCCGGGGCGCCTCCTTGCCGGGCATCATGGTGGCATCGACGGCACGGCTGTACAAGGACGACAGCCACGGACGGTGACCGACGGCGACCCGGCTCCCCCTCTCCACGAGGGCGGCGACGAGCGCCCGGGCAGGTGAGGGCGGCCACGGCGCATCGGCCGGTTTGACAACCCCACCCTGAAAAGGGTGTTGAATTGACCGGGGGGGCCGAGCGGCTACGCGCCCGGCAGCACCAAGAGGGGTGCCCGAAGGCTGGGATGACGAACCGCAAGACGACTGAGGGTGGCCGACGCCTCTCCCCGCGCGCCCGCGTGGCCGGGGTGGTCCTGGCCGCCGTCCTGGGTGGCGCCCTGGGGTCGGCGGTGGGCACGGCCGGGGCCACGAGCCCCACGTCCACAGCCATCACCTCGGTCATCCCGGCCACCCCGACGGCGGGGGCGGCGTTCGGCGTCTCGGTCTCGGTGACGGGCACCCCGACCCCCACCGGCACGGTCGTGGTGTCCGACGGCGGCACCCAGTCGTGCGTCGCCACCCTCGACGCCTCGGGCAACGGCACCTGCCTGATGACCGAGGGGACCATGGGCAGCTACACCCTCACCGCGGCGTACTCGGGGGACGCCAACGACGCCGCCAGTACGTCCGCGCCGTCGGCGGTCACCGTCGTGGCGGCGACCACCACGACCATCACCCAGGTCACCCCGCGCTCGCCGATCCAAGGCGGACCGTTCTCCGTCTCGGTGTCGGTGACCTCGGCCGGAGGGCCCACGCCCACCGGGACGGTGCTGGTGGCCGACTCCTTCCAGTCGCTGTGCAGCGCGGTGCTCGGGGCGTCGGGGACCGGGACGTGCACGGCGACGGAAGATGCGTTCGGGACCGTCGACCTGCAGGCGGCCTACCAGGGGGACTCGTCCAACGGCCCGAGCGCCACGGCGACCAACACGCCGGTGACCATCCTGTACCCCACCACCACTGCCATCACCGGGATGTCGGCGGGCCGGGTGGCCGGCCAGCCGTTCACCGTCCACGTCTCGGTCACCACCGCCGGCCCGAGGCCGACAGGGACCGTCCAGATCCTCGGCACCAGCAACTGGTGCAGCACCGGCGTCGACGCCTCGGGCGCCGGGGAATGTCAGCTCTTGACGCCCGACGCCGGGACCCAGACCGTCACCGCCACCTACAGCGGCGACGCCGCCGACGGGGCCAGCTCCACGCCCTCGGCGGTGGCCGCCTCGGTGGGCAAGGCGCCCACGGCCACGACGATCAGCCGCATCTCGCCGAGCGTGGCCGCCGGGACGCCGATCACCGCCGTCACCCAGGTGGCGTCGACGGGCACGGACCCCTCCGGCACCGTGGTGGTGAGCGACGGGTCCGTCAGCTGCAGCGCCACCGTGGTGGCGCGGGTGGCGAGCTGCAGCCTGGCGGAACCGGCCGCCGGGCGCCACGCGGTGACGGCCTCGTACTCGGGGGACGCCAACGACCAGCCGAGCACGAGCGACGCCGCCGCCGTGACGGTGGGCACCACGACCGTGGCCCCCGCCCCCCCGGCGCGCTCCTCGCCGTCCATCACCAGGTCCACCTTCACCTTCCCGTCCACGTCCACCTCCACCTCCACCTCCACCTCCACCTCGACGTCCACCTCCGCCCCCTCCTCCCTGACCGGCCCCCCGGTGACCGGGCCCCCGGGACCGTCGAGCGGGGTCACCCTCGGCCCGGTAACCCGGGCCGGCGGCGGCGCCACCACGTCGCCGTCGGGGAGCACCACGGCGCTCGGCGCGTACTCGGCGCTGTCCGACGCGCGGGGGTCTGCGAACCTCCAGATCGAGCTCTTCGCGCTGCTGGCGCTCGTGAGCGCGGGAGGCGCGGTGGTCGCCTTCGCCGGCGGTGGGGCGTCGGGGGGCAGCGCCGGGGGGTCCCCGGACAGCCCGGCCGGCCCGGCGCCGGGTGGCGCCAGCGGTGCGCCGGGCGATGCCGGCGCGGGGACCGGGGCGGGGACCGGGGCTGGGACCGG
>Ga0209415_10021261_pt1 | contig 10011 bp, 11 predicted proteins | sample PeaSoiSIISIP2007_FD_187696 | JGI IMG/M metagenome (GOLD analysis project Ga0209415, IMG submission 187696) | Peat soil microbial communities from Weissenstadt, Germany - SII-SIP-2007 (SPAdes) (version 2) | ecosystem: Environmental > Terrestrial > Soil > Wetlands > Peat | place: Germany... | reverse complement strand
CTGCCTTCCGCCTTCGCCAACTGGTCGGCAAGCGTGTCCCAGGTGATCAGCCATTTCCGCCGCCCGGTCTTCGTCATCACGTGGTTGCAGGCGTCGATGCAGAGGCCGCAGCCGATGCATTCGAGCTGGAGGCCGTCGCGGATGTCGATCCCGGTGGGGCAAGCGGTCACGCAGGCACCGCAATCCACGCAATCGCCCGCCTGCACGCCGTCGTGCCGTTTGCCGCGCATGCGCGGCTCGCCGCGCCAGGCCTGATACGTCACGGTCAGGCTCTGTTCGTCCAGCATCGCCGACTGGAACCGCGGCCACGGACACATGAAGGTGCACACCTGTTCGCGTGCCCAGCCGGCCAGCACATACGTCGTCGCGGTGAACAGGAAGGTGAAGAAATACACCTCCTCGGACGCCCTGCCCGTCCAGAACTCCACCGTCACGGTCGGCGCATCGACGTAGTACATGATCCATGCGCCGCCGGTCCAGAATGCGACACCGAGCCAGACCGCGTGCTTCAGCGCCTTGCGCCAGACGGTATCGAACGAAACCGGTTCAGCGTCGCGCTTCATGCGCTCGTTGCGGTCGCCTTCGACCAGGTACTCGACCCACATGAACAGGTCGGTCCACGCCGTCTGCGGACAGCCATAGCCGCACCACACGCGGCCGATCAGGCTGGTGACCAGGAACAGGCTGACCGCGCCGACGATAAGCAGACCGGTCAGGTAGTAGATGTCCTGCGGCCAGAACTCGAGGTTGAAGAAGTAGAAACGCTCATGCCAGATATCGAGCAGCACCGCCTGGTCGGGCTGGTTCACCCCGCGATGCCAGCGCAGCCACGGCAGCAGATAGTAGACGCCGAGGCAGAGGATCAGCACCGCCCACTTGAAGCGTCGCACCGGCCCGTGCACCGCCTTGGGATAGACCCGCACGCGATTGGCATAGAGGTGATGGCCGGCCTCTTCGGCTTGCAACTGCAGTTGCCGATCCGCTCTGCTGATGCGGGACACAATGACAGACCTTATTCGCCGCCACCGAGCGAATGGACATACAGCGCAAGGCTCTTAATCGTCGCGGCATCGAGGCGCGTGTTCCAGTTCGGCATCACGCCCTGCCGCGGCGCGGTGACCTGCGCCACCACGGTCGCCCGTTCGTCGCCATAGAGATGCACGCGCGATGCGAGGCGGGGCGCGCCAACCTCACGATTGCCCTGCCCTGCCTCGCCATGGCAGACGGCGCAGTTATCGGCGAACAGCTGCTTTCCCGCCGAGACGTCCTTGCCCGCCTCGCCCCTGCCATAGAGCGTCACCACATAGTCGGCGACCTGCTGGATTTCGGCGGGCTTCAAGGTGCCGTCGGCGCCGAATCGCGGCATCCGCGAATCGCGCGCATCGGAGTCGCCGCTGCGAACGCCATGGGTAATCGTCTGCTCGATCGCATCCAACGTGCCGCCCCAGATCCAGGCACCCGCCGCCAGTGCCGGGTAGCCGGGTTGGCCGCCGCCGCCGGCGCCGTGGCAAGGCTGGCAGTTGTTGGCAAAGGCGATGCGCCCCGCGGTCTCGGCGGCCGCCATCAGCCGCGGATCCTTGCGGATGTCGGCGAACGACAGGACCTTAATCCGATCCATCGTGCCGGCGCGCTGCGCCGCCACCGCCTGCACGTCGGCGTCCACCGCCGCACGCTGCGAATAGCCGAGCACGCCATGGAAATAGCCGGTCACCCACGGCACCGATGGATACAGCACGAGCAAGACGGCGGCCCAGGCAATCGTCGCATAGAGTACATAGACCCACCACCTTGGCAGCGGCGTGTTGAGCTCCTTGAGCCCATCCCACTCGTGCCCTGTCGTCTCGCGGCCGGTCACGACGTCCTTTTCGATCTTGGTGGGCACGGGCGGACTCCTAGCTGTCGTCTTCCAGGGGGATGCGGCCGTGCCGCTCGATGGATCGTTTGCGTCCCGGCCAATAGGTGGTCGCCACGATCAGCACGAACACCACAAGCACCAGCAGGATCGAGTTGCGCTCCAGCCACAGGATGACAGACATGACCTGCATGGCGCGCGCCTATTGCTGCAAGTGCTCGTTGGCGGGGTCGGCGAAGTCGACCATCGTGCCGAGCACCTGCAGATAGGCCACCAGCGCATCCATCTCGGTCACCTGCCGGCCGTCGCCCGGCACCGTCACCGCCTTGGGATAGCGCTTGAGCAGCTCGGCATTGTCCGCGCCGGGATTGGCCTGCGTGCGCAGGTCGGCCACAGCGTTGGCAATCTGCTCGTCGGTGTACGGTACGCCGACCACGCGCAGCGTGCGCAGACGCGCCTCGATGTCGTCGGGATCGATCGGCGTGTCGGCGAGGAAGGCATAGTGCGGCATCAGCGATTCCGGCACCACGCCCTGGGCGTTCCGTAGATGCGCATACTGCCAGTCGTTGGAATACTTGCCGCCGACCCGTGCGAGATCCGGCCCGATGCGCTTGGAGCCCCACTGGAACGGATGGTCGTACATGCTCTCCGCGGCCAGCGAGAAGTGGCCGTAGCGCTCCACCTCGTCGCGCAGCGCGCGGATCTGCTGGCTGTGACACAGGTAGCAGCCCTCGCGCACATAGATGTCGCGTCCGCGCTGCTCCAGCGGCGAGTACGGCCGCACGCCCTTCACGTGCTCCACCGTCGTTTCGATGGTGAACAGCGGCACCACCTCGACGATGCCGCCGATCGCGATGGTGACGAGGGTCATCACAAGGAGCAGGAAGGCGTTCTTTTCGATGAATTCGTGGCGGATCAACATTGCGGTCATTCTCCCGCCACGGCGACGGCAAACGGCGGCGCCACCGAGAGCTCGGTGGTGCTGCTGCGTACCGTCTGGATCATGTTGTAGACCATGATCAGCGCGCCGGTCAGGAACATCAGGCCGCCGATCAACCGGATCACGTAATAGGGATGCACCGCGACCACCGATTCGGCGAACGAGTACTGCAGGAATCCGAACTGATCATAGGCGCGCCACATCAACCCTTGCATGATGCCGGCCACCCACATCGACGTGATGTAAAAGACGATGCCCAGCGTGGCGATCCAGTAGTGCCAGGATGCCAGTCGCGTGGAATACAGCCCGTTGCGTTTCCACAGCACCGGCACGAGATAGTACAACGCTCCGAAGCTGATGAAGGCCACCCAGCCGAGCGTGCCGGAATGCACGTGGCCGATCACCCAGTCGGTGTAGTGAGCGAGCGCGTTGACATCGCGGATCGACATCACCGGGCCCTCGAAGGTCGACATCCCGTAGAAGCCGACGGCGGTGACCGAAAAGCGCAGGCCCGGATCGGTGCGCAGCTTGTCCCATGCACCCGACAGTGTCATCAGGCCGTTGATCATGCCGCCCCAGGACGGCATCCACAGCATCACCGAAAACGCCATGCCGAGCGTCTGGGTCCAGTCGGGCAACGCGGTCCAGTGCAGGTGATGCGGACCGGCCCAGATATACAGGAAGATCAGCGACCAGAAATGCACGACCGACAGCCGGTAGGAATAGACCGGCCGGTTCGCTGCCTTCGGGATGAAGTAGTACATCATCCCGAGGAAGCCGGCAGTGAGGAAGAAGCCCACCGCATTGTGGCCGTACCACCACTGGATCATCGCATTCTGCACGCCGGCAGCGACGGAGTAGCCCTGGGCGGAGAACACCGAGATCGGGAGAACGATGTTGTTGCCGATATGCAGGACGGCGATAGTTAGAATGAAGGCGAGGTAGAACCAGTTCGCCACATAGATATGCGGCTCCTGACGCTTCATCAGTGTGCCGATGAAGATCACCGCGTAGACGACCCAGACGATGGTTAGCCAGATGTCGATATGCCACGCAGGTTCGGCGTATTCCTGGCTCTTGCTGTAGCCCATCACGTAGGACAGCGCGGCCATCACGATAAAGAACTGGTAGCCCCAGAATACGAAGTTCGCCAGCGCCTCGCCGCCGAACAGGCGCGTGCGGCAGGTGCGCTGCACGACGTAGAACGACGTGCCAAGCAACGCCGATCCGCCGAAGGCGAAGATGCCGGCTGAGGTGTGCACCGGCCGCAGCCGGCCGAAATTGAGGAAGGAAAGGCCGAGGTTGAACTGCGGCCAGGCGAGTTCGGTGGCGATATAGACGCCGACCAGGAACGCCACCACCGCCCAGAAGATCGAGGCGATGACGAACTTCTTGACCACTGCCTCGTTGTAGTCGACTGCGCCGGCCGGATAGACGATGGCTGCCTCAGCCATGCCCGCCTCCACGCACGCGAACCGCGGCCCGCGCGGCTTCCCGCTTGTCGAAGTGGCGGCGGACCAGCCCGAGCACGAACACGCAGGCGAAGCCGAACAGCGAAAGGCCGAACAAGTACATTTCGTTGTCCCATGCGCCGGCTGCCAGCACCAGGCCGATCAGCCCGAACGCCGACATCAGCAGCCCGACGATGAGGTCGCTTGGTTCGATGTCCATCTGCAACTCCGGAGGTATCGTATGGTAGGGTGCCTGGGCGGATTTCACGGATCATTGATCCAGATCAATGCGAAGTGAAGCCCGGAGCCGCGTCATGCGCGGTTGGCCATGCCAGTTGAGGCGACATGTTGACGACACTATGCGTCCTGAGTCCCGAGGCAGGCCCGATTGTGGCCGGTGGCCTGATGCTCGGTCTGTTCCTGGCCGGAGCGGCCGGCAGCGCGATGCATTGCGTGCCGATGTGCGGTGGTTTCGTGCTCGGCCAGGTGGCCGACCGGATGGCGCGGCTGCCGGTGGCCCGCCTGTGCGAGTGGCAGCGGATCGGACGGGGGGCGCTGCTGCCGTACCATTTGGGGCGCCTGACGACATACGCGGGACTCGGTGCGCTGTCCGGGCTTGGCGGGGCGGCCCTGGGCCGGCTGCCGTGGTTCGGCTTCGCATCCGCCACGCTGCTGTTGGTGGGCGCCGGGCTGTTTCTCGCGCAGGCGCTGCGCCGGCTGCTCCCGGCCGCGGCGCGCGTTCTGCCGGGCCTGGATCGTGCCCCGGCCGGTTGGACCCGCGCCATCGCCCGGCTCGCGCGTCGGGCGGGCGGTGGCTACCTGCTCGGCGTGGCGCTCGGCTTTCTGCCCTGCGGCTTTCTCTATGCGGCGCTGGCCACCGCCGCGGCCGGCTTCAGCCCGCTGTTCGGCGCGCTCGGGATGCTGGCGTTCGGGCTTGGCACGATACCGGCGCTGGTGGCGGTGGGCATCGCCGGCCAGGCGGCCGGGCGGCGCTGGCAGCGTGGCGTGGCGATTGCGTCGCCGGCGGTGATGCTGCTGAACGCGGCGTTGCTGACGGTGCTGGCGCTGCGCGGTCTGGCGATCGACATGTAGGCGACGCATCCAGGAGGGTGGCATGTTGAAGGACTGGCAGGCGATGGCGACGGAACTGAGCGGCGATATCAGGTCGCTGCGCGCCGGCGCGCCGGAGGTGATGAAGGGCTTCGCCGCGCTCGCCCAGGCGGCGCTGAAGGCCGACGCGCTGGACACGCGGACCAAGGAGCTGATCGCGCTGGCGATCGCGGTGGCCACGCGCTGCGACGGCTGCATCGCGTTCCACGCCGAGGCGGCGATGAAGCAGGGCGCCTCGCGTGCCGAGGTGCTCGAGACGATGGGCATGGCGATCTACATGGGCGCGGGGCCGAGCGCGATGTACGCGGCGCAGGCGCTGGAGGCGTTCGACCAGTTCAGCGCGAAGGCGGCGGCACAGGCGGCGTAAAATCCGCCAGCCGGGCTTGACGCCAGGGCCTCCCGAATGGGCACAATCCTCCCAACCAAAAGGGGAGGATCGGCAGATGGCCACGAAACTGCCCATCGACCGGATGATCGACCTGCAACGCGGCACCATCAGCCGCGAGATCTTCGTGTCGCCGGAGTTCCATCGCGAGGAACTCGAGAAGCTGTTCACCCGCGCCTGGCTGTTCGTCGGCCACGAGAGCCAGATCCCCAATCCGGGCGACTTCTTCGTCTCGCGCATGGGCGATGAGTCGGTGATTCTGTCCCGCGACCAGGCAGGGGCGGTGCACGTGTTCCTCAATTCCTGCCGGCACCGCGGCATGAAGGTGTGCCGTTACGAGCAGGGCAACACGTCGCTGTTCGTCTGCCCGTATCATTCATGGAGCTACACCACCGACGGCAGGCTGCAAGGCGTGCCGCTGTATCGCGCGCTCTACGACGGCACGCTGAACCGCGAGGAATGGTCGCTGATCGAAGTGGCGAAACTCGCATGCTACAAGGGCACGGTCTGGGCGTCGTGGGACCCGCAGGCGCCGGACTTTCTCGACTATCTCGGCGGCGCAGTGGACCATCTGGACCAGGTGCTGGATTGCCGCGACGGGCGGCCCGGCGGGTCGGAAGTGATCGGCGTGCACAAATGGCTGTTTCCCGCCAACTGGAAATTCGCCGCCGAGAATTTCCTTGGCGACACCTATCATAATCCGTCGCATCGCTCGGTGGACATGATCGGCATCGGTCCCAGCGGACAGGCCGGCGCGAAGGGGCGGCGCGACAACGAATACAACAAGGGCCAGCATGTCTGGGTGTCGCACCCGGCCGGCCACGGTATGCACAGCGTGCTGATGCCGAGCGACAGCGAATACCAGCCGACCTATGCGCAGTCCCCCGACGTGGACGAATATTTCCGCCATTGCTTCTACGAGCGGAAGCGCCGGCTTGGCGAGAAGGCGCGGCTGCTGCCGTTCACCGGCAACATCTTTCCGAACGTCTCGTATCACGGCCGCCAGCCGCGCGGGCTGTGCGTATGGCATCCGCACAGCCCGACCGAGACCGAGGCCTGGCGTTTCTTCCTGGTCGACGCCGACGCGCCGGCCGAGGTGAAGGACGTGCTGCGCCGCTTCTACATGCGCTACTCCGGCCCCGCCGGCATGACCGAGCAGGACGACATGGAGAACTGGCTGTATGCGACGCAGGCGAGCAAGGGGACCATAGCCCGGCGCTACCCGTTCAACTACCAGATGTCGATGGGCGCGTACAAGACCAACGACCCGATCCCGGGCGACGTGTCGCTGCAGATCACCGAGCAGACGCCGCGCAACTATTATCGTGTCTACGCAACGTATCTGAACGGCGGGAGCTGGGACGAACTGCTCGGCCGACCGCCAGTCCGCGCCGCGGCCGAGTGATGCGCCCACTCGCCTGGTATCAGCTCCGCGAGGAGATCGAGGATTTTCTCTATCTCGAGGCCGACCTGCTGGATCAGCGGCGGTTCACGGAGTGGCTCGATCTGCTCGCCGAAGACCTGGTGTATTTCATGCCGATGCGCCGCAACGTGAAGTTCGGCCAGCACGCGGAACGCGAGAACACCAGGCAGGGCGACGGCATCAGCTGGTTCGACGAGGACAAGTGGACGCTGAGCAAACGGGTGGAACAGATACTGACCGGCGTGCACTACGCCGAGGAGCCGCTGTCGCGCGTCAGCCACATGGTGAGCAATGTGCGGCTGCTGGATGTGCGGCCTTCGGTGGAGGACGCGCACGAGGTGACGGTGGGCTGCCGGTTCCTGGTGTACCAGAATCGGGGGGAATACGAGAACTTCACCTTCATCGGCCGGCGCACCGACGAACTGCGGCGGGTGGCGGATTCGTGGCAGATCGCCAGGCGCGAGCTGATCCTGGAGCAGAACGTGCTGCTGGCGAAGAATTTGAGTGTATTCTTCTAGCCGGGCGTTGTCATTGCGAGAAGGCAAAGCCGACGAAGCAATCTCCCGCATGGGTGCGCACCGTCGATGGGGATTGCATCGTCGCATCGCTCCTCGCAATGACAGATGAATGAGGGGCGCTCTTTATGATCGAACTCAGTGGCGTTACCGTCGGCGACAAATTGCGCCTTGTTGGCGGCGTCACCGCCGAGGTCATGGAAATCGTCAACGACGAATGGGCGCACGTGAAGCTGATCGAAGTGCCGGATGGACGCGGTGAAGCCGGCACGGAAGAACTCTGCCACGCCACCGACATAGTCGAGGTGCTCTGACCATGCTGCTCGGCGAAGCCGCATAGCTTTCAGCGCGCCATAACGTCCCTCAGCACATCGTCGAGGATGTCGATCATGCAATCGATCTCCTCATCGGTGACGGTCAGCGCAGGCATGAAACGCAGGGAATCGGCACGCGGCGCATTGATCAGCAATCCACGCGCCAGCGCCAGATCCGTCACCTCGCGTGCGATGTCGCACCTGAGGTCGAGCGCAAGCAGCAGGCCCTTGCCGCGTACCTCGCCGCAATTGTGCCTGTGCGAAAGTACGTGCAGGCCGTTCGCAAGATGCTCCCCCGCCTGCGTCACACGTGCGAGAAAGCCGGGTTTCGTGACTTCCTCGATCAACGCGCACCCGGCCGCTGCCATGAGCGGATTGCCGCAGAACGTGCCGCCCTGATCGCCGTAGTCGAAGCAACAGACGTCCCGGTGCGCGACGAGCGCGGCCAGCGGCACGCCGCCACCGAGCCCTTTGGCCAGCGTCATGATATCGGGGGCAATCCCGGCGTGCTCGAAACCGAACACGCGGCCCGTGCGGCCGATCCCGGTCTGAATCTCGTCAAGGATGAGCAGCCGGCCGCTGTCACGGGTCAAGGCGCGCAGACCGTGCAGGAAGGGCACGGACGCCTCGAACACACCGGCCTCGCCCTGGATCGGCTCCAGCATCACGGCGACGGTGCGCGGTGTCATGGCCGCCTCGACCGCGGCAAGGTCATTGAGCGGCACCTTCACAAAGCCGGGAACCTTCGGCTCGTAGAGCTGCTCCCACTGCGCCTTTCCGGACGCGGCCATCGTGGCAAGCGTGCGCCCGTGGAAGCCGTGGTCCATGGTGATGATCTCGTAGGCCCCGTCGCGGTATTTGGCGCCCCATTTGCGCGCCAGCTTGATGGCGCCCTCGTTGGCTTCGGCACCGCTGTTGGCAAGAAACACTTGGTGCAGCCCGCTATGCCGCGCGAGCAGTTCCGCAAGGCGGATCATCTGGTCGTTGTGGAAGGCCGGGCTGCAATTGATGAGGCGCTCGGCCTGCCGTGCCAGCGCCTGCGTGATCGGTTTCGGTGAATGCCCCAGGCAGTTCACCGCCCAGCCCTGAATGAAATCGAGATAGCGGCGACCATCGGAGTCCACGAGCCACGAACCATGGCCGGCGACAAAGACGACAGGCGGCCGCTGCGCGATGTCCATCACCGCGTCGAACGGGCCTGGTTGGGGATCGGCTGAAAATTCTCCGGCTGTGCTGGTCATCATGTCCTCCTTGCTACTGGTGACGGGGAGCGACAGAGACCCTGAAAGCACAAAGGCCCCCGTCGCTGCCGACGGGGGCCTTTGTGATCGATCCACGGACTCGCTTACAGCGCGCGCAGACTCCACACCCCGTCAAAGGACGGCGGCGTCGGCGGGCGGCGATGTCGGTACGAGACACGGTGTTCATAAGGGACGAATGCACGGCCTGCGCCGCGATGTCAACCGTCGGATAGCAATCATAGGCCGCACGCCTTCATGATCCGGCGCGAAAGCTTGCGGAAGTCGTCGGCACAACCCTGCACGGCAGCCTGGTGGCCGCCAAAGGCACCATCCGCCGGCCGCAACGAGAACATTGGTTTTCACGCCTCTTGTGCCAGCGGCATCAGCGAACGGTAGTCCTTCAGCACAGCAAGACAATGCGGATCGTCTTCAACGCGATCTGGGACGTTACCTGTCTCGTTCAGTATCTCACGATGGTAAGCGTCTGGAATTCGCTGCATCCAACGACTGAAGGCCCTGGCCGGCCGACCGGCCTGTACTGAGTGTCGCATCACCACATACCCTACCGGCGTCATGTTGCCGCCCGGCAGGACAATGCTGGGATCGGGGTTCCTCTCGCGTGATGCGCTCCAATCCTTGCGCCAGTTGCGCATCGTTGGCCCCATGTTGCGGAGGCCCTGAAGCGAAAACAAGTCGGCCCCTGAGCTCGACTTTATCGAACTACGCGGCATAGGCGAGAGCGTTTGCGGCGCGATCCCATAACTGGTGGGGAATTTTAAT
>Ga0209415_10021260_pt1 | contig 10012 bp, 11 predicted proteins | sample PeaSoiSIISIP2007_FD_187696 | JGI IMG/M metagenome (GOLD analysis project Ga0209415, IMG submission 187696) | Peat soil microbial communities from Weissenstadt, Germany - SII-SIP-2007 (SPAdes) (version 2) | ecosystem: Environmental > Terrestrial > Soil > Wetlands > Peat | place: Germany... | reverse complement strand
GCCTTGCGCCCTTCCGCGCGGGTGATGTCGGACTGGCGCATGCCCTCGGCCTCGAGGATCACCGCGCGCTTTTCGCGCTCCGCCTTCATCTGCCGGCCCATCGCCTCGACGAGGTCCTTGGGCGGCTCGATGTCCTTGATCTCGATGCGCGTGACCTTGACGCCCCAGGGCTCGGAAGCCGCGTCGATGACGCCGAGCAGCCGGGCGTTGATCTCGTCGCGATGCGACAGCAACTGGTCGAGGTCCATCGATCCCATAACGGTGCGGATGTTGGTCATCACCAGATTGAGTAGCGCCTGCTGGAGATTGGCGACCTCGTAAGAGGCGCGCCTGACGTCGAGCACCTGATAGAAGGAAACGCCGTCGACCGTCACCGTGGCGTTGTCCTTGGTGATGATCTCCTGGCTCGGCACGTCGACGACCTGCTCCATGACGCTGAGCTTGCGGCCGATGCGGTCGACATAGGGAATGATAAGGCCGAGTCCGGGCGTCAGCGTCTTGTTGAACCGGCCGAAGCGTTCGACCGTGTAGTTGTAGCCCTGCGGCACCTGCCGCACGCCCATCAAAACAGTAATGACGACGAACAGCGCGATCGCGATCGCGACAATGCCAAACCCGGCGATCATGGCCGACTCCCCCTCGCGTCGCGACCACGACGGCGCCTGACGCTCTGCGCCGCTTACGGGACGGCGGACAAGTCTAGCCGCCACGGCGGCGCAAGGCCATAGAGGACCGCCGCCGTTCACGACGCGGCGGGCGTTTCTTCCACCGTCAATGTGACGCCGGCGGCTTCAAGCGGCCGGCCCGCCGCCTGCGCTTCCGCCGCGCGGTCGATTCTCAGCAGCGCCAAGGCTTCATCCCCCGCCGCGGCGCCGAGCGCGCCGACGGCGAGCGCGCCATCCATGACCGGCGTCCCCGGCGCGGGAGCGGCGCCGGAAAGGCGCACGCGCACAACGCGCTTGCGCGCTTCGCCGCGGTGCTTCATTCGCGACACGACCTCCTGGCCGACGTAGCAGCCCTTGCCGAAATCGACGCCGTTGAAGAGATCCATGTCGGCGTCGTGCGGGAAGGCGTCGCCATAGGCGAAATCGACGCCGCCCCTCGGCGCGCCGGCGGCGATTCTGAGCGCCTCATAGGCGGGCAGCGCGGCGTCCGCGAAGGCTTCGGCGGCGCCGCGCGGCAGGATCGCCCGCCGGCCGAGCGCCGCGGCGCGCGGTTCGAGGTAAACGAAAGCGTCGGCCGGCACCTCGGCCGCGCCGCCCCAGTCGGCGACGACGCCAAGCGCGGCGCTCTCGTCCTTGATCGCGACCTTGGCGCGCAGCTTGTAGATCGCGAGCCGCTTGGCGAGGTCGGCGGCGAGCGCCTTGGGACAATCGAGCAGAAAGGCCGGCGCCGCGCCGGGCGCGCGCAGGACGAGGAAATCGAACAGGATCTTGCCTTGCGGGGTCAGCAGCGCCGCGTAGCGCGCCTCGCCCGCGGCGAGGCCGACGACGTCGTTGGTCAGCAGCCCCTGCAGGAAGTCGGGCGCATCCTCGCCCTCGACGCGGACCACGCCGCGGTCGGCGAGAAAGGCGGCGGTCGCGCTCATCGAAAGGCCTCCGGCGGCTTGCCATGGCGAAGCCTGTTAGTTAGGCCGATCAGGCGGCCGCGCAAGCAAGGAACCTCGATGCCCCGCCATTTCGACCTCATTCTCGCCGGCGCGACCGTCGTCAACCAGGACGGCGCCGCCCAGCGCGACGTCGGCGTTACGCGCGGCAAGATCGCCGAGATCGGCGACCTCTATGCGGCTGCAGCGGGCGAGCGGATCGACTGCCGCGGGCTGCACGTCCTGCCCGGCGTGATCGACAGCCAGGTGCATTTCCGCGAACCGGGCCTGACTTACAAGGAGGATCTCGAGACCGGCTCGCGCGGCGCGGTCCTCGGCGGGGTGACGGCGGTGTTCGAGATGCCCAACACCGACCCGTTGACGGTCTCGGCCGAGGCGCTCGCCGACAAGGTTAAGCGCGCCACGGGCCGCATGCATTGCGACTTCGCCTTCTGGGTCGGCGGCGCGCACGACAACGTCGCCGACATTCCCGAACTCGAGCGCCTGCCCGGCGCGGCGGGGATCAAGGTGTTCATGGGCTCCTCGACCGGGCGCCTGTTGGTCGCAGACGACGAAGGCGTGCTGGCGACCCTCAAAAAAACGCGCCGGCGCGCCGCCTTCCACAGCGAAGACGAGGCGCGCCTCAACGAGCGGAAAGCCCTGCGGGTTCCAGGCGACGTCTCCTCGCATCCGGTCTGGCGCGACGAAGTCGCGGCGCTGCGCTCAACCGAACGCCTCGTTCGCCTCGCGCGTGAAGCGCGCGCGCAAGTGCATGTGCTGCATGTCTCGACGCGCGAGGAGATGGAGTTTCTGGCCGGCGCGAAGGACGTCGCGAGCTGCGAGGCGACGCCGCATCATCTGACGTTGAGCGCCGAGGACTATGCGCGTCTTGGCACGAAGCTGCAGATGAACCCGCCGGTGCGCGGACCCGAACATCGCGACGCCATCTGGCGCGGACTTCAAAAGGGCGTCGTCGACGTCCTCGGCTCCGACCACGCGCCCCATACCCTGGAAGAAAAAGCCAGGCCTTATCCGGAGAGCCCATCGGGCATGACCGGCGTGCAGACGCTGGTTCCGATCATGCTGGACCACGTCAACGCCGGGCGGCTTTCCCTGCAGCGCTTCGTCGATCTGACCAGCGCCGGCCCTCAGCGCCTGTTCGGCATTGCCGGCAAGGGCCGCATCGCGGCAGGATATGACGCCGACCTCACTATCGTCGATATGAAGCGGCGTGAGACCATCCGCGATTCCTGGATCGCCTCGCGCTCAAGCTGGACGCCCTACGACGGCAAGACGGTGACCGGATGGCCGGTCGGAGCCTTCGTACGCGGCCGCCGCGTAATGTGGGAGGGCGAACTGACGGCGCGGTCGACCGGCGAGGCTGTGCGGTTCGCATGACCGGCGGCGGATCATGGCGAACGCGGTCGCCTCATCGACACCTCCACACGAGGAGGCGGCGGCCCGTCAATTGTCGCAGCGCAGAAATCGCTAGCGCGCGAATGACGGTTGCCTCCGCCGGACGGGCGAGGACTGTATGATCGAGGTGTTTGTCTGCGCGAACGGAATCAATTTGTCGATGACGCGTTCGAGGTCGTCGATACGCGGCACAAAGACTTTCGCGACGAAGCAATCTTCGCCCGTTACCCGATCGCATTCCACGATCTCCGGGATGTCGGTCAATAGCTGGCTAACCCGTTGCAATTCGCCCATCGCCGGACGAACGCGGATATAGGCGCCTATGCCGAGCCCGAGCGCGGCCGGGTCGAGTCGCACCGTGAATTGAGTGACGACGCCCAAGTCTTCCAGACGCTTCACCCGATCGGAAGTGCTTTGCGGAGAAAGGCCGATCAGCCTGGCCAGATCGGCGATCGAGGTGCGCGCGTTCCGGTCGAGCGCCTCGATCAAGCGCCGGTCGCTTTCGTCAAGCTCAACGCTCTCGATTCTGCGGTGATTTCGCATCGTTGGCTCCGAAAATTCGATGAAATCATACTACCACCAGAGAATCGCAGTCGCCATCGCAAGCCGGGCTGGCATTATAACGGCATGACCGAACTCGTTCACCCTTCACAGGCCAGGCTAGCCGATCGCCTGCCGCCCCAAGCGTTCTTCATGGTCAGCGCGCTCTTCCATTACCTCGGGCCTTCGTTCGCAATCCTGCTCTTCAGTCAGGTCGGCGTGCTTGGCGTCGCCTGGTTGAGGATCGCTTCGGCCGCCGCTGTCTTCGCGCTCTGGCGGCGTCCGTGGCGAATCCTGATCGAAGGCGATCCGCGCGGCCGCACCCTCATCGTCGCGCTCGGGGTCACGTTGGCGCTTATGAACTCGGCGTTTTACCTCGCGATCGACCGCATGCCTTTGGCGACCGTCGCCGCGATCGAGTTTGTCGCCACCATCGTCGTAGCGCTTGTCGGCGTGCGCTCCCTCCGCAACGTCGTCGCACTCATCGTCGCGGTCGCCGGCGTCTTTTTGCTCATCGGCTTTCAATGGTCGGGCGACAGGCTCGGTGTGCTGCTTGCGATCGCCAACTCTGCGCTGTTTGGAGGCTATATCGTGATCGGCCACGCCATTTCGCGCGCCGGCGGCGCGAGCGGGATTGACCGGCTGGGAGCGGCGATGCTGGTCGCGCTGATCGCCGCCATGCCGATCGGCGTCGCTGAAGTTGTCCCCGCGCTCTCCAAGCCTTCATTGATCCTGGCGGGGATCGGCGTAGGCGTCTCGTCTTCGGTTATCCCCTACGTCTGCGATCAACTGGCCATGGCGCGGTTGCCGCGCGCAACCTTCGCGCTCATGCTGACGCTCTTGCCGGCGACCGCGGCCATCGTCGGGGCGACGGTTCTCGCCCAATTGCCGACCCCTGCTGAAATCGCCGGCATCCTCCTGGTGGCGACCGGCGTCGGCCTGCACAAGCCGGCGCAATGAACTCGGATCAGCCGTCGCCTGCCAGCAAGGTCGCCGCGAGTGCAGGCATATGCGCGGCTTCGAATCTCCACCAGAGCGTCGATGGCCGACCTGTGGTTGGAACTACAACGCGACCTGCATTGACACGTCGAATACGTCGTAATCGGCGCGCAGGCCATTATCATCGCGATCCAGAAGGCCCGCGGCCTCCAGTGCTTCGACGTCCTCATGCACCCGGCGATAGTCGCGGCCCAGCGCTAGGGCGAGCGCGCGGACGCTCCTGGCGGGTGCGCGGTGAAGATGTCGCAGCAATTCCAGCCTTTTGGGCGAGAGCGTTCTGACTAGCGCCTCCCAACTCTCGAACCCGATGTGGATTTCCGCATTCGTTCCGGTCAGTTCGCCGCTTTGCCCACGACGCCACGCATCGGCGACCCTAGCTCCAATCGCATCCAGACTGTCAGCGACGTGAATGTGGATGGCTTTGCTCATCGCGTGCGCTCAGATCGAATTCGCTTCACTTCGGCCATGAAATCAGCGGTCAGCTTCTCAATGCTCTCGAAGACATAGCCGCTCTCGACCTCGCCAATGTGCTTGTGATCTCCTTATTCCGTGTTCATTATCGAAGAGAACGAGCCGCTTTCCCGCACGTCCGTAGAAGAACGAATATTTGAACCGGTGCGGCGAAGGCGGCACGGGATCGACTACGCGCCATACTCGGATAATGAGGAACGACCCATCGTCGAAAACATTGCGGACATCGAGGATCTTCTCCGCCTTCGCCATCCGCTTCCCTATATGTCATATAATGACATAGCTCAGAATTCGTCAAGTCGCTCCCATCACCTGCATCGTGAGCCAGGTCGCCGCGAGGGCGGGCTTGTGCGCGCCTTCGATCTCCACGCTCACGTCGTAGGTGAGCTGCCATTCGCGCTTCGACCGCTGCGTCGCCGCGAGAAGCTTGAAATGCCCACGCACGCGGGTTCCCGAGCGGACGGGATGGACAAAACGCACGCGGTCGAAGCCATAGTTGACGCCGTGCGCGGCGCCTTCGATTCTGGGCAGAGCGCTGTAGGCGAGGGTCGAGAGCAGCGAGAGGGTGAGGAAGCCGTGCGCGACCGTCCCCCCAAACGCGGTCGCGCCTGCCTTTTCGGGATCGACATGGATGAACTGCTCGTCTTCGGTGACCTTGGCGAAGGCGTCGATCCGCTGCTGATCGACGATGAGCCAGCGCGAGACGAAGCTGCGGCCGACAAGCGAAGCGAGCTCGCCGGCAGGAACTCTTTTCGCGTCCGCCCAGTCGCTCATCCGCCCGCCTCGAACATCGACTGGGGCGCAGCGACCCCGACGCCGCCGTCGACCGGCAGGATCGCGCCGGTTGTGTAGGCGCCGCCGCGGTCGGTTAGGAACAGGATCGCGCCGGCTATGTCGTCCGGTCGGCCGAGCCGGCCCATCGGCACCGTTTTCGCTCCCCGCGCCGCGCCCGCCTCGTCGCCGATCGCAAAACGGGTCATGTTGGTCGGAAACGGTCCGGGCGCGATGGCGTTGATCGTCACCTGCCGCCCGGCGAATTCCTGCGCCAGAATGCGAGTCAGGTGATGCACTGCGGCCTTGGAGGCGGAATAGGCGTAGGCGCTTTCCGACTGCGTCACAGTGCCCATCACCGAACCGATGTTGACGATCGTCGACGGCCTCTCCGCGTCCGCGGAGGCGATAAGCATCGGAGCGAGCTCGCGGGTCAGCGAGAACAGGCCAGCGACATTGACGCTCATGACCCTCTCCCAGGCCCTCCACGGATAAGTCTCGAACGGCTCGCCCCAGGTCAGGCCCGCGTTGTTGATGAGAATGTGCAAAACGTCGGTGCGCCTCCGCGTTTCCGCGACCAGCGCGGCCACGCCCGCCTCCGTCGCAACCGTGCCGCCGAAGCCCTGGCACGGGCCGAGCGCCGAAAGCTCCTGCGCCGCCGCCTCGCAAGCCTCCGCCTTGCGCGAGGCGATCAGCACGCGCGCCCCGGCGCTAAGCAGCGCCTCGGCGCAGATCCGACCGATGCCGGTCGCCCCGCCAGTTACCAGCGCCGTGCGGCCGCGGACGGAAAAAAGCTCGGATGGGGCGAACATGGCTCCCTGCGCAGGTCGCGATTTGCTAAGGACCATAGCAATTCCGCGCCGAGGGCCAAACTGCGGCCGTGACTCGTCGCGAAGCCGCCAGAATTTCAGCCGCGCGCAGCGCCCGGCGCGAAGCATTTGTGAAAAGGGGGACGAGCGATGGCAGAAGAGAGGCCGCTTCATTTTGTCGTCATGGTGGGCAGCCTGCGCAAGGGCTCCTTTAACGCGGCGATCGCGCGCGCCCTGCCCGCGCTCGCGCCCGAAGGGGTTTCGATCACCCCGCTGGGGTCGGTCGGCGACTTCCCCCTCTACAACCACGATGTCCAGCTCAAAGGCTTTCCCCCCGTTGTGACCGCGATGGCTGCGGCGATTGCGGAATCGGACGGAGTCATCTTCGTCACGCCCGAGTACAACCATTCGGTCCCTGGCGTGCTCAAGAACGCGATCGACTGGATCTCCCGCCTGCCCAATCAGCCTTTCGCCGGCAAATCGGTCTTAATTCAGAGCGCTTCGCCTAGTCTCTTCGGGGGCCTGAGGGCGCAACTTCACTTGCGCCACATCTTCGTCTTCCTCGACGCGCGCGCCTTGAACAAGCCGGAGGTCATCATTCATCAGGTCAACACGAAGATCGACCCATCGACCGGGGAACTGACTGACCCGGCGACCCGCGGCTTCATCGCCGATCAGCTCGAGGCCTTCGCTGCGTTCGTGCGCGGCTGAGACCCGTGTCGGCGCACGTCGGAGGACCGGAGATGTGGGGACTTGAGGGACGGACGATCCTGGTCACGGGCGCGAGCGGCGGAATCGGCGGGGCGACGGTTCGTCAACTTGTCGCCGCGGGAGCCGACGTCATCGCGAGCGGCCGCAACGTTGGGGTGCTCGACGGCATGGCGGCGAAGACCGGATGCCGGACGCTGCCGTTCGACTTGACCTCGGAGGACAGCACCCGGAGGGCCCTCGAGGGAGTCGACCTCTGGGGAGTCGTGAATTGCGGCGGGTTCGGCGGCGAGATCGCGACCCCGATGGGCACGGACATCTCGGTTTTCGACAAAGGTGATCAGCATCAACGCGAGAGGCGCCCTGCTGGTCATCAAATACGCGTCTCAGGCCATGATCCGCCTTGGCAAGGGGGGATCAATCGTCAACGTGTCGAGCCAGGCGGCGCTCATCGGCCTTCCCGGCCATATCTCCTATGGGTCCTCGAAGGCCGCGCTGGACAACATCACCCGGGTTTCGGCGCTTGAACTGGGCAAGTACAATATTCGCGTGAACAGCGTGAATCCGACCGTCGTGATGACCGAGATGTCCGCGTTCTACTGGGGCCGGCCCGAAATCGGCGACCCATTCCTCAAGCGGATGCCGCTCGGCCGCTGGGCGACCGAAGATGAGATCGCCGCGCCGATCGTGTTTCTGTTGGGAGGCGGGGCCTCGATGATCACCGGAGTCTCGCTGCCGATTGACGGCGGCGCCACCTGCTGCTGACCCGCAGCAAGATCTGCGTCGTAGGAGGAATCATGAAAGTCTCGCTCATCCAGATGAATTCCATCAGCGACAAAGCGGCCAACATCGCTGCGGCCGAGGCGCTGATCGAGCGGGCCGTCGCCGAAGAGGGGCCGGACTGGGTGCTGCTGCCGGAACAGTTCGATTGGGCCGGCGGGTCGAAGGCCGACAAGCTCGCCAACGCCGAGAGCCTGCCCGGCGGTCCGGCGTACGCCATGGCGCAGAGCCAAGCGATCAAGCATCGCATTTTTGTCCACGCGGGCTCGATCATGGAGAGAATCGACGGCGAGGACCGCATCCACAACACGTCCGTCGTCTTCAATCGCGAGGGCGAGGAAGTCGCCCGCTACCGCAAGATCCACCTGTTCGACGTGATGACGCCGGACGGAACCGCGTATCGGGAGAGCGCGACGGTTGGGGCCGGCGACAAGGTGGTCACCTACGATTGCGAGGGGGTCACCGTCGGCTGCTCGATCTGCTACGACTTGCGCTTTCCCGACCTGTTCCAGGCGCTGGCGGAAAAAGGCGCGGAGATGATCGCGCTGCCGGCCGCCTTCACGATGCAGACCGGCAAGGACCATTGGGAGGTGCTGCTGCGCGCCCGCGCGATCGAGACGGAGACCTACGTCTGCGCCAGCGCCCAGACCGGGTCATTCGTCGTCGGCAACGAGCAGCGGCACACTTACGGCCATTCCCTGGTCGCCGACCCCTGGGGCCACGTGATCGCCAAGGCCTCCGACGGCGTCGGTGTCGTCTCCGCCCGGATCGACCCGGCCAGGGTCAAGCAGGTGCGCGCCATGATCCCGGTCGCGGAGCACAAGGCTAGAATCGCGCGCGACTAAGGCCGGCTCGCAAGAACGGTGTTTTCCCAATCAGAGCGCGCGCATGGTCACGCCGGCACGACGTATGGGAACTTGTCAGCTCGTTGGTTCTTGGCGACGGACGGCTTGAGCCCGGAGGGGATAGCCGTTCCGGCGACGAGGGACAGCATGACTTCGGGCGCGTTGTCCCCCTGCGTCCGGCCGTTGCGGGTCGCGAAGCCGTAGGTCGCGGGCGTCCCGACCACGTAGTGCAAGACGTCGGGGAAAAGCTCCCGGGCCACGGTTTGGCCGTAGCCCTTCGGGTCGGCCGAGGCGCCGCCGGCCGCGACGATGGCGGCAATGTGCTCTGCCATGTGCTCGCCCTCCGCAGCGAAGTCTTCGGACGGGTGCCTCGTGTCAGCGGGATTTGTGAAGTGAGTGTCATCCGGCCAGAAGATCGGCCACATCATGGGATGCCCGCCCCGGTTGATCTGCCGCCAGCCACCCGCGTCCGTGGCGAGTTTGGTGGCGCACCAGACGCCAATACGGGCGCCGGGTCTGAGTTGGGGATGCCGGTGGGAGACCTCAAGCACGATCGATTCGACCGTCGTACCGGCAAAGCTGTTCTTCGCGTTTTCCGGGCGCCAAGCCGACAGGTCTACCGCGGTCCCGTCTTTTACTGCCCCGTTGACCTTCGCGAGTAGCGACAGATCGATGTAGAACGAGTCGGCGATACGCCCTGCCCATAGCCGAGCGCTACCAGCGCTAGCCGACTCGCCCGTCTTGCCTTCCAGCACGAGTTCGCCGACTGCGGAGTCCTCGCGCGCCTCCTTGCCAGTGAGAGCGTGCAATTTCATTGCCTGTCGTCCCTCTGCGTCCGCTTCGTCGAAGGACACCCGGTACGTCAGGGTTTCGAAATCCGCTCCGTCGAAATGCACCTTGAACTCATAGCGCGCCTCATGGTGAAAACCTGGTAGAGTCGAGGAAGGGCGCGGTAGCTTGAGGCTTCTGCCAATCGCTCCGTTTCCCTTCCCCGCTCATCAGTAGGGTCGAGGACTGGCGCGCCGGTTTAGGCCGAAGTTTGTGTTCCCTGTTGGCTCGCTCTTTCGTCTGCGAGTGTCACACCATCT
>Ga0209415_10021259_pt1 | contig 10013 bp, 6 predicted proteins | sample PeaSoiSIISIP2007_FD_187696 | JGI IMG/M metagenome (GOLD analysis project Ga0209415, IMG submission 187696) | Peat soil microbial communities from Weissenstadt, Germany - SII-SIP-2007 (SPAdes) (version 2) | ecosystem: Environmental > Terrestrial > Soil > Wetlands > Peat | place: Germany... | reverse complement strand
CGTCGTCCGCAAGCCGGGGCATGGACGCCGTGCTCGCCGGCTTCCGTCCCGACGTCGTCCACCTGCACAACATCTATCACCAGCTCTCGCCGTCGGTGCTGCGCCCGGTCGCGCACAGGAAGATCCCCGCGGTGATGACGCTCCACGACTACAAGCTCGCCTGTCCGACCTATCAGTTCCTCGACCACGGCAACCTGTGCCAGGCCTGTCTCGGCGGGCATTTCCAGCACGCGATCCTGCGACGGTGCAAGGACGGGTCGCTCGGCTCGAGCGCGGTGATGGCCGGCGAGCTGTTCGTGCACACGATTACGCGCGCTTACTCGCCCGTGCGAGTCTTCATCTGCCCGAGCGCCTTTCTCGAAGGCCGCATGCGCGCCGCCCGGGTGTATCCGCGGCGGATGCGCCACATCCCGCACTTCATCGAGACTCGCGACATCCCGGTCAAGACTGTCCCCGGCTCCGGCGTGCTCGTGGCCGGGCGGCTTTCACCGGAGAAGGGGATCGACGTCGCGATTCGGGCCGTCGGTGAGATGGAGGACGCCGTGCTCGACGTCGCCGGGACCGGTCCTGAGGAGGAGGCGCTCCGGCGCCTCGCCGATTCGGTCGCGCCCGGCCGCGTGCGCTTTCACGGGCTCGTCGACAAGGCCGAGGTGCAGCGCCTGATGCTCGCCTCGGCAGTGGTCGTGGTGCCCTCGCGCTGGTACGAGAACCAGCCGATGGTCGTGCTCGAAGCCCTTGCGCGAGGCGTGCCCGTGGTCGGCAGCGCGCTCGGCGGCATGCCCGAGCTGATCGAGCCGGGTGCCACAGGCGAGCTCGTGCCGGCCAACGATCCGCACGCGCTCGCCGCGGCGCTAACCCCGTACGTCAGCGATCCCGGCCGCGCCTTCTCGATGCGCGACCGGGCGCGGTCGACGATCATGTCGGAGTTCTCGCCGGAGCGGCACCTGGAGCGGATCACCGCCACCTACGCCCTCGCCGCGAGGACGATGCAGTCCCGCGCCGCATGAAGGCCGCGCGAATCGCCTTCATTGGGCAGCGCGGTGTTCCGGCCACGATTGGTGGTATCGAGCATCACGTCGAGGAGATCGGCGCGCGGCTCGTCGAGCGCGGCCATGAGGTCACCGTCTACACGCGCGCCAACTACACGATGGATCGTGTCACCGAGCACCGGGGCATGCGCGTGCGCTACATCCCGACGGCCCCGACCAAGCACCTCGAGGCGCTCGTGCACAGCGGGCTCTCCACCGGGGTGGCGATGCTCCCCGGTGCACATCGCGCCGACATCCTGCACTACCACGCGATCGGGCCGTCGGTCTTCACGCCACTGCCGCGCGCGCTGACCCGGCGCGGCGTCGTGCTCACCATCCACGGGCTCGACTACGACCGCGACAAGTGGGGGCCCGGCGCGCGGACGGCGCTGAAGAGCGCGGGCTGGATCAGCGCGCACGTGCCCCACGCCACCATCACGGTGTCGAGGAATCTTGCGGACTTCTACCTCGAGCGCTACGGCCGGGTCGCGCACCACATTCCGAACGGCGTCGCGCCGCCGATCCGCCGAGCGCCGAGGCTCATCACCGAACGCTTCGGGCTCCGAGGCGGTGACTACGCGCTCTTTCTCGGTCGCCTGGTGCCGGAGAAGGCTCCTGACCTGCTCGTTCGCGCCTTCCGCGACGTGGACACGCGGGCGCGGCTGGTGATCGCCGGCGGTTCGAGCTTCACCGACCAGTACGTGCACAACCTCGAGGTGCTGGCGGCGCGCGATCCGCGGGTGCTTCTGGTCGGATCCGTGCACGGCGAGCTGCTCCAGGAGCTGTACACGAACGCGGCCCTGTTCGTGCTCCCGTCGCGTCTCGAAGGGCTTGCGCTGACCTTGCTCGAGGCGGCCTCCTACCGGCTGCCGCTCGTAGCCAGCGACATCCCCCCGAACCGCGAGGTCATCGGCGCGGACGCACCGGGAGGTCGGATGTTCCCAAGCGGTGACCAGGGCGGCCTCACCGCGGCGCTCACGGCCACCCTTGGCGACCTCGATGCCGCACGTGCGGGCGCCCAGGACCTGGGGGATCGGGTGGTGCGGGAATACGACTGGGACGCCGCGACGGCTGCGACCGAGGACGTCTACGAGCAGGTGCTGCGCCGCTCCGGCGCCGCGCGCCGGGCTCCCTGACCGGGAAGGCCCGCACCGCGGTATCGGCGCCGGCGAAAGGACCCGCTCCTGCGGGCCGACCTGGGCGGCGATGCTCCCAAATACCCCTGTCGAGCGCGGTAGCATCTGTCCCGAACGTTCGGTGGGGGCCTTGCTCACGCGTCAGTCGACGTGCCTGCGGGTCAAGGAAAATCTCAGGAGGACCAATGGTGATTCGCCAATTGCGACTTGGCGGCGTCGTGGCCGCTGGAGCGCTGCTCGGCAGCGCCGGATACATCTCCGCGGCACCGCTCGGAGCGGCCGCGAGCGGCCCGTACATCTGCTCCGGGTCGCCGACCGCACCCGGAGTGCTGTCGGGCTCCTACGGGTCGGTCGAGGTGAGCGGCATCTGCTTCGTGAACGCCGGCCCGGTCGTGGTCCGGGGCGACCTCACCGTCGAGCGCCGGGGGGCGCTCATCGCCGCGTTCGGCCTCAACGATGTCACCGGGCACGGCTTCTCCAACATCACGATCGATGGCAACGTCATGGTCGAGAACAACGGCGCCATGCTGCTCGGATGCTTCCCCACGAGCTTTCCCTGCATCGACGATCCGCATGCGCATCACCCCACCCTGGCGAGCCATGACGTCATCCATGGGAACCTGGTCGAGGACGACCCGCTCGGCGTCATCCTCCACGACGACACGGTTGGAGGCAGCGTCACCGAGGAGGGCGGCGGCGGCGGATTCAACTGCAATCCGACCGGCGTGTTCGCGTTCTTCCAGAGCCCGGTCTACAGCGATTACGAGGACAGCACCATCCGTGGCGGCCTCAGCGTCAGGAACCTGACGTCGTGCTGGCTGGGCATCGCTCGGGTGCACGTCCACGGTGATGCGAGCTTTGTCAACGATCAGCTCGCGGATCCGGACGGAGCCGAGCTGCTGTCGAATGACTTCGACGGAAACCTCGCGTGCTCGGGCAACAGCATGGTGTGGGACAGCGTCGACCTGTCCGGCAACCTGTATCCGCGCGGCCTCGAGCGCAACCAGGTCGCGGGCACGCGGTCCGGCCAGTGCGTGCTCGCCAGTCCCCGCAAGCCGGGTGGCGAGTTGGGGCCGGGCAAGTTCTGATCTAGGCACCTCCGCCCGGCGGCGCCACCCTCGCGTGGCGCCGCCGGGGCGGGGCACCCGCTCGGGGCACGGCGCCCGCCTCGCCGCGCCAGTCGAGATTGCGACGGTTTCTCCACCCGGCTGATTCGGTCCGAAGGGGGACCTCCGCCTACACTCCCCGAGAGCATGCCCCCAGTCCGGATCCCGTCGTGGTAGGTGCAATCGAGCGCCGGCCGCTCCCGCGCAGCCTGGTCGCGATCTCCGCCGTCGTGGTCCTCGTGACGGCCATTCCCATCATCGTCACGATCGGGCAGGCGATCTCGGGTGGCTGGGGGGAGGTGGTCCACGCGTTCCAGGGGACCGATCTCGGGTCGTTGCTGCTGCGGACCGTCGGTGTCGCCCTGGTTGCCACCCCGGTGTGCGGGATGCTCGGTGTTGCCGGAGCGTGGTTCGTCGAGCGCACCGATCTTCCCGGCCGGCGCGTCTGGGCGCTCCTGCTGGTCGCGCCGATCACGATCCCGGTGTTCCTCACCAGCTACGCATGGGCAGCGCTGGGCACCGAGTTCCAGGGATTCTTCGGCGCCTTCTGCATCCTGGCGGTCACCTACTACCCGATCGTGTTCCTGCTCGCCTCGGCCGCGCTGCGCGGCATGGATCCGGCTCTCGAGGAGTCCGCGCGCGCGCTCGGCTGCGGCACCTGGCGCGTGTTCTGGCGCGTGGTGCTCCCCCAGCTCCGGCCGTCGCTGCTCGGCGGCCTCCTCGTGGTGGCGCTGGCGACGCTCGTGGAATTCGATGCGTTCGTGGGGATTCACTTCTCCACGTTCGTCGCGAGCATCTACTCGCAATACCAGATCAGCTTCTCGGCATCGGGCGCGGCGACACTCGCGTGCGTCTCGATCCTGCTCTGCGCGCTGATCCTCGCGGCCGAGACGCGCCTCCGCGGCAACGCAGCGTACACGGGCGTCTCGCACGGCTCCAGGCGCGAGCCCGAACGCTATGCGCTCGGGATGATGAAGCCGGTCGTGCTCGTCGGGCTCACCGCACTGGCGACGCTCAGCGTCGAGATCCCCGTCTACGCGCTGATCCGATGGTTCGAACAGGCGACCCCGCAATCGTCGGCGGGCGCGGCGGCCGGCATCTCGGATCTCCTCCCCGCGACCCTGACCTCGCTGGCCCTCGGCATCAGCGCCGCGCTCCTCTCCCTCCTGCTGGCGCTGCCGATCGCCGTCCTCGCAACGAGGTATCGGGGTTTCACCGTCTCGCTGCTGGAGCGCGCGACCTACCTGTCGTTCGCGCTCCCCGACCTGGTCGCCGCCATCGCGTTCGCGTACGCCACCAGCCAGTACACGGGAGCGCTGTACGGCAACGTGGTCATCCTCGTCCTCGCCTACGCGGTGCTGTTCTGCCCGATCGCCGTCCTCGCCCTGCGCGTCTCCTTCGGGCAGATCGAGCCGAGCATGGACGAAACTGCTCGCTCGCTCGGTCTCGGCCCGATCCGCGCGCTGCTGCGCGTCGGCCTCCCGCTCGCCAGGCCGGGAATCGCCGCAGGCGGCGTGCTGGTCTTCGCCTTCGTGCTCAGCGACCTCTCGACGACCCAGGTCCTCCTGCCGCCGGGCATGGTGACTCTCGGCACCGATTTCTGGGCCGACAGCTCCACCGTCGCGTTCGGCGCGTCGGCCCCCTTCGCCGCGATGCTCATGGTGCTCGCCGCCGCGGCGACGTACATGCTGATGAGCCGGTTCGGCAAGACGCGACTGGCCGGGTCACCGTGACCGATCTGCAGTGCTCGGACGTCGCCAAGCGATTCGGCGACCGGCCCGTCCTCACGGGCGTCAACCTGTCGGTTGCGGCGGGCTCGATCACGGCGATCCTCGGGTCGTCGGGAAGCGGCAAGACCACGCTGCTGCGCATCGTCATGGGGTTCATCCGCGCCGATTCGGGCCAGGTCCGCATCGGCGATGCGCTCGTGGTCGATGCTCCCGGGACCCACGTCGCACCGCAGCACCGCGGCATCGGATACGTGGCCCAGGAGGGGGCGCTCTTTCCACACCTCAGCGTCGGGCAGAACGTCGGCTTCGGGCTGCCGCGCGCGACGAGGCGCTCCGGTGATCGCATCACCGAGGTCCTCGGCCTCGTCGGCCTGACCGGCGACCATGCATCGCGGCGGCCGAGCGAGCTCTCCGGCGGTGAGCAGCGCCGCGTCTCGCTGGCGCGGGCGCTTGCGCCGAGGCCGAAGCTCGTCCTGCTCGACGAGCCGTTCTCGGCGCTGGACGCGGCCCTCCGTGTCGAGACCCGCGCCGCGGTGATCCGGGCGCTCGCCGAGGAGGGGACAACCGGTGTGCTGGTCACCCACGACCAGGCGGAGGCGCTGTCGATGGGGAGCCAGGTCGCGGTGCTGCGGAGTGGCGAGCTGGTCCAGACCGCGGCGCCGCGCGACCTCTACCAGACCCCGGTCGATCTCGGAGTCGCACGCTTCGTCGGCGAGGCGGTCATCCTCCCCGGACGCGCGGGCCATGGGGTGGTGGACTGCGCACTGGGCAGGCTCGCCCTCCTCCGGCCGGTCGATGGACCGGTGGATGTGATGCTGAGACCCGAGCAGATCCAGATCGGTCCGGATGTTGCTGCGGATGCGGACTCGCCTGAGGCGGTGGTGGTCTCAACCTCGTATTTCGGCGGCCAGACCCTCGTGACCCTGCGCATTCGCGCCGGCGACGGGCTCGCGGTCACCGCCGCGACGTCGAGCCAGGATCCACCCTCGGCGGGTGACACCGTGCGCATCGCCGTCCATGGTGGGGTGATGGCCTACGTCGCCGGCGAAGTCCCCGTCCCGACGCCCGTGGAGTCAACGCCGTGAGGCGAGTGCTCGCGTGGGGCGTCGCCGGCATCGCCGCGACGGCCGGGGTCGGCTGCGCCAGCGCCGCGGGGACGCTCGTGCTCTACAACGGCCAGCATCCCCAACTCACCACCGCGCTCATCGCGGCGTTCGAGAAGCAGACGGGCATCAACGTGTCGGTGCGCACCAACGACGGGATCGTTCTCGCCGAGCAACTGCTCCAGGAGGGCAGCGCGTCGCCCGCCGACGTGTACCTCACCGAGAACTCCCCCGAGCTGACACTTCTGCAGCAGAAGGGGCTGCTCACGAAGCTCCCCGAGTCGGTGCTCAGCCAGGTGGCCGCGCAGGACAGCGCTCCCGACGGTGACTGGGTCGGGATCGCCGCCCGCGTCAGCGCGCTGGCATACAACCCGTCGGAGATCGCCCCCCAGCAGCTGCCGGCGTCCATCCTCGACTTCGATCAGCCGCAGTGGAAGGGCAAGCTCGCATTCGCGCCGAGCGACTCCGACTTCGTCCCGCTGGTGAGCGCCGTGGTCGCCATCGACGGCGTCAGCGCGGCACGCACGTGGCTGGCCGGCCTCAAGGCGAACGCCACCGCCTACCAGGACATCGAGGCCGTGGTGTCGGCGGTGAACCAGGGTGCGCAGGCGGTCGGCATCATCAACTCGTATTACTGGTTCCGCCTCCAGCTCGAGGTCGGCGCCGGCGCGATCCGCAGCCAGATCTACTACTTTCCCGCCGGCGATGTCGGGGGGCTCGAGAACGTGTCGGGGGCCGCCGTGCTGGCGTCGAGCAGGAACCAGGCCGCAGCCGACAAGTTCGTGGCCTTCCTGGTGAGCCGGCAGGGCCAGGCGATCATCGCCGCGGGCGACGACTTCGAGTACCCGCTGCGATCCGGCGTCAGCCCCAACCCGGCGCTGCCGCCGCTGACCGACATCCATCCCGACGTGGTGAGTCTCGTCAGCCTGGGCAATGATCTGGAGGCGGCGCAGCTGATCCAGGAGGCGGGACTGGTCTGACGCGCCGGGGATCGAGCGGCACGGCTCCGCCAGTGCCCTGGCGGAGCCGGCGCCCGAAGCGGTTCAGCCCTGGAGGAACACGTCTCCCGTGTCCGGGGCCAGGGTCTCAGAGGTGACCTGTGTGCCCGCGAGGTTCAGGTGCTGCGTGGTGAAGGTGATCGTCGCGGGTGTGCTGTTGGGGTTGACCCAGACCTCGCCGTTGGTGAACGTCCGCCCGAAGAGGCCGCCACTCTGGGTGTAGGCGCCGAGCGGCGTGCCGATCGCGACGTGGTCCCACGGCGAGTCGGCGACGATCGACGTGTCCGACTTGGACGCGAGGAACGAGAAGTACGAGTGGCCGTCGGCCGCGAGCAGGAACGAGGCCAGCGCGAACTTGTGCCACTGTTCCTGCTGCGCCTGCGTCGACGATGTGAAGAGCTTGGTGGTGGTGAGCACCGACTGGCCCGCCTGCTCGGTGTCGACGAGCATGTTCACGTCATCGAGCCACTTGCTCTCCTTCGGGTAGGACGTGATCGGTGCACCGGCGGTGCGGAGCCAGATCTCAGCCATGGCGACACCGGTCGGTCCGAGCAGCGGAGCAGTGGACGCGTTGGCGCTGAAGTACTTGCCGCCACTCGACAGCCCGTTGGGGACGATGATCGCGTCCGGGAGCGCGTTCCTCACCGCGGCTGCGATGCTCGTGGTGGCGGTGATCCATGCGGGCGCGGTCCACACCGCGTGGGTCGCGGGATCGATCGGCAGGCCGGTGACGTAGCCGGAGCCGAGCGGGGCCGTTCCCATCGTGTCGAGGAAGCAACCGTCGTCGCCCGAGGTCGCCATCGCGCTGGAGCACTCACTCGCGACGTTCTGCGCCCAGGCGGGGTTCGCCGGGTCCATGAGGTAGTTGCCGAAACCCTTGGACTCGACCTTCTTGCCGGATGCGTCGAGCTCGTACCAGGAGGTCGGGTACTTCGTGCCGCCCGCGCTCTGATCGAAGGTGCCGTTGAGGTAGGCGACGATCTTGAGCTGAGGGTTCGCCTGCTTCATCGCGGCGGTGTAGGGGGCGAAGATGCTCGCCTGCGCGGCGATGAGGTCGAAGTCCTTGGCGATGGTCACTGCCTGCGTCTGGGTCATCGACCAGTGGCTTCCCATGTACGCGGGAGCGAAGAGGGGAAGCGCCGACCCGGTCGGGGACATCCCGTTCTCGGATGCGGCGACGTGCGCCGCCGTCAGAGTCATCCCCGGGGTTGCGAGCGATGCGGCGCCGGCGAGCACCGCGACCGCGAGCACTCCCAGAACAGGCGCAGCAACGCGACCTCTACCGACTGGATTCTTCGAATCGATTCCCATGGCGCTCCTTTTCCGGGCACCGGGAAATCGACAGCATCCGCGCAGTGCAGCGCGAAGGAAATCGGCAACCCGGCTTGCTCTCGACGCATCTCGAGAGCCCCGTGGCTTTGCGTACCCGCCTCACAGCGGGGTTGCTCTTCTACGACTTCGGTGAGCGTGCATCGCGGCCGGAGCCGGTTACCGGCACGCCACCGACGCGTTGCGGGGCCGTTACAGGATCACCGAAGGGCGTCGGCGAGCTCGCATCGGCGACGAGTCCAGCCCCCGCGCGGAGGCGGCAAGAGGCTCGCCCTGTGGTGCCCGCGATCGCGCACGTGCCGGTTCCGATCAGACGGGGTCGGTCGACGTCTCGACCGTCCCATCGCCGTCGACGGCGACGCAGAGCGCCGGCCCCGCGCATGACACGGCATTGGGATTGGGCGCGCCCGCGAGGCTCGCGACCGTCCAGCTCGCCGGCTGCGGACCGGTCGAGCTGGCCACGTCGCCGGTCGAGTCAACGGCGACGCAGTGGCGGCCGTCCCAGCACGAGACGCCGACGAGGCTCGCCGCGCTGTCAGCCCGCACGACCGACCACTGCGGCCGGATGCCGGTCGGATCACTCGTGGTCACCGCGTTCCCGTTGTCGTCGACGGCCACGCAGAGCGAGGGTGTTGCGCACGACACGCCGGCAAGGTTCACCGATCCGTCCACCTTGGTCACGATCCACGAGCCCGCGTCGCCGGCGGGGTCCGTCGACGCCAGCGCGAATCCGCTGTCGTCGACCGCGACACAGAGCCTCGGGCTCGGGCAGGAGATCCCATTGAGGTTCGCCGAGCCCTCCACATTGGTCACGGTCCATGCGCTCGCACCGGAGAGCGGTTGCGTCGATGCGACGACGTTGCCGCCGTTGTCGACAGCCACGCACAGCGAGGTGCCCGAGCACGACACGGCGTTCAGGCTCGACGATCCGTCGACGCGCGCCACCGTCCAGGCCATGGCGCCTCCGGTGGGGTCGGAGGAGGTGATCACGTCGCCGGACTCGTCCACCGCGACGCACAGCGCCGCGCTCGGACAGGACACGCCGTTGATGCTTCGCCGTCCATCCACATTGATGTCTGTCCACGGGGGGGAGTTCGCTCCCGGGGCGGTTGACGTGAGAACGTCGCCGGTACTGTCAACCGCGACGCAGAGCCGGATGGAGGGGCAGGACACGGCGTTGAGGCTGGAGGAGTCGCCCGAATCAGAGAGCGTCCAAACCGCGGGCGTGACTGTTGTGATGCGCGCGAGCGCCACGATTCCCAGGCTCACGATCGCTGCCGCCGCAACACCTGCCGCCGCGGCCAGACGCAGCCGCGTCACGCGAAGCACCGCGGGCCCCAGGGTTGCCGCCTCCAGGGCGACGCTGCCCAGGGCGAACACGACGTTCTGAGACACGCCCAGCCCACCGAGCCGCCCGACTTCCAGGGCTCCGCCGCCGAAGACGGCCCACAGGAAGTCGAGAGCGAGAAACAGCCCCATCAGCACCGCCGCGCCCAGGCGGGGGCGCGCGGGTCGAGTCAGCACGATGACCACGACAACCAGCCAGAGCGCGGCCAGGAGGAAGCCCGTACCGACCACGGCCC
>Ga0209415_10021253_pt1 | contig 10014 bp, 12 predicted proteins | sample PeaSoiSIISIP2007_FD_187696 | JGI IMG/M metagenome (GOLD analysis project Ga0209415, IMG submission 187696) | Peat soil microbial communities from Weissenstadt, Germany - SII-SIP-2007 (SPAdes) (version 2) | ecosystem: Environmental > Terrestrial > Soil > Wetlands > Peat | place: Germany... | reverse complement strand
AACGCGGGACGGTCGTCTGGAAAAAAATCCAGTTCCCGCCCCACCCCTAAATCCGAATGCCCTTGCGAAACCGCTGTTGTGTTCTTTGCGTTCTTTGCGGTTCATGATAATCTGGGTTTGATGGCGGGATGCGGACTGTTTTTTATTTTGCCACGGCTGCTCCCCGGTCTTTGCTTTGCGCGGTGGCCGCGCCGCGGGAGGGGCGGGCGGACGGCGGATGCACGATTCATGGGGACACTGTATTCTATTGATACACAAGTGTCAAGGGGGTATTTCATTTTTTTTTGCGGGTGGGGCCGGGGCCGGGGCGTGGAACATGAATGCGACGTGAGCCGCCTCACCCCCCTCCCGGAATCGCGGCGACTGCGGGCTGCCAAGCGCCGCGAGCGCCTCCCCCTCTCCGTTAGGAGCACGGCCTGAGTGTGCGCACTGTTTCCGGTTTCATCTCAAATCAGGCGCAAAGCTGCCTCCGTAACCCGGCTGATAAAGCCGCACCCCGATGGCCTGGGCCATGAGTTCAAAGAGCTTGTCCCGCGCATAGACCCGGCAGCCGTGTTCAATGGACACGCAGGCAATCAGCAGATCATTCCAGGGGGCTTGCAGCCGCGCGTCCCGCAACCGCCACGCGTTGTCCAGTGCCAGATTCCAGGTCGATTCGGTCACCCCGATATACGGGATCACGGCAAAACCGGCCGCGAGGCCGCTCCGCTCCTCTTTGCGGGCGCCACCCAGGACCTCGAGTCGCACCGGGGAACACACCGCGGCTTCATATTCTTCCAGCAGCGATTCCAAGGCTACCTTGCAGGCGAGATCCCCTTGCCGGCGGGCTGCTTCGATCCACACCGATGAATCCACGATAACCATGTGCTACACATCCAGCTTCTCAATCGCTTCATTGGTCACCGGGTAATCAAAAACTCCCTCACGCAAATTGCGGCCAAACTCTTTGGCCTTCTTGCGCTTGACAAACTCCTCAACCGCTTTGCTGACCGCCGGACTTTTCATTTTTTCACCTGTTATTCTCATCAAATCATCAATAACAGCGTCGTTTATTTCCACTGTAATTCTCATAATTAGTTAATAATTACATCATTTAGAGTTGTTTGCAAGTTGTTTTTCATGTTTTTCATCCCATTCCGCTGTTCAGATCAGCATCAAGCCAGGCGAGGCTGAAGCACTCGCAACTGCGGGAAATAACGCCGCAGGCAGCCACCATCAATGGCCGCGATGCGACCGGCCTGGCTCTGGGCGTGCGCAGCGATCAGCAAATCCGGTACGAGATGCTCTCGGTCCCGTTCAATCTGATTTCCGGGCGGTATTGCGCCATACCACTCGCCCGGCCGCAATGCGACCGCTTTTAGGAACCCTTCCTCATTGGTGACCACCCCGATTCTGCCCAGCCTGAGGACCGTATCCAGGGCGTAGATCGCCTCTTCCTTCGTAAGCGGGGTCTGGCTTTTCAGATGGATCTGAGGCCTATATGGCAGGCCCTCGCCGGGTCTGTGCTTACTGCCCGTCAGCTCGGCGTAGACCAGCAGCACCTGGGGTAGATCGGCGCCGCGGAACTCCAGCATCCCCGCCGGGATGACCTCCTGGCTCGGCCCGGTCGCCGGGGCAGGCTTGGCTCGCGCGTCAACGCTCACGGCCGCCGCGCTCGCCGCGCTCACGCTTCCTGGAACGTCGGACTTGCGTTTGATCGCCCTCGCTTTGAGCTCAGGCTCCATTTCTTTAGGCGCAACGATCATGAATTTGTCGCCGTCCGGCACGGCCACAATACCCTGCTCGGCCAGCGCCCGCTCGAATACTGCGGCGGCTTGGGCTTGGCTGGTGGCGGTGGTGCGGAGCGTGAACGCTGCCTTCACGGGGAGCGTGGCGCGCAACAAGGTGCGGCCCACGCATTCCTGGTACACGGCGAGGACCGGCTCGAGGCCCGCCTCCTCGAACACTATCTCGAACGCGGGCAGGCCCGTCCCGTTGCGCAAACTCAACGTCGCCTCGTTGGCGCCCCCAAGTCGCGCTCTCACCGTGCCGTTGGCCGGATTGATGCCCAGGACCGTCACGTCGCCATCCCTCTGGTCTTCTCCCAAGAGCACCCAACGCGCGTCCGACCCGCGCCGCCTCGCCGGCAATTCCAGCGCCGCTTGGCGGACACCGCCAATACTGACGATGCCGGCCAACCGCGCCGCCGGCGTCGGCCGCGAGGGCTGAGGGGCGGGCTGCGCGCCGGCCGGCAGTGGGTGGAGCAGGAAGCCTGAAAGCAGCAACGGCAGAATCCGTGGGATGAGAGCGGGGTCAGAACAAAGTTTCTTCATGAGCCATACGTAAGTGATTCTAGTGCGAGGGTGTCCGCCAAAGCGGCCAACTTCTTATCAGTTCAGTTGGCAGCGACTGAACTCGCGGCCGGAACTATCCCAACACTTTGCTCGATCGGCATCGGGGCGGGCTCCTTGGGCTGGGGCATCTCCTGGCCGATGAGCTTGTAGAGCGTTTCACCGTCGAGACTCTCACGCTTGAGCAATTCCGCGACCACCCGCCGGAGGTCGGCCCGGTGGGCGGTCAGGACCTCCTTGGCCTCGGCGTAGGTCGTGTCCAGGAGTCGTTTCACTTCTTCATCGATAAGCCTGGAAGTCTGCTCGCTGCAATCGCGCTGCAGTTGAAAGGGCTCGCCGGGAAGGTAAGCCGGCGCTCGCTGCGCGCAATTGGCCATACCGACCTTTTCGCTCATCCCGTAGAGGCAAACCATTTGGCGAGCGAGGGCTGTGGCATGTTCGAGATCGTTCTGGGCGCCGGTGGTCAGGTCGCCGTATTCCAATTCCTCGGAGGCTCGCCCGCCGAGCATCCCGCGCATCCGGGCCAGCAGCTCAGTCCGACTGAGCACGAATTGGTCCTGGGTCGGCACTTGCATCGTGTAGCCCAACGCCGCGTGCCCGTGAGGAATAATGGTGATCTTGCGCACCGGGTCCGCCTCGGGACTGTAAGCGGCGATCAGTGCATGGCCCACTTCGTGGTAAGCCACGCGCCGCTTCTGCGCTTCGGTCAGCCGGCGGCTTTTCCGTTCCGGACCGGCCACGACTTTCTCGACGGCCGCTTCGAGGTCCGGCTGGCTGATCTCGCGCGCCTGGCGCCGGGCGGCCAGCAGAGCGGCTTCGTTCAGAACGTTTGCCAGATCGGCTCCCGAAAAACCGGCGGTCGCCTGGGCAAGCTGGCGCAAATCGACCCCCGGGGCCAGCCGTTTGTCCCGGGCATGAACCTTCAGAACGGCTTCGCGCCCGTCCAGGTCGGGCGTATCCACAATCACCTGCCGATCGAACCGGCCGGGCCGGAGCAACGCCGCGTCGAGCACCTCGGGCCGGTTGGTGGCGGCCAGGAGGATGACCCCGGCGTTCGGTTCGAAACCGTCCATTTGCGACAACAGTTGATTGAGGGTCTGCTCCCGCTCATCGTTGACCGCGCCGACGTGAATGCTGCGCTTCTGGCCAATGGCGTCCATCTCGTCTATGAAAATGATGCACGGCGCGTGCTGCTTAGCCTGCTGGAAGAGGTCCCGGACCCGCGCGGCGCCCACGCCGACGAACATCTCGACGAAATCGCTGCCGCTCAGCGAGAAGAACGGCACCTTGGCCTCGCCGGCAACCGCGCGAGCCAGCAGCGTCTTGCCCGTGCCGGGAGGTCCAACCAACAACACCCCTTTGGGGATCTTGGCGCCAAGCTCATTGTAACGCTTGGGGTTCTGCAGAAAATCAATGACCTCTCTCAATTCCAGCTTGGCCTCCTCGCAGCCCGCCACGTCCTCAAAACTCACGCCGGTCTTCTCGCCCTCAACCAGCCTGGCCGTGCTCTTGCCAAAACCGAAAACCGAGGGTCCGAGCCCCTTCATTTTGCGGCCCATCAACGACCATACACCCACCAGGAGGGCGATGGGCAGCACCCAGCTCAGCAAGAACTGCGAAAGAAAATTGGGGCGTTCACCGTCATACTGCGCGCCGCTCGCCTGGAGGTCCTTGACCAGCTCCGGATCTTCGATGCGAACCGTGCGGAACTGGAACGGCTCCGTCGCGGCGGCCGTGGCGTTGGTGGTCGCGCCGTGCGCATTGGTCGGTGAGCTGGCCTTCAGGGAAGCCTCCGCGTTCGTCCCCCGCGTCCCCTGGGGGACAATCCGGCCCGTTATCTCGTCTTGCTTGACTACCGCGTCCGCGACCTCGTGCCGCGCCAGATGCGCCCGGAACTCGCTGTACGGGATCGTGCGCACCGTGAACTGGTTGAAAGCGGCCTGCCAAACCCAAAGCGCCAACAGCATCGCGAAAAACGGCCAGACGTTGAATCCCGCGGGCGGCTTGTTTTTGTCCGGCACCTTCAGGTCTATTTTGGGCGGAGTCTTCTTCATGGACGGTTAGCGAGATCAACCCTACACCGGCAGCGGCCTGAGTGCAACCACCAGGCATTCGGCTTGCCAAACATTATGCTCCTTATACATAATGATCCTCGTACATAACCCACGAGAATCGCTACTGTCGCGCAAGTATCCAGCCGCTGCGTTTGAGGTTCTGGATGCGGCCGTGCTGGTAACGGATCACTTCCGCTGATAGCCCTCTGGCAGGCGATCCCATTCCGGTGGCTCCGCGCCTGGAACCTGACTCATGGTGAGCGCGGGAGACTCGCGTTGCGGGCGCGGCCTTCGGCCCAGGCGCGGAGGTGGCTGATCTGCTCGGCCATGGTCCTGGCCAGAGGCACGGTTTGGCCGAGAGCGGTCAGGACGTGGGGGGTGGTCAGTTGTTCGCGGGCGTAGAAGGCGTCGTAGAGGCCGCTGTTGATCGCCTCCTCGATTTCGGCGCCGCTGAAGTCGAGGCTGGCTTGGGCGAGGGCCTCGAGGTCGAACGCGGCCGGATCACGCCCGCGTTTTTGGAAGTGGATGCGGAAGACTTCGAGGCGTTCCTCGACGGCCGGCAAATCGACGAAGAAGATTTCGTCCAGGCGCCCCTTGCGGAGGAGTTCGGGGGGCAGTTGGGAGATGTCGTTGGCGGTGGCGGCCACGAAGACGGGGGCCTGTTTTTCCGAAAGCCAGGTGAGAAAGGTCCCGAAGACGCGCGCGGTCGTGCCGCCGTCGCTGGCGCCCGAGCCTTGAGCGCCGGCAAAGGCCTTGTCGATCTCGTCGACCCAGAGGATGGCAGGGGCCACCGATTCGGCGACGGCAATGGCGCGGCGGACGTTTTCTTCGGACGAGCCGATGAAGCTGTTGAACATGCGGCCCATGTCGAAGCGGAGGAGGGGCAGTTGCCATTGAGTGGAAACGGCCTTGGCGCAGAGGCTCTTGCCGCAGCCTTGGACGCCGAGCAGCAACAGGCCCTTGGGGACGGGCAGGCCGAAGGCGCGGGCCTCCGGCGAGAAGGCGAGGGCGCGTTTGTTCAACCAGTCCTTGAGCACCGCCAGGCCGCCGACTTCGGCGAAGCTCTCGCTGGCGGCGCAGTATTCGAGCAGACCGCTCTTGCGGATGATCTGCTGTTTTTCGGCGAACACTTCGTGGATATGCTCGCCGCCCAGCCGTCCGTCCTTGACGATGATCTTGGCAAAGACGTTCTCGGCCTCGCCCAGCGTGAGACCCAGCGCGGCCTGCAAGAGGCGCTCGCGCCCGGCCGGGTCGAGGTCGAAGCTCACCTGCTTGAACTCCTTGAGGTCCTCGACGATCCGGTCCAGCAGCTCGGCGAGGTCTTCCCAGGTGGGCAAGGGATAGTTCAGCACGGTGATTTCCTTCTCGAGTTCCGTGGGGACCTCCATCAGGGGCGAGATCAGGATCACCGTCTTAAAGCTGTTCCGGAGGTGGAGCGCGATCTCCTTTAGCTTGCGGATGACGGTGAAATTGGTTTTGGTCAGGAAGGGGTGAAAATCCTTGAAGATGAAGATGGCCGGCTCGACCTGATCGATGACCTGGTCCAGAGCGGCGATGGGGTCCTTGGTGGCCGGGTTGCGGACTTTCTGCGCCTGGATGGAGGTGCCGGCCGGGACGAGGCCGGTGCTGCAGCTCCATTCGATGGCCTTTTTCTGGCGTTTCCTGGCGATCTCGACCACCAGGCTTTGCACCCGCATCTCCTCGCTGCTGATGAGATAGAGGATGGGGTAGCGCGCCCGGATGAGGAGTTCCAATTCGCTTTGAAAACTCATAGGCGGCCGAAGAGCCGCCGCCACCACGAGACGCGCGCGGCGGGCAAACTGGCGAGCGATTCCCGCAGCCGCCGCCCGATGCCCGGCGGCACCGGCGTGTGCAGCGCATCGTGCCGCAGCATTTCTTCCGCGCTCGCAAATTCCAACGGCGCCGGTTGCTGCTGCTGCTGTTGGGCGGCCTGCTGCTGCTCCTGGGAATTGAACTGTATCTGGCGTTTCATGGTTCAAGCGGTTTTCTCGAACAGGACCGCAAAGGCCTTGCGGGCGCGATGCAATTTGCCCCGGACCCCGTCGGGCGATTGGTCGGTGAGGGCGCTGACCTCCTCGTAGCTCAGTTGCTCGTCGGCTACGAGCAAGAGGAGGAGACGGTATTCTGGCGGCAGCCGATCGAGGGCCTTTTGGATGCGCTGGCCGAGCTCTTTGGTCTCGAGCACCCGCAAGGGCGAATCGGTCCTGGCGGGCGCGGTCTCCCACAGCGCGTCATCCGCGTTGGTGAAGACATGCCGCTCGTGCCAGGTCTGTTGCAGGTTGCGGCAGTGGTTGATGGCAATTCGGTAAAGCCAGGTGCGCCAACTCGCTTCCCGGCGGAACTGGTCCATTTTGCGGAAGGCCTTGAGGAACACGTCGTGCGTCGCATCCTCGGCCTTTTGCGGGTCGCCCAGCAGCCGCAACGCCAGGTAGAAGATCGCGCGGCTGTGCTCGTGGTAAACCGCGCCAAACTCGGAATCCCCCAGCCCGTCCTCCGCCTCGCCCGGCGATGGGCCGGGATGGGCGCGATGGCCCCGCGCGACCGGGGGCGGGCGCGACTCGGGCGCGGTCATGGCGCCGTCCGCGTCATCCGCGCGCTCATATTCTGCCGGCGGCTTGCTCACGAGTATGCTGCTCACCGGGCATTAGACCATGACGCGAGGCGAATGTCACGCCGGAACGCAGGCCGAAGGCGGGACGGAAGTCCGCGGCGAAGGTCAAAAGAAATCCGAAGTCCGAGGTCCGGGCTTTGGACTTGGCTTCGGCTTGTGGACTGTGGACCGTGGACTGTGTGGACTTCGGACGGCGCGTGACGGCTTGATTCTCAAGAAAAACCAGGCATCATCGGCAGTCTATGAGTAATTCACCGAGGTACTGATGCGCGATGCCCATTCCTCCTCTAAATGAGCGCGGGTTGCTACCCGAGGGCATCCACGAGTGTTCGCCGGACGAGCTCAGGGCGCGCTTCGGCTCATTCCAGGGCCGTGACCGCCGCGTTCGGTTGTGGGTTGCGTTGCAGACCTTTGTCGGTGAAGTAACTGCGGCCGGCGTTGGCTTGGTGGAAGCTGGCGTGGTGCTGTTCGAGAAGGGCGGACTGTTGGGGCAGTTCAGCCAACTCGGCGAAGACGAGCGCTACGATGGGGAGGAGTATTACGCCCAGTGCCGGCGGAATGCGGGGCGCAAACGGGAGGAACAATATCTCGAAGCGGAGGGGGAAAAGGAGGAGTAGCTTAGGAAGTATATGAGCCAAATATTGAAAATCGAGGTGCCCGACGACGTGTTGCTCGGGCTGCAAAAGGAGCCGGAGCAATTGGCGGCGGAAATGCGCGTGGCAGCGGCGGTGAAGTGGTATGAGATGGCGCTGCTGACTCAGGGCAGGGCGGCAGAATTGGCCGGCTTGAGCCGGGCCGCCTTTATCAACGAGCTGTCACGGTATGGAGTTTCGCCGTTTCAGGAAACGGCGGAGGAAGCGCTCCAAACGGTGAAGGACCTAGCCGGATGAGTCATCATCTAGTGAGCAACGCTTCGCCGCTCATCGTGCTGGCCAAGGAGGACTTGCTTCGGATTCTTCCGGCGCTTTTCCCCCAAGTGCTCGTGCCGCAGGCGGTGGTGGACGAGATCGGCGCCGGGCCGGCGGATGACCCGATGAGGCTGACGCTGGCATCTTGCGCTTGGCTGGTAGCGGTGCGGTTGGAACCGCCGTTGTCTCCATTGATCACTTGGCGAGCGGGCCGAGGCGAAGCGGAGGTCATCGAATACGCGCGCCTAAACGGCAACCTGCCAGTGCTCTTAGATGATCGTGCGGCACGGCGGTTCGCCAAAGCCTTGGGATTGACAGTTCATGGATGTGTAGGTCTGGTGGGTACGGCCGTCAAGACGGGCATCCTGGAGTCATTTCCCAGAGGGGTGGCGCAACTCCGAGCGGCGGGGCTGTACATCAGCGGTGAGGTGGTGGAGGACGTGGCAAAAGGGTTGCGACAGAGAAAGATTTACGAATAAAGTTATGATCCAGAACGAAGCCCAACTTCGCCAGGCGCTCGAGCAAATCCAAAACCTCTGCGCCGCGGCCGACAGCCTGCGGGCGGACGTATTCGCGAAGAACCCCCGCAACTTCGCTATCCTGGCCGAGGGGCCCCTGGAACAAATCCGCCAGTTGCAGGGCCAGGTCGACGAGTACGTCCGCCACCTCGAAGCCGCACCGGCGTAACCAACCCGGTCGCCGGGATGCGAGGCGCGAATTAAGAGCCGAAGGCGGGACGGAAGTGATAACCGCAAAGAGCGCAGAGATCGCAAAGAAAAGAGTTGGTTCTCTCAGGTCTTTGCGTTCTCTGCGTTCTTTTTGGTAAATCCTGTGCGGCGCGTGCCCAGGAGCGACTCGCCGACGAGGAGGAGCAGGACGGCGGCGACGGGCCAGTGAAAGCGGTCCACGCCCAGTTTGCGCCCGGGGGCGGAGCCGGTGGTGCTGTTGAGGGTCTGGACGGCCAGGCGGACTTTGGCCAGGCCTTCGCCCAACGGCCCGAGGGGGAAATAGGAGCCGTGCGTAGCCTGGGCGATGGCCCGCAGTGTGTTTTCATCCAGCCGGCTGCGCACCACCTCACCCTTGCGGTCGCGGACGAGTTCGAGCTTGCCGGCTTCGTTGACCATCTGAATGTCCTTTCCCTGCGGAGTCCCGACTCCGACCGTGAAGATGACGACGCCCTGTTTCGCGAGCGATTCGGCCATGCGCACGCCGCCCTTCTCGAGGTCTTCACCATCGGTCACCAGGACCAGCAGCTTGAGGCGGTCACTCTTGTCCATGGCGCGGAACCCCTCGTCGAGCCCGCGTCCGATGTCGGTGCCGGGCACGGGGATCGTTTTATCGTCGAGGGCGCTGAGAGCATCCTCGAAGGCACCGTAATCGAAGGTCAGAGGGCATTGCAGAAAGGCCTCTCCCGCAAAGGCGACCAAGCCGACGCGGCCGCGTCCGTGGTGCTGAACATAATCCAGAACGGCGAGTTTGGCCCGCTGGAGCCGGCTCGGCGAAACATCCGTGGCCAGCATGCTCCGCGAGCAATCCAGCAGGAATACCATGTCCTGGCCCAGAAGGTATCCGGCATCGGCGCGTTCCCCCCACTGGGGCCGGGCCAGGGCCAGGCCCACACCGGCCACCGCCAGGAGCAGGAGCGCGTCCTTCACCTGACGGCGCAACGGGCTGTGCGAGGCGGTCAGTTCCGGCACGAACTCGGGCGCGGCGATTCGCGCCAGGTGCCGGCGCCGCATCCACGCGGAATACCGCTGCAACGCCGCCAGCACCAAAGGCCCCGACACCGCCAGCCAAAGCCAGTGCGGTTCACCAAAATGGGGATTAGCCAGAAAAGAGCTCATTTAAGTGCGGAGTGCGGAGTGCGGAGTTGCTCCTTACACGGATCCTTCGCACCAAGGGCCAAAAAACCCCGTAGGGGTGGCCTGTCTATAGAAGAACCGGGCGACCTCCCCCTTTCTTTTTGTTTTTCAGCGGCGCGGCAGGCGGGGAATTCAACAGGTAATCCAGCCCCCGCGCCGCTGAAAAACAAAAAGAAGGGGGGAGTGGTTGGCGGCGCTGCGGCTATAAACAGGCCACCCCTAACGGGG
>Ga0209415_10021252_pt1 | contig 10014 bp, 7 predicted proteins | sample PeaSoiSIISIP2007_FD_187696 | JGI IMG/M metagenome (GOLD analysis project Ga0209415, IMG submission 187696) | Peat soil microbial communities from Weissenstadt, Germany - SII-SIP-2007 (SPAdes) (version 2) | ecosystem: Environmental > Terrestrial > Soil > Wetlands > Peat | place: Germany... | reverse complement strand
AGATCCATGACCCGCGGCACGATGGCATTGTGCGCGCCCGAAAGGATCGAGAGCCCAATGACGTTTGCGTCCTCCTGCAACGCGGCATTCACTACCATCTCCGGGGTCTGGCGGAGTCCCGTATAGATGACTTCCATGCCGGCGTCGCGCAGGGCGCGCGCAATCACCTTGGCGCCCCGGTCATGACCATCCAAACCCGGCTTCGCGACCAGGACACGGATTTTCTGTTCAGCCATCTCTATCATTTAACCACAGCCGGGGCGAAGAATCCCAAAGACGCGTCCGCCGCAGCCCCCGTGGCTACTTCTCTTTGAGATCCAGGCTTCTCCACAAGTACCAGCAAGCCACGCTGCGGTACGGTTCCCAACTTTTGGCGATTTTTTCCATCTGCGCGGGCTTTGGGAGTTGGCGCTTGTTGTAGTGTTTCTTAATGGCCATTTGCACGCCGAAGTCGCCGGTTGGCAAGACGTTTGGGCGCCTCAGTGTAAACATCAGGAACATCTGCGCAGTCCATTCGCCGACGCCCTTGACCTGAGTTAGGTGCTTGATCACTTCTTCATCAGACAACTCATGCAAATTGCTAAAGTCGAGTTCACCACGGAGCGCGCGTTCGGCCAGGTCGCGTAGATAAGACGATTTTTGCTTGGAAAGACCAACAGATCGCATCTCCCCGTCGTTTAGATTCAGGATTCCCCTCGGTGTGACGGGATCGCCAGCCAGCGTGGCGAAGCGCTTGAAAATAGTAACTGCCGCTTTTCCGTTCAATTGCTGATAGACGATCGCCTCCGCCAGACTGTGAAACTCCGGCGGCCCGTACTCGATCCGGCAAGGTCCGACACGCGCAATGATGCCGCGCATAATGGGATCGGACTTCTTCAGGTGACTAACGGCTGCACGCATGAGGATATTTGACTAGGGTCAGTGAGAGAGGATAGCAGAACCGGCGGCCAGGGCGGCCTGCGTCGGCCGCCAAAAATCTATGCAGTTTTCTTCAACCCCGGGAGCCGGAATCCGATCTTTCTGCGCAAGTTCTTCGGCGGCGCAATCAATTCCTTGATGGCCTGGACGATTGCTTGTAACGCGGCATCGTGGGTTCCGAGCCGTTCTTCCAACTCTTCAATCTTGACCGCGACCTGCCGGTTGGAAGCCAATGCCTCGCGCAGGCGGACAAACGCCCGGACCACGAACACGCTCATTTCGATGGCTCGCTTGGATTTGAGCACCGTCGCCGCCATGATGGCGCCGTGTTCGGTGAAGGCATACGGAAGGTAGCGCCGGCCACCGCGCCCGGCGTTTGAGGTTGCAATCTGCAACCTCAAAGACTCGCGATCCGTCACCGGTATTTGAAACATGAAGTCCGGTGGAAAGCGTTGCAGGTTCCGCCTTACTTGCTGGTTTAACCTCTTGACCGGCACGCCGTATAGCACAGCCAGATCAGTGTCAAGAATTACTTTTTGGCCGCGCAGCACGACAATGCGAGGTGCTACAGAGATGGCGAGAGCATTTCGACGTTTCAACATGACCAATACAGTTTAGTTCGCAGCCTGCTGTTTGAGGTCACAAATTGCAACCTCAAACCAGTGGCAGGACCATCTTGGGAATGACGGATCGGCGCAAACTGGGCGGTGCCAGCGTCGGCTCACGTAATGCTGGCTTCCGTATAGGTTCCGTAAACCTCGCGTAGCGCCTCGCAGATTTCACCGACAGTCGCGTAGGCCCGCACGGCGGCGACGATGTAAGGCATCGTGTTGGCAGATGAAATCGTGTCGTTCGACCCAGCGTTTGGTTCTTGACCTGCGGCCCGCTTTAGCTCTTCCAAACAGCGCCGCACATCCGCGTTCGACCGCCGTTCCCGCAGTGCTCTGAGCTTGGCCGATTGTCTCTCCGCCACGCTTTCGTCAATGTAAAGGATGTGGGGCGACTCCTCCTCGATGACGAACTCATTTGCACCTACTGTGATCTTTTCCTTGGCTTCCACCGCTCGCTGATTCTGGTACGCGGCCTCGGCAATTTCCTTCTGCGGGTATCCACGTTCGATCGCCTTTACCATCCCACCCATCGCGTCCAGCTTCCCGAAATAGTCGAGCGCGCCCTTTTCCATCTCGAGTGTCAGGGTTTCGAGGAAATAAGACCCACCCAGCGGATCGACAGTATTCACTACTCCCGACTCGTAGGCGACGATCTGCTGAGTCCGCAGAGCGATTCGTGCCGCTTCTTCGGTGGGAAGAGCCAACGCCTCGTCATAGCCATCGACGTGCAGCGACTGGGTGCCACCCAAGACCGCAGCCAGAGCCTGTAGCGCCGCACGCGCGATGTTGTTCATGGGTTGTTGTGCGGTCAGCGAGACGCCGGCGGTTTGCGAGTGGAATCGCAGCAGCCAGGAGCGCTGGTTCTTGGCTTTGAAGCGGTCTTTCATGACCCGGTACCAGATCTTGCGCGCTGCCCGGTACTTGGCGATCTCTTCAAAGAAATCGTTGTGCGCATTAAAGAAGAAACTCAAGCGAGGGCCGAACTCGTCCACATCCAGGCCGCGCCGTCGTGCCCACTCCACGTACTCGACCCCGTCGTAAAGTGTGAATGCCAGTTCCTGCAACGCAGTCGAACCAGCCTCGCGAATGTGGTAGCCGCTGATGGAAATGGTATTGAAGCGAGGAGTAAACCTGGATCCGAACTCAAACGTGTCGACCACCAGCCGCATGGAGGGCGCCGGCGGGTAGATGTATTCCTTTTGCGCGATGTATTCCTTCAAAATATCATTCTGGATGGTGCCGGAAATCTTTTTCCAGTCGGCGCCCTGCTTCTCCGCGACCACCAGGTACATCGCCCACAAAACGGAAGCTGGGGAGTTGATGGTCATGGAGACCGTCGTTTGTTCCAGGTCAATGCCGTCGAACAGGATCTCCATGTCCTCCAGCGAATCAATGGCCACGCCACACTTTCCGACTTCTCCTTCGCTGGCCGCGTGGTCCGAGTCGTAACCCATCAGTGTCGGCAAATCGAACGCCACCGACAACCCACTGCCGCCATGCTCGAGCAGATACTTGTAGCGGCGGTTGGTTTCCTCCGGCGAAGCGAACCCGGAAAACTGGCGCATCGTGAAAAGCTTGCCGCGGTAGCCGGTGGCGTAGATGCCACGCGTAAACGGGGGTTGTCCGGGATGGCCTAAATGCTGATCGTAGTCCCAGTCTGCGGGCAGGTCGGCCTGGGTATAAAGGCGCCGAATGGGGACGCCGGAAATGGTTGTAAAACGCGCGTTCCCGGTCTCATCGAGATTGACGCCCGTCGGGGCGCCAATCGGCCGTTCAGGAGTTTTCTCCAGAGTTGGCGCCAGCGTCTTTTCTGCCCAATCCTTCTCGCTTGCGGAGGGATGCCGTCCCTCGAAGACATCGCTGATCGGGCTTTCCGCGACCCTTGGTTTCTTGTCCGCCATGCGCACCTGCTGCATTCGATGATAGAGGACGGGGAATTGACCCGCAAGCTGGCCTCAGTTAGCTGTGCCGGTGGTCCTGCTTTCCCAATTCCCACGCTTTCGAGTACTTCCAGGAAACGTACACCGAGTGGTAGAGGTGCAGCAGGAGGCCCTCGCGGCCGTCAAGAAACCCCAGTCGAAGGAAATAGTTGTACACAAATGTAAGGATCGGGCGCGCAACGATGTTGACCAGGCTAAAACGGCGGTGCCCGTTCGCAACCGCGAGCTTGGCACCCAGGGAAGAGTAGCTGTTCATGTGTTCCAGATAATAAGACAGCGTAGGGTACGCGTAATGTACCAGAGGATTCTTGAGGCGGCCGACTGCGCGGCCAGTCTTCAATTCGTAACGATCGTGGGGATCGTGGCCCGTCGAATATCCTTCTCCTCGCCGGAAGAGCCGCAGCTTTGGATCCGGATAAAAGCCTCCAAACCGAATCCAACGTCCCAAAAAAAGGTTCTTGCGCGGTATCCAATAGCCATTTTGCGCATTGGGGTCTTCAATCGCACTCCGGATTTCCTTCGCCAGACTAGGGCTGACCTCCTCATCGGCGTCAAGCGCAAGCACCCAAGTTTGGGTGCAAAGCTCCAGAGCGTAGTTCTTTTGAGCTACGTGGCCGCGCCAGGGCTCGACCACTACCCTGGCCCCATACTGCTGGGCAATTTCAGGAGTGCGGTCGGTCGATCCGGAATCCACTAAAACGATCTCGTCGGCCCAGCGCACACTCTCCAAGGTGCGGCCGAGGTTGGCTTCCTCATTCAGCGCGACGATGGCAACCGACAAACCCATAGGCCAAACCGCTGTGCAGAACGTGAATCGTACCACCGGACGTGTATTCTCGCCTCGCGAAATTCAATCGAGTTATGGCACCGGCCGCTGCTGTCCCCTCCTTTACTGCGGTTGCTGAGGTGGAGGCATTACGGACTGAGGATTTTCGCGTGCCGCTACATACGGGACATTGGGCATTTGTGTGACCTGTCCCCGCTCGGCATCGGCCATGAGGATTCCCGCGTGATCGAGCAAAAGACCGGTCGCGCGATCCATCTCCACCTCGGATTTCTCATATGCGGCCAGGGCTGAAACCAAATTGGATTCGGCGGTGGTCAGCGCAGATTCGTCCTGGAGCACGGCGGTTGAAGTGCCCACGCCGACGGCCAGCTTCTTCTGATCGGCGTCGAGCGTCTGCCGCTGAAAATCAACCGCGGCCTGCGCTGCGTCTACACTCGCCCGGTTTTGCCGGGTGTCGAACTGAGCATTGCGCACTTCAATGCGAACCTGGTTTTCCAGCTGCTGCAAGCGCACCTGCGCCTGCCGGTATTCCAACTCGGCGCGAACCTGGTCAGCTTGCGCCACGCGGTTACGTAACGGGATATTCAGCGTCAACCCAATTCCCTTGTCAGGAGCCACCGAGGTTACAAGCTGATCCAGTGTGCCGCCGTATCCGACCGGACCTCCATTCGTAAACGGCGGCGCGGCGGTGGCAGGGGTGAAGCACTTTCCAAACGCAGACGTTAGGCAACCTGGGGGGAGCAGAGCCGGACTCACGTTTCCGCCGATTCCCGAACCGCCGTAGTAGGCGTAGAGGCTCAGCGTCGGCAACATGGCGTTGCGCACAGCTTTATTGTTGATTTCACGGCTGCTCAGATCCACTCGAGACTCGCTCAATTCGGCGCGATGTGCCAGGGCATCGGTGATCAAGTCCTGCGTCGGCACCACCGGTTCCTGGGCCGGGAGCTGCATGGTCGAGGTGGGGATCACTTCTGCGCCGGCCAGGGTTGGATCTTCGAGGTTGCGGCTGAGCGCATTCTTCATGAGCAATTCCTGCAGCTCCAGATTGGTTTGCGCCAGAATGACATTCTGCTGATCGGTGGAAACGGTGCTCTGCGCGCTGACCACCTGAATGGGGGGTAGAGTTCCAAACTGCACTTGCTTCTTGTTGTCTTCCAGCGTTCTCTGCGCAAAAGCCAGCGCTTCCTGTTGCACCCTCACGTTTTCGTAGGCGTAAACCAGGTTCCAATAGAGGTTTTCAATCTGGTCGACGGTGGTGATGATTTGCAGGCGGAAAGCCACATCGGAGATTTCGCGGTTATTCTTGGCGATCCGGATAAAGCGTGTGTTCGGAAGGAAACCGAAGCCCTGCAACAATTCTTGGGACACTTTGACCTGGAAATTAGACGCCAGGCTCGGGGTGTAGGAACTGGTTGGATTGCTGGTGGTGACATGCGTGTTGTTGAACCCCACCGCAAGATTCGTCCCCCAGTGAAACCCCTGCAAATAGGAAAAATTGGCGGTCCCGGTATTCGTATTCACCACCGAAACGGGAGTGAAAACGCTGGTTGACTCCGCGAACCCCCGGTCCATCTGCAGCGTGCCGGTGACGGCCGGGTCGAAGCTGGTGATGGGTGCGCCGATCCCCAGGGTGGAACTCACCAGACCGTTCGTGCCCGTACCCACTCCACCCGCAGCCACGCTGGTGCCACCGGTGCCTGAGCCCACAGCTCCGTTCAGCCCGCCGGTTCCGCCACCCGGGGTATTCTGCACGATTCCGGTGTTCACGCCCAGAATGTTGGCTCCGCCCTCGGCCCGCAAAATGTCAGTGTCGGCAATATTGAGGTTGTAACGGGCCAGCACGATATCGAGATTGTTCTCCAGGGTGAGTGCAATGGCATCGTTAATGGACAGCATGATCTTGCCATCGTGCATCAACTGGTCAACACGCGAAGCATTGCTGAGGTTCGGTGGGGGCACCACACCTGGCTTGTAGGGCGCGAGCACGTTGGGAAACGACGAACGCGGTTTGCTGTAGTCCTTTACGATGTCCGGCTGGGCCTGTAGCTGTACAGCTACGGGTTGTGGCGCCTGAGGCAGCGCTGCCGCGCTCGCTTGCGGGGCAGTCTGCGGGGCCGGTTGGGGCGGTTGCGCCCAACTGCTGGCTACCAGGGTTCCAATCAGAACAATGGCGGCAATGGGCCGCGCGAAAGAATCAAAACGGGCAAGAAACATGGTCGCTCTCCTTTGATACCTTGCTGCTCAAACCGATGAGCTTGTTTTGGATGCAAAACTATCCGAGAACTATTCCGAAATCTTAAGCTCGCTTTAGACTAACGCCTGACTGTGGCGCATTCGGCGGGAAATTGTAAAGATTTATAGAAATGGGAATGGAACTTCTGGTCGGAATTGCCCCAACCCGGAATCAGCCGGGCAAAGAGAAAGGCAGCCCTCGCATCAGGAGGACTGCCGGTGCCTTCGCCGCAACAAAGTCAGCCGGGCTACGGCTGAGCCGGAGGCATGACCGACTGCGGGTTTTGGCGCGGAGCCACATAGGGCACGCTGGGCATGTGTGTGACTTGTCCGCGCTCAGCGTCGGCCATGATGATTCCGGCGTGATCCAACAGCAGACCGGTGGCCCGGTCCAATTCCAGTCGCGATTTCTCATACGCCGCCATCGCCGATACCAGAGTGGATTCCGCCGTCGCGAGCGCTGACTGATTCTGCAATACCAGGGTGCTGGTAGAGGCGCCCAGATTGAACTTCTTTTGTTCAGCGTCCAGTGATTCGTGCCCCAACCTTACGGCGGCTTGTGCGGACTCTACGCTGGCCCGGTTCTGTTGCACCGCGAACTGTGCGTTGCGGACTTCGATGCGAATCTGATTCTCAATCTGCTGTAGACGCATTTGCGCCTGGCGATATTCCAGTTCAGAGCGCACCTGCGCCGACTGGGCGGCGCGATTGCGCAGCGGGACATTCAAGGTCAAGCCCACACCCTTGTCGGGAGCTGACGAATTTACTAGCTGGTTCAGGGCCGTGTTATAGCCCACATTCGGCGCCACGGGGTTGAGGGTGGGGGAAGCGGGGTTGGGGCCGGCGCAAAATCCTTCTTGTTGTGCTTCCAGGGACTCGTTGGAGCACAGGTTTGCCGGGTTCTGTGAGCCTCCGAGGCCGGAGCCGCCGTAATAAGCAAACAGATCGACAGTGGGCAGCAACGCGCTGCGAACTGCCTTGTTACTGATCTCGCTGTTTGTCAGGTTGATCCGCGTTTCCGCCAGCTCCGCGCGATGGCTCAGAGCTTCGTCGACCAGGTCCTGGGTTGGCTGAATGTCCTCTTGCGCGGGCAAGCTCACGGTGGAAGTCGGAATTACCTCGGCGTCCGCCAACCGGGGATCAACCAAGGTCCGGCTGAGAGCGTTTTTCATCAGCAACTGCTGGTATTGAAGGTTCGTGGTAGCCGCGGTCAGGGCTTGCTGATCGGTGGCTACGGTACTTTGCGCCCGAACTACCTCAATCGGAGCCAGGCTGCCGATTTGCACTTGCTTCTGGTTGTCCGACAGGGTTTTCTTGGCAAAGGCCAGCGATTCCTGCTGCACCCTCAGGTTTTCATAGGCGAACACCAGGTCCCAATACATGCCCTCGATCTGATCCACCGTGGTGATGACCTGCAGGCGAAACGCAACATCGGTGATTTCGCGATTGTTCTTGGCGATGCGAATGAACCGATTGTTGGGCGCGAAACCAAAACCCTGAAGCAAGTGCTGGGTAAGCTGAAGTTTGAAACCGGAAGCCAAAGTCGGACTGGTCAGAGTGAAGGGGTTGTTACTGGTAGTCCTGGCGTTGGTGAAGCCCACGGACACGTTGGTTCCCCATTGAAAGCCCTGTTGATAGTTAAAGTTCGCAGTTCCCGTGTTCTGCACCGTGCCGCAAAAGGGGCTGTTGCACTCGAACTTGGCATGGTCGATCTGCAGCGTGCCGGTGACAACAGGATCGAAACTGGTGATGTTGGGACCCAAGCCCAACGTGGATCCGACTAAACCGTTCAAGCCCGCGCCCGCGCCTCCCGCGCCCGCGCTGGTGCCACCAATACCCGACCCCACCTGGCCGCCGAGGCCCCCACCGCCGCCACCCGGCGTCCCTTGGACCACGCCCGCGTTGACACCAAGAATCCCTGCCCCGGACTTGGCGCGCAGCACATCCGTATCGGCAATATTCAGGTTGTACCGCGCAATGGCGATATCAAGGTTGTTCTCAAGCGCCAGGGCGACGGCGTCATCAATCGACAGCATGATTTTGCCGTCACGCATCAAGTCCGTGATGCGCGGTGTATTACTTAAATCGGGCGGCGCAATCGAACGCGGCTTGTAGGGGGCGATGGGGTTGGGAAAATGCGACTCCGGTTTGGAGTAGTCCCTTACCACAAATCCCTGCGCCGCGGCCGGTTGAGATGCTTGGGGTGCCGGTGGGGGCGTTTGCACCGCGTCTTGGGCGACGCCGCCAATCGAAAATACCCCGGCCAGCAATACCGCTGTCGTCAGCCGGTTAACTGAATTCAAACATGGCAAAGACATTCGTTTATCTCCATACTAGAAAGGCTGTTCGTAAAGATGACACTGCCGTCCCCAACATCAACATTTATTACGCACAAAGCGCTCCCCGAGTTTCAATTTTTCGTGTCCCGGGTAAGGACGTTGCTATTAAGCCGCTGGCGGAATGCAATAGTATAGCTGACAGAGTGCGGTTCATTCCCATCCGATCCGCGCAACGGCGTGAAACCGCAGGGACTTGCATTGGCTGACCGGCGGAGCGCGGAGACAACAAGCCGCTCCTCATGCGCAATCTCAAAATCGTTCTCGCTTATGACGGCTCCGACTTTGCGGGCTGGCAGGTACAGCCCGATTCTGCCACCATCCAGGGCACGCTGGCCTCGGCTATTGGACGGGTCACCGGGGAAAAGGTTTTGCCGCAAGGTTCAGGACGCACCGACGCGGGCGTCCACGCCCTCGGCCAGGTAGCCACCTGCGCCCTGGAATCACCCATTCCGGCTGGGAATCTGCTCAGAGCCCTGAATGACCTGCTGCCCGCCTCCATACGCGTGCTCGAAGTGAGTGAAGCGGAACTCGAGTTTCACGCCCGCAAGTCGGCCCGGGGGAAGACCTACCGCTATCGGATCTGCCGCGGCGCCATTTGTCCGCCTTTCCTAGCTCGCTACGTGTGGCACCATCCTTATCCTCTGGACGAAAATGCCATGCGGCAAGCCAGCGCGCTGGTGCTCGGCGAACATGACTTCACGTCCTTTGCGGCGGTAGATCCGGAGCGCGGGAAGGAAGAAAACGGTGTTTCCAATGTACGCCGGATTTCTCTGTCGGGCTGGGATCGCGAAGCAGAAGAACTGATCTATACCGTGCGGGGCAGCGGATTCCTGCACCACATGGTGCGCAACCTGGTTGGAACTTTTGTTCTGGTAGGGAAGCGGACTCTGCGGCCGGAAGACATCAGTCGGATATTGCAGGCCAAAGACCGATCCGCTGCCGGCGCTACTGCTCCCGCCCATGGGTTGTACCTGGTCAACGTGGAGTATTGAAGCCGGTGTAGCGCGGGCCCTACGTCCCCGGTTAGACTTGCCAAGGCAGATGGCCACCGATCTCCAAATCGCGATCCGCAAGTTCACCTCCGTCAATCCGGCGACCGGCGAGGTTATGGGCGAATTCGAACCCGCATCCGAGGCCGAGGTAATCGCCGCCGTGGCTCGCGCCCGCGCCGCCCAGCCAGCGTGGTA
>Ga0209415_10021251_pt1 | contig 10015 bp, 9 predicted proteins | sample PeaSoiSIISIP2007_FD_187696 | JGI IMG/M metagenome (GOLD analysis project Ga0209415, IMG submission 187696) | Peat soil microbial communities from Weissenstadt, Germany - SII-SIP-2007 (SPAdes) (version 2) | ecosystem: Environmental > Terrestrial > Soil > Wetlands > Peat | place: Germany... | reverse complement strand
CAGGATCTGTGGAAAATCCAGTTCGGGCGGCATGCCGCTGAGGAACGGGAAGAATTCCACGTCGCCGGAGGGCTGGAGACGTATCTGGACGTTAGCGAAGGCCGGCCGTTCGGGATACGGCGGAATTTCGGGTTCCGAAGTATCCTGACCCCACGCGGCCGGGCGAAGAATTCCGGCCAAAAGGCAGAGACACACTATCGCCTTGCGCGGGCACACCGATGGCTGCATAAAGGCCACGTAACATATTGACAGGTCGCCTATTGGGACAAGATGCTCTCTTTGGTCTATTCGGCTTTGGCCTGGTCCGATTCGTCATCAACGACGATGGCCGCCGGATCTTCGAGCACCAGAGCAGCCTCGGCAAAACCAACGCCGTGCTTGCCGATGTTGCTTTCCAGTTCTGGAATCTCCGCAAATCCTCCCATCGGAGCCCCCGAACCGCTTCGATCATTGCAAGATAATCCTGCCGTTGGTCGGGTTCGATGGCAGCACATGCCAAGCGCTGATATTGATGGTCTGTTACCTGCTGTCCGCACACAGAACAACACGGCATGCCTTCTGTAAGCATTGCGCGAAAAGCTGTCCCTATCTCTTGTTTTGAGAGAACAGAACGCGAGGCCGAACCATTTGCGAAGTTTTGTAGAATGCTCCGTATTGACATAACGCCTCAATACACCTCCCCTGGTATGTTCCCAACTTGGAAGGGTTGGATTTCAAGATTTTGTTCTTGAGCACCTGCCCCAGACACAACAGCTTCCGCAGCCTTCTGCCCGAAAAAACCTCCAACAAGCGAGCCGGCAAGAGCGCCCCAAGGTCCTCCCTCGGCACCGACCGCGGCTCCAATTTCGGCACCACCCCAAGATCCGCCAAGCCCCGCAGTACCCTTGACTGCGGTCTGGACCTTCTCGCCATCAGGAGCTTGGGCAGTGTCCACGGCGACGGTCGCCGCCCCCAAAACTATGCCGGCGATGCCAAGACCCTTTGACCCTTCTCCTAAGGCATTTACGTCAGCATTCGTCCTAGGCGCACTCTCTGCGAGTTGCTCCGGTGTCTTGTTCGCAAGCTGGTCCGCGCGGCTCTGCCTTGCTTGGTCAGTAAGACTTTGTCCAATTGGACTCAACTTTTTGTATGTAGAGTCTTGGAGAGATTTCCTCGCAGCTGATGCTCCCGGACCGCTCAACTGCGAGGCCGCTTTCACATAGTTTGCCCGTTGCAATCCGTCGTTAAACAATTGAACAGCAGTGCCAAATGCGCTCTGCGCAGCAGTGCAAAGCCACTGTGGCCAGCAATGTCCATCTGCATCGATCCGTATGAGCGGATTGTTCCGAACGTAGGCGTAGAGATTGAGCGACTGCGGATCATCCAGCTTCGCGTACGGCACCGGCTCGATCTTTGCGCTCCAGTCGGGGCTTATGAACCGCCCCGTCGTAGACGCGTAGTACCTGGCCCCGAAGTAGTCGTTTCCTGATTCGGTATCCCGTTCTTTGCCGGTACTACGTGACCCGGCATCGCCGTCGTACAACGATCCCTTTATCCCTAGCGTGTTGCTGGAGATAACCCAGTCCGAAGCCCAGCGCATTGTCCCATCAACAGGTCCGAAGCCCTGACGCGAGTTTCCGGCTAGCTGCGGGATTGCAGCCAAGGCGGGAACGCCCGTAGAGAACGCGCTCGAAGCCTGTTCCATGTGTGGCTCGATTGTAAGGCTTTTAGGCGGCGGGAACGGGGACGATTTCGCGGGGATTCGGAGCGGGAAGCGCGGCGGATCGGGGCCGGATTCCGGCCCCGATTGGCAGCCAAGAACGGCAGCTAAAAGAAAAGGGCTTTGCAGCTCAGAGCGTGACCACAGTAAGGCCGGGGATGGCCCGGAAGTGCTTGACGTTGATCGTGACGACATCGAAGCCCAGGTGCAGGGCTGTAGCGCCGATGAGCAAGTCTGGGAAGTCGATGCTGACGCCCTGGCCCATCTGCTCACCGTGGATGCGTCCGGCCAGCCGCGCTACCTCCAGCGTGAGCGGATGCACGGCCACGGCCTGGAAGAGTTCTTCGACGAAGGTTTCCCGGCGCTTGCGGTCGGCGTCTGTCCTGGCCCGGTAGATACCGTGCGTCAGCTCCACGGCGGTCACAGCCGAGAGCGCGGCGGCTGTCTTTCCGCACACAGCCTCGACGCGCTCCAGAACCTCTGCCACGCTTTCCTTGGCCCTCTCGCCTGCGATCAGGATGCTGGAGTCGAGGATTACTCCCATGCGGGCGGATTCCACGGCTTGCGGCTGTCGATGATCTCTTTGAGATCGGCGGCGAACTCCGGGTCCATGCGCGGCTCGTAGCCAAGCTCTGCGGCGTGCTTCTTGGCCAGAGCGATGGATTCGGAGAGCAGGCGGGGACGGAACTCGTTGCCGGCGGGACGCACTACCGCCACGGCGCGCGCATCGGACTCGATGACGACCTCAACGCCGGCGCGAACGCGGGCCATCAGCCCAGCGAAGTCGCCAGCGGCGTCGGCCTCCGAGATGTGGATCGTTGCCATACTCACGATGATACCCTCATTCCTGTTTTTTCCTTTAGCTGCTGAAAACGGCGGCTCCCTCCAAAACCCTGTCAAGAGGGATTTAAGGATTTTTTCTGAGTTGGAAAATACTACTCTATGTAGTATCGGCTGGGTCGTCCCGACACCCCGCAGACCGGCCTTTGCAAAAAACCTGTCAAGAGCTAATTTCACGATTTTTCCATCGTTGAAGCCGTGCCGGTGGATATACGCCGGACGTATATCGCAGCCGGACCTGGCTCCCGGCTAAAATCTGTCAAGAGCTTTTTCACCGATCTCCAGCGTGCGGAAAAATCAGTGTCATGCTGATTTTTTCTTTTAGCCGCTCGGCTCTTCGTCCTCTTCGGCATCGGCCTGGAGAGCTGCCAGCAAGCCCTCCCGTTCGGCTGCCGTGCGTGCCGCCTGGATCGTGCGGGCCTCTGCCGGGTGCGTGGCGGCGTGGATCTGCTGCAAGGCGCGGATGGCGACCTGGGTATAGATCTGCGTGGTCCTGATGTCCTCGTGACCGAGGATCGCCTGGATGTGGCGGATGTCGGCCCCGTTCTCATGCATCAGCGTCGCCATCGTGTGGCGGAACAAGTGACAGGCTCCCCCCTTGCCCAGCTTCGCCGCTTCGATGCGCTCTCTCACAGCGAAGGTCAGATGATCCCGGCTGAACGGCTCGCCCTGGGCCGTGAGGAACACCGTGAAGTCATCCGGCTCGGAGACGAGCTGGGGACGCCCCTCACGGATGTACTTCTCAAGCCACGCCGCGGCCCGCGCTCCGATGGGCACATAACGGTCTTTGCTGCCCTTGCCCTGGTTGACCAGGATCAGCCCACGGTCGAGCTGAAGGTCGAACAGCTTCAGCCGCACGATTTCGAGACGCCGCATTCCTGTCGAGTACAGAACCTCCAGCAGCGCGCGGTCGCGCAGTCCGATAGGTTCCTCGATGTCGCATAGCGTCATGATCTGTTCGACTTCTTGGGCCGAGAGGATGACCTTGGGCAGTGTGCGGCCGAGTCGCGGAAGGTCGATCTCCGATGCCGGGTTATGCAGGATGTGATTCTGCCGCGTCATCCACCGGAACCATACGCGCAAGGGCACAAGCCGCGCGTGCTGCGAGCTGAAGCTCAGCGGCTCCCCGTTCTTCTTGCGCGAGTAGAACAAGTGCCGCTGATACCGTTCGAGCACTGGCCGCGTGACTTCGATGGGATCGGTGATGCCGCGCTCCTTGAGCCATTCGAGGAAAAACTGGATATGCCCCGCGCGGCCCCGCACAGTGAACTCCGAGTAGTTCCGCACTTCAAGCGAGCGCAGATGTTCGCGCATCAGCGCCTCCAGAGGCGTTGAGGGCGCGGCCTGCGGTTTGCGCTTCTTCTCTACGCGGGCCATGACATGCCTTCCCGATGCGCCGCGCCGTTGCCGTTCACGCGCGACGGTACGACTACGACCGGATTCTCTTCTGTTGTTTCCTTAGTAGTGTTTTTCAGCCCTTTTTCGTAAAAAGAGCCTTGGACCCCGATGGATACTGGAGATTTCGCACCCGTACCACCCCCAGACACCCCCCGGACCTGGGCCGGACTTGGGCCGGACTTCTGCCCTTCAAGGCCGGACTTCTCGCCGTCATAGTTATATTCGAGGCCCGTCAGCGTGGACCTGGCGGCGTCTGCCCCGCCTTCGAAAAACAGCTCATAGACGAAGCTCTGGCCGCGCCCGCCGCGATGCACGATCAGGTATTCGAGGTCTTCAAGCCTCCCCAGGTGCCGCTTCAGTTGAGAGTCGCTCCACCGCGTGAAGGCCCGCACGTCGCGCCGCGAGAAGCGGTACTCCGTGCGCTCGATCCTCTCCCGCTCACAGGCCGCAGTGACCATGCCATCGATCAACAGCAGCAGCCTGCGCGTCTGCGCGGGCATCTCGTCGAGCGACCGGCCCAGCACTTCATGGATGATTTTCTTCGCCAGCTCCACGTCCTGCTCGGTGGTCTCGATGTACTCGAAGGGCTTGTCTCCATGCCGCGCCGTCTTTACCTCGCGCTGCCATTGATGAAGGAACGCGATAGTGCGGATGAGCGTCAGGTACTTCGTATGATCGCGCCGCGTGCGCGTCATCGAGTCGGGGAAGCTCAGCTCCGGCGCAAGCTCGTTCACCACGTCCAGCGGTCGCAGCAGCCGTTGCGCGTTCTGATGCAGCCTGCGCAGATCGTCGCGGTCTTTGCGGTGCAAGAGACCGGCGAGCGTCTGTGATTCGCGCTGGACGCGATGGATGGCCTGTGTCTGCTCGCGGTCCTCGTTCACCGTGAGCACGATGCAACGGTTCAACAGTTCCTCGTCGATGTCGATCGCTGTTGTGGTCAGGAAGATCATCACCGGCCCTTCGACCTTGTACTCATGCGTGACGTGCTTGCCGCTCACCGGGTCTTTGCCCGTCGATGCGATGCTCAGCTTGTGCTCGCTCTGTAACAGCTTCAAGGCATACGCCGCGCGGCTCGCGCCCTCTTCTTCCACGATGGCGAGCACCTTGTGTTTCAAGTCCTGCTCGCCCATGTAAAAGAGCGATTGGCCGGTCATCGCGGAGTATTGCACCTTCTGCCCTTCAGGCACGAAGGCCAGCACCGCATCCATCAGCGAGCTTTTGCCCGCTGCGGAACTCGATTGCATCATCACCGCCAAGGGCTCGGAGAGATGCCGCGACACCACGCCCAGGTAGCCGACGAGCTTGTTTGTTTCCTCGCCCACCACTCCGCACCGCGCGAAGTCCTCCACGATCCGCTCCAGCAGGCGCGGATCGCGCAGCAGCGCCATCGCGCGGGCGCGCTCCTCATCGGTCATTGTGTCCACCGGCTCTTGCGGCGCGAGCGCCCTGGCGATCTGCTCGTCGCGCAGTATTTCCAGCTTCAGGATCAACCGGCCCACGTCGTGGCGGATCACGTCTTCCTTGACGCCCAGCTCTTCCGCCGCCTGCTTGATGAACGCCGTGCGCTGCCGCGCGGCTTCGAGGTCCAGCTTGTCCACATGCAGCGCCATGTCACCGCGCGCATTCACCCCCAGCACACGAAGATTGACTTGCAGCGCGTCCGGGCTTGTGTTCTTTTGAAGACCGCGCACGCGGTACTCGCGGTCCCCGTAACGCTGCACGATGTCCTCGCCGCGCATCTCCACCGGCGCGTCGATGGCATTGCTCGTCCTCAGCGGCATGGGCGCAACCGGAGCAGCTTCGGCAGCTAAGGAAAAAACTCTCTGCTGTTCCTGCTCTGGTTTTTTGGGAGGCTCACTGGCTGCTGCGGAAAGGATGGGGTCGCTGGCTGCTTCTATGGCTGGCTCTGGTTGTCGTTGCGGCTCCGGCTCTATCGTTGGGCCTGGCTCCGGCTCGATCTCTTCAAGCGCGGCCTGTGCTTCACCTGGCTCTGCCGCTTCCTCGATCACTTGCTCTTCGATTTCTGCTGTGATGATTTTTTCTTTAGCTGCCGCTTTTGTTTCTGCTGGCGGCGGCTCGATGATTGGCTCCGGCTCCGGCGCTTGCTCCTCGATCATTTTTTCCTTAGCTGCCGGTTCTTCTGCTGCTGGCGCCGCCACTGTCGGCGGCGCTGCGATTGGTTCGGGAATGATCACCGGAACGGCCACGCGGCCCGCTGGCCGCGCGCCTTTGCCCATCCACGCCGCGCGGTTCAACAGAAGGCCGAACAGCTTGGTTGCAGGCTGCGTCGTGCGCGCGTATTCGTTCGCGTCCATGCCTTTCGGGAACTCCACGCGGAAGCACTCGACGCCCCTTTGCATCAGTTCTTCGGCCAGCTTCACGGCGGCTTTGTTGCCCGCCTCGTCGCCGTCGTAAGCGATGTACACCCGCTCGATCCCGTGCCGCTCGAACGCGGCTCTGTGGTCCTTCGTGAAGCCGTTCACGCCGTAGCTGGCCGTCACCTGGCGATACCCCGCGCACCAAAAAGTCATCGCGTCGATCAAGGCTTCGCAGAGGATGATTTCTTTGCTGGCAACGAGTGCTTCCTCGTTCCACACGCCGCGCATCGGCCCCGTCAGATACAGGTGGTAATCCGTCCCGCCGCGCAGGTTGTCGTTGATCTTCCGCCCATACAACTGCACCACGTCGCCGTCCAGATTGAACACCGGGACCACGAGGGAACCGCGCAGATGCTCGTGGCCGCTCGCGCGGAAAACGCCCAGCCGCTCCAACTGCTCGCGTATCTCCGCTCCCGCGCGCCGGTTCTTATCCGGCAGGGCCGGGCCCAGCATCCGGTCGCTGAACCCCAGCCGGAACCGCTCGACCAACTCCGAAGATTTGAGGCCCCGCTTTTCGAGATACCGCTTTGCGTCCGGCGTGTCCCGCAGCGTGTCGGCGTAGAACCTGACTACCTCCCGCATCACCGTCCGGTCGTCGGCTCCCAGCGTCACCGGGCAGGGCAGCTTGGGGATCGTGGCTATCTTCACTACCAGCCCAGAGGACGGCGCATAGTCCCGTTTCAGCAGCGCGATGGCGTGCGCGTCGCTGACGCCCTCGGACCGCGCCACCCATCGGATCACGTCGCCGCCCTCGCCGCACGCCCCTTTGCAGTGCCACACGTTCGCCACCGGATCGATGTTCAGGCTGGGATTGCGGTCGTCGTGGAACGGGCACAGGCCGATCAGTTCCTTGCCGCTGCGATGCAGCTTGATCCCCCGCGCCTCGGCCAGCCGTTGGATTGACACCTCCCGTTTCAGCCGTTCCTTCTCCGGGTCGTATCTGCCTGCCATCGGGCCTCCTTGAAAAAACCCTGTCAACTGACTATAGAGTCATAATCTACATTGACATTGTAGACATATTCAAGCAGGATTTTTGAGAGAGGGTCTTACGATGAGCCTGGTTCAGCATTTCCCGCCGGATTGGAACATGACGGATTTTCACGAACGGCTCAGGCAACTACGCAAGGCTCGCAAGATCACGCAGACGCGCGTGGCCGAACTGCTCGGCGTCAGCCCCCGTGTTTACACACGCTGGGAGAACGGAGATGCCGTGCCTGTCTTTGCCACAGTTGTCAAGCTGGCAGACATCTTGGATGTCACCCTCGACGAGCTGGCCGGACGCAAGAACATCGACGACGATGCCAAGATTCATAACCCGGAACTGCACCGCCTCTACAGCAAGGTCGATCAGCTCTCCGACGAGGATCAGAAGGCGCTCGTGATTCTGCTCGACAGCCTGGTCAAGCGCTCCCGCATGAGCCAGGTCATGGGCGAGATTTAGCAACTCGAACCCACACGAACGAGGCCGGACCCGGCTCGAACCGATGCTGCACAGAGTCGCACAGCGTCCGGGCTGCATTCGATTTCGATTCGAGGATGGGCCGCGCAGCGGCCACGCTAAGCCGTCAGGCTTAGGGATGGTGTCTACGTTAACACTGCGCTGCTGGCCGTGCTGACGCCGCTCTTGGCCGGGATTCAGCCCTTGCTTCCGAAGTGCCGCTCGAACAGTTCCCGCGACAGCCGCTCACCCTCTTCGCTCAGCACGACAGACTTCGCCTTGCTCTTCGGATCGGAGATGTATCCCTTGGCGTGCAGCCGGTCCATCGCTTCCCAGTCGTGGCCCTTCCACGCCCGTGCGCCGTATTGGTCCTCGTTGAATCTGGTCAGCCACAACAGCGCCAGCACCATCTCGTCTACTTTGTCGCGGTCGTAGTCCATCCCATGCCCCCCACGGATGAGCAGATGAGCACGATGCTATCACCGCGCCGCCGATGGCCGGGAGCCCTGGCCCTGGTCATGGGTAACATGAGAAAAAGACATTTTTCTCATTGCTGAAAAACACCCGCAGCGAGGACGGCAGTCAAGGGCGCACGTTCTGTGTGCGTTCATCGGAGCGAAGCGGAGACCCTTGGCGGCTGCCGCAGCGAAGGGTACCGCGCGTGAGCGCGCCGGGAAGCCCTTTCAGACTCGGTCCTTTGATCTCAACACGTTAACGCCGCAGCAACCCAAGGTTACTCCCGTAGCAACCGCCAACCGCGCATTTTCCCCTTAGCTGTTTTCTTTTCAACATGTTTACGCGCGTAAACACGGAAACGCCAGTGTTTGCGCGGTCGCCGCCTGCATCCGATTGGCGCGGCTCACGTTAACGCACGGTTACCGCGCGGTATCCCTGCAGCAACCCGTTGGGGGTGACGTGTCACCCCTAAATCCGATGCCGTAGGCAGCGCGGGCTTCGGGATGCTGGCTCAGACATGAACCTGCGGGCTGCCGAAGAGATGGAGGAAGGCTTCGAGGCTCACGCTGGCAGGAACTCGGAAGCGAACGAAGACCAGCCCCTTGTCGGCACTCAGGCCGAACGTGGCGCTTTCGTCCTCTATCGAGTGGGAGGATTTCAGCAGCAGTGGGTCCGATTGCAGTTCTCGCTCGACACTGGCCGGGGATGCGTAGGGCAGGTACAAAAAGCCTGCATCCGCCTGTCCGTCATAGGTCACGACCAGCTCAGCCTGCGGAGGCCGAACAGACGCCGCCGTGGGCTGCGGATTGAAGGGGGCGAGTGCTCGCTCAAGCGAAAAAGCCGCAGAGCCTAACAACTCCAGACCCCTGATCCAGTTTCCCATCCGGTTTACATCAGCGATCACATTCCCGGTAAATTCATGCACAACCGAAGCCTCGGAAAAGCGAAGCTCGACAGCAGTTGGCTGAGACGTACTTGTGATAGATGTTTTCATCGGCCTATCTTGCTGATCACCGTGACGATTACGCCCGTGATCTTGTTCACTCTCACTTCGCACGACGATGTGTAAAACCGCACAACAGAGTCATAGCCGTTCTGAGGATTCGATTTGGCTACGCCCTCGACAGCGTCTTCTATCTCGCTGACAGTCACGCCGCGCTCTTCAGCCTGTTCAGCCGCATGCGCCGACATGACGAGGCCGCCAATCACCATGCCCGCTCTAAGCCTTGTGGCAAAGCCAACAGCCGCTTCCACTCCCGCAGGACCAAGGAATGCGGCGGTATAGACACCGGCGTAGATAGCTGTCCCAGCTTGAACGACTCGCGAAGTGTTCGACAACTGGTTGAACCCTGCCATTGCCGCTGGGCCTTGAATACCTGGATTGTCCGCTGTCCACTTGACGGTGCCAACCGCAGAAGTCGTGGTATTCCCGTTTGCATCCGTCGATGTCGATGTGAGTGTTCCCGTTCCAGAAGCGGAGTTTTGAAGAGCAGCCAGCGACGGACCATTCAGCGAGCTGTTGCTTGCCTGCTGCGCTGCCTTGTAGGCGTCGTCTGAAATCGGCGCGCTGCAATGACCATTGTTGTCGCAAACCTGAACGTCATGACCGTCGGGATCGTTATAGAGCAGCGGATTATTGTGTCCGTAGGCATACAAATTCAGGGTTTGCGGGTTCTCAAACTCTGCGTATGGAACGGTGTCCGGTTCCTCGCTCCAATCGGGGCTCATGAACCTTCCCATGCTCGAACCGAAGTAGCGCGCCTCGAAGTAGTCATTCCCCGATTCGGTATCGCGTTCTTTGCCGGT
>Ga0209415_10021250_pt1 | contig 10015 bp, 10 predicted proteins | sample PeaSoiSIISIP2007_FD_187696 | JGI IMG/M metagenome (GOLD analysis project Ga0209415, IMG submission 187696) | Peat soil microbial communities from Weissenstadt, Germany - SII-SIP-2007 (SPAdes) (version 2) | ecosystem: Environmental > Terrestrial > Soil > Wetlands > Peat | place: Germany... | reverse complement strand
TTGAAGTTCGCGAAGCCGACCTCGCCGACGAACTTGCCGTTTGCCCGGTCCTCGACGAGCCAATAGCCGAAGCGGAGAAGGGCCCAGAGGCCGGCGTACCGCAACATCTTCGACCAGACCTCCTCGACGGAGAACGGCTTGCCGCCGATGTGACGCACCACGGCCGGGTCCGCCCACATCGTCGCGCAGGCCGGGAGATCCTCGGGTCGGTGGCCGCGAAGTCGGAGACGTGTGGTTTCGACCACGGGAATCGCGAATGCGTCCAGGGGAGCGTGGCGCACGGCGTGCGGCTCGTCGCGCCGGATCGCCGTGGTCCCTACCGGCTCGACGGTCCTCCCCGCGTCCTCCGGAAGGACGGGCGTCGTCTCGGGCGGTGGGGGCGGTCGCTGGGAAGGCCGCGCGCGCGCGATCGCCTCTGCGAGGCGCTGAGTGCGAAGTGCGTTGGTGGGGTCGAGCGCAACGGCTCGGCGGAGCGCCTCGATCGCCTCGGCAACCTTTCCCGCACGCTCGAGCGCCGCTGCCATCGAGGCCAAGGTCGCCGCCGCGTCGTCGGTGAGACCGATGCGCTGGAAAAGCTCGGCGAGGATCGGCGCCACGTGCGCGTATCTCGATTCGAGCTCCGGCGCGTGCGAGGCGATGAGCTCCCGGAGCTGCTTGTACGCTCCGACCGCCTTCACGACGTAGCCGCGCTCCGCGTAGATCTTGCCGACCGACTCGAACGCGTCGATGGCCTTCGCGAAATCCCGGCTCTCGGCGTAGAGCTCCGCGAGCTTCAGGCGTGAGCGAGCGTCCGCCGGGTCCTCCCGGATGGTCTGGAGAAGGTGGTCGATGGCGTTCTGCGGGTCCACGGCCGCGAGCTTACTGCGTGACGCCCCAACTTGTGTGCTTGTCCCGTCGTCCCTTGCCGTTGACGCCGCATTCGTGGTCGCTAGAGTCTCGTTACGCACTGCGCTACGCTCAGGGCTGACCTCTGGCACGCACCCACCCTCCCCCGCGACCGTTCGTCCCCGCGCCCCGCGCGCTCCGGGTCGTAGACAGCGTGCTCGACCTGGTCGGCGACACGCCGCTCGTGCGCATCCGGAAGCTCGACGTCGAAGCGCCGCGCGCCGAGGTGTGGGGGAAGATGGAGCAGGCCAACCCAGCCGGCTCCGTCAAGGATCGTATCTGCTTGGCGATGGTGGAGCTCGCGGAGCGGACAGGGGCGCTCGTCCCGGGGGGCGTCGTCATCGAGCCGACGAGCGGGAACACGGGCATCGGGCTCGCTCTCGTGTGCGCCATCAAGGGCTACCGCTGCATCCTCACCATGCCCGCGAGCATGAGCCTCGAACGGCGGCAGCTTCTGGAATCGTTCGGCGCCGAGGTGGTGTTGACCGACCCCGAACGCCAGATGGAAGGTGCCATCCTCCGGGCTGCCGAGATCGGAGCGAGTATGCCGAACGCTTTCCTCCCGCGGCAGTTCGACAATCCGGCCAACCCGAGCGTCCACGAAAAGACGACGGCGCGCGAGCTGATCGCGCAGATGGCGGGTCTCCCGTTCGACGCGTTCGTCGCGGGAATCGGCACGGGCGGAACGATCACGGGAGTCGGTCGCGCCCTTCGTCGCGACCTCGAGGGTCGCGCTCCGAGAATCATCGGCGTGGAGCCTGAGTCATGCGCGACGATCTCTCGCGGGGAGCGCGGGCCGACGAAGATTCAGGGGCTCGCTGCCGGTTTCGTACCGACGAACTACGACCGGGACGCGGTCGATGAGGTCCGCACGGTCAGCGACGAGGTCGCGTGGGCCACGAAGGGGGCGCTGGCCCGCGAAGAGGGGTTGCTCGTCGGGATCAGCGCCGGAGGGGCGGTTGCGGTTGCGCTGGCGGTCGCCCGCGAGCTCGGACCCGGGAAGAACGTCGTCACGGTTCTTCCCGACACCGGCGAGAGGTACTTCAGCCTCGACGAGTACTTCGAGACGCCGATGCTCACGGGCGCGCTCCCATGAGCGCACTCGAGCACAAGCGCGCCCTCCTCGTCGGGGTCGGTGGCCTCGGTTCGCCCGCGGCGATCGTCCTTGCGCGCGCCGGAGTAGGCGTGATCGGCGTCGCCGACGACGATACCGTCGACCCGTCGAACCTGCACCGACAGATCCTGTTCGACGACCGCGACGTCGGTCAGTCGAAGGTCGACGTTGCCGCAACGGAGATCTTGCGCTGGGCCGCCGACGCGGGAAACACGCGAACGCGGGTCGTGACGCACCGGACGCGCCTGCTTCCGCAGAACGCGCGGGACATCGTCCGTGGCTATGACGTCGTCCTCGAAGGAAGCGACAACTTTGCAACCAAGTTCATGACCGCCGACGCCTGTGCGATCGAAGGCGTCGCCGTCGTCCACGGCTCGGCCGTGAGGTGGCACGGCACGGCCCTCGCGGTCGGGCCGGCCGGCAGGCCCTGCTACCGGTGCCTCTTCGAGGACGTTCCTCGCGAGCACTCGCCGAACTGCGCCGAGGCTGGCGTGATGGGCCCGGTCGTGGGGGTCGTCGCCGCGTTGCAGGCGGACCTCGCCCTCCGCTCTCTCCGCGGGGACGAGGTCGGGGGCGAGCTGGTCACGTTCGACGGTCTGACCGACGCGCACCGGCGCCGCCGGATCGCGTCGCGGACCGATTGCCCCCTGTGCGGGGCGCGAAGCATCCAATCCATCGACCCGTCGCGCTACGCAGCCCAGTCGTGCGACGCTATCGCCTAGTCTTGAGTTTCGAGTCACGGAGCCCACATGGAAACCATCGTTCGCATCCCCGCCCCCCTCCGCACGCTGACTGCCGGAAAGGCAGAGGTGACCGTCGCCGGCGCGACAGTCGGCGAGATCATCGAAGAGATGGAGAGGAAGCACCCAGGCATCCGCGACCGGCTCGTCGACGAGAAGGGCATTCGGCGGTTCGTGAACATCTACGTCGGCGAGGAGGACACGCGCTTCCTCGGCGGGCTCAAGGCGACCGTGAAGCCCGGCGACGAGATCTCGATTGTGCCCGCCATCGCGGGGGGGCGTTGACGTCGGACCCGCGGTTCACGCGGCAGGTGCGGCTCGCGGAGGTTGGCGAGGCAGGGCAGGCTCGACTCATCGCCGCCGAAGCTCGCGTACACGCGGGCGGCGCAGCCGGGGAGGTCGAGGCACGCTACCTGCGTGGCGCGGGCCTCTCCGTGGCTGGAGAGGCGACGGGCGCTCCCGTGGCCGCTTGGTTGGAGGAGCTGACCCCGGAGGCTCGCGTCGTCGCGGCGGGTGCGTACGCGGCCCTCACCGTCGTGCGCGCCGTGCTGAATGGAACGCCGAACCCGCGGGTCCGCCCGATCTCTCCTTGAGCATGGGCGCCCCACGGATCGAGTCCGTCGTCGACGCCGTCGGTCGCACGCCCCTCGTGCGTCTGCGGCGAGTCGCGTCGAAGGCACCCGACGTCCCCGTGTACGCCAAGCTCGAGTTCGCCAATCCCGGCGGCAGCGTGAAAGACCGCGCCGCCCTTCGGATGATCCAGGACGCGTTCGCCGACGGCCGTCTCACGAGCGCGAAGACGCTCATCGACTCGACGAGCGGCAACACCGGAGTCGCGTACTCGATTTTCGGCGCAGCGCTCGGAATCAAGGTTCGGCTCGTGATGCCATCGAACGTCTCGAAGGCGCGCAAGGACATCGCGCGGAGCTTCGGCACGCAGGTGATCTTCTCCGACCCGCTCGAGGGTTCCGACGGCGCGATTCGACATGTCCGCGCCCTCGTCGCCGCGGACCCGGGGCGCTACTTCTACCCCGACCAGTACGCGAACCCGTCGAACCCCCTCGCGCACTACGACGGGACCGGAGCCGAGATCCTCGAAGCCATCGGGGACAAGATCACGCACTTCGTCGCGGGCCTCGGGACGAGCGGCACGATGATGGGGACCGCGCGCAGGCTCCACGAGCACCCTCGACGGATATGCTGCGTGGCCGTGCAACCGGACCAGGCGATGCACGGCCTTGAAGGCATGAAGCACATGGCGTCGAGCCTCGTCCCGCCGATCTACGACCCGTCCGTCCCCGACCGAGAGATGACGGTTTCGACCGAGGACGGCTGGGACATGGCGGAACGACTCGCGCGCGAGGAGGGGATTCACGCAGGACACTCGTCGGGCGCCAACGTGGTCGCGGCGCTGCGCGTCGCGGAGGAGCTCCAGCGAAACGGGGAGGGCGGCTGTGTCGTGGTGATCATCTGCGACCGGGGTGACCGCTATTTCGCGCCCATGAAGTGGGAGCGGCGCTACATCTGGTGAGCCCGATGCGCGACCCGAGCCACGTGTGGTGCCGAGGAGGCCTGTCGATCGACGAGGCCGTGATCGCGCGCGTCGACGAAGAGGCCCGCGAAGGTTTCCTGCGCGACGAGGAGAGCTGCGGATTCCTCGTCGGGCCCGAGGCCGATCCCTTGCGCGTCGACGGGATCCTGCCGATGAAAAATCGCGCGAACGCGCTCCACGCGCTCGATCCCGAAGCGTACCCTCGCACGGGTCGGATGTACTTCGACATCGACGCGCTCGCCTTCGAGCGGAGCGTCCGCGGGCAGGCCAAGTCGGGTCGCCCCGTGAAGGTGCTCTACCATTCGCACCTCGACGTCGGCGCGTACTTCTCGACGACGGACGCTGCGGCCGCGACGATGGGGGGCGACGAGCCGCCCTACGACCTCGCGTACCTCGTCTCGAGCGTTCGGCTCCGCGGTGATGCCCCCGTCGTCGACGATCGCAGACTCTTCGTGTGGGACGCTTCGCGACGGGTCTTCGTGGAGAGTGCCTTCACCGTGGCGCCACCAGGGCCGTGAGCGGATGAGGCCTCCGGCGACGGTAGCGATCGGGCCGCGGGCGCCGCGCCACCGCGTCTGCGCGGCGATCGTCGTCGTGTGCGTGTCGTGGCCCTCGGCGGGCGTGCGTGCAGACGGGCTGCGGGACGTCGCGCGGCGCGTCGAGGACGCATGGAAGGCCGGAGGCGCGCACGTCACGAGGCACGACACCCGGTTCGTCATGGAGGACGAGGTCACGACCGTCGACATCCGGCCCGCGCCAGGAGCCCGGACGGACGCCTGCAGGCGAGTGGCGCTCCTGGGGGCACGCGGCATGAGCTTCCACGTGCTCGCAGCCGCCGGCTCGGAGGACGACAGCTTGCAGCTCGCGAGCGCGGCGGGTGTCGTGGAGCTCTCGGGGTGCGGGGGCGTTCCGGACTGGGTGAAGCTGAAGACGGACTCGGGCCGAGGCGCGGTCGAGACGGTGACGGCGTCGGCGAGTTTCGGGATCCCGTCCGCGATGACGGTCCTCCTCGAGCGCACCGGGGGCGTGCTGCCGTCGGCACCGGAGCCAGGGTCCCTCGCACCCCTAGCGCCGCCCGCGTCGCGCGCGACGCTGGCACAGGACCGCCTCCGTCGCGAGGGATTCGAGGTGCGCCCGGAGCTGACCTGGACGGCCGGCGAGGACGGCAAGGGAGGCGGAGAGCTTGCGCTCGAGGCGGGCTGTCACCGGATCGGGATCTTCGCGTCCGAGCCCCGGAGCCGCGACGCCGGTCGTCGCGCGCACCTCGATCTCGATGGCGCGCTGCGGCGGGCAGACGGAGACGTGCTCGTCGAGGACCAGACGATCGCGCCCGACGTCCGCCTCGACGCGTGCGTCGCGACGACCACGAAGGTCAGCGCGAGCTTCGAGGGTGCGCCGCGACGGAGTGCCGTCATCGTGACGCACGGCAAGGCGTCGCTCCCGCCCCACCTGCCCACGGCGTGGGGTCCAGAGGTCCGTGCGCGCATGGCGTCAGCGATCCTCGAGCATCACACGGCATCGCCGCACGACGATGCGGTTTTCCTCGCACAAGGCGGGAGCGGCCCGACGCCAATCCCGCTCGAGCTCGAGCCAGGCGCGTGCTACCTCGCCGTTGCCGCGCTCGAACGCGGTCGTGGCCGAGGGCGCGGGCTCTCGCTCCGCGCGGTGATCGGCGAGCGAAGCTCGGAGGACGATCGCGGCGCGAAGGACGAGGCCGCCATCATCGCGTTCTGCGCCCTCGACGCGCGGCGCGCGCGCCTGGAGGTCGAAGTGCGGACCTCGGGCTCGGGGTGGGGGCTCGCCGTCTACCGGATGGGCTCGGGTGTGTGGAGCGTGGATCCGTGACGCCGCGACGTTTCCCGCTCGCGCTGGGTGTCGTGCTCCTGTCGAGCGGCGGCTGCGTGCCAGGCACCATGCGGAGCAGTGGACCGCTGACGCCTGGGCCGAACGCACCGGTCGTCACAGCGGGTTCGCTCGTCGGGCAACCGCTCGTGCAGGAGACGGCGGCCCGGGCCATCGCTGCGGGCGCCGGGCCCCTCTCGATCGTGGCGACGGGGGAAGCGGCGGAGCGCGAGCGCCTGGGTGCGTTTGTCGACATTCCCGCCGGTGAGTGCCTTCTCGGGTACGCGCGCGCATCGCGCACCGTCGAGGATCTCGACCTTGCAGCCTTCTCCGAGGAAGGAACTCCGGCCGCCGTCGATGACGCACCCGACCCGACGCCGACGCTCCTCATGTGCCCTCCGCACCCCGGCCGCGTGTATCTCGCGGCCGTCGCCGCGGCGGGTGAAGGGCTCGTCGTGATCGGCGCGCACCTCGTGCCGATCTCGAGGGCGCCCGTCGTCGGCAAGCTCATGAACGCTCACGGCACTCGTGCGGCCTCGAGCAGGGCCGCCGAGGCGTGGCCGGGGCTCGATGACCACATCAGGAAGCACCACGACGCGCTCGGTGGCAAGTGGGAGGTCATCCGCAAGGTGGCGGTCGCCGTCGACGCGCGGATGCCGGCGTCCGTCGCGTTCCCGCTCGACAGCGACGGCTGCACGGACGCGCTCGTCGTCCCCGACGATGACGTAGGGATCCTCGAGGTCGAAGCGCTCGACGACGGCGGTCGAGTCATCGCTCGCGGCGGGAGCGGCGCGGGCGACCGTGCGCTGACCGTCTGCTCACGGCGGGGCTCGAGCGGCAGCTTGGTCGTCCGACCTCACGTCGGGCAGGGGCTAGCGGCCGTCGTCCTGGCCCGCGCGAACGGTGACGTCGCGCGAGATCTGGATGTCCGGCCGGAGCTGGCTTGGGATGCCGCCGACGCTCCGCTCGATCGTGCACTCGCGCGGGTCGAGGCCGCGCTCGGTGGCGCCGGCTATGCCGCGTCGCAGGGCTCCACGGCGGGAAGCCTCCCGACAGGCTCGACTCGCTCGGTGCCCGTGGCGATAGGGCCCCAGAGCGCCTGCGAGCGGATCGATGTCGTCGGCGGTGCGCCGACCGCGCTGGTTCAGGCGACCGCGTGGGACGAGTCTGGCAAGCGGCTCGCGTCGGCGGAAGGGTCTTCGAGCGCGACGCTCTTCACGTGCAAGCGCGAGAAGGTCCGCCTCGATCTCGAAGCGCTGGCTCGTCCCGGGCCGTACGCCGCGGTGTGGCGAAAGGAGCCCTGGAGCGATCCTGCGTTCATGGCGCATCCGGTCGCCGCGGCGCGGATGCTCACCCGGATGGCCGCGGGGGGCGTGGCTGTGCTCCCGGGCAGCCCGTCCGGCGCTCGCGCGTTTCGCGCCGAGGCCGGGCAGGAGGTCTCGTGGAGCGACGTCGTCCCTGGAGGGGAGTGCCTCCGTCTGGTGGCGGGCGCGGAGGGGGCGGGGGCGGGCCTCGTGGGTCGCGTCATCGATGCCGCGACCGGCGAGGAGATCGACCGAGCCCACGCCCGAGAGGCGGTCGCGATGCGTGCGTGCGCCCGAGAGGGGAAGCCCTTGCCCGTCGTCGTGTCGGTGGTCGCCACTGCGGGGGCGCTGGACGTCGTCGTGGGCGAGCGCGTCGTGCGCTGAAGCCGGTCAGGGGCGGGCGAGCGCTCCGAGCGCGGCGTCGGCCAGTGCGACGTCGATGTCCCGAACACAGACGGACTCGCCGTCACGGCCGACGAAGAGGACGCGGCACGTCCCGCTCCGGCCGATGCCGACGCGCGCCAGAAGGAAATCGAGCGCGATGCCGGACGTGACGATGAGGAGGCCATAGAACAGGAGCGACGGCGACGCAGCGCGGACGCCATCGACGAACACGCGGACGCCTACGAGGCTCCCAAGGCCGAGGGCGAAGAGTCCCGCATAGAACGCTGCGCTCGCGTGGCGCACCTCTCGAACGGCGCGAAGCAGGCCCTGGCGCCCGAGGACGATGTCGCGCTCTCGGATCGTCCGACCCAGCAAGAGCGTCCGCGAGCGAACGCGCACCGCATCCGCGGTGACCGTGACGTCGGCGGGGCGCTGGTACGCCAGAGCGAGACGCGCCGCGAGCCGGGCGACGGCGGAGATGAACAGGATGCCGGTCACGGCGAGCACGACCGTCGCGACCGGGCCGCGAGGTACGGCGTCGAGCTTTCCGCGGAGCTCGGAGGGGGCCGCGGTGCGGTGAGCGGAGAGCAGCCGGAGGAGCGTCTTGTCGGTGAGCGCGCTTGCAAGCCGCGTCACCTCCTCCTTCGCGCCGCTACTGTCGGAGGAGAGCAACGCCGCGACGGCGGCGAGCGCCTCACCCCGGCCTGCGCTCTCGGTCGGGCCCGCATCGAGCTGCAGGAGGCGGGCTCCGAGCGCCGCCCAGAACGCATCGCCTGCGTCTCCGAGCGCTCGATCGAGGAGCGTCGTCGCGTCGAACGGCGTGTACGCGGCGAGCCAGCCCACGCGCGCGGCCCACGTCGGGTCATCACCGGTCGCCTTCTTTCGACCCTCCGCCACCGCGTGCGCCCAGAGCGCGCGGAGCAGCGCGCGCTCGCCCTCGGTCTTCGGCCCAGCTTCCAGCGCCGTCCACACGTTCCCCAGCTCCGTCTCGCAATCCGCCACGGTGAGCGAGCCCCTTTCCGACTCCGAGAGAGACTCCGCGAGCGGCCGCCACGCGACGCTCCTCGCCGTGGCCGCGTGGACCGCGACGCCTTCCGTCAAGGCCACGAGATCCGCGAACCGAGCGTGCTTCGACACGACCTCGAACGCCTGCGCTTCGATCGCTTCGCTCATCCGTCGGACATCACGAGGGTACCCGCCCTCCTACAGCAGCTTTCGCAAAAGCTCCACCTTCGCGAGCCGAACGCCGATCCGCCACGGCGGCTTCCCGCGGCCATCGCCGGAAACTTGGCCCGCCGGCAGCGGGTCCGATAACGCCTTCGACGCGGTGGCCACGTGAGGCCGCTCGAAAGGACCGCGCCATGCAGAGGAAGACCCCGTCGAAGGCCCAAGTGCTCCGCGATCTCGAGACCATGCTCCGAGACGTCCTCACGGCGACGGGGTCCGGGCGATCGTACCCCCGGATGGCGCGCGCCCACGGTTACGTCGACGGGTTCATGCGAGGTCTCCTCGACACGGGCTTTGCCTCGAAGGAGGAGCTCCTCGAGCTCGTCGCGCGCGAGCGCACCCACGCGGCCGGTCCGGCGACGGACCGGGCCAACGAGGAGCTCGACGCGGCGATCGATCGGATCGTCGCCGCCTAGTCGCCGCCGGCGCGCCTTGCCGGCGTCAGCTCACGGTCCGACGAAGCTGACGTCGCCCGACATATCGCCGGTGTGCGGATCGGCGGTCCGCCAGAAGTTCGCGAACGAGGACGTCGTTCCGACGATCGAGTGCGAGAAGTAGCCCGCGAACTTGTTGGGCTGCGAGGCGGCGAGGACCGCCCACGTGTGAGTCCCGCCCGTCGCGTTCGGCATCCCCGTCGCGACGTGCAACGTGCCCGCGGTCGCGTCCTGGTAGCTGATGGTCACGTTCCCCGTCGAGTCGACCTGGATCGACGAGTCGTCCCCCACGATGTGGACTCCGTCGGGGTAGGGCTCGCTGTTGAGGAACGCGCCGGTGTCGACGACCTCGGGCTTGCCGGGCTGGTGGATGCCGCCGGGGACCAGGATGTACTGGAGCGCCTCGGTCGTTCCATTGACGTAGCTGACGTGCCAATCGCCCCCGGATGTGATGAAGAGCGAGGCTCCGACGCCCACGTCTCCCGTCTCGTAGGGGGTGATTCCACCGTCGGGGCCCGGGTTCGGTGCTCGTG
>Ga0209415_10021249_pt1 | contig 10015 bp, 10 predicted proteins | sample PeaSoiSIISIP2007_FD_187696 | JGI IMG/M metagenome (GOLD analysis project Ga0209415, IMG submission 187696) | Peat soil microbial communities from Weissenstadt, Germany - SII-SIP-2007 (SPAdes) (version 2) | ecosystem: Environmental > Terrestrial > Soil > Wetlands > Peat | place: Germany... | reverse complement strand
TCGCCGCCCGCATAGTGGAACAGCCGTGCCAGCTTGAGCGCGGTGTCGACCGCCTCCGACCCCGTCGGCACGAGCGCGACCGTGTCGAGGTCGCCCGGGGCGAGACGGCCCACGCGCGCGGCCAGCGCCTCGGCGACCGGCGACACGGCGTCGGTCAGCGGTGCGAACGACAGCGTCCGAAGCTGCGCGTGCACCGCCGCGGCGACGTCCGCGCGGCCGTACCCCACCGTCACGGCCCAGAGCCCCGAGCGCGCGTCGAGGTACGACCGCCCGCGGGTGTCCCAGACGCGGCTGCCCTCGCCCCGCTCGAGGCGGAGCGGGCCGCCGCGGCGGGCGAGGGCGGTCTGCGCCACCCCCTGATGCCAGAGCACCGGGAGCGGTGCCGGGTCGGACGGGCGCGGAGACATATCGGATCGAGAGTTCTCTACGAAGGGAAGCGATCCCGTCTCGGGTCGGGACCGATTCGGCCGCCTGCACGGCAGGAGGCCCGGCCACGCCGCCGAAAAATCCGGCATCCCCGCCCCGAGGCCGCCGTTCCGCCCCCGTGCGCGGCGCCCCCAACAACGGCGCAGTAGAGAGGAGCCCGACCCGTGGTATTGAACTCCCCCGCCCCGTCTTCCGAGGAGGGCGTCACCGAGATCGCCTGCGACGTGCTCGTCGTCGGCGCCGGCCTCGGCGGCTGCGCGGCCGCGCTGCGCGCCGCGCGGCTCGGACGGCGCGTGTGCCTGATCGAGGAAGCAAGCTGGCCCGGCGGGCAGATCTCGACCCAGGGGGTCTCGTCGCTCGACGAGCACCAGTACATCGAGACGTTCGGCGGCACCGGCTCGTACTACGAGCTGCGCAACGGGATCCGCGCGTACTACCGCACACAGTACACCCTGCCCCCGGCCACCGACGCCGTCCACCTCAATCCCGGCAACGCGTGGGTGAGCACGCTGTCGTTTGAGCCGCGCGCCGGCGTGGCGGTTCTCGAGGGGATGATGAGCGGCCCCCACGACTCCGGCGACCTGCAGGTGTTCTACCGCACACGCGCCGTCACCGCGGACGTGATCGCGGGACGGGTGGAGGCGGTGACGACCCAGCAGCTGGAGAGCGGGGCGATGATCCGGTTCCGGACGGCGTTCGTCCTGGACGCGACGGACCTCGGCGACATGCTGGTCTTCACCGCGACCGCGTACGCCCTCGGGCAGGAATCGAAGGCCCAAACCGGCGAGCCGTCGGCGCCCGAGACCCCCGACCCGGCGTGCATCCAGAACTTCACGTTTCCGCTCGCGGTCGAGTACCGGCCCGGAGAGGACCACACGATCTCGAAGCCCGACGGATACGACCAGAACCGCACCACCCAGCCGTACACGATGGTCTACCGCCCCTACGACCCGGCGTCACCCGCGTACCAGATGTTCGCGACGGCGCCCGGCACCATGGGGCCCTTCTGGACGTACCGGCGCGCGCTGGACGTCACCAACTTCGCCGATCCGCGCATCCCGTTCGACGTGAGCATCCTGAACTGGACGGGCAACGATTTCCGCGGCGGCCCGGTCGTGGACCGCCCGTCCGATGAGCAGCAGGTGCGGTACCAAGAGGCGCGCCTCCTCAGCCTCGGCTTCCTCTACTGGCTGCAGACCGAGGCGCCGCGGGACGACGGCGGCAGCGGCTATCCTGAGCTCAACCCCCGCCCGGACATCATGGGCAGCGTCGACGGCCTGTCGCAGGCGCCGTACGTGCGGGAGGGCCGGCGGCTGCGGGCGCGCTACACGATCGTCGAGCAGGACATCGCCGAAGCCTCGAATCCCGGCGCCCGGGCGGCGCGGTTCGACGGCACGATCGGCATCGGCTTCTATCCGATGGACCTGCACGGCTGCGGCGAGCGTACCACAGACATCAATACGAAACCGTTTCAGATCCCGCTCGGCGCCCTGGTGCCGGTGCGCACCACGAATTTCCTGCCCGCCGCGAAGAACATCGGCACGACCCACCTGACGAACGGCGCCTACCGCCTCCACCCGGTGGAATGGGCCGTGGGGGACGCGGCCGGCGCCTTCGCCGTGTTCTGCCTCCGCTCGGGCGTGACCCCGCAGGACGTCCAGGCGCGTCCGAATCTCACGCGGCAGCTGCAGCTCCTGCTGATCGACCAGCAGGTGCCCCTGTACTGGTGGGATGACGTGCCGATCGACCATCCGGCGTTCGCCGCGACGCAGCTGCTCGCGGTGGAGGGCGTGTGGGAAGGCACCAACGACACCCTCGATTTCGCCCCGGACGGCCCGGTGCTCACCGACGAGGCGAAGCGCCGGATCGCGGCCGCCGCCGCGAGTGTCCGCCGGTGGCGCGGGCCGGACGCGGCGAACCCCGACGCCGACATCCTCCAGCCGGACCAGGCCGACGTGGCGCTGCCGCTGCGCGGGTTCGCCGCGGCGGAACTCATCAGCACCGCCATTCCGGGTGCCGGCTCGCCGCCGGCGTCAACCGAACCGCCTGCGCAGCCGCTGACGCGCGCGGACCTAGCGGTCTGGCTCGCCACGATCGTGCGCGACGCGATCGAGACGGGGAGCGGACCGCGGCCTACGTGAACAGCTTGAGATAGTCCTCGCGGCGCGGGTAGAAGACGTCCAGGACCCGCGCCGGCCCGGCGTGGGCCCGGGCGCCGTGCGGCACGCCACCCGGAATGACATACGCGTCGCCGGGACGGATCGCGCGGCGCTCGCCCCCAATCTCCATCTCGAGTTCACCGTCGAGAACCACGCCGAGCTGCTCGTGAGGATGTGAGTGCATCGGCACCTCCGCGCCGGCCGCGAGCTCGACGCAGCTGAACATCGTGTGCGCACCCGCGAGCGGCCGCATCGTCACCCCCGGCGCAATCTCCTTCCCTGGAAGCGCGCGGAGCGACGTGAACACGTGATGTGCATCGTCCATGACGTTCCTCCCCTGCCGGCGCGCCCGAGCGGCGCCGGCGCCGGTAGTTTCGCCGCGCGGAGGCGGCCTCCCGCTCCGCCGCAGCCCGATCCCGAGATCGGGCCCACGCCTGATATCGCACCCCCGAACGGGTCGCCATACTTATGTGGAGACGACACGAAAGGCAACCGATGCGAAAGACCGTGGACCGGCAAGATCCCCCGATGGCGACGGCGGGAGGAGTGGGTGCGGGCCTGGTGGCCGGCCCCGTCGGGCTCGCGGCGCTTGCGGACCAGTGGGTCACCGTGTACGTCCGGCCCGGTGCGCGCAAGGAACCGGACGGCAAAGGGCATGCGGTGGTCCCGTCGAACGTCGCCGTCAAGACAGGCTCGCACATCCGCCTGCAGGTCATCAACTACGACACCGACGCCCACACCTTCACGGCGCCGGGCTTCGGACTGACCCTCCGGGTCACCCCCGGCACGCACGCCGGCGGTCACACGACGCCGGCGATCACGACGACCACCTTCACGGCGGCCAAACCCGGAGCGTACCGCTGGTTCTGCGCGCTGCACTGCGATGACCTCAGCCACGGGGCTGAGGAAACCTACATGACTGGCTTCATCGTCGCAACGTAAACGGACGCCGGCCTATCGCGGATCAGCGCGTGATAGAATTAACGGGCCAGCACCGTCCGATCTAAGGAGAGGAGACTTCCATGATCCGCAAGGCGAAAGCGGTGTGGCGCGGCACGGGCCGCGCCGGCAGCGGCAACCTGTCCACCGATTCCGGCGTGCTCGCCGGTACCCCCTATTCGTTCAGCACCCGCTTCGAGAACGAGAAAGGCACCAACCCGGAAGAGTTGATCGCCGCCGCCCATGCCGGGTGCTTCACGATGGCCCTGGCCTTTCGGTTGCAGGGCGCTGGCTATACTCCCACCGAGCTCAGCACCGAAGCGGCCGTCACGCTCGAACCGGAGGGCCAGGGCTTCCACATCAGCCGTTCGGCCCTCACGCTGCGCGCCGTGGTGCCGGGTCTGGACGCAGCGAAATTCGCCGAGATGGCCAGCGACGCCGAGAAGAACTGCCCCGTCTCCAAGGTCCTCAACGCCGAGATCACTCTCGACGCCAAGCTGGCCTGAGGTGTCCATCCGCGCGACGCCGTTCGGCCTCGGCCGGTCGGTCCACGCGGTGAAGCGCATCCTGAAGGGCACGGCGTCGACCTACCTCGCGGCGCCAGCGAGCGCCGGCGATCGTCTGCCGTCTTGCCCCTTGCCTTGACGTAGGGCGTTGGTCCGCCGGAGCAGGCGGGCCGCTCAGGCGACGCCGGAAGTCGACGGCGAGGGGTGTTCAAGGACGGCGGGGCGGACGCGCCCCGGGGAGAGGCATGCCGAAAGTAACGCGCCGTTCGTTGCTGGCCGCGCTGCCGGCCGTGGCGCTGCTCGCGGCGCCCAAGGCGTTCGCGCAGGCCCGGCCGCAGGCGCTTGCGCTGCAGGCCGCGGGCGAGCCCCGCCGGCTGCCCGAGCGGATCGTCGGCGCCTCGCTCGAGGCGCTCATCGAGCACCTCATCGACGATCCGGCGAAGGTCGCCGCGGTGGCACGGATGAACCTCGCCTACTGCCGGTTCCCCGGCGGCAGCCAGTCCAATTTCTACGACTGGCGCAGCGGGCATCTGGACTTCCGGGCAAAGCCCTCGAGCTCAGCGTACGTCAAGTTCTGGGCCGGCATCGCCCCCCGCATCAACGCGGCCTTTCCGGACGGCGTCCACTACGAGGACTATGTCCGCTTCGCCCGGGCAGTCGGCGCCGACCCGATCCTGTTGCCGAATCTCGAAACCTCGACGCTCGAGGACCAGACCGCCTGGCTGCGGCAGCTCGCCAGCGAAGGCATCGCACCCCACCATGTCGAGATGGGAAACGAGTTCTACCTCGCCATGCTGAACGATCCGGATTCAATGGCGCGCTGGCCGAATCTCGCCGCGCAGCAGCGCACGATCCGGCGCTACGCCGACGCGTTCCGGCCCTATCTGCCGAAGGACGTGAAGATCGCGACGCAGGCGGCGGACGAAGGCTACTTCGCGCCGGCGAGCAGGGGGGCTCCGTTCGTCCAGCGCCTGCTGACCTGGAACAACGGCCTCAAGGCGGAGGACTGGTTCGATGCCGTCACCATTCACACGTATTGCGCGCCGGAGAACCTCACGGACGAGACGGCGTCGGACACGGTAGCCGGCGCGCGGAGCATCCTCGACGCCTTGATGGCCCACGCCGATGACGGGCTCGCCGCGGCGCTCGCGGCGCTCGCGCGGCGCGTGCCGGGCAAGGAGATCTGGATTACCGAATGGAGCCGGCGCGGCGGCGGTTACGGCGGCGCCCCCGAGCCGCTCACCGATGCGGTGCTGATGCACGCGGTCGCGCGCACGCATTTCACCGTGCTGCGCGGGCCCGCCGTCGCGATGACGCTCTATTTCACGGTGAGCTTCGCGCAGGCCACGCCCTGGGCCGCGTTCCTGCCGGACGGCAAGGGCGGCTACATGCCACGGCCGCAGACGCTCGCTCTCGGCTGGCTCGGGCAAGCGGCCAACGGTGGCAGGACCTATCAACGGTTCGCCGATCCGGGCGCCACGCGCGTGCCGGGCGGCGGGAAACTGAACGAGAGCTATTCGCCCGTCGAGGCCGGCCTCTTTCGCGGCGGCAAGACGACGCTGCTGGTCCAGAACGCCGCCGCGTCGCCGCGGAGCTTGCAGCTCCCGCCGGACCTCGCGTCGCGGCCGGTCGAAATCGCGGAGACGCTCAGCCCCGCGCTCACGCAGCAGGGACGCCTTCCGGCCGCGCCCATGCCGGTTGCGACGCACGCAGGCGTCGATCTGCCGGCCTATTCGCTCACGCGGCTGGTCTGGGCGGAGTAGACACAGGCGCTGAAGCGCCCCGATGCTTCCGCGCCACACGCGCCGTTAAGGATTTTTCAGCGAGCAGTCGCAAAGTGCCTGGCGCATCGTGCCCACTGGAAGACTCTCCGGGCTTCGGTAGGTTCGCGGCCACGGGCACACCATGCCGACGAGCAGTCCGATCGCAAACGCGGATGCCGCCGCGAGGGTGCACCGCCACCGCGCAGGACTTACCCGCACCGCCGCGAATACGGCCAGCGCAGTTAGCGTCGCGGAGGAGGTGAACGCGGTGGCACTCCTGGCATTTTTCGCACTCATCGGCATCGCACTGTGGGCAACAGGCCACCTGATCGTCCGCTGACGGACCGTGCGGCGGCGCGCGAGATCGGTGAGTCGGTGAGGGGGTCCTCCCCCCTCACCAGCGTTTTAGCGGGGGTTCCTGACCGCCCGCTTCGGGGAACACTCTAGGTACAGTCACCACAACGAGGTGGCCGGCGATGGCGTTCGTCCTCCCCCGGATGCTCACGCCCGCCACGCGAGGCGGGGCAGGCCAGGCGCCCTCGACCGTCCGGCCGCGGCGCGGCCGCGGCCCAAGGGAGCAGGGACAATGAGGCCGATGTTCGTCTACGCGCGACTCTGTGTCGTCGCGGCGGCGCTGGTGGTCCAGGGTGCCGTGCCTGCCGCGGCCCCGGCGCAGCCGGCGAGCCCGCCTGCGGCACCCGCCCCCGCGATCGCGGTGATCCTGGCCCACGGCTACAAGCCCGCGCCGCCGTTCGGCGCGGGTGAACTGACGCCCATCGACCCCGGCACCACGTTCGTCGAGACCGATCTGCCCTATGCGATCCTCAAAGCCACATCGCTCGCCCCGAATGCGGTGGTGACGCTGCGAGTGATCGACCCGAACGGCATCGCCTATGCGGTCGACGTAAAGACGCCGCAGCGTCACGGGAATCAGCCGTGGCAGAAGTTCGACTTCGCGTCGCCGATCTTCATCCTCGGCACTCCGCTGGAGTCACACCTGGGGACGTGGCACTTCGACGTGCTGCTCAATGGGGAACCCGCAGGGACCACCGCATTTCAGTGGACGCGCGCGACGCCGGCCGAACTGCCGAAGATCAAAAGCGCGGTGGACCAGTCGCCGCAGGATCCGGACCTCCACTGGCGCTACGGCGCCGCGTTCGCGGTGTTCGGGCAGTTGTCGGACGCGATCACAGAACTGCAGCGCGCGATGCTCCTAGATCCCACCTACGCCCTGTATCCGATCACACTCGGACGCGTCTACGAGCAGCAGGGCCGCACCGACGAGGCTGCGCAGCAGTTCCAGAAGGCGCTCGGCCTCCACGGCAGCATGTTCGACTCGGTGTTCTCGGCGTGGGCCCGCGCGGAACTGTCGGCCCTCCAGCATTGACGGAGCGTTGAGGACGGTGGCGCAGGGGGGCTCCGGGCCGCCCGCGATCCATCTCCGAACGCTGTGCTTCATCCGCGACGGCGACCGGGTCCTGCTGCTCCTCCGCCGCCATCCGCCAAATCAGGGACGCTACAACGCGCCGGGCGGCAAGATCGAACCGGACGAGGATCCGTACGATGCCTGCCTGCGCGAGGTCCGCGAGGAGACGGGCCTGCGCCTCGGACAGGCCCGCCTGCGCGCCGTGCTGACGGTGATCAGCCGCACGGCCAACGCGCAGTGGCTCCTCTTCGTGTTCACCGCGGACCGCCCGGCGGAGGACGGGGACCCCGTGGCGACCGACGAGGGCACGCTCCGGTGGGTGCCCCTCGCGGAGATCGCCTCGCTTCCCGTGCCGGGGGACATCCCGCTCATCCTGCCGCACCTGTTTGGGCCCGACCCGGGCATCCTGATCGGCAAGATCCACGCCGAAGACGACGTCCTCGTGGACGCGGCGTTCCGCGTCGTCTGACGCCGCCCGCCGAAGGAGTTCGTCTCGCCCGGGACCAACTGGATCGTATGCCGGAACAGGTCCTGGTCGTCCCGCGCGCCCGCCTCTTTCCGACCGGCGCGTTCTACGGATTTTCGCGCGACGGCCTCCCCGCGTATCTTGAGGCGATCGCCGCGCACGCGTTCTTCGCGCCGCGCGACCGCGTGGAAGAGGACCCGAGCCTGAAGCAGATCATCCCCTACGTCATCCTCCGGCACGCCGACCGGATCTTTCTCGTGGAACGCACGCGGGGGGGATCGGAAGCGCGGCTCCGCGACAAGCTGTCGGTCGGCCTCGGCGGCCACATCAACCCGGAGGACGGCGACGCCGCGCGGGACCGCGTCTCCGCCGGCATGGAGCGGGAACTCACCGAGGAGGTCGCGCTGCCGCCGGGATGGCGCGCCACGCCCATCGGCGCGCTCAACGACGACGTCGAGGCGGTGGGGCGCGTCCACTTCGGCCTCGTGTACCTGGCCGACCTGCCGTCGCCCGATGTCCACGTGCGCGAGACCTCCAAGCTGGCCGGGGCGTTTGCGGACCGCGAGGAACTCCGGGCCGCGTACCCGCGGCTCGAGTCGTGGTCGCAGTTCGTCGTCGACGGGGTGGACCTGTTGGCGGTCTAATCGATGCCGCTCCCGACGCTCGCCTCCGGCGGCCTGCACCTCCGGCGCACGCTCGACTCCGGGCAGGCGTTCCGGTGGCGCTGGGAGACCAGCCCAGACGGGAGCGAGATCGCGGTCGGGATCCTCGGCCGGCACCGCGTCCGCGTCAGCCAGGATGCCCGAGGCATCCACGTCCTGCCCCCGACGTCTGCGGCCGGGCGCGACGCCCTCGTCGGGTATCTCGCCCTCGGCACGCGGCACCGCCGGGGCGGATCCGACCGGGCGGCGCTGCCCGCGATCGAATCGGCGCTCGCCCAAGACCCGGTGCTCGCCCGGATCCTGCCGCACACCCGCGGCACCGGCCTGCTGGTCCAGAACCCGTGGGAAGTCGTGATCTCGTTCATCATCTCGCAGAACAACAACATCCCCAAGATCGCGCGGTCGATCGACCACTTGGCCCGCGCGCTGGGGGAGCCGCTCGGGGACGGCGTGCATGCGTTCCCGACGCCGGAGCGGTTGGCGGCGGCACATCCGCGCACGCTGCGCGCGTGCCACCTCGGCTACCGGGCGCCGTATGTTCGGGAGGGGGCGCGGCGCGTCGCGGACGGACGGCTCGACCTGGACGCGCTACGCGTCCTTCCCGAGGACCGGGCGCGCGACGCGCTGCGTGAGGTGCCGGGAATCGGCGACAAAGTCGCCGACTGCATTCTCCTGTTCGCGCTCGGCCGCGCGGCCACGTTTCCGGTCGACGTCTGGGTCCGGCGGGCGGTGGAACGTCTCTACTTCCGCGGCCAGCGCCGGTCGATGCGTGAACTACGCGCGTTCGCCCGCGAGCGCTTCGGACCACTGGCCGGGTACGCGCAGCAGCATCTGTTCGCGTACGCCCGAGGGCATTTCCGGGATCCGCGCGACTCATGAGTGCAGCGCGCGCCTCGCGATCGGAGTCTCGGTGCGCCGAGACCCCGCGTGACGCGATCCGCACCCTCACCGCAGAGATACAGTGATCGCTCCCGACCCGGGCCCGGTGATCTCGCCGATCACCGCGACGGCGGGCACCTCGCGCCGGCGCAGCGCGGCGCAGAGCTGATCGAGCCGCGGCTCCGGGACCGCGATCAACAGGCCGCCTGACGTCTGCGCGTCGCACAGGATCACCTGCACGTCCTCAGGCACGCCGTTCCACGACACGGCGTCGGCGACCGCCTCGCGGTTGCGCTGCGTACCCCCGGGGATCGCCCCCGCGCGGACGAGCGCCCAGGCCTCCTCGAGCACGGGCACGGCATCCGCGCGGATGTGGGCCTCGACGCCGGCGGCGCGGGTCATCTCGTGCAGGTGGCCGAGCAGCCCGAAGCCGGTGACGTCGGTCACCGCGGACACGCCCACGTCGAGCATCGCCTCGGCCGCCCCGCGGTTGAGCGCGGCCATCAGCGCGATCGCCTCGTCGGCGGCTGCCGGCGACGTGCGCCCCTGCTTGATCCCGGTCGTGATCACCCCAAGGCCGAGCGGCTTCGTCAGGACCAGCCGGTCGCCGGGCCGGGCGGCGGCGTTCGTGACGATGCGCTCGGGGTGCGCGAACCCGGTCACGGCCAACCCGAACTTGGGCTCCGGGTCGTCGATGGTATGCCCGCCGATCACGGCCACGCCGGCCTCCGTGCACTTGTCGCCGCCGCCGCGGAAGATCTCGCCCAGCACGTCGAGCGGCAGCCGGGC
>Ga0209415_10021248_pt1 | contig 10016 bp, 6 predicted proteins | sample PeaSoiSIISIP2007_FD_187696 | JGI IMG/M metagenome (GOLD analysis project Ga0209415, IMG submission 187696) | Peat soil microbial communities from Weissenstadt, Germany - SII-SIP-2007 (SPAdes) (version 2) | ecosystem: Environmental > Terrestrial > Soil > Wetlands > Peat | place: Germany... | reverse complement strand
GCTATCGTGCCACGGTATTTCATCTTCCAGTTTTCGACGAATCTGACGGCTCCAACCGGGCGTTGGGCCAGCGCGGCCGCCGTGGATTGGCTTCCAAGGCCGCCGCCAATGCTGACGCTGCCGGCACCCATCCAGCAAACGAATGTCGTCGGTTCCCCGGGCACCAACGACGTGCTGCTGATCCAGAGCGCGTTCAATCTCGTCAGCAACTCGAAGATGGCGACTGAAATCCGTTTCGCCTCAGGTGCGACCTACGTGATTACGAACGGTTCGCTCACCGCAGACGTTCCGCTCTCGCTGTTCCACGCGACCAACGTGGTCGTCAATGGCAACGGTTGCAACATCCTCATCACCAATCCGCGCATCGGGTTCCTCAGCGTCAACTCCAGTTCCAACGTCATCGTACGGGGCTTCTCGGTGGATTACGACCCGTTGCCTTACACGCAGGGGGTCGTGACGCACAACTTCCTTACCGATGTGCCGAAGGAATCGGCCATCGAGTTTCAGGTCCATGCCGGATATCCGGCCCCGACGAACGCAAACTACATCGACACCAATGCGATCAACTTCGCCCGCCTCTGGGGCTCGGTCATGGATCCGACCCGGCCCGGCCGCGGCGCAGACGGCAGCTATCAGGCATGCATTTACACCAATGTGGTGCAGACGAACAGCAACGGCGCCTTCAAGGTGTACCTGCAGTTTGCCGCCCAGGCCAAGTCCATCCAACCGGGGGATCTGTGGAACATGATTTCGCGCTGGAATGGGTCACCGGTATTCAACGCCAACGCGTCCTATCAGGTCACATTTTTGAACAACACCAACTATGCCGGAGCCGCCGTCAGCTATTCGGGAAGAGAAACTCCGCTGGTGTGTGAAATCAACGACCAAGTTCAGCTTGGCCCGCCTCCGCCGGGAGCTACGGCACCGCGCCTGAGGACCTCCAACGCCGATGGTGGAATATTCATTGATAGCCGGATTGGTCCTTGGGTCGAGGGGTGCAACTTCACGGCGATGAGCGACGACGTAGCCAACGCGTGTCTGACCCCGTCCATCGTCACCAACGTACCGGCCCAGCCGACGAACACCTTCTCGGCGTTCTCGAATGCCAGCGCCGACACTACTCCGGTCAGTCTGGTTCCGTATCAAGCCCAGGTGGGTGACACGGTCCTTTTTTTCAACGCGACCAACGGCGTTGTCTTTGATCGCGCGACGTTAACGGCGGTCAATCTGCCCAACCTCACGTTCGACCACGCGATTTCAAACATTGTGGCCGGAACCTACGACACCAACACGATGCTGTTAAACCAGGCCCTTAACACCTCGGCGGTCTACCTGGACAACCAGTTCAGCAATTGTCGGTATCACGGGATTTACTGCCGGGCCAACAACATGCTGATTGCGCACAACTCAATTAGCGGGATGGGTTCGAGCGCCATCTGCGCCTTCCCCGACATGACCGCAACATTTCTGAATCTCTTTGTGCCAACGAACGTGGTCATCATGGACAACGTGCTGTCGGATTGCAGCTATTCCGAGGAGGCCATGAGCAACAACATTCCCACGCAGGAACCCCAGTACGCCCTAGTGGAGTTGCACAAGGCCAGCATCAACTCGGATTACGTCACCAACGGCCTCGAAATCTCCGGCATCCGTATTCTCTACAACGCGTTCCTCGACTGGCGTCGAGCTCCGCTCTCGCTGCACAACGCCACCGACGTGAATGTGATCGGCAACTATTTCGGCCCGCCCTTGACCAACGATGGTTATGTGCCGCTCGCCGATGATGTGATCGCAGACCTCTGGGCTTCCGATTACCCCAACATCCACTTCGCGAACAATATGAATGCCACGACCCTGCCCGACAGCCAGACGATCAAGGAGGATGGCAAGATCACCTCTATCAGCAACGCATTTCAGCCCGTGGCGGCACGTCGGTTGGCGGTTGCCCTGGTTGGCAGCAACGTGGTCGTGAGTTGGCTCAGTCCGGCGCCGGGCTTTGTTTTACAACACGCTGCCAATCTTGGGAGCGGGAGCACCAACTGGGAAGACACCGAGATCAACCCGTGGCTTGCCGGGGCGTCCAACACGGTGAGATTCGCGCTCCCGGATGCTGTCACCAATCAGTTCTTTCGCGCCCGGCAGCGGTGAGGAGACCCGGCGGACGGGCCCAGGGCGATACTGTTGCCCACCTCCGATCTCATCCATTCCTGTCTCCTCGCTTCGTGGAGTTGGCCGTCAACAGCAGGGCCGTTCAGCCGCCGGCCTGCGACGTGCCGACCAACATGAAGACGTATCTCGGCGACCTGTACTGCGCCTGTTTCAACGACAATCACTACACGGCTCCGGCGGACGACTACTACAAAACGGATCACCGTCTCGTGGTCAAAGATCAGGGCGCGTATCTCTGCCAACCCGGGCCGGAGGGGATGCATGGCGACACCTTCGATAGCGGGAAGCTCGCTCACTGGGCCCTCACGAGCGCCTCCGGGGGGATCTTTGATCTGGCGGGAATCCGTATTGGCGGAGCCCGACTACCGCCGCCGCGGCAATTGCCGCTGCCGGTGCGCTGGCGCGTATGACGCTCTTTTGGAGGGGTCGGGGGGCGGAGCGGAGGAGCGTGGCGCGTGAGACCTTGAAGCGTGGAGCGGAATTGCGAAGGGCAGTGACAGCGGAAGGGCGGAGGGGAAGGTCCAGAGTCCACCCGCCTAAGCCGACGCTTCGGCGGGCGGGCGGTCCACGGCTCAGAGCCGGGAGGCTCGGGGCCGAAGGCGCGAGGGCGGGGGCAATTGAGAATGGCAAATGGCAAATTTGGTCACGCAAGGATTGCTGGCGGGGGTTTGTTGTTCGGACCCTCCCCTGCCCCGCTCCCATCGGATGGGAAAGGGGAGGATTCTAATGGGGGCCTTAACTCTGGGCGTCGGTCCGCCCTGCGCTGCGCTCCGGCGGACCTGGCCCCGGCTAGTATGTGCCGCCCTTTCGGGGCTTTTGAGAGTGGAATAGAGGGGATTGCGGTTGCACGAGGGAGATTAGGAGCAGGATTAGGATTAGGATTAGGACTGGCTACCCAGGCAAGTGGGACGCGCCGGTGCTCGACACTCGAAGGGCGCCCCGCCTATGCTCCCGCTCGATGGACAACACGACTGGTTTTCACATGAGCCCGGAGGAGTTTCGGCGCTGGGGCCATGCGCTGGTGGATTGGATAGCGGCCTACCAGCAGCGAGTGGAGTCACTGCCGGTCTGCTCTCCTGTCAAGCCCGGGCAAATCCGCGCCTCGCTGCCTGCCCGCCCCCCTTCGCAGGGGGAGGCCTTCGAGACCATTCTGGCCGACGTGGACCGGCTGATCCTGCCCGGCATCACGCATTGGCAATCGCCGAATTTCTTCGCCTATTTTCCCGCCAACAACTCCGGCCCGTCCATCCTGGGCGAGTTGCTCTCGGCGGGTCTGGGAGTGCAGGGGATGTTGTGGGCGACCAGCCCGGCCTGCACCGAGCTGGAAACCCACGTGTTGGATTGGTTGGCGGACATGGCGGGCCTGCCGGCCAGCTTCAAGTCCGGCGGCCTGGGAGGCGGCGTGATTCAGGACAGCGCTTCGAGCGCCGTGCTCTGCGCCCTGCTGGCCGCCCGCGAGCGCGCCACCGGCTTCCAGACCAACGAATCCGGCTCTGCCGGCCGGTTGGTGGCCTACACGTCGCCGCACGCCCATTCCTCGGTCGAGAAGGCTGTGAAGATAGCGGGTTTGGGGCGCCGCAACCTGCGCTTTATCGAGGCGGACGAGCATTGCGCCATGCGCCCGGAGGCTCTGGCAACCCAAATCGCCCAGGATCGCCAGGCCGGCCTCGTGCCGTGTTTCGTCTCCGCCACCGCCGGCACGACCTCCTCCAACGGCTTCGATCCGCTCTCCGACCTCGGCGCCATCTGCCGCCGGCACGGTCTCTGGCTGCACGTGGACGGCGCCATGGCCGGTGCCGCCGCCCTCTGCCCCGAGTTCCGCCACCTCTTCCAAGGAATCGAGCTGGCCGATTCCTACGCCTTCAACCCGCACAAGTGGCTCTTCACCAATTTCGACTGCGACTGCTTCTACGTCGCCGACCGGGCGGCGCTCATCAAGACGCTGAGCGTGCTGCCGGAGTACCTCCGAAACCAGGCGACCGAGTCGGGCGCGGTCATCGATTATCGCGACTGGCAAGTGCCGCTGGGCCGCCGGTTCCGTGCCCTCAAGCTCTGGTTCGTCATCCGCCACTACGGCGTCCAGGGCCTGCAATATCACCTCCGCCGGCATGTCGAACTCGCCCGCCAATTCGCCTCCTGGCTCGCCGCCTCGCCCGATTTCCAACTCGTGGCGCCGGCGCCGTTGAATCTGGTGTGCTTCGCCCATCGGGCGGGGGACGAGTTCAACCGGCGCCTCCTCGAGCGCCTCAACCGCGAAGGCCGTCTCTTCCTGACCCATACCGTCCTCAATGGCCGCTATACCCTGCGCTTCTGCGTCGGCCAGACCCACACCGAGGCCATCCACGTGCGCCGCGCCTGGGAGCTCATCCAAGCCGCCGCACAGGCCCTCGCCGGCCAAGGCGGATGATGCCAAGTTCAGCTTGCAACTGTCGCGAGGCGCGGGATATTGCCCAGGACCGAGTCATGCCGACAGCGCGAAGAATTACGCTTCTGACTTTAGCCGCGACGCTCTGGGCCAGCCTGTGCGCCGCGCAATCCCGGTTCGATCGCGGTTTTAGGCCCGGGAACCTCGGCACCCTGGTCCAGACCGAGGGCGGCGAATGGGTCGACGAGGAGACCGTCCGCACCGCGCGCGAAACGGCGCCCCACAGCATCGATCTGCCTGCGTGGACCAACACGCCCGGCTTCGAGAAGGACGTGTTCATCTTCACCCGCATCATTTTTAAATCCGCCCCGGGCGGACCGAGCTGGCTGGGCTGGATCAACGACTATCCCGACGCCGACCTCAATCTCTCCGCCCGCCTCCAGCAGCTCACTTCCCTGCGAACCGACCCCGATTGCCGCGTTCTGAAACTCACCGACCCGGTGCTGGCTGAGCTTCCCTTCATTTTCATGTCGCATCCCGAGCGAATGGAGTTGCGCGACCCTGAGGTCGGCGCCTTGCGAAAATATTTGCTCAACGGCGGCGCGCTCCTGGCGGACGATTTTTGGGGCGGCTGGAGCTGGCAACACTTCGAACAGGTGATGCATCGCGTCCTGCCCGACCGGACCTGGACTGAGCTTACGATGGAACATCCCTTGTTTCACTGCGTGTTCGATTTGCGCGGGCCGATGAGCCGTTTGCAGGTACCCACGCTGCAACTCTGGCGCCGCCGCTACGATCCCGCCGACCCGGAAGCCTTTCCCTCAGTCTTTCGCGGCGAGGGCTCCCGCGAGATGCGCGTCCGCGCCTGGCTCGACCCGCGGCAGCGCATCTCGGTCCTTGCCGTTCACAACTCCGACACCGGGGACGGCTGGGAACGCGAGGGCGAGGACGAGGTTTATTTCCACCAGTTCTCCGAGAATCGCGCCTACCCCCTCGCCGTCAACGCGATTTTCTACTTGATGACCCACTGAGGGGCCGAAGTCGTGGAGCGTTGGAGCGTGAGGGCGTGGCCATGCCCGCACCCACTTCTAATCTTAGTCCTAATCGTAATCGTAATCTCCCCCGGCCCGAGAGCGGCACTACGATTAGGATTAGGATTAGGATTAGGATTAAGATTAGGAGCGGTGTCCGCAGTCCGGTGGCGCTGCGCAGCCCTCACGCTCCCACGCTCCACGTTCGCACCGCTAGTCGGGCGGGGGATGGGGATCCAGGGCGCGGGTGATGCGGGCGGTCAGGTCTTTCAGGTGCATCTGGACCGCGGGCTGGGCCCGGGAGAAGTCGGTTTTGCGGATCAATCCACGGATGGCCTCCAGTTCGGCGCGGGAATAGGCGGGGAGGTCGGAGTTGAGCGCGGGGGGTTTGAGGTTGGCGGAGAGCAGGTCGACGTAGGAGCGCTGCAGGTTCCGCCGGTAGAGATCGATCTCCGCGGGTTGGCTCCCCAGTTCGCGGAACAGGCCGTCGCGGAGATCGGCGAAAAGTTTCGCGGGGGAATAGGCGGCGTTCGTCGAGCTTTGCTCGATTTCGGCCAACCGGTCGATGCGCCGGCTCGAGAGCAAGCTCCTGAGCACGGCGTTTTGCGCGGTGAGGATGCGCTGGGCCGTCCCTTCGGCCGTGAGCCGGGAAACGATGTCTTGGCCGATAAACTCGGTGGGTGTGGTCAGCGCATGTTCCAGCAGGAACGTGACCGCCTGCTGCTGGTAGTCGGCCGGATTGGGAAAAAATCGCCGACTCGCGTCGCCATAGTACAAGTTGATTTCCTGCACCCCGCCCAGGACGTTGGCCACGTGGCCCATCTCGCGGCTCCACTGCGCCAGGAGCGCGCCGTATTCGACGGAGAGCAATTCGTAGTCCTTGCCCGGTTTGCTGGTGGCCCTGACCAGGTAGCCGGCCACGCGCTCGAGATTGCGCAGGCCCAGCCGCGTAGCCTCGACCGCGTTTGAGCCGAGGTCTTCCATTTGCTGGGTCGAGTCCACGGCCGCATTCGGATCTCCGAAGCGGAACATGGGCTGATCGATCTGGACCTTCACGAGCTTCTCGAGTTCGGCCTTTTCATCCGCCTCCTTGGGGAACTGCCGGTAACCCCAGTTGACGGCGAAATAATCGTAGGGCCCGACCTTGGGCATCAACCCGGCGCCGTCGCCGGGCTGGGCGACGTAGTTGTAACGGGCGTAGTCCATGACCGAAGGCGCGGTGCCGTTCTTCTTGGTCCATTCAGGGTTGCGGAGTTGCTCGATGGTGTAGCTCGAGGAGGCCTTCATGTTGTGAGGAAACCCAAGCGAATGGCCCACTTCGTGCGCCACGACGAACCGGACCAACTCCCCCTCGAGATCGTCGGGCAAGGGCAGCGTCTGCGCCCGGGTGTCGCACGGCGAAGCCTGGACAAAATACCAGTCGCGGATGAGTTTTTGGACGTTGTGAAACATGCGCACGTCGGCGCTGAGAATCTCGCCGCTGCGCGGGTCGTGGACCTGCGGCCCGAAGGCGTTTTCGATGTTCGAGGGCAGCCAGCGAATACTCGAGATGCGCGCGTCCTCCACGTCCCAGTCCGGATCCTCGCGCGGATCGGGCGCGTATTTGCCGAGGATAGCATTGGTGAAACCGGCCGCCTCGAAAGCCGGCGCCCAATCTTCGATGCCGGCCTTCACGTACTTCTTCAGTTTCTCCGGCACTTCGCGGGCCACGTAGAAGACGATCGGCTTGACCGGCTCGGAAATCTTCGCCTCGGGATTTTTCTTCTCGAGGCGCCAACGGAGGATGTATTGGACGGTCTCGGCCTCGTGGTCGTTGCGGTCGGCGTAGTCGGTGAACGATTCGGTGAAGAACCCGACGCGCGAATCGAACCGGCGTGGTTTCATCTGGGTTTCCGGCAGCTTAACCATGCTGTGGCACAACACGGCCGTGATGCCGCTCGATTGCGGGGCGTCATCGGACCCGCCGCCGCCGGGCTGCTTTCCCGGCGCGAAACTCGCCAGGACACGCACGTTGATGTTCCTCGGGAACGCCTTGAACTCTTCGATGAAGGAGCGGGCGTTGTCCATCGCTCCGGCGCTCAGCGCCCTCCGGGCGCTGAACTCCGGCACGTCCTTCTTGAACAGGTCCGTCACCTCGATGACCGGTGCCTTGTCCTTGCCGTAGGCCTTCACCTCGAAGGCGCGGATGATGGGCGCCAGGTTCGAGGCCTTGACCGCCTGGGCGATGGGGTCGGCGGTATCGGCGCGTATCCCGTAGCGGACATCGCGCAGCAGCACCTGGTCGCCGTGGAGTTCCCAGCGCACGACTCGATCCCCCACCGGCATGCCGGCATACGAACTGCCCGCCGTCGTTTCAGAAACCTGGACCACCCAAAGCAGGTCCGTGTCGAGGGCGTCGGCCGGTATTTCGTAGTAGAGACTGTCTTCGATGCGATGCACCCGGAACAGGCCGACCTTGGTGACGGCCTCCTTGGTGATCACTTCGTCGTATTTCTTGATCTTCGGTTTCTTGGTTGCGGTTTCTTCGGCCTTCTTTTCCCCTTCCTTGGCGCCGTCCGCTTTGGCGCCGTCCGAAGGTTTGTCCTGGGCAAAACTGGCGGTGCAGGGGACGAGCAGGCAGGTCAACAACCAGCTCCGAAGAAAACTGCTTTGGCAAAGTTGCAGATGCATTGACCCACCCCTAGGCCACAGCGCGGCGGTTTTCAAGATAAAACGCCGGGGAAGCATTCACATTTCCTGCGTCAATGGCCGGTTACGACCGACGCCGTGATGACCAGGGCCTGGGCATACAGAAAGGCCACTGTTACGCAACAGAACCGTTGCGCAACAAAACTGTTGCGCAACAGACGCTCGCGGTGTATAATGCGTTGATTATGACGGATTTGGTAGTAGGAAGCGCGGCTCGAGGCACCGACTATTTCGGCCAGCAAGCGCTGGTTGAAGCGCTCTGGGGCAAGCTCCAGAAGACGAATGTCCTGCTGGTGGCGCCGCGTCGGTTCGGAAAGACCAGCGCGATGTATCGGCTTTTGGACGATCCCCGCGATGGGTTCAGCCCGGTTTATATCGATGTTGAGCCGGTCCTCTCGGCTGCCGACTTCATGGTGGAGTTGCTCGCCGCGCTACTCCGCGACCGACGGTTCGCCCGGGTACTGGAGTTCTTACGCAAGGAAACCAAAGAAATCGGTGGGTTCTTCCGAAAGCTCCCCGAGGAAATCGAGGCCGGGTCGCTGAAGATAAAACTGCGCGAGCACACCGATATTCCGCGGCATTGGACCACGTACGGGGACCGACTGATGGCCATCCTGGCCAAAAGCGACCGCCGGGTGTTGTTACTGATTGACGAACTGGCAATTATGATCGAAAGCGTCCTCGAGCGGGACGCCAACGAGGCCAAGCAGTTCCTCCGCTGGTTCCGCGCGGCAAGGATCGCACCGGATACGCAGACGCGCTTCGTCATCAGCAGTTCGATCAATCTTGTAGCCACGCTCGACGCCCACGGATTGGTGGATACGGTGAATGACCTGCACTTGGAACGCCTGAAGCCGTTTTCGTCTGAAACCGCTGGGGCCTTCGTAGATGAAATCTTCGCGAACCACGCAGTTCAGCTCCCGAGGCAGGTCCGTGACGCTGTTCTTGAACTGGTTGGCACGCCAATTCCTTACCTCCTGGCGGTTTTTCTGAGCGCCATTCTCGAACGCCTTCGGGCCAGCCAGTCAGAATTAACCGTTGATTTAGCCCGAGCCGTTTTTGAAGAGGACCTGCTCGGCGGGGCGACTTCCGCAGTGTTTTCACATTATCGCAGCCGGATTGGCCAATACTATCCCGGTCCACAAGCGCAGGCGGCCAAGGCCATCCTCGGGGTCCTGTCTCGGAGCAGTCGACCGGTTCGCATCGACGTAGTTTACCAAGTGTTCCTCAAGGCCACAAGCGTGTCCCATAGCCCAGCTTCACAAGAAGATTTCAGCCAATTGATGAACAAGCTCATTAACGACTTCTACATCGTGGACCAAAGAGGCCGGTACGGTTTCCACAGCCGGGTTCTCCAACTCTGGTGGCGCGCGCATTACGGCTTTCAACATGAGTAAGCCATGGAAGCGACCGTCCATTGTTTCCGTCCTCAGCAGTCGCGCCCGCGAGACCTGGAAGCCATTCTCGTCGCGCGCGAACCTTTGCTCGGGGAGGTGCTCCGGCGGCTGGGGAAATGGGAACCGGGCGCCACACGGCAGCACTACCTGTTCATCGGCCCGCGAGGCATTGGCAAAACGCATCTGCTGTGCCTGATCCGCCATCGGATTCTCCAGGATGCGGGACTGTCGGCCAAATGGCAACCCATTCTCTTACCGGAGGAAACGTACCGCGTCACCGGGATCGCCGATCTCCTCATCGAGGTGTTGAAATACATGCACGCCGAAACCCAGGACGCCCTGATCGAACAGGTGCTGCGCGAAATC
>Ga0209415_10021244_pt1 | contig 10016 bp, 5 predicted proteins | sample PeaSoiSIISIP2007_FD_187696 | JGI IMG/M metagenome (GOLD analysis project Ga0209415, IMG submission 187696) | Peat soil microbial communities from Weissenstadt, Germany - SII-SIP-2007 (SPAdes) (version 2) | ecosystem: Environmental > Terrestrial > Soil > Wetlands > Peat | place: Germany... | reverse complement strand
CGCGACTACGGCCTGGACGTCGGCGCCGACCTGTTGCCGTACACATCGGCCGGGACCGGCTTGACCGCCGTCCTTCCGCCGTCGGCGTCCGCCGGCGCGAGTCCGTTTGAAGCGCTGCGCAGGCCCGACGTGCGGGACCGCGTACGTCAGGAAATGCTCAATCCAACGGGTGGGTGGGACCCGCTGGCCCGCTGGGCGGGGGCCGACGGCATCGTCCCGATCGGACTCGATCGGCCGGAAAACCGGCGTTTCAACGGCATGCGCATGACGGAGATCGCGAACATCCGCGGGAGCGACTACATTGATACGATCTTCGATCTGCTGGTCGAAGAAGCCCAGCGCATCGAGACGCTCTACTTTCTCATCGACGAGCAGAATGTGATCGACGAGCTCAACCAACCGTGGATGAAGATCGGGACGGATTCGGGAGGCATGGATCCCGCGTGGGCCGCAGCGCTGGGTCCCACCCATCCGCGAACCTACGGCACGTTTCCGCGCGTGCTCGGCCGGTACGTGAGGGAGAAGCGCGCCGCCGGATTGGAGGCGACGATTCGCAAGATGAGCGCGGCAGCCGCGGCACGGCTCGGCATGAGAGATCGCGGCCTCCTGGTGCGCGGCTTCGCGGCGGATGTCGTGGTGTTTGATCCGGCGCGCATCGGCGAGCGTGCGACCTATCAAGAGCAACACCGGCTTGCGGAAGGCGTGCGCGATGTGTGGGTCAACGGTGTGCGCGTGCTCAGAGACTCGCAGCATACGGGTGCCACCCCGGGTCGTGTCGTGGGCGGGCCCGCTCAGTCGTGACCTATCGCGCCGCCGCGAAGAAGTTCGCGTGGGACGGTCCCAGGTCGACCCAAGGAGCGGTGGGATGAGGAAGAACCGGTTCGGCAGAACGGGACTCCAAGTCAGCGCCATCGGGTTCGGCGGCTTTCCGATGACGGCGGTCAACCGCGCCCGCGCGTGGAATGGGCCGGCGCCTGAGGGCCGGCGCACGGCGATCGCGACCATGCACCGTGCGCTCGACTTAGGTATCAATTTCTTCGATACGGCGCCTCATTACGGTGACGGCTACAGCGAGACGCTGATCGGCGAGGTTATGCGGACCCGTCGGGCGGAGTGCGTGCTTGCGACGAAGATCTCGTGGGAACACATGGACCCCGAGGGGGTCGCGAAAAGCGTCGAGGGAAGCCTCGCGCGGCTCCAGACGGACTACGTGGATATCGTGCAGGTGCACGGGGTGATCTTTACCGCCGCGGACTGCGCCGCGATTCTGGGAGGCCCCCTCGAGGGGCTCCGGCGGCTTCGAGATCAGGGGAAGCTCCGCTACACCGGCGTGACCACCGAGGAGCCCCATTCCTGCCTGCCGTTGATGGAGAGCAACGCCTTCGACGTGGTGCAGCTCAACTACAACATCATGTATCAGGCGGCTGCCCTGCACGCCCTCAAGACCGCGGGCGCCCTCGACCTCGGCGTGGTCACGATGCGTACGCTCACGTCCGGCATCTTTCCCCGCCTGATCGCGACGCTCGCGCCGGAATGGCAGCAGGCCAAGGACGTCAATCGGGTGTGCCTCGAGTTTATTCTGTCGGACTCTCGCATCCACGTGGCCAACATCGGCATGCGTTGGCCCGAGGAAGTGGACCAAAATGTGCAGCTCGTAGACAACTTTGCCCCCCCGCTCGATGTCGCGAACCTGCCAAGGTTGACGACCGCGGTGTACGAGGCAGAAGACGCGACGGTTGCCGCGTCGCCTCGCACCTAGGCGCAGATGCGGTGTGCTGGTTCTCGAGGCGGCTCCTCGTGCGGATCTGTTGCGGCGTCGGCGGCCGTAGTATAGTCAATGGTGGCCGCGCGGGACCCGATCCGATCAGTGCCTCCGGGTACCATCGCCACTGGACGCCACATGTTCATACATGAGCGCCACCATCAGATCGCGCAGATCATCGAGACGAACGGGCGCGCCTCGGTCGCGGAGCTCGCAGCGCGGTTTGGGGTCTCCGAGGTAACCATCCGCAAGGACCTGGCCCATCTGGAGGCTGCACAGCGGGTCACGCGGGTCCACGGTGGCGCGTTGGTCGCGCCGCAGGCGGCCGGCTTGGCGCTCTCCGGGCGGTCGGAGCCGGCGTTTCAGCTCCGCGAACGGCTGCACGAGGGCGAGAAATCGGCGATCGGCCGCGCCGCCGCCGCGCTGGTGAAGGACGGCGAGAGCATCGCGTTGGACGCCAGCACCACCGCGCTGCACGTGGCGCGCCACTTGCGCGACCGCCGAGAGTTGACCATCATCACGAACGGGCTGCGCATCGCGACGGAGCTGATCGGCGTTCCCGGGATCACCGTCCTGATGCCGGGCGGCCGGTTGCGGTGGGAAGCGTATAGCCTCGCGGGACCCTGGGGCCGGCCGTTGTTCGACGCCGTGAACATCGAGCGCGCCTTCGTGGGCGCATTCGGCCTCACGCTGGAGACGGGCCTGACCGATGCCGCCGCGGACGAGGCCGAAGCGAAGCGGGCCATGATCAACGCCGCCCGGGAGGTCATCGCGGTGGTCGACCACAGCAAATGGGGCCGGGTGGCCTTCGCGACGTTCTGTCCGCTCGACCGCGTCAACCTCGTGATCACCGACTCGGGTGCGCCGCGCGACATGGTCAGCGCGGTTCGCGCGGCCGGCGTGACCGTCACGGTGATCGACCCGGGGGTCTCCGCGGCTCCCTCGCGTCGGGCGAGGCCGGTTGGCCGGCCAAAGGAGTAAGCAGGAGGTTACTATGGCTGACAAACCTTTGCGCGTACCAGACTTGCGTCCGGAGGCCGCTGGCGTCGATCCGACCGGTCCGATCAGCGACCGGTGGGACGATCGCGACGCGCCGGCCGACCCGATCGACCAACTCCTGTACCGGTCCCATCTGCTCGGCGCCGATCAAGGCATCACCAACTACGCGGGAGGCAATACCAGCGCGAAAGTCCAAGGCACCGACCCAGTCACCGGGGAACCCATCGACGTGCTCTGGGTCAAAGGCTCCGGCGGCGACCTCGGCACCCTGACCCGGGACGGCTTGGCGCAGCTCAACAACCGTCGGGTGGTGGCGCTCGAGCGTACCTATCGCGGCCGCCTCCATGAGGACGAACAGGTCGCGCTGCTCGCGGACTGCCTCGTCGGCGCCCGGCTCGTCGTGCCGTCGATCGACACGCCGCTCCACGCGCTTGTACCCCATTCCCACGTGGATCACGTGCATCCCGACGCGGTCATCGCCTTTGCCACCGCGGAGGACGGGGCGGAGCAGGTGCGCGCCCTGTACGGCGAGTCGGTGGGATGGCTCGACTGGCAGCGCCCGGGGTACGACCTTGCGCTCAAGCTCCGCGCGTTGATCGCGGACCGACCCCAGCTTCGGGGAGTCGTACTGGGAGCGCACGGGTTGATCTGCTGGGGCAACGACGCGGGGGCGTGCTATCGAAACACGATCGCCCTGATCGAGCAGGCGCGCGCACACCTGGCCAACTGCGAGCCACGGGTGTTTCCTCAGCCGCATGCCGCCCAGTCGCGCGCCGGTACCGACGTGAGGCGTCGCGCTGCCGCGAAGGCGTTTCCGACGCTGCGCGGTCTCGCCGGAAGCGACGGCTGGGTCGTCGGCCACTACCGCGACGACGCAGTGGTGCTCGAGTTTCTCGAGCGCCCGGATGTCGCCCGGCTGGTGCGTGAGGGGACGTCGTGCCCGGATCACTTTCTGCGCACGAAACAGCGGCCGCTGTTGCTTGACGTGGCTGCGGACACCGATCTGCGCGCCGAGCGCGCCCGCGTCGCCGCCTCGTTTGACAGCTACCGCGCGCGCTACGCGGAGTACTATCGGCACTACGCCCTGTCGAACTCTCCCCCGATGCGATCGCCCCGCCCCGTTGTGGTGCTCTGGCGGGGGATCGGGATGTTTACGTTTGCGTCGACGAAGCGCGAAGCCCGCATCGCAAGCGAGTTTTATCTGAACGCGATCCATGTGATGCGCGGGGCGGAGCTGCTGAGCCGCTACCATGGACTCCCCGATCCCGAGGCCTTCGGCGTCGAGTACTGGTCGCTGGAAGAGGCCAAGCGCCGGCAGCAGCCGGTTCCCCGACCGCTAACCGGGCGCGTCGCGCTGGTCACCGGCGGGGCGGGCGGGATCGGTGAGGCCATCGCGCGTCGATTCGCCGCCGAGGGCGCGTGCGTGGTGGTAGCGGACATCGATCGTCAGAGCGCCGACGCACTCGCCGGAGCGCTCGGGGAGAGCGCCCTCGGCGTATCGCTGGACGTGAGCGACGAAGACTCCGTCGTCGCCGCGCTTGAGACGGCGGCGCTGGCGTTCGGTGGGGTTGATCTCCTCGTGAACAACGCTGGCATCAGTCTGTCGAAGCCACTGCTCGAGACGGAGCCAGACGCCTACGATCGCGTACACCGTGTCATCAGCCGGGGTTCGTTTGTCGCGACTCGCGCCTTCGCGCGCCAGGCATCCGCGGCCGGGTCCGGGGGTGACATCGTGTACATCGTGTCGAAGAACGCGGTCGTCGCGGGCCCCGCGAACATCGCCTACAGTACCGCAAAAGCCGCGCAGTTGCAGCAGATGCGGGCCGCGGCGGTGGATCTCGCGCCGCTCCGCATTCGGGTCAACGCCATCAACCCCGACGCTGTGATCCAGGGGTCGAAGATCTTCGCGGGCGACTGGGGCGACAACCGCGCCGCGACGTACGGCGTGCCGCGCGAACAGCTGGGCCAGTACTACGCCGAGCGCACGCTGCTGAAGCAGGAGATCCTCCCCGCGGACATCGCGGCGGCGGCGTTCGTGTTGGTCTCCGGGCAGCTCAGCAAGACGACCGGCGCCGTGCTCCCGGTCGACGGCGGCGTGCCGGCCGCCTTTCTCCGCTGAGGGAGGGTGCTGCCGTGGATCGCGAGCCGTACGAGCCCATCGCGTTCGAGAGGCTGGCCGACCAGCTGGGTCGAGGTGGGCTGGATGTTGCGCGGGTCGTCGCGGAGCTGCAGGCGCTTCGAATCGAGACCCCGTCCTGGGGATACGGAAACACCGGCACCAGGTTTCACGTGTTCCCGTCCCCCGGCGCCGCGCGCAACATTCAAGAGAAGCTCGAGGACGCCGCCAAGGTACACCAGCTGACCGGCGCCTGCCCGCGCGTGGCCCTGCACATCCCGTGGGACCGCGTCGACGACTGGGCGCGGCTGGGGCGCGAGATGGAGGACGTCGGCCTGCGGGTCGGCGCCATTAACCCCAATCTGTTCCAAGACGACGCGTACAAGCTCGGCAGCCTCACCCATCCGGACATCGGCGTGCGACGGCAGGCGCTGGGCCATGTGACGGAGTGCATCACGATTGCGCAGACGCTGGGGTCGGACGTCGTCAGCCTGTGGCTGGCCGACGGGACCAACTACGCCGGGCAGGATGACATCCGGTCGCGCAAGCACCGGCTCGAAGACGCGCTGGCCGATGCCTACTCGCGCCTGCCGCGGGGCATGCGGCTCTTGATCGAGTACAAGTGTTTCGAGCCGGCGTTTTACCACACCGACGTGGCCGACTGGGGCACCGCGTACGCGCTGGCAACAAAACTCGGTCCGCAGGCTGAGGTGCTGGTCGACACCGGCCACCACCTGCCCGGCGCGAACATTGAGCAGATTGTGGCTTTTCTGCTCGACGAGCGGCGGCTCGGCGGCTTCCACTTCAACGCGCGTCGATACGCGGACGACGATCTCATCGTCGGTTCCGCGAACCCGTTCGAACTGTGCTGCATCCTGCTCGAAGTGCGCCACGCGATCGAGGCGCCCGACGTTGAGGGACACGCGCGGCGGGTCGCCTACATGATCGACCAGTCGCATAACATCGAGCCCAAGGTGGAAGCGATGGTCCAGTCCGTCGTCAACGTCCAGGACGCGTACGCGAGGGCTTGGCTCGTCGACCGGCAACGGTTGGCCGCTGCGCAGGGCACCGGCGACGTGCTGGGGGCTCATCGGGCTCTCACCGATGCCTTCGCGGTTGATGTGCGCCCCCTCACCGCGGAGGCACGGCGCCGGATGGGCGCCGAACCGGATCCTGTGGGGGCGTTGCGACGGAGCGGCTATGCCGCGGAAGTGGCCCGGCGCCGCGGGATGTCGGTCCAGGACGGCGGCTATCCGCGGTGAGCGTCCGGCGGACGGCCACCCTGAACATGCTTGCGGTGGACCTGGGCGCAGCGTCCGGGCGCGCGGTCATCGGCCGGTTTGACGGCGAGACGCTCGGTACCGAATGGGTTGCCCGGTTCCCGAACCAGTCGGTGCGTCTCGGGGACACGCTGTATTGGGACTTCCTGCGTCTGTTCGAGGATGTCCTCGATAGTCTCCGGCGCGCGGGACAGATCGCTTCGATCACGTCGGTGGGGGTCGATGCGTGGGGAGTGGACTTTGGCCTGCTCGATAGGAGCGGTCGGTTGCTGGGTAACCCGGTACACTATCGCGACGGCCGGACGGACGGAATGGTGGCCGCGGCGCGGCGGATCGTGTCGCCCGAGGAACTATTTGGGCGCACGGGGATCCAGACGCTGCCGATCAACACGATCTACCAACTGCTTGCGATCGTCCGTTCCGGGGACGCGACGCTACGGGCCGCCGCCCATCTGCTCATGATCCCCGATCTGTTTCACTTTTTTCTCTGCGGGGCCGCCAGCACCGAATACACGAACGCTACGACGACACAGTGTCTGGACATCTCCACACGCGCGTGGGCGACGGACGTGCTGGAGCGGCTTGGCATTCCCGCGGTGGTGTTCCCGCCCATCGTCGATCCAGGGTGCAGCCTCGGTGCCGTCCGCACCGAGGTCGCGGAAACGACGGGGCTCGGCCGGGTCGAGGTCATTGCGCCGGCGACCCACGACACCGGTTCGGCGGTCGCTGCGGTGCCGGCGGTCGATGATGTGTCATGGGCGTACATCAGCTCAGGTACGTGGTCCCTGGTGGGTCTCGAGACGCGCGCGCCTCGTCTCGGGACGGACGCGTTCGCCTTCAACCTCACGAACGAGGGCGGTGTGGGCGGACGGATTCGTCTGCACAAGAATGTGACGGGCCTGTGGCTGCTGGAGGAATCGCGCCGACACTGGGCTTCCTCCGGCGGGGACTACACATACGCACAACTCGTGGATCTGGCCCGGGGGGCGGAGCCGCTGTGTCGGTTCATCGATCCTGACGACCCCCGATTCTTGCCGCCCGGAGACATGCCGTCGCGGATCCACGCCTTCTGTCTTGAGCGAGGGCAGCCGGCTCCGACGACCGCGGGCGAAGTCGTCCGGACCCTGCTGGAGAGCTTGGCCCTCAAGACGGGCTGGGTGCTGACGCAGATCTCCCGGATTGCGGGCGTTCGGCCGGCGGTCGTGCATCTCATCGGCGGCGGCGCCTCGAACGACCTGCTCTGCCAGCTCACCGCCGACGCCGCGGGCCTCCCGGTACTCGCCGGCCCGGCAGAGGCCACCGCGATCGGCAACCTTATGGTGCAGGCCATTGCCCGGCACGAGTTGGCTTCGCTCGAAGAGGGACGACAGCTGATCCGGCGGTCGTTTCCCGTTCGTGCCTACGAGCCGTCACGGGACCTCGCCCGCTGGGACGAGGCGCGGCGGCGTTTCGAAGCGTTGCTGGCGCCTGCGTCGCCGGTGGAACATCATTGAACGCGCCGACCGACGTGTCGACGCGGCCACGCGCGACGCGATTATGAACATTACAAGGGGAAGCGGTCGTTCCGTGTCACCGCTTCGGCTGGTGCGCTTGACGGTAGGAGACCGGACGCGGGCGCTGGCGGCGCCCGAACACCCGACATTTGGGTGGTGCCTTGACGCGCTCGAAGGCGCGCGAGCCCAGACCGCGTATCGGCTCCAAGTCCGGGAGCGCAGCGGCCGGCCGGGTGCCGTGGTTTGGGACAGTGGACGCGTCGAGTCGGTCAGGCAGTCCTACATCGTCTACGCGGGCCCCATGCTGCCAGGGGGCACCAGCGTCGAGTGGAGGGTCCGCGTTTGGGATGACCACGGCGGTGCCTCTCCGTGGTCGGGGTGGGCTGGCTTCGATACGGGAATCCGCGACGATGACTGGCAGGCCGACTGGATCCGGAGACGTCCCGAGGACGCCCTCGATGCGGCGGATCAGTACGCCTTCGCCCGCCGAGCGTTCCCCGTGGCCCAGCGCAAGATTCGGCGTGCCCGCATCTACTTCTCATGTTGCCATCAGGGCGAGTTGTGGGTCAACGGCCAACTCGTCGGCCGCGGCCCCGCTTTCGCCTACCCCGATGAGGCGTACTACTATGTTGCGGACGTGACCCGGTTGATCGCGAGTCCCACGAGCGTCGTGGGGGCGTGCTGGCACTGGTATGGAGCTGGCCAAGGCCGGCCAGCAGGAGAGGCGGGGTTCTTGGCTCGAGTAGTGATCGAGTACACGGACGGATCTCGTCACACAGTGGTGACCGACGCATCCTGGAGGGTCGCACGCGGGCCGTGGCTCCCCGCGTCGCTTCGGAACGACGACGGCGGAGACTACGTGGAGGTCATCGATGGCCGACGAGCGCTCACGGGATGGGCGGCACCGGGGTTTGACGACACTGGGTGGGAGGCGCCGATCGTTCTCGGCCGGCATCCCACGCCGCCGTTCACCCACCTCCAACCGCAGGACGTCGATCTGACCTTCACCTGCCTCGATCCCGTCGAAGTAACCGAGCTCCCGGCCGGCACCATTGCCGATTTCGGCGGCGTCGTGCCCGCTGTGCCGGTGGTGGGCTTCGAACGTGGCGAGGCAGGGCGCGAGGTGCCAATGCGGGCCGGGTATTTGCGGGACGCAGACGGCTCCGTATCCCGCAGTCGCGGCGTCCAGAAGACGGACCTCAGCTGGCGGTACATTCAGCGGGACGGCTCGCAGACGTTCGAACCTTTCACGTATCTGGGATTCCGCTACCTGCAGCTCGATCACCTCGGCGACAGCCCGCGGCCGTCGCTGTGCGCTCGGGTGCAGCACACGGACGTCGGGTTGAAAGACGCCGCAACGTTTGCGTGCGCGGACAAAACCGTGACCGACGTGTTCCGCTTGTGCATGCGGTCTGCGTTGTATTCGTCGCAATGGCAGTTTCTGGATACGCCGACCCGGGAGAAAGGGCAGTTTCTTGCCGACGCAGTCAATATCTCGGCAGCGCTCATGGCCGGGTATGGGGACCGAGCGCTGACGCGCAAGGCCATTCGTGAGTTTACCTCGTCGCGAAGACGGTACTGGGCGGATGGGCGGATCAACGCGGTCTATCCCAACGGGGATGGCGCTCGCGACATCCCCGATTTCACTGAACTCTTCCCTGACTGGATCTATCAATATTACATGGAGACGGGGGACCTGCAAACGCTGGCGGAAGCGTATCCGGTCGCGGTGGGAGTCGGCGACTACTTGCTCCGACACCGTGGTGCGCTGGACGGGCTGCTGACCGACGTGGCCGGCGGGGCGGGCGACTACGCGGGCGGCATCGTCGACTGGCCGCCGTCCATGCGCTACGGGTACGACATGCGCGTGGCGGCACGAACGACGGTCAACTTACTCGCCGTGCACGCCTGGCAGCGCATCTGCGCGGCGTGCGGCGCGCTTGGCCGAGATCCCGCCGAGGTGGGGCGGTTCGCGACTGCGGCGTCGCGATTGACAGAGGCGATCAACCGCCGGCTACGTCGTGAAGACGGGATTTATGTCGATGGGCTCCACCGGGATGGTTCGCGTAGCACGCACGCGTCTCAGATCGCCAACGCGTATGCGCTGGCGTTTGGCGTGGTCCCCACGTCCGACGCCGACCGGGTGTGCGAGTACGTGGTCGACCTCGGGATGCAGATGGGGCCGATGACGGCGCATCGCCTGCTTGAGGCCTTAGCAGCGCACGGGCGTACGGACGTGGTGCTCGAACGGCTTCGCGACCGGATGGGGCACGGCTGGGCAAATATCTTGTCGCGCGGCGCTACTTTTACTTGGGAAACGTGGGACGCGCTGGACATTGACGCTAGCCTCTCGCACGGATGGGGTG
>Ga0209415_10021242_pt1 | contig 10017 bp, 7 predicted proteins | sample PeaSoiSIISIP2007_FD_187696 | JGI IMG/M metagenome (GOLD analysis project Ga0209415, IMG submission 187696) | Peat soil microbial communities from Weissenstadt, Germany - SII-SIP-2007 (SPAdes) (version 2) | ecosystem: Environmental > Terrestrial > Soil > Wetlands > Peat | place: Germany... | reverse complement strand
CATCGGCGTTCGCTCAATTCCATTCCGTGATAGGGCGGCATCCGCCGCTGAAATCTCCCAGTGGAATCGGTCCTTCACCGGCCCCAAGCCTTTCGTCCACGCCGCGTGTCGCGCGCATCCGAAAATCGAAGCCCTGCAAACTGCAGCGCGGGATTCCACGGCTCGGCTTGCCGCTTGAGCGCCGATAACGAAAACGCCAGGCTAATGACGATGAATCCCTGTTCGGTTGGTTGCTCCAGGATCCCCATAAACACTGTCGTGTACATCAGCGGGACAAGCAGCAAAGCGAGCGGCTCGAGACGGCGCGCCTGGGCCACTGCGCCGGCGGCGACAAACACGGCCAGCAAAAGGCGAAAGACCATGAAGAAAACCCCAGGGAACGGCCCCAGCTCGAAGAGTACGCGGCTCATCTCTCCTTCGCCGGCCAGAAACACCACTTCGCCCTTGGTCAACTTCGTGATGGCGGCAGCGCCCGCCCCCATTCCTGCTCCAAAAGGATGGCTATAGAAGTCCGTATTCTCGATCGTGTACTCAATGCTGCCAAGGGTGCGCTCCTGCACCGCGTGGCTCAATGAGCCTTCGCTGTGCGACGCCTGCGTAAACCGTGCATGCAGGCTCACTGATGCCTGGGAAAATACCGGTAGGAGCGAAACCAAGAACGCGATGGCCAGAAGCGGCAGGGCAAACCGGAGGGATTGGAAGAGCTGGGTCACGCCGCACAGCGCGCCAATTGCCGCGCAGACAGCGACCGCCCCCAGCTCGAAAACCACCGAGCGGGACCCGATGACCGGGATGGAGAGCAGCAGCGCGAAAGCCGCCGACCATAACAGCCATTTGGGCGCCACCTTCTCGCTCACGAAACCGTAAAGAATAAAGGCCGCGGCCAGCGGGCAATAGTTGCTTGGACCGGTGACAAAGCTGAATGTTCCCGAAGCGCGAACGTGCGCCCCGGCATACATGATCTGTTCGGCGCCCTCGTAGGCTCCCTTATTCAGGAAGGAGCCGGTTGGTGCTAAGTACTGCGCGATTTCCAGCAAGGTCATCGGCAAAAGGAGCAGCAGCGTGACATAGCCAAACTTGCTGATGTCGTCTTCATTCAGATTCTCGCCCATGACAAACGCCACGGGAAACGGAAGCAGGTAGGATCGCAATCCGTATAACCCGGCAAACCATGGATTATCCCCCGCGACAAGCTGGATCACGCAAATCCCCAGCAGCGAAGCCGCAAGCACGCCGGTGATAGCCGACCACTTCTCGGGCCACTTGTTCTCCCGGTACGCTTCGAGCAGGATCAACAACCCGATGGGGTCCCGCACCAGCAGCAAGGGCGCGGAGAGCGGTGGCACTACCCATTTGCGCAGCGCGCCTTCGAAAACCAGCAGCAGGAAGTATGCCCAGAAGAGCTTCTTCAAAAGCGGCATCGGCTGCGCAATCCGCGCGCGAAGCGGCTGCAGTGTCAGCGGCATAGTGCGCCTCGCACGGCTTCCGCCCATTGCTCGCGATAAACCGCCCAAGATCTCGCCGCGGCGGTTTCCCCGGCGCGCAACGACATGAGGGCGAGTAACTCTCGGTCGCGGTTCAAAGCATCGAGCCGGTCGGCAATGGCTTCGGCGGAGCAGATCGGGATCACAAACCCCTCGCGCCCGTCGGTCACCAAATCGCCGGCGCCGACGTTCGGAGTAATGATAACCGGCAGCTCGCAGGCCAGCGCTTCGGTGATGACGAGCCCGAACGCCTCGCTCAGCGAGGGAAGCACTAGAACATCCGACTCCTTCATGATCCGCAAAACCTGGTCGTGCGGGATCGTCTCAATCCATCGCCAGCGGCGGCAGGCTTCGTCCACGCGGGTATTCGGCGCGAAGCGGGTTCCGATCAAAGTCAGCTCGACCTGTGCGTCCAGCCGGTCAACCGCGTCCAGCAGGTATCCAATCCCCTTGCGCTGAATCAGGGCTCCGACAAATAAGACCTTCAGTGGTCCCGCGGCGCGGCGTGTGACGGCGCTTGCGCTTTCGACGGGCGGCGCTCCGAAATTGACGACACGAATCTTCTCGTCCGCGACGACGCCGGCCAATGTGCGGCGAACATGCTGGCTGGCCACGAATACGCAGTCGGCTAGTCGAAGCTCCTCATCCTTCCATTGCATGTGACCGGGCGAATCGTCCAGTTTGGGATGGAGCCCTGCAAATTCCGGGTTGCGCTCCGCCTCTTGCGCCATCAGGTCGCGCTCCCAATACCAATATCCGCTGGGCAATTCGTACAGGGCGGCAATGCCCAACCGCCGCGCCTGGCGAAACGTCTCTAGCGCCCCGCCCTCATAGGCGTATACGGCATCGAGTTCGATCCGATCCATGCGCCGCGCGACGCGGCCGTCGAATTGCCGGTACATGCCGATGACGGAAAAGGTCTTCTCGCCGGAACTAAGCAGGTTTTCGAGGCGGAGATACTTTGCGCCCAGCCGCACCGCCTCCCGCCACGGCACGGTCCTGACGCGATCCTGGGGAGCCTCCGCGTAGGATCGCCTGCCTAGCTGGTTGCGCAGGCCGGCCGGCATGATCCGGTTCCACGGCGACTCACGGTCCCAGGCGATCGTGGTCCAGAACTCCGCCAGCATCCCGTTTTGCGCCAGGCTGCCGAGCGCGTTGCGCAGGTTCTGGTTTCCCGTGGGATGGGAAAGCAAAACGGCGGGGTTCTTCGCCACGGTGCGTCCTATGTCCAACCCGGTTTGGTCGGAAGCAAGCGCGCCGCGGGCGTGGCCTGACGAGGGCATCCGCTACCGCCTCGCCTCTTCGCCTTCACGCGCCGTTGCCGGGTGCCCCAGCCAGCGCGCATAGGTCTCGGCGTGCACATGGATGCCGTGTCCGCAATACCACTGCCAGGCGGCGAGCGAGCAACTCTCGAGCCCAGACGCGTCGAGGCCAGATGCGAGCGCCCTGTGCGTCGTTCCTGGGCTCAGCAGATGCACGCCGTCCCGCAGCCCGTCGATCTCGCCGCCGAATGGCTTCGCGATCACCGGAATCGTACCCTGGGCGCAATACGCGGCGAAAACCGAGGACTTCGCTAGACAGTTCGCGGGATACGAAAGATATCCGAATCTTGCCCGGGAAAGCTCGCCGCAGAGTTCCGCTGCTCCGAGCTCCCCTTTGCGAATCACTGGAATTCCATGCAGCGAACCCGGAGAATCCGTCCCCGCCCCAATATCGACAATGTTTTCGATCTGCAGCGAAGAGAATATCTCCGGGAGTCTCGATAACTCTCGGTAGGCCCTTTGGCGTGTTCCTGGAAGCCCGAATACCACCATCGCCGGGACCCTCTTCGCCAGCATGATCCGCCCGTGCGCCTCGCCGATCGTTGAAAACACCGGCAGCAGACAGATTCGCGCTTCCGGCCTTCGATTCGTCCTCTCCTCCAGCCATCGCGCGTGCACGCCAAGGTTGGTCACCAACAGATCGCAAGCCTCGGCGATCCTCCGCACCGCTTGCTCCTGCCGGCGCGACTGCCAAAACGCCGCGCTCCACGGCGCGCCGCTGGCCGATATCTCGTGGAAAAAAGCGGCTATAGCGAAGCGGTCCTCTCTCGTGCTGGAAAGTGCATCTGCCAGGCGGGTAGGCGCGCCGTCCGGTGAATAGCCGTATCCGCTGACGTGCGCCAAGATTGCTTGCGGTTGCCCCTTGCCGAGCGCGGCGCACGATTCGAACAGCCGCTCCGCTTCGCAGTGCATCACCTCATAGGCAAGGTCGCATCGTTCCTTCGAATTCAAGACCACGAAAGCCGAATCGATTCCGAATGTGCTCCTCAGCTCATTTGCCAAGGGGATGGCATGGTCGGTCACGCCGCATCGTCCCGGCTTAAGCTGCGGCACAACTTGAATCAACAATGGCTTAGTGGAAGACATTAGAGGCTGCGGTCGCCGATGGCAGTGAACTAAACTCTCATTGCCGGAAAGCGCCGCTACTGCCCGACCGAGGTTCTGTAGATTGCGACTGACGTTCCGAGCTGCACCGCCGATAGGATGGCTTGCTCGGCGACAAGCTTACCGGTGCTCGTCGGCACGTAGAGAATGTCACCGTCATTCAGAGCCATGTCCGGCGCCCGCCCTTTGTAAATCAGGTTGATTGGGATGGTGATCGCTTCCTTCCTGCCGCCTTCGAGGTTTCGCACCAACTGAGCGCGCTTGATCGAGGCCGCGTGCCCGGTGCCGCCCGCCAAGGCCATCACCTCTTCTACGGTAAGGGGATTGCGTCCGTCGAGCACGTAGCCGCCTGGACGGTTCACGTTCCCCACAACGTAGACGATCCCGGCTCTCGGTACGGTCACCGTGTCTCCAGGAAAGATCTGCACGTTCGGGATCACCGGCTTCAGCGCTTCGGGAACGTAATCGAGCGCGGTCTGATTGTCCGGGTCGCTCCTGTGCGTGATCACCACCTTCGACGCGGCAGCCGGCGTCACGCCTCCGGCAGCCGAGATCATGTCGTTCAGCAGGCGAACTCCCAGCGCCGGATAGACGCCGGGCGCCTTCACCTCTCCTGTCACCGTAATGCCTTGCGACGCGTACTCGGCGATGAATACCGTGGCGTGCGACTCGGCCGGCTGCAGGATCTGCGCCTCGACAAATCGCTTCTCGATCTCGACGGCGGCCTCTCCCGCCGTCTCTCCGGCGACGTGCAACCCTCCGATAAGGGGAACCGTAATGTCGCCGCGCTCATCCACGCGGAACCGGCCCGAGAGATCGGGGTTCTCGTACATCGTCACCTCGATCAGATCGCCGGATCCGATCTTCAGGGGCGGCGCCGTGCCGGGCTCGGAGGCGCTCAGTTGCTGGGCATTCCCGGCGGCGCTTAGCGCGGCCAAGAGCGCCAAACCAGCCGCCGCGAACGCCAGTCTCTTCGCCATGCTAATCTCCTTTGGCCTTGTGCTCTGCCTCATCCTCATATCCGTAGGCTCGATCGGAAAACGACTGAACTTGTTTGTAGCCGTACCAGTAATTTCTGGCATATGCGCCGTAGCGATAGGTGTAGAAATTCTCCAGACGCAGATCGACGTCGTTGACCACGACACCGGCTACCGGAGCGTTCACGCGCCATAGCAGGTCGCGGGCCCGGATCAATGCCCGTTTGCGCGTCACTCCAGCGCGCGCTACCAGCACCACGGCGTCGGAGCGCACCGCCAACGACTGCGTGTCGGATACCGCAAGCAGCGGCGCGGAGTCCATCACGATCCGGTCGAATCTCCGCACCCACTCCCGCATCTGCTCCTCCATGCGGTTGGAAGAGAGCATCTCGGCGGGATTCGGCGGCAGCGGCCCGGTCGGCAAAACGTGCAGCGTGGGCAATTCGGCAAACGGCACCGGAAGCTCCCGGTCCAGCTCCTGGTGGGACAGCGCTGTCGAGAGGCCGACGTTCTCGTCCTCGATGCCGAAGACCCGGCGCAAGCTTCCCCGCCGCAAATCCGCATCCACCAGCAAAACCTGCTCGCCCCGCTGAGCAAGCACGATCGCGAAATTGATCGCCGTGGTGGTCTTTCCCTCCGACGGAAAGGCGCTGGTGATGACAATAACCCGCGGCGGGTTGTCGATCGACGAGAGCAGCAGCGAGCTGCGCAAGCCGCGATACGCCTCGGCGCCATGAGACTTCGGATCCCAGATGGTAATCAACTGATGCGGCGTCTGGAATGCCCCCGGCGGAGCCTTCTCCCTCACGTCGCCCCGGTGCCTTGGGCCCGTGTAGTTCATATTGGGAATCGCCGCTAACGACGGAAGCATCGACGCGGCCTCCACCTCCTCCGAAGTCCGCAGCCGGTCGTCGATCGACTCGATGACAAACGCCAGAACGCACCCCACGAACAGGCCCCCGAAGAGCCCGTAGAGCAGACTCTTCGACTTCTGCGGGGCCACGGGAACAAAAGGCACCGTGGCGCTGTCCACGACCGTGATATTGGCCGCCGACATTCCCGCCGAGATGCTTGCCTCCTTCAGCCTCATCTGCAGCGTGTCGTAAAGGTCGCGGGTCAACTCCGCCTGGTGCCGCAGAATGGCATACTGCGCCACGTCCGCATTCAAGCGGTAGGCCGTGTCTTCCTGCGCCCCCAGCCGCTTGCGCAGCTGGTCTTCCAGGCCGGCCGCGCCCTTGTATTCATCCTCCACCTGGCGGCGCGCGAGCTCCACCTCGTTGTCGACCTGTTTTTGCACTTTGGCGATTTGCTGGTCGAGCTGAACCATCTGCGGATGCTTGGGCCCAAATTTCGTATTCAATTGCGCGCGCTGCGTCTGCAAATCCGCCAATTGCGTGCGCAGCGATGCCAGCGCCGGATTATCGCCCATCAGCGCCATCATGTCCGGGCTCAGCGAATCGAACTCGCGCATGCGCGCTTCCTTCATGATCCGGTCGGCTTCGGCGCTATCCAGCTCGCCGCTGATGTTGTTGAGCGTTTGCGTGGTCAGGTTGTTCTCGTCCGTGCCGACAATGTTGTGCTCCCGCTGGTAATCGGCCAGCCGCCGTTGCGTATCCGACGCTTCCTGGCGCAGGTCGTCCATGCGGTTTTGCAGCCACTGCGAGACATGCTCGGTGCGTTCGAACTTGGTCTGCAACTCGGCGTCGGAATAGGTCTCCACGAGCTGGTTCGCGATGTCGGTGCCCAGCTTCGGATCGTTGCTGTGGTAATGAATTTCGACGATGCGCGTGCCCGGGATGATGGTCACTGAGAGCCCGCCGCGGACGATGCCCACCATGGCGTTGCGTTCCTGCGGCGTGATGTCACCGCGCGAATTCGCTCCGTTCTTGTTGCCGCGAACCAAATTGATAAGATGGAGCGCTCGCGCGGTTTCAAACAGCACCGAGTCGCTTTGCAGGATGCGAACCTCGGTTTGCAGCGATTCCCCCTCATCCTCGGCGGCCAGGAAGCCCAGGATATCGCCGTTGTTGAATTCGTTGGGCTTGATCTCGATGCGCGAAACGCTCTCATAGACCGGCGGAGTCCGGAACGCGTACCACACGGCCCCGGCCGTAAAGAGAACTGTCGCCGCGATAATGATGAAGCGCTGCTTGGTGAGCACGCGCCACACGTCCATGAGCGATCGCCGCTCGCCCAGCGGCACATTAGCTGGCCGGCTCTCCGGCTGGGACGGCGTTGGCTCCGGTTGGTTTTCTAGAATCATTTACACCTCAAACGCTCTCTCACTCTGCACTCCCGCTATCTGGTCCGGCACTTCGCTAGCACCCGGTCCCGCTTGCGGGACCCGTTCTAGGTTAACCCCTCACGCACGCCAAGCCGATCCAGCAGCCACCGGATCCCGAGCCTCAGCCCGCGCCCGGGAGCCCGGCTCATTCCAGCGCCGAAAACTCCGTGTAGGCCTTGAACATCGATTCCGGGCTCGCCCCGTCGCCGGAAAAAAGCCGCTGCAGCGAACCATGGCTCAGCAGAATCGCGATCAGTGAGAATACGAGAGATTTCGCGCTGGCGCACCGCAGTTCGCCCCGCTCCACCCATGGCTCAAGATAGCGCGCGATCACCTCGACCAGCTGGCCAAGGTGCCGGCGCAGCAGCGGATCGACGTCCTCGTTCAATTCCAGGGCGCTGAATTGCACCAGGCGCATCAGTTCCCCCTTTTGCATCATGGTGGCGGCAATCAGATCGAAAGTGCGCGCCACCGCGGCCCTGGCGTCGCCTGCTTCCGCAACCGCGGCCAGCAGGTCCCCTCGCAACTTCACCTGCTGTAACTCGCTATCCAGAACCGCGACGTACAAATCCCGTTTGCGCGGGTAGTGCCGGTAGATCGTCACTTCGTTTACGCCGGCCCCCGATGCGATGTCGCGCGTGCTGACGCCGTTATAGCCAAAGCTGGCAAACCTCTCCGCGGCGCTGGCCAGGATGCGCGCTTCGGCGTCGCCCCTTCCGGGATTCGGGCTTCTCATATTCGTCTTCTTAGACTGGTTGCCGTCAGCGCGCCGGCGGACCCGCCGGCAGTCGCGGAGTTTCCTCGCATCGCGCCTTGAACCTCGATCAGCGAGAATCAAGCGCCGGGAGTCGCGGGTGCCAAGAGCTCCAGGTCTTCGCGGTCCACCTCGACTGCGTAGCTCTGCATGATCTGCTCCAGCGTCAGCACCACGCGATAGCCGTTCTTCGCTCGCACCACGATGCCCTCGAGTCCGCAGAGCGCGCCCGACCGGATGCGCACGCGCTGTCCGGCGGTCACCATGCTGTGCGGCTGCGCGGCACGCTCGGCCAATCCCGCCCGCAGCGCGTCGATCGCCGCATCCGGCAGCGGCGCCGGCTCGCCGCCGGTGCCGCCCACAACCGCCACCGCTCCGGGAACGCTCAGCGCATTGCCGCGCTCGTCACGCCGGATGCGGATGAACAGATATCCGGGAAAGAGGGGCAGGTCCAGCGTCACCCTGGAGCCATCGTTCCATCGCCGCTGCGACCGGTAGAGCGGCAAGTAGCACTCAATCTCCCGCTGGCCAAGATGTTCTGCAACCCGTTTTTCGTGGCGCGCGGTGGTGTAGAGAGCAAACCAACTGGATGGCCGCGACGGATCGGCGAACTGCTGCCCAATGACAGGGCTTTGCTGCAGCATCTGCCCGGTTCCCGAAGCGATCCCGTGCTCGATTCGGTGCAAAGCTTCGCCTTCCTCACTTGGGTGAGCCGTTTTCCACAATCAGATATCCGCTGACTAGCTTATGCAAGGATCTGCTTTCATCGGGCAGGCGGAGATCCCTTTTCCGCCCATCGGGAAATCCCAGTTATTTTCACTATATCAAGGATTTGCGGCCGGTCAATGTGGAGAATAGGGGCGGAAAGCGATTGCCTGCTTCGGGAAATAATCCGCCCTTTCCATCCCTGTTTTGAAGCTAAATGGCTGGCTTCCCGCTGTCTTTCCTCGGGTCCTCGGGCCATCTGCCCCCCGAATGAGGCCGCCTTTGGTGCGGCGATGCGCAGGCTGGCCGAACCCGGCGGTCGCCTAGCCTCCCTTCCCGCCTCGCAAGGCAGCAGGCGGATGGCGAAGGCGGGAAGCGATAGCCCTCCCCATCCGGCGAGATTCTCTTTGATTCCGTGCTCACGGCGAGCTATACTTTTGCCACTTCGAGAGTGTTTCTTTTTCCCGCCGCTTCGATGCGCGTAACCTGCGCGGCATTCGCGGCGATTGAGTTTCTAGCAAGCGATTTATAGGAAGTACTCGCGTCGAAGGTTATTCCTCACCGCCCCCTCCGGTGGAATTGCCAAGTTGAAGCAACGCAGCAGCCGAACACACTGAATCGAGCTGAGGCCTTTTGGCTTGCTCCATCGTCACATTCTTGGGAGCGTTGCTGCCTCGGAATCGACTTGCCGTAGCCGTGCGTGACTTGCTCAATTCGCTAACTGCAATCGAGCAACTTCCTGGGAAGCCCGGTGTTTCAACGGGCATGAAGCGGAGCGATTGATCCGGGCTGGAGCCAGAGAAGGTAGCCTGGATGGCCACCGTGAACGGGGCCGTTCCCGATCGAGAGACTACGCAGCCATTTGGGGCTTTGTTTGGCTGCCTGTCCAATGGGAGGATCGCCCGAAGTGCCTGTTCGATTTGGAGCGCTTATGAGAGCGTACTTCGTCGTGTCGTGTGCACTCGTGTGCTCGTTTGCCAGTTCGCTGGCGAACGCAGAAACGCAGCGCGCACTGCTGATCGGGATCGACACCTATCAGCCGGCCGGCACCACGGCCGAGCATCCCGCGGGATGCATCTACGGCCGCTGCGAGCTCGGCGCCTTCCAGAACCTCGATGGTTCGGTGAACGATGCCGAGGCCATGGCCGACCTGCTCACCAGCCCCAAATTCGGTTTCCCAGCCAATAATGTTGCTCTTCTCACCAATCCTGCGCCGCCGCGGCCCCGGCAGGGAATTCAGGTTCTGCCCGCCGATCAGACCACGCAGGCCGGCATCCTTGCCGCAATGCAGAAGTATCTCGTCGACGTTCCGCAGAAGGGCGACTCGGTGGTCTTTTACGATGCCAGCCACGGTTCTCTTCGCGTCAACAGCAAGGGCAACAAGCTC
>Ga0209415_10021241_pt1 | contig 10017 bp, 9 predicted proteins | sample PeaSoiSIISIP2007_FD_187696 | JGI IMG/M metagenome (GOLD analysis project Ga0209415, IMG submission 187696) | Peat soil microbial communities from Weissenstadt, Germany - SII-SIP-2007 (SPAdes) (version 2) | ecosystem: Environmental > Terrestrial > Soil > Wetlands > Peat | place: Germany... | reverse complement strand
CTGCCTATTCGAGGGGCCCGATCACCGTTTCATCTTCCCCGACCCAGATTCGGATCCTCCGGGCATCCACGGAAAAAAGCGCGTGCGAGCCAAGACTGAGCGATGGGAAAATGACTGGATTGCCGTCCCCCACCCTGCATGGCGACACACACGGGCTTTCCAGGAACCACTCACCGGCTCCCGGCCTGAGCGTCACCTGGCGTGCCGGGAGAAGGTCGATGTCATACGCGCTGAAGTCCCCGTGGATGAGCTTTTCCGCAATTGCAACCAGATCAAGGGCCCACGGATCCGGGTGTCGTTTGAAGGAAGAGGCGAGTCTCTCCGCGTTGACAAGGGAGGCGTCGAAACCGCGCTCCGTGAAGGTCTTGAAAATGAGGGCCAGGGGCCCCTCCTGCCACGAAAGGGCGAGATGAGGGGGCTTGCCTGTGTCAGTACAATCCACCGGGCAAACCCCTCCGGCCGGCCGCAGAAGCCCCAGAGCGCGGCCGGCGACCGGGTATGCAAGGACGGCGGTGTTGAGCGCCTTCGAACAGGAGATCACCGTGGGCTGGTGCGGGTCCGTGACAGCGCGGCGTTGCCATCTGCCGGCAGAGTCCGGGAAGACCAGGTCGAAGCCGAGGTCAGGGAATGCCCGGACCCAATGCTCGGGAGGCTCAGGGATGGTGACGGACAGGTCAGCTTCCGGCCCGAGAAATGAGCAGGACGCGGCAAGGCAGCACAGCAGGAGAGGGGCCACGCGCGGCGGCGTTGTCACATTCGGAATCAACGCCGGTGAATGCCCGCCGCTTGTCCTCGCTCAGGAATGGGCGTGGGTCTGCGCCTTGTAGAGGCCCCGGATCTCGTTGAGGATTGCCAGGTAGTCGGGTGAGCGATAATCCGGATATGTCCACTCCAGGGGTCGGAAGCTCCCCTTGTGGTACAGCAGGGTCACCTCGGCGTAGATTCCACTGGAGAGAGGAATCCTGTGCGCGCTCTCCTTCGTGGTAACGAGGACGAAGCGGCTGAGACAAAGGAGCCCCGGATCGATGTTGACCTTCCTGGCGTCCCCTTCGCGGAAACGCTCTTCCACCCTGTTGGTCTGGAGCTTGATGTCAGCAATCAGGGAGGGGTCCACGAGCCGTCGGAAGGAAACGAAGAACCGCTGGATCCCCGGCCCCATTTCATTGTCGTAATAGTCGGTGTAGGAAAAGGGCATGCACGGACTGCACAGATCAGGAGGGCCCCACGTCTCCCCGAGGACTCCGAGGAGCTCCTGCTCCCTCTGCGGCCGCGAGATGAGAACTGCCATGACAAGCTTCTCCGGAAGGAATTGCGTCGCTTCACCCATTCCCGCGCTCGTCCACCCTGGCTCGCATTGCGTCCCCTCCGACTTTACCGTATAATTGGTGATAATGGAAGGATCAGGAGAGTTCTTGCAGCAACTCACGGAGGCGCTGTCCGCACGGAACCGCTGGCTGGAAGGCACCCAGATTCCGCGGCTGAAGGAGCTTCTCCTGACATACCAGAACATGTTCGAGAGCATCATGAGCATGCTGATCAAGAAGGGCCTGCTTCGCGAAGACCCGTACCATTATGAGCAGGATCCGACAGACATCACGGTGCCCAGCGATGCTCCCCTGGCGGACTTCGAGAACGCCGACGAGACAAGCTACCGCCTGGCGGCTTTCCGCAGGCAGCTCAAGTTCGTGACTGAGCTGAACCTCAACCTCGGCGGGCTGAAGCTCAGCAGGCTGAAAAAGCTCTCCGCCCTCCTTTCCTATGTCAACTGGTCGGAGCTCGGTGAGAGCTCCAGCAGCCCCACCACACGGTCATTCGCGCGCGCCTTCATGAAAGTGGTGCTGGGGGGAGACGCCATGGCGGCGCAGATCCTCAAGGACCACGAAGGTCAGATCGCCCGGGCGTTCCGTGAAAGCAGGGGGGTCATTGCGGACATCGCCTCCTATCACCGAGAATCCTGGAAGGCGGAGCTTCGCCGCGCCGTGCTCCCCCTGGTTCCCCTGGAGCCCGCGGCTCAGGGGAGGAGGGAGGAGATCCTGCGCGCCATGCGAAAGATCTACGGAAAAGAAAGGCAGGGTCTTCCCTGGTACCCGGCTCTTGCGCAGGAGCTGGTCGCGGAGGAGGTCGAAAGCGATGCGGCGGCGCGAAAGGAACGGCTCCTCGCATCGCTTGTCATCCCGGAACCCGCGCCGGTTCAAAAGGCCGTCGAGCAGCGGGAAGGCAAGCCCATCCTGATGGAGGCCGTGAGGATCCTCGCCCGGCCTCACGAGGAGCTGGTCACTGCCGTGGAGTCCCTCTCGGAGACCGAAAGGCTTTTCCAGGTCCGCGACGGCGGCCTGGGAAACGCGTTGCGACGCCTCTTCGGGTTGAGCCCGAAGCAAAAGACAGACACGCACACATACGAGATCCAGTTCTCCGAACCGGCTACGGGGACGACCAGGACGGAGAAGATAAGCTTCCCGCAGTTCGCCGAAGAGGCGCGGAAGAAGGCGACCCTTCTTGCAGCCATTGCGGCGGGGTCAGGGCCGGCCTACAAGCGGCTGGAAAAAACGGCGGAGACGCCGCTGGCGGCGTTCCTGGACAAGCAGCTCAACGAGCTTCTTCTCATCCACCGACGGCTGGCCGGCTTCAACACGCTTTTCCAGGCAAAGGCCTCGCAGGCCGGAAAGCAGGGCGTGCGGGGAATCAAGCTGGAGCTTCTTGCCATACGGAACAGCCTCGTGAAGGCCAACCAGCGGCGCCACGAGTTCGGTCAGAGGGCGGAAGAGGCAAAGCAGAAGCCGCTGAACGGAGCACACGCGGAGGCGCCGCAGAAGTCACCCGCCTGATCCGCGGGCCGCTTGCGGGCATCATCATAGCCAGGCAATGAACGACGACGGCTATTTCCGCCAGATCCTCGGCATCCCCCCGGAGGCGACACGAGACCAGGTCCGGCAGGCGTATCGGCGCCTCGTCATGGAAAATCACCCGGACAGGTTCCCGCCTGAAAAGAAGCCGCTCCAGGATTTGGCCATCATCACCTTGACGGAAGCCTACACGGCGCTCATGAGCGCTCCCCTGCCGGAGGCCACTCCGGCGCCGGCCTCCGCCCCTGCCGCCGCCAGGAGATCCAGCGGGCAAGGCGTCCGGCGGACCTCCCGAGACCTCGCGGACGGGACCGCCCTGGCGTCCCACGGGGACCCATCGTATGCCTACTACAAGCAGGGCTTCATCAACTTCTCACTTGCCATCCACGGAATCGCTGAGATCAACCGCAGGATCGCGGCCGGCCGCGTGCCTCGATTCACCCGCCGCTACACTGCCAGGGAGGACATTGCAAGCAGCCTCGCTTTCCTTCGGGCAGCGCACGGGTATTTCTCCCGGGTGGTTGATGAGCATCCCCGCAGCGTCTGGAGCTCGGATGCCGGGGCAAAGCTGCGGCGGATCGAACGGTTCACGAAGCTCTACCGGCGGATCCTCGCGAACCTGAGCAGGCGTTGAGAGCCTCCGCCCCTGGCATCGCACCGACTTCTATCCTGCCCTGTAGGTTCCCAGCACGCGCAGGTCCTCGGTGACCGGCTTCAGCTCAGCCATGCACTTTCCGAGCACTCCCGGGTCTGACGGCAGGTCCACGTCGATGTAGAAGAGGTACTGCCACGGCTTTCCGAGGATGGGGCGGGACTCGAGCTTCTTCATGTTGAGGCCCTGGTCGGCGAGCACCTGGAGAGCGCGGAAGAGGGCGCCGGGCTGGTCTGCAACGGAGAAGCAGAAGGATGCTTTTCCCTTTTCCCGCGGTCCCGGCGGGCCTTGCGTCTCAGTCTCTCGGGCAATCACGAAGAACCGGGTATAGTTCTGGACGTTGGTTTCCAGGCCCTGCCGGAGAACGGCAAGACCGTAGACTTCCGCGGCTTCCGCGCTCGCGATGGCAGCGTTGTCCCGTGAGCCTTTCTCCGCCACGAATCGCACGGCTCCAGCGGTGTCGTAGAAGGCCACGCGCTCCCAGGCAGGGTGCTCGTCAAGAAACCTGCTGCATTGGGCAAGCCCCTGCGGATGGGAGTACACCCTGCGGATATTTTCGATCTTCGCGTCCGGCAGCCCGATGAGGTTGTGCTCAATGCGGATCTTCTGCTCCCCGACGATCCTGACATCGGGAAACCGCAGAAGAAGGTCGTAGTTCTGATGAATCGAGCCGGTCAGGGAGTTCTCGATGGGGATCATCCCGAACCCTGCCCTGCCCTCCAGGACGGCTTCGAAAACGTCGGGAAACTCAGGCACGGGAAGAGCCTTCACCTCGCCGGCAAACCAGTGGCGGATGGCTTTCTCACCGTACGCCCCCCGCTCCCCCTGGTAGGCCACAACCGCGCCGTCCGCGTGCGCAGCGGATCCGCCGGCATATCCAGCGCCTCTTCCGATTTCCACGGCGCGTTCCCCGGCTGCCCTCGCGGGCGGCTCGGGCAGTCGCGCCAGCTCTTTGCCGAGCACGGGAGCCATGGCCTCGATGTCCCGCATCAGCTTCTCGAACTGCTCCGGGTACAGCGACTGGGGACCGTCGGAAAGGGCCTTCTCAGGATCGATGTGGACTTCAACGGTTATCCCGTCCGCCCCGGCGGCTACCGCGGCCAGGGCCATCGGGCTCACCTTGGCCCGAATCCCCGTCCCATGGCTCGGGTCGACGATGATGGGAAGGTGGCTCAGCTTCTTCACCACGGGAATGGCTGAAAGGTCCAGGGTGTTCCTGGTGGATGTCTCAAAGGTGCGGATGCCGCGCTCGCACAGGATGACGTCATCCGTGCCCGCGGCCAGCAGGTACTCCGCGGACATGAGCAGGTCCTGGATGGTGGCGGCAAGTCCCCGCTTGAGGAGCACCGGCTTGCCCAGGCTGCCGACGCGCTTCAGCAGCTCGAAGTTCTGCATGTTGCGCGCCCCGATCTGGAGCACATCCACGTAGTCGCGCATGAGATCAGCGTACTCCGGGGAGACGATCTCCGAGACAACCGCCATGCCGTAGGCCTGGCCCGCTTCCTTGAGGTATTTCAGGCCCTCCTCACCGAGGCCCTGAAACGCGTAGGGGGATGTGCGGGGCTTCCATGCGCCGCCGCGGAAAAGGACCGCCCCGGATTCGCGCACGCGTTCGGCGCATTCCATTGTCTGCTGGCGGCTCTCCACGGCGCACGGTCCCGCAATCGCAATGATCCGCAGGCCTCCAATGCGAACGGTGCCCGCCGGGCCCCGGACCGAGATCACCGTGTCGTCCTTGCGGAACTCCCGGGAGGCGAGCTTGTAGGGGGAGGAGATGGGAATGACTCGCGCGACGCCGGGGAGCAGCTCTACCTCGCGGATGTCGATCCCCGAGATGCCGACGGCTCCCAGGATCGTTTCCTCCTGGCCCACGATCTCACGGATCGTGTAACCGCGCGAGCTCAGGAACTCCCTGATGTGATTCTTATCCTGCTCCCGGATGGTGCGCTCGAGAACGATGACCATGATGGATTTCCTTTGCGGCTGTCACCCCAGGCGGGGTGCTGCGACCGTCACCCGGTTTCGGCCCTTCTCCTTTGACTGGTAGAGGGCCCGATCCGCCTCGCGGATGATCTCCGACGGGGCATACGCGGATTCGGGATCGAACTCGGTGACGCCCACCGAAATGGTGACATGCAGGGGCGGGCCGCCATTTGAGCTGGGAAACGCGAAGGTCTCGATCTTTCTTCGGATCCTCTCCGCCACGACCATGGCGCCCTTGATGTCGACCGCCGGAAGGATGATGGCGAACTCTTCCCCTCCATAGCGCGCGGGGAAATCCACCTGGCGGATGGACCGGGTGAGCTGTCGGGCTATCTCGCGGATGATGCGGTCTCCCTGCAGGTGCCCGTAAACGTCGTTGAACTTCTTGAAGTGGTCGATGTCGAACATGAGGAGGCTGAACGTGGACTTGTAGCGGCGCGCGCGTTCCAGCTCCTCTTCAAGGGTCTTCTCGAAGAAATGGTGAGAAAAGAGCCCCGTCATCCGATCCGTGGTGGCCTGGCGAAAGAGGCTTGCATTCTCGATGGCAATGGAGGCAAAGCGCACGATGCGGGTGACATATTGCAGGTCTGAAAGGCCGTACGGTGTGCCGCGTCCGTTGCCCGGCAACAGCAAGATGCCGATGGAGCCCTTGTCCGTGCGCAGGGGCACGATCATGTCGACTCCCATCTCGGCAAATCGCTCCACGACGATCCTGTCCGGGAAGTTGTCGCGGAAATAGGAAAAGGGGATCTGGTTGTACTCGTCCTTGTCCAGGAACGCGAGGATGGGCAGGACGGAGGGCAGCTCGAGGGAGAGGTCCTCCCTCTTCACGCCGCGGTAGAAAATGACCAGCGGGGCGCTTTCCTCCATGTCCCCCGGAAGGAGAACGGTGACAGTCTCCATCTGGAACTTGGACACAAAGCTCCAGACCACGTTCTTGATGACGTTCTCGATGTCGAGCTGTGCAGTGATCTGGAAGGCGATCTCGATGATCTCCTTCAGATCCTGATTCTCCCTGTCGAGAGGCACTCCGTGAAGCTCGTCGACAAGTCCGTTGCTCATTAGGGCCAGAGTATACTCCAGCCGGGGTCCCTTGCCAAGTTTTCCCGCCGGCGGGAGCCGGCGGGAGCCGGCGGGGGCCAGCGGGAGCCGGCAGGGGCCAGCGGGAGCCGGCAGGGCCGGCGGAAGACTCCTTCAGGGAGCGGATTGCAGGCGCGGATCCATGGGATAGAAGACGAGACCCGAGACCGGCTTCGGATAGAAATATGTCGATTTGCGCGGCATGCGCTCGTCGTTCTCCGCGATGGCGAGCACGTCCCCGAGGGCCGTAGAGTTGAGCACCAGCGCCACCTGGATTTCCCCGGCGTGGACTTTCCCCAGCGCCTCGTCAATATCCTTCGTATAGGAGATGTTGGTCGCGAGGCTGAGCTGTTCCTCCGTGATCCCCAGGATCTGTTCCAGGATCAGGGTGTTGAGGATGTTCACGTCCAGGAGCTTCCACTGGGAGGAGAAATCCAGCCCGACCAGCTCCTCATACGCCTCCTCGTCCCGCAGGGTGAGCAGGTAGTAGCCCACCGTGTTCTGGATGAAAGCGCCAATCTTGTGCTCCCCGGCCTCGACGCTCCGCAGGTCCCGCAGCCAGCGCCGGCGCACCTCGGGCTCGTCCCCGTCGCGAAAGGGGTACTTCTTCACATGGAAGTGCTCCAGGATGGACGCACCCAGCCGGTACAGGCTCTCCACCTGGATGCCGTGCAGCATGCGATGGGTCGGCAGGATGGTGAGCCCCTCGTGCTCGGAGTTCACCAGGAACATCATGATGTATTCCCAGGGAGCATCGGGGCCCGCATCCGGGAACCGTGCACGCATGCGGTCCCGGATTGTCAGCATGGTCTGGTAGCGATGGTGGCCGTCCGCGATGTAGATCTTCAAGCGCTTCATGGTGCGGTGGATGACTTCGCAGCTCTGCGCATCCGTGAGGCGCCACATGCGATGGCGCACCCCCGCGGACTGCTCGAGGAAGTCGATGATCGGCGCCTCCATTTCCTGCGCGTCGAGGATGTTGTCGATGATGTATGCCTTGTCCTGGTAGAGGCTCCAGATGTACTCGAACTGGGTGGCGGCGGTCTCCGTCAGCCTGATCCTGTCCTCCAGCGGTCCCTTGATCACCTTTTCATGGGGCAGGATCCGTCTTTCCTCGTAGTCGCGCAGCTTCACCGCGCCAATGAACCCGCGCACCCGCCGAGGCCCGGCATCCGGCAGGTCGAACTCCTGCTCGTACACCCAGAAGGAAGGCCGCGCGGTCAGGCGCAGGATGCCCTGCTCCCGCCACTGGGCAAGCAGGTCCCGGGCGCGGGTGTAGCGATTGTCCTTTTCGTTGTCGCTGGCGGCTGTCTTTCCCAGGATGAGGCGGACCACGTTGTGCGGGTGCTGCCCGTAGTAGGCCTCCTGCTGGGAAGCGGAAATGACATCGTAGGGCTGCGACAGGCACAAGCCGACGTCCGGCACAACCGCGGGGTCGTAGTGGAGGGCCCGAAATGGCCGAACATCGTTTACAGAGTCTGGCACGCGCTCGGTCTCCTGGTGCGCGAACCTTAAATCAGAAGGCAGCGGGGGTCAAGTTGCCGAGCTCTGCTACCACCGGGCGTCGAACGATCCCCAGGCGAGCCGCATGCCGAGGATGGGCGAATATTGAGCGATCTGCGCCCCGATGCCCTGGTGGTCTACATCGGCAAGGCCCTGCATTCCGGCGTACGCGGAAAGCTGCATCCATGGCGTGACCGCGATGCCCAGCTCCAGGCTCGCCTCCCCGAAGAGGACCACGTGACTGCTCCGGGTCCCTGAAAAGGTGGACGACACCGCACCGAGGCCCGTCCAGAGGTTGGCGGCAAAAGTGAACGGCCCCGTGCGGCTTTCCTGCCCCACGATAACCCCTCCCACTCCGCCGGCGAGGGAGTCAGTGCCGGAGGGGGAGTAGAGGGCATAGCCGAATCCGCCCGTCCTCGTACCGCCGCTGCTCACCCCGTAGCCGAACCCGCCGACCTCGCTCGTCGACACGGTGGCATTGCTGAGACCCGAAATGGTGCGCTGGTCGCTCCACGTGACGCCGCCCGCGCCTCGCGCGAACGCAAGGGAGACGGGCAGGGCCAGGACGGCAACGGTGATCAGGATGGTTCGTGAGGTGCTCATGACAAGTCTAACCCCGTCTCACCGGGCGGGCGTCACCTTGTCAGCTCGCGGGTGATATCGACTTTTCGTAGACCCGGTAGGTCTTGACCCGGTCCAGGGCCAGCTTTTCCAGCGCGTTCCTGATCCGAAAATTGTCCTCCAGGATGTAGTTCGCTTCGAGCCTGCGAATCCTGGGAGACAGCGCGCGAAAGATCTGGAGGTACAGGAGCACGTCCAGTCCCTTGCCCTGGTACTCGGGCAGCACCGCAAGACCGAACAGCCGGTAGTCAGGGACCCGCCGGACCTCGAAGAGCAGCTTGAGGAACCCTGCAGGGAACAGGCGCCCGCCGACCTGGCGCAGGATCATGTTGATGTCAGGGAAGCCGAGGGCGAAGCCGACGGGTTTTCCGTTGTCCTCCACGAACCAGACCGCGTCAGGGTCCGCGATGGGGCGCAGCCTGCGAAACATTTCCTGGAACTCTTCGCGCTCCAGGGGCACGTAGCCCCAGTTGCCCCGGAGCGCAACGTTCGAGATCTCCATGATTGCATCCGCGTCGCGGGCCAGATCTTTCATGGAGATCTTTCGGACCTGGAAACCGGGGTTGCGGGAAAGCAAGCGGTCCGCGAAATCCCAGAACCTGCGGGGAATGGTGTAATTGCGCTCCGTGCTGGCCTCGTATGCCAGCAGGTCCTTCGCCTTGCGATAGCCGAGCTGCAGCATGAAATCGTTGTAGCGGGGCGGGTTGTACGGCGCCATGAAGACGGGAGGCGCGTGGAAGCCGTCTGCAAGGAAGCCCCAGCTCTCCGAAATGGGATGGATGGGTCCCCGCACCGTGGTCATCCCGCGCTGCCGGAGCCATGACACGGCGGCGGAATCCAGCGCGGCGGCCGCGGCAAGGTCGTCAACGCATTCGAAGGCCCCGAAGAATCCTGTCCCGTTGCCATAGAAGGAATTGAAGGCGCGGTCAACGTACACGAGGCTTCTTCCCAGGATGGAGGAGCCTTCCTCCGCAAGGAGCAGGGTGTAGTCGGAGTGCGCCAGAATGGCATTCTTCTTCGGGGAGTATGCGCCCCGTTCATCCACCCACAGCGGCGGCGACCAGAGGGGATCATTCCGGTAGATGGTCCGGGGGAAGAGGACGAATCGCTTGAGGTCCGCCTTCGTTGCGACTTCGTGGACACGCATCAGGGCACTGCCATCTTACGGCGCTGTGGCCGACTCAGCAAGGGCGGGGAGCACCGCCTATTCGTGCCCGACGGTCCCTCCTCCAAGAGAGGTTTGGGCACCGGAGTAGCATCAGCTCAGCGATCGTTTTCTTTTCCAAAGTTCAACGAGGAGCTCCCGGTAGATTTCAATAGTTGCGTCGTAGAATT
>Ga0209415_10021240_pt1 | contig 10018 bp, 7 predicted proteins | sample PeaSoiSIISIP2007_FD_187696 | JGI IMG/M metagenome (GOLD analysis project Ga0209415, IMG submission 187696) | Peat soil microbial communities from Weissenstadt, Germany - SII-SIP-2007 (SPAdes) (version 2) | ecosystem: Environmental > Terrestrial > Soil > Wetlands > Peat | place: Germany... | reverse complement strand
TCGGTCATAGATCAAAACACATTCTCAAACGGCCGCCGGCTATGGTCGTCAGTTTCGCAGTGGCCGATCCGGTAGTGATTGGGTACCGTCAGTCGCTGCCTTTCAAGATGGCAGGCTAAAGACAGGCCCATTATCAAAATAATTTAGTGATTCTTAGCGGTGCCCGGAACGAAAACCGAGGCGGTCGATTCTGCTCCTACGATCATCGATTTCTCTCAAAGTTCTCGACCACTTCCAGGAATGCTTTCAGCATATCGATCGTCGTGACCATCCCCACCAATTTCCCGCTGTCGAGCACCGGCATGCCACCGATCTTGTGCCGCAGCATCAATCGCGCAACCGCTTGCACGGTTGAGTTCGGACCCACCGATATTACCGGCGCGCTCATAGCTGCGTTCACTTTGGTGGATTCCAGATAGCCGGCATGCGACCGCAGGTCGCGCTCGGTGAGCATTCCAACCACTTCGTCGTCTTTCACGACTGGCAAGCGTCGAAACCCTGCAACTTCCATCATCTCCTTGGCCTTGGCGAGAGTATCATCCGGATGAATAGTCTCCGGATGTTTGGTCATTATGTGAATCATCTCCATGTCTGGTACCTCAGCTATTGTTCAAAGCCGGTCAGGCGAAGCTGTATCTCAGGTCATTCCGAGCAGCAACCGTGCCAAGGGTGCGACTTCCCTGCATACACCGACCGCATGCAGCGACGGCAACAAGATCGATGACGCAGCTCTGTCGCTCATCTCCAGGAGCTTTACGTGTGAAATCCGGAGAGGTACGGCATCAAGCAGCGCGGGATGGCGTCTCGGGCGACCCCCTTGGGCTGTGTCCATCGGCGTCAGCGAGCCGTGCGGGCTGATGCTTTAGGCAACAATCTCCTTGGGACCGCATGCTTTGGCCCTGAATTCACCTGCCATCTCAACCCTGCGGCGGTGGCACAAGTGATGCTGATCCTCATCGCGTTGTCTCAAGGAGAATCGCGATGAACGAGAAATCTTTTATCCGCGATGTCGCGGAACGTGCCGAATGCGATGAGCGCCGCGCCGAAATCCTGACTTTCGCGGTGTTCCAAGAGTTGCGCGATAGGCTCACACCCACCGAGGCGGCGAAGGTGGCCGCGCAACTCCCGACTTCGTTGAAGATGTTATGGATGTCTTTTGATCGTCCCGATCGTCAGGTCAGAAGGGTGCATGAGCCCCAGTTCCTCAATGAGGTCGCTCGAATGACCGCGCTTCAGACCGAGGATAAAGCGGAACGGGCGGTGGTGGCGGTATTCGGCGCGTTACAGGACGCATTCGGGTATCTCGGCGGGACGGCGGGACACGTCATGAGCCAACTGCCAAACGATCTCAAGCGCCTGTGGCTGGCCGCGGGTGCGGAATAGAGGTGCACCGACGAACCGGGTTGGATGATAGGCGCCAAGAGACCCGCTGGCGTTTGCACCGGTCGCTTGGTTCCTATCAGCCTATGCTTGTGGATGTGTCACGGCGGGTTGCCTGGTATGCAAAATGGTCTTTACTTCATCGTCGGTTACCTGATGGAAATCGCGGTAGAACTGACCCACCGCAAAGAAGTTTTCGGGGGTCTCAAGACAGACAATTTCGTCGGCTTCGCTGGCCAGCGCCTCGATGGTGTCCACGGGCGCGACCGGGACCGCCAGTATCAGCCGCTTCGGTTTCTGACGCCGGACTCCTCGTAGAGCGGCCCTCATCGAAGAGCCGGTCGCAATTCCGTCATCGACGACGATAACGGTCTTGCCCGTGAGTGGAATCTTCGCCCGGCCGCCCCGATATGCGGTTTCGCGGCGCTTCACCTCCTTCAATTGCCGCGCAATTTCAGCATCGATGTATTCGTCAGAGACCCCGAGGTGCTCGATGATGTCCTGGTTAAAGATCGCCCGTGGGCGATCGCCATCGACGACCGCTCCAATTCCCAGCTCCGGTTGGCCCGGAGCCCCGAGCTTGCGCACGACAACCACATCGAGTGGAGCGCCCAAGGCGTCGGCAACCTCTTTGGCGACCGGCAATCCGCCGCGGGGAACTCCAAGCACGACCACGTTGAGGTTGGCGTAGGGCGTTAAGCGTCGCGCGAGCATCGCGCCGGCCTGCGTGCGGGTCGAATAGACCATCGTCTCTCGCGCGATGAGCTCGTTGGCCTCTTGAGTCTTAAGGTGGCGCTTGAACCAGTCACTCGCAAGCTCGGCGACCTGCTCCAATGCCCCAGCTTCCTCGAACAGATGCGTCGCACCCGGAACGATTTTGAGCGACTTTTCACAGCGCAAGGCGCGGTAGGCCTTCTCATTGAGCTCGATTACGCCGTAGTCGTTGCCGCCGACGATAAGCAGGGTAGGTGCTCTCACGTCCGCAAGATGACGGAGTGCGAGGTCAGGCCGGCCTCCGCGCGAGACGACCGCCTGGACTTCCGGATTTTGAGCCGCGGCGGCCAGGGCGGCCGCAGCGCCGGTGCTGGCGCCAAAATATCCCAGAGCAAGACCTTGGGCCTCGCGTCTTCCCTTCAGCCACCGCGTCGCGTCCGACAAACGGTGCGCAAGAAAGTCGATATCGAAAACATTGTCGCGGTACGCAGCCTCGTCTTCGGTGAGCAGATCCAGGAGCAGCGTGCCGATTTGCGACTCGCGCAGAATCCTGGCAACGAATTGATTGCGCGGACTAAGGCGACTGCTGCCGCTGCCGTGGGCAAAGACCACCACCCCAGCCGCGGCCGTTGGAATAATCAACTCGCCTTCCAACCGGACGGAGTCCGAGGGAATCGAGACCTGTTGTGTCATGGAATTGCTCCGCTTTTGGGATCCGTATTCTTACGTTGCATCAGGCGTGCCGGGGGATTCCGTGGAGCGACACCGCACTGCTGAACCCATCGGATACAGATGCGAACCGAAGAGCCACTTGATCTGTTTCTAAAGGAACCAGAGCCGTTCCTTAATTTTTAGAAGGCACGCTGCCGATTCCCACCAGTATCGTCCGCAATCCCAGCGATGGTCCGGCCGGAAAGTTAGGTCCTCAACGGAACCGGTCTTCCTGTCGAATTTTTCAGGAAACCAGTGAGCGCCGGCATTTCACGCGTGGACCTCCGCTCTCACCGGCGGGGTCGCAGACTCCTCAGCGGTCGAGTGTTGAGAACGTCTTCCTTTTCTATCCATCCGCGCCGCGCCTGATTTACGCCGAAGTCGAGCAACTCGAAATCCCGAACCGAATGAGCGTCGCTGGAGATGACAACCTTGACGCTGGCCCGTTTGGCGGCGAGGCAGGCGGCGTCGGTCAGGTCCAACCGGTCGGGTTGGGAGTTTATTTCCAAGGCACAGCCTTCCTCGCGGGCGACCCTGAGGATTTCACCGAGGTCGAACTTGCTGGGCTCGCGGTGCCCGAGCAAACGGCCACTCGGATGGCCAATTACATCAACGCTGGAATTGCGAATTGCCTTAATCAGTCTGCGGGTCATCTCGGCAGGATTCTGTTCGAGCTTGTAATGTACTGACGCGACCACCCAGTCGAGTTCGCCCAGCACATCGTGAGGCAAATCCAAGTCCCCGTCGTCCAGGATGTCAACCTCAATGCCGTGAAGCAGTGTTATGCCGGAGAGTTTTTTTCTGATCCGCTCGATCTCCTGCTTTTGCTCGCGCAAGCGCTTGGGATCCAGGCCATGGGCCATCGCTATGCGACGAGAGTGATCGGTAATTGCAACATATTCGAGGCCGCTCTCACGTGCTTGAAGCGCCATTTGCTCGATCGATGCGCGGCCGTCCGTGTACAAGGTGTGGGTGTGAAGGTCGCCGCGAAGGTCTGCACGCTCGATCAATTCAGGCAGTTTACCTAATGCGGCGGCTTCGATTTCACCGCGGTCCTCGCGCATTTCCGGTGGCACCCAGGGAAGCCCCAACGCGTGATAAATCTCATCTTCCGTCTTGCCGGCGACGGCAGCACGATCCCGAAAGAGGCCGTATTCGTTGAGCAGGAGTCCGCGCGCCTGGGCGCGACGCCGCAGATGCACATTGTGGGACTTCGAGCCCGTGAAGTAGGCGAGCGCAGCACCAAAACTCTTCGGGGGGACTACTCGCAGGTCCACTTGTAAGCCGCTCTTTAGTACAACGGTGGTCTTGGTGTCGCCCGATCCGGTTACCTGTGTGATGCTGGGGAAGGCGACGAAATGCTCCATCACCGTGGCGGAATCAGTAGCGGCGGCGACCAGGTCAAGATCGCCGATAGTCTCACGCCGCCGCCGAAAGCTGCCTGCCACTTCAAGCTCTCGGATCGCGACGCATTTTCGCAGATGCGCGATCAGTTGCGCCGCTATCCGCGCCGCCTCCGCGTAGAGGATTCGTTGGCCCTCGCCTGTGTCGTGGCGCGTTAATGAATCCCGGATTTGCTGCTCTAACTTTGGTCCAAAGCCCCGGATCTTCCGCAACTTCTCGGACTTGACCGCTCGTTCGAGATCATCCCGATTGCGGATGCGCAGGCGGTGGATCAGCAGCTTCAACCGCTTCGGACCCAGACCTGGAACATTTCTCAGTTCGAGCAGGCGCGGCGGCAACTTTTTCGCCAGGTCGCGATGCAACGGCAGGTCGCCGGTCTTGGCGATTGTAGTTATCTTTTCTGCAAGATCGGCCCCGATAGCTGGAATTTCATCGATCTGCTCCTGGGTTAGATCGGCAACTTGCTCTGTAAGATCGCGAATTGCCCGAGCCGCGTTGTGATACGCTCGCACGCGAAAGAAATTCTCGCCGGCCACCTCCAGCATGTCGGCGGTCTCATCGAGGACCTTCGCGACCTCATAATTATCCATTGTCGTAATAATGCTTTGTCCTAGCGCCTCTCTTAAGGGTGGCGCGTGGACTTCGACTCGATGCCTTCGGTTTCGTATACAATCTGAGCAAGAGTCGGACCGGAAGATTAGTTCAGGTGGGTAAATCGAGTTGGGTCCGTTGGAACCAGCTTCGGTATCGCCATCCACACCGCAGAGACTGGCGAGCATTTTTTTGAAGCTCTCCAAACACGGCTGCCTATACCGCTACGCCCATTCAGCGCTGGTTCCATCGGGATCGTCCGCTGGATTAGCAGCGGCATCACTTCCAACGTCAAACCCGCGTGGCCGAAGCAGTGGCACGGCCAATGCTCATAGCAGATGGACAGTTACAAAAAGAGATTTGCGGGTGAACTGATATGAATCTCGCTATCGTAGCCGGGTCCGGAAACCCGGCGCTGGCAGACTCGATTGCCGAACGGCTCGGAACCCGAGTCTCCCGCTCGGTTCTAAACCGTTTTCCCGACAGCGAGCTGTACGTGGAAATCGACGAGAGCGTGCGCGGCTGCGACGTCTATGTGGTCCAGCCGACCGGTCCTCCGATAGACCGTCACTTGATGGAATTGCTCTTCCTCGCTGACGCCTGCCGGCGGGCCGGTGCAGCCCGTCTCACTGCCATAATTCCTTACTTCGGATATGCGCGGCAGGATCGCCGGGCCAAGGGGCGGGAAGCGGTTGGCGGGCGGCTCATCGCGGACATGTTGGGAGTTGCTCGATTCGAGCGAATTGTGGCGGTCGATCTTCACACTGTTTCACTTGAGGGATTCTTCAGCGTCCCACTGGAGCACCTGAGTGCGGTGTCATTGCTCGCAAACGCGATCGAGGAGTCGGTCACGGATAAGAGCGTGATCGTTGCGCCGGATTTAGGGGCCGTCAAACTCGCCGAACGCTATGGGGAACTGTTACGCCGGCCTATCGCAATCGCCCACAAGACCCGTCTGAGCGGCGAAGAAGTAAGAGTCCGTGGCATCGTCGGCGAGGTCGCCGGGCGCCTGCCGATTATCGTGGACGACATGATATCAACCGGTGGCACTATCGAGGCCGCCGCCGCAGCCATGATTGCAGCCGGATGCCTGCCCGAGATCACGGTCGTTGCCAGCCATGCATTGCTGGTGGGCCCCGCGGTCCGTCGACTTTCCGCTTTGCCATTGAAACGAATCGTAGTGACCGACAGTCTGCCGACCCCGGAGCATGGTCCGCTTGCGTTGCAGGTGGTGAGCCTCGCACCGATGCTCGCCGAGTCGGTGAGCCGCCTTAACATTGGTGAGTCCATGACGGAACTCCTGAGCCACCGATGATGTGGCGGGGCGAAGCAATCAGGCCGTAATTCCGCCTACGACGATCGTTCGTGCGAATCGCCTCACCCGAACATCTGGCCCGTTGCTTGCCGGACCTAATGGCCTACGGCAACCGCAGGTCGGCCATATAGAGCAACGGCTTAACGAGCAAGGCATACAAGGAACTGCATTTCCCAGTCGGAGGCACGCCTGTAGCGGGAAGCTTCTAAAATCCGAACACAATGATTTCAGGATGCGACTCGGCATAGCTTCGTGCGGTATCAAGTTGCTCCGAACTCGAAGCGTGGATCTCGAACAATGGCTCGTCTCTGGTTACAACATCACCCATAGTTTTGAGCATCCGTACACCGGCGGCAACGTTGGCGGGAGCTCCCGCACGTTTCGCCACTCGTGCAATCTCCCAGCAGTCGATTTCTCGAATACGTCCATCAGCCTGAGCAGTAACTACTTGACGGTAGAGTGCTTCAGGTGGCAGATCGCGCGCACCTTGCGCACTCACAATCTCCGTGAACTTCTTTAACGCCGCACCCGAATCGAGTGTGTGCCGCGCCTCGCGATAGCCCGAACCCGGGCCTACTTTTCCACTCATCTCCAGAATTCTCGACGTCAGATAGAGCGACTTCTCGCGAAGATCCTGCGGTGCGTCGAGATCTCCACGCAAAACTGCCAATACGTCCAATGCTTCGAGCCGCGGACCGATGCCACGTCCGATCGGAGTGCGCGCATCCGTCAGTGCGACCTCCAGACGCAACTCGATCCGCGCCGCTACGTCGTGAAAAAGTGCGGCCAGTGCCTCTGCCGCCGCATAGGTGCGAACCTTGGCTGTGCGTCCCACCGGAATATCAATCAGCACGTGGGTGGCCCCAACGGTCTTCTTCTTTGCGAGAATTGAAGCGACCATCTGGGCCTCGGTGTCCAATTCCATCGGCCGTTCCACGGTGATGAGAACGTCGTCGGCCGGAGCCAGTTCGAGCGCACCGCCCCACACGATGCAGCCGCCGGTCTTTCCGATCACGTCGTAGATACGATTCGACGACAACGAAACCTCCGCCAGGACCCCCATTGTGTCGGCGGTTCCGGCAGGTGAAGTGATCGCGCGCGAGGAGGTTTTGGGAACAGTGAGACCGAGCGCGGCAAGGATCGGCACGATAATCATGGTGGTGCGATTTCCAGGTATGCCCCCGATGCAATGCTTGTCCACGATCGGAACCGAGGCAAAACTCAGTTGCTCGCCCGTTTCGATCATCGCGCGCGTGTAGGCCACCATTTCGTCAGGGTCAAGTCTTTTCAAGGCGCATGCAAGTACGAACATCGCGAGTTCGACGCGTGAGTACCGTCGCGCCGCGACATCGCCGAGAATCGCACTGAAGCCGGCGCGGTCGAGCCGTGCGCCGCTCAGTTTGGCGCGGACCAGATCGACGCTTTGAGGTGCGACGGCCAGAGTTGCGCTTACCTGCGCGCTCTCCGAAAGACCGAGGTCGCGAAAAGCCTCGTCCGATAGTCCGACTTCGTCCGGCTCCAGCAGCCTGTCGCGGCAGAAATTCAGAACACCGGTAATCTCCCGATACTTCCCGGTCGCAGGGTCCACGCCCGATACCAGCACGCGATCGAGTGGATTTAAGCCGAGGTTCCCATTGCGCACCGCCAGTTCGTGAATCATCACAACGTGCTCGCGCAAGGTGTCGAGCGGTAGATGCTTTAGGCGAAACATTCAGCCAAGCCTCGTCAGTCGAGCCGCACTCGCTCCAGGTAGCGTGGCACTACGGCGGTCCACCTCAGTTCCCGAACGATCGTGGAGCGCAGCGCCTCGGCAGCCGCCGGATCGCCATGCACCACGTACACTACTTCGGGCACTGAAGCAGCGCTCTTGAGCCAACTGATTATCTCCGACTGATCGGCATGGACCGAGAACGCGGGAATGTTCACGATCTCGGCGCGCACGGGTATATAACGTCCAAGCATCTTGACTGACGGTGCCCCGTCCAGCAGCGAACGCCCTCGAGTGCCCTCCGCCTGGTAGCCTACCAGGATTACGGTATTGCGCTGGTCCGGAAGCCGATTTGCCAGATGATGCAGCACGCGCCCGCCGGTCGCCATTCCGGATGCTGATATTATGATCATCGGTCCTTGGCGGCGATTGAGCGCGATCGATTTCGCGACCGTCCTGACTTCAACGAGGTTGCCTGGTTCGAGAATCTCCGGCTTACCAACGACTTCAGTCCTGAAGGCCGAGTCACCCGAAGCGATCGCATCCTGGTAAAGCTTCAATGCCGCCAGGGCCATCGGACTGTCCACATAAACCGGGAGGGCAGGAATCCGGTTTGCCAATTGAAGTCTCCGCAGGTGAAACAGGATGATTTCAGTGCGGTCAACCGCGAAAGACGGAATTACGATTACGCCTCCACGGGCGGTGGTACGGATGATCGACTCGGTGAATGTATTCAGTGCACCGCTGTCATCATGAAGCCGGTCGCCGTACGTCGATTCCACCACGATAACGTGAGCTTGCGGGGGAGGCTCGGGTGCGCGGAGAAGGGGGTGATGCGGGCGGCCGAGATCGCCACTGAAGAGAATTCGCCGGTTGCGCGGTTCACCAGTCTCGACCAGTGCCGACGCCGCGCCCAGGATATGGCCGGCAAGTCGAAAAGTTACCCGGAAATCGTCAGTCTCGAACGGCAAGTTGAACGAAATCGGCGAAAAATGATCAAGTGATTTCAGCGCCTCTTCTTCATTATACAGGGCAAGTGCCGGCGCATGCTTGGAGTAACCTTTGCGGTTTGCATAGTCAGCTTCCTCTTCCTGCAGATGGCCGCTGTCGGGGAGTAAAATCCGACACAGGGAATTCGTTCCGGGCGTGGAGAAGACGCGGCCCTTGAATCCGCTGCGGCAAAGCGCCGGCAGATACCCGCTGTGGTCGAGATGCGCGTGCGTCAGAACTACTGATTTGATCGCTTCGACCTCGACCGGAAGCGGATCCCAATTGCGCAGCCGCTGTTCCTTCGTGCCCTGAAAAAGCCCGCAGTCTATCAGCACGCATGCGTCGCGCGCGGTGAGGAGAAACTTACTGCCGGTGACGGAACCGGCCCCACCAAGAAAGCGCAGGGTCGGAACGGCATTGGAGATCGTCGCCAGGTTCATTGCGCCACACAGATAGGAGGTGTTGCCGGCAGGTGGGCGATTTCGATGCCATCGGTCGAATGTGACATCGAAGCGCGGGAATCTATCCTGCGTGCGCCGGCCGCACGTACCCAGGCCATCGCATCCGGTTCGATAAGCGCGTGAGCCGCCACTACATCAACCACTCGAGTTCTCTTGCGCTATAGTGCGCGGACGACTGCGGCCAGCATCGTCCCGCTGCTGCTCCCGCTGGCTATTGCGAAATCGCCAGAGCGGACAATCTCGATTCAGCCCCGGCATTGAAATACGTTGGCCAGCCGGCTGCCCCGGTGGCGATGTGGTTCCAGTATGATCGCGCGTTTCAAACTTGCACATGCGGCTGACTAGACGGGTTCACCCATCCGGAACACTTTGTCCTGTCTGATGTACGATAGATACGGGCAATCCAGAACAACTCGTCGCGCCCTCGCTCGGCGCAGAGCATCGGCAGCCATTACGATTTCGATATGCTTTCCCTTAGGTTCGTCGAGCGACCGCATGGTAGTGACTTCACATGCGACCGGCCGGAGACGCGCACAGAGGAGAGCCGTCCAGAAAGTGATGAACCGACTGCTATAACTATAATCCGCGCGATTTTGATGACAATGCGTGTGAGTATCCCGATATCATGGAAAGCGTGGATATTCATCACCGCGATACTTGAATCATTAGACGCCTTCACGAGGAGAGCACTGCATGTGCATTTCACGGCTTTGGTGCGCGGTCCTAGTCCTGCTCGGCATATGC
>Ga0209415_10021238_pt1 | contig 10018 bp, 11 predicted proteins | sample PeaSoiSIISIP2007_FD_187696 | JGI IMG/M metagenome (GOLD analysis project Ga0209415, IMG submission 187696) | Peat soil microbial communities from Weissenstadt, Germany - SII-SIP-2007 (SPAdes) (version 2) | ecosystem: Environmental > Terrestrial > Soil > Wetlands > Peat | place: Germany... | reverse complement strand
CATCGCGTATTCGCCGGAGACCTGGAACGCGAAGGTCGGCATCGCGAAGGCCTCGACCACGCGGCGGACGATATCGAGGTAGGGCATCCCGGGCTTGACCATCACCATGTCGGCGCCCTCGGCGATGTCGAGCGCCACCTCGCGCAGCGCCTCGTCGGAATTGCCGAGGTCCATCTGGTAGGTCTTCTTGTCGGCCGGGTTGGGGGCGGCGCCTGTGCCCAGTTTCCCCGAGCCGATCGCCTCGCGGTAGGGGCCGTAGAACGCCGAGGCATACTTGGCGGCGTACGACATGATCATGGTGTCCTGGAAGCCGGCGGCCTCCAGCGCGGCCCTGAGCGCCCCGACCCGGCCGTCCATCATGTCCGACGGCGCGAGGATGTCGCAGCCGGCCGCCGCCTGGGCCAGGCCCTGCTCGACCAGCCGCTCGATGGTGGCGTCGTTGAGGATGCGCCCGCCCTCGACCAGGCCGTCGTGGCCGTGCTCGGTGAAAGGATCGAGCGCCACGTCGCACATCACGCCCACCTCGGGCGCGGCGTCCTTCATCGCCTTCACCGCGCGGCAGACCAGCCCGTCCGGATCGACCGCGGCCGAGCCCTCCGGGTCCTTCTTCTCGGCGTCGATGTAGGGGAAGATGGCGATTGCCGGGATGCCGAGCGCCTTGGCCTCTTTCGCGGCCTTCGCCGCTTCGGCCACCGACCAGCGCTCGACGCCGGGCATCGAGGGCACCGGTACGCGGCCTTCGCCGGCGTGGACCACGGCCGACCAGATCAGATCGTTCGGGGTCAAGGTGGTCTCGCGCACCAGCCGCCGCACCCAGTCGGCCTGGCGCAGCCGGCGCAGACGCAGGGCGGGGTAGGGGGCGAGCGGCGGTGTCGTCATCAGCGCTCCTATAAGCCAAGCCGCCATTGCAGGCGAAGGGCAATGGCAAGCCGCCGCCGGGCGGGCTAGAAACGCCGCCTTAGAACAAGCTGATTGGGGAGACGTTGACGATGAAGGCCAGCCATTTCGCCGCCGCGGCGGCGATCGCTCTCGTGGGCGGCGTCTTCGCAGTCCGCGCCGCCGAGACTCCATCCACCATCGCCCTCGCGGTCCACAATTCGAACCGGCCGGACAAGGACACCGTGCGCGACGACGCGCGCAAGCCCGTCGAGGTGCTTAACTTCGCCGGGGTGAAGCCCGGTCAGCAGGTGCTCGAGCTGATTCCGGGCGGTGGCTACTTCACCCGGCTGCTCAGCGTCGCGGTCGGACCCTCCGGCCACGTCACCGAAGCGGTGCCGCTGATCGGCGGGGCCGACATGGCCAAGGCGTCAAACGGCGTCGCGGCCGACCCGCATTTCCCCAATGTCTCCGAGGAGCCGATGACGCCGGACGCGCTGCTCAAGGGCGCCGGCCAGTACGACCTGGTCTGGACCTCGCAGAACTACCACGACCTGCATCTGAGCGTGCTGAAGCTGGATGTGGTGGGCCTCGACAAGCTGATCTTCGCCTCGCTGAAGCCCGGCGGCGAATTCTTCATCGAGGACCACGCGGCCAAGCCCGGCTCGGACGTCACCCCTACCGCCGATGCGCTGCATCGCATCGACGAGGACTTCGTGAAGAAGGAAGTGGAGAGCGTCGGCTTCGTGCTCGCCGGCGAGAGCGACGTGCTGCGCAATCCGGCCGACGACCACAGCCTGAATGTGTTCAAGCCCGAGATCCGCGGCCACACCGACCAGTTCCTGCTGGTGTTTAGGAAGCCGAAGTAAGTCCATGACTCATATCGCGTTTCTCGGCGTCGGCGCGATGGGGCTCGGCATGGCCGCGCGCCTCGCCGGGTCGGGCCAGCGAGTCGTCGCCTACGACCTCTCGGCTGAGGCCCTGGCCAGGGCGGCGGCGGCCGGCTGCGAAGCCGCAGGCTCGGCGGCGGAGGCGGTCAAAGGCGCCTCGGTCGTCGTCACCATGCTGGCCACCGGCGCCCAGGTCGCCGCCGCCTACGCCGAGACCATCGTGCCGAACGCCGAGCAAGGTGCGCTGGTGATCGATTGCTCGACCATCGACGTCGAGACCGCGCGGTCGGTCGCGGCGCAGGCCGCCGCCGCGGGGCTCCGGCCGGCCGATGCGCCGGTGTCCGGCGGCACCATGGCGGCGGACGCCGGGACGCTGGCGTTCATGGTCGGCTGCGACGAGCCGCTGTTCGAGGTGGTGCGCCAGGCGCTCTCGCCGATGGCGCGGGTGACGATCCACGCCGGCGGCGCCGGGGCTGGTCAGGCGGCCAAGATCTGCAACAACATGGTGCTCGGCGTCTCGATGCTGGGCGTCTGCGAGGCGTTCGCCCTGGCCGAGAAGCTGGGCCTGGCCCCCGAACGGTTCTTCGAGATCGCCTCGCAGTCGTCGGGTCAGTGCTGGTCGCTGACGACGTACTGCCCCTGGCCGGGCCCGGTGCCGACCGCGCCCTCGAACCGCGGCTACGAAGGCGGCTTCCTCGCCGCGCTGATGCTCAAGGACCTGAAGCTGGCGCAGGAGGCGGCGGCGAAGTCGGGCGCCACCACGCCGCTCGGGGCGCAGGCCGAGGCGCTCTATGCGCTGTTCGACCGCCTCGGCTACGGCCGCAAGGACTTCTCAGCGGTGCTGCAACTGCTGCGCGGCAAGCTGGACGAACTGGGCTAGCGCAACAGCAGGTCGACGCCCGACCGCGCCAGGCGCTCCAGCGCCGCGCGCGGTTCGCCGGCGCGGGCGCGGACCGAGAGCGAGTGCAGCATCGCCATCGCCAGCCGCCCGCGTTCGTCGGGATCGACCGCGCCGTCGATCTCGCCTTCGCGCCTGGCCCGCGCGATCCGGGCCGCGAACGCCGCGTCGAGGTCCTGGGTGACCTGGTTGAGCTCGCCGCGCACCGCCTCGTCCGTCTCCGCCTCGCTCGGCGCGGTGTTGAGCACGAAGCAGCCCTGGCCGTTCGGGATATAGAGGTCGATCGCGGCGGCGTAGACGGCGGCGAGTCCCTCCCGCAGCGTAGCCGCGTGGTCGAGCATCCGCTGGACGTTGGCCAGGCTGGTCTCGCGATAGCGCCGCAGCAGCGCGACATAGAGCGCCTGCTTGTCGCCGAACGCGCCGTAGAGGCTGGGCCGCTTCAGCCCGGTGGCCTCGGAGAGCCGGTCGAGCGACGTCGCCTGGTATCCCGCGGCCCAAAAGGTGTCCCGCGCCTTGGTCAACACTTCGGCGGGATCGAACTGGCGCGGTCGCCCGCGCCGGATAGGTTCTTTTTGTACCATGTCGCAGCTAACTCCTGCCATTTCTATGCGAGACGGTAGGTAAATAGGGTGCGCCCTGCAACGAGGAACTCCCATGCATCTCTATTTCTCCCCGCTCGCCTGCTCGATGGCCACCCGGATCGCGCTCTATGAAGCGGGCGCGGACGCCCATTTCGTCTACGTCGATGGCGCTGCGAAGAAGACCGAGGCCGGCGAGGACTACCTGGCTATCAATCCGCTCGGCCTGGTCCCGGCGCTGCGCCTGGATGACGGCTCGGTGCTGACCGAGAACGCCGCCATCCTCGGCTATCTCGCCGACATGCACTGGCCGGTGGACCCGGAAGCCCGGGCGCGGCGTCAGCAGTGGATCGGCTTCGTCAATTCCGAGCTCCATACCGGCGCCTTCTCGGCGATCCTCAGTCCACGGACCAGCGACGAAGTCCGCGCCTATGCCCTGGACAAGGCCCGGGCGCGGTTCGCCTTCCTCGAAAAGGCGCTCAGCGAGCGCGAGTACCTGAACGACGAATACTCGATCGCCGACGGCTATCTGTTCGTGGTGCTGAACTGGACCCAGGTCCGCGGTCCAAACCTGGCTGACTACCCGCGGCTCGCGGCCTATCGCGACCGCATCGCGGCGCGGCCGAGCGTGGCGCGGGCGTTCTCCGAGGAGATGGCGCTCTACCTGGACGAACAGAAGCGCCGCGCCGCTTGAGCCCCTCGGGCGCCCAGTTTGATCCGCTTGCAGGCGGAGTCCGTAACCATTCCGCCTGCAAGCTGACTGGCGCACCTGCGGGAAACTCCTTAGATGACGAGGAGGCCCGCGCATGCGAATAGGCCCCACAAGTAGCGCCCCTGCGGGCGAACGGAGACGCCTGAGTTGCCGATGGACTACCACGCCGCGATCCAGAAAGCCCTCGACGAGGTGCGCCAGGAGGGGCGCTACCGCGTCTTCGCCGACCTGAAGCGCCACCAGGGCGATTTTCCGCTGGCGACCTGGACGACGCCGTCCGGCGAAACGCGCGAAGTGACGGTCTGGTGCTCGAACGACTATCTCGGCCAGGGCCAAAACCCGGTCGTGCTGGCGGCGATGCACAAGGCCATCGACGAGGCCGGCGCCGGCACGGGCGGCACGCGCAACATTTCCGGGACCACCCACCATGTCGTGGAGCTGGAGGCCGAGCTGGCCGACCTGCATGGCAAGGCGGGCGCGTTGCTGTTCACCTCGGGCTTCGTCTCCAACGAAGCCACGCTGGCGACGCTGGCGAAGATCCTGCCTGGCCTGATCATCTTCTCCGACGAACTGAACCACGCCTCGATGATCGCCGGCATCCGCAATGGTCGCGGCCCCTTCAAGATCTTCCGCCACAACGACCTTGGCCACCTCGAGCGCCTGCTGGCCGAGGCGCCGGCGGATGCGCCTAAGCTGATTGCCTTCGAGAGCGTCTATTCGATGGACGGCGACATCGCCGACATCCCGGCCACGGCGGCGCTGGCGAAGAAGTACGGCGCCCTGACCTACCTCGACGAGGTGCACGCGGTCGGCATGTATGGCCTCAACGGCGGCGGCGTCTCCGAGCGCGACGGCGCGGCGGCCGATATCGACATCATCGAGGGCACGCTGGCCAAGGCCTTCGGCGTGATGGGCGGCTACATCGCCGCCGATACCGACATCGTCGATGCGATCCGCTCGATCGCGCCGGGCTTCATCTTCACCACCTCTCTGCCGCCGGCCCTGACTGCCGGGGCCCTGGCGTCGATCCGCTGGCTCCGCGCGCACAATGAGGTGCGCGTACGCCACCAGGAGCGGGCGCAGGCGCTGAAGGCGCGCTTCGCCGCCGCTGGCCTGCCGGTGATGCCTTCGGTCAGTCACATCGTGCCGGTGATGGTCGGCGATCCGGTCCACTGCAAGCTGGTCTCGGACATGCTGCTGCACGACCACGGCGTCTATGTGCAGCCGATCAACTATCCGACCGTGCCGCGCGGCACCGAGCGCCTGCGCTTCACGCCCTCGCCGTTCCACACCGACGAGATGATGGACGATCTCACCGCGGCGCTGCAGGGCCTGTGGGCCAAGTGCAATATCGCCCGCCTGGGCGGCGTCGCAGCCTAGGGCGACACTTTGCGCCGCACGCCGCGGCCCAGCCCTATCTCCTTGGCGAAAGCCGAGCGGCGTTCGGCATAGGCCGGCGCAACCATCGGATATTCAGCCGGCAAGCCCCATTTGCGCCGGTAGTCTTCCGGGCTCATGTCGAAGCGCGAGCGCAGATAGCGCTTCAGCATCTTCAGCTGCTTGCCGTCCTCCAGGCAGACGATGTGGTCGTGCTGGATCGACTTGGCGATGGGTACGGCAGGCTTCTGCCGCTGCGGCGGCGCTGCCGGCGCGGCGGGCTGTCCGAGCGCCGACAGGGCTCCGAAGACCTGGGTCAGCACCTCAGACACCGCGCCCACGCCGACCGGGTTGCGGCTAACATAGGCCGCCACGATGTCGGCGCTGAGACGCAACACGTCGTTCGTGGATAGTTCGGCCGTCTCGGTCTCACTTGGCATGCACCCTCCGACTCTCTCGTTCCGGCTTCACATCCGGGTTTTCGCCGCCGAGAGGCTGAATGCGCCGGCTCGCCGCTTGGTTCCCTGCCGGCGCTCAGGTCGTCGCAGATACTGGCAATTGTGTTGGCGGCGCCCCATCATCTATGGCTAGTAGCAGCGGCCGTCGGGAGGGCCAGATCATGCGTTGCCCTTTCTGCGGCCACGCCGAAAGCCAGGTGAAGGACAGCCGTCCCTCGGAGAACGGCGACGCCATCCGCCGCCGGCGGCATTGTCCGGCCTGCGGCGGGCGGTTCACCACCTTCGAGCGGGTGCAGCTGCGCGAGCTGACTATCCTCAAGCGCTCCGGCCGCCGCACGCCGTTCGACCGCGAGAAGTTGGTCCGCTCGATCTCCATCGCCATCCGCAAGCGCCCGGTCGAGCCGGAGCGGGTCGAGCGGCTGGTCAACGCGATCGTGCGCCAGCTGGAGCAGCTGGGCGAGACCGAGATCGCCTCGACCGTCGTTGGCGAACTGGTGATGAAGGCGCTGAAATCGCTCGATGACGTCGCCTACGTCCGCTACGCCTCGGTCTACCGCGACTTCCGCCAGACCGGCGACTTCGCCGAGTTCCTGAGCCGCGAAGGCTTGGCGGACGAGGTCAGCGACGACAGCAAGCGCGAATGAGGGCGTCGGCGGCATTGGACGGCCATGGCCGGAAAATCGTAGGCTGGCGGCCAGTCACCGGCGAGGCTTGAGCTCATGCTCGAAGACCCCCTGCGCATCCTGATCGTCGAGGGGCGGCTCTATGCCGACATCGCCGACGAACTGCTCGCGGGCGCCAAGGCGGCGCTGAACGCGGCGGGCGCGGAGTTTGACGTGGTCAGCGTTCCCGGCGCGCTGGAGATCCCGGCGGTGATCGCCATGGCGGAGGAGGGCGGTCACCGCCCGGCCGGCGCCCGCTACGACGGCTACGTGGCGCTGGGCTGCATCATTCGCGGCGAGACCTACCATTTCGAGATCGTCGCCGGCGAAAGCGCGCGGGGGATGATGGATCTGGCCATCGGCCGACGTCTGGCCATCGGCAACGGCATCCTGACCGTCGACAGCGAGGCCCAGGCGCAGGTGCGGGCCAGCGCCGGCGACGGGGACGTCGGCGGTGCGGCGGCCAGGGCCTGCCTTGCGGTCGTCGAGGTGCGCAAGCGCCTGCTCGGGACGATGCGGTGAGCGGTCATGCAAGCGGCTCGGGCCGCCAGGCGAGGTCGGTCGCGCGGCTGGCGGCGGTGCAGGCGCTCTATCAGATGGAGACCGCCGGCGCCGGCGCCGAAACGGTCATCCGCGAGTTCACCGACCACCGCTTCGACCGCGACCTGGAGGGTCAGACGCTGGCCCGCGCCGACGAGGCCTTCTTCGGCGAGCTGGTGCGCGGGGTGGTGGCAGATCAGTCGGATGTCGACAAGGCGGTCGGCCGGCGGCTCGCCAGCGGCTGGCGGCTTGAGCGGATCGACGCGACCGCCCGGTCGATCCTGCGCGCCGGCGCCTACGAGCTGATGCGCCGCGCAGACGTGCCCGCGGAAGTCGCGATCGACGAGTATGTCGAGATCGCCAAGTCGTTCTTCGAAGGCCCCGAGCCCGGATTCATCAACGCCGCCCTCGACGCCATCGCCCGTGATGAGCGAGCCGCCTGACGAGTTCGACTGGATCGCCGCGCTGCGCCCGCTGACGCGCGGCGAGCCGGCGGCGCTTGGCTTGATGGACGACGCAGCGCTCATTCCCGCGCGGCCCGGGTTCGACCTGGTGATCTCCGAGGACGCCATGGTCGAGGGCGTGCATTTCCTCGACGGCGAGGACGGCGCGATCGTCGCGCGCCGGCTGCTGCGCACCAGCCTGTCGGACCTCGCCGCCAAGGCCGCCGAGCCGTTCGGCTACACCCTGACGGTCGCCTGGCCGCCGTCGCGCGATTGGGACGATCGCCTGGCTTTCATCCGCGGCCTCGACGAGGACGGCCTGCGCTTCGGCGTCGCGCTGCTGGGCGGCGATACGGTCTCGACCCCCGGGCCGCTGACGGTGTCCGCCACCGTGTTCGGTTGGACCCCGTCCGAGCGCATGGTGCCCAGGTCCGGCGCGGCGCCGCGCCACGCGCTGGTGGTCTGCGGAACCATCGGCGACGGCTATCTGGGCCTGAAGGCCGCGCGGGGGCAGATCGCCGACCCGGGCGGCAAGCTCGCGCTGCGCTACCGCCTGCCGCAGCCACTGCTGGAGCTGCGCGGGGCGCTGCGCGCCCACGCCGCCGCCGCCGCCGACGTCTCCGACGGCCTGATCGCTGATGTCGGGCGCCTGGTCGAAGCGAGCAACTGCGGCGCCGTGCTGGAGCTGGCGCAGATGCCCATCTCCGAGGGCGCCCGCGCTTGGCTCGCCAGCCAGCCTGACGCCGACCGCGCCCGGCTCGAGCTGGCCAGCGGCGGCGATGACTACGCCCTGGTCTGCGCCGCCGCCGACGGCGAGGCCCTCGTCCGCGCCTCCCTGGCCCTTGGCACGCCCGCGGCGGTGGTCGGGGCTTTCGTGCCCAACGCAGGGCTCGAGGTCCGCCTCGACGGCCGCCGCCTTACCCCGACCCGGCTCGGTTACCGGCATCGCTGAGGAAACCCGGCGGCAAGGGTTGCGGCGTCTAATCGGAACGAATCACCGCCGCTTTGGAGTTGGCATGCGCCGCCGCCTGTTCCTCGCCAGCCTGCCGCTCGCACTCATCGCCGGGGTCGCCAGCGCCGCCGAACCGAAGGCAGCGACCGGGCAGAACGTCGATCTCGCGCCGGTGGCGATGCCGATCATCGTGGGCGGCCGGCTGATCAACTATGTGTTCGTCTACATCCGCATCGACCTGACGCCCTCCGCCGACGCGATCCACCTGCGCGACAAGGAGCCGTTCTTCCGCGACGCGCTGGTGCGGCTGGGCCACCGCACGCCGTTCACCGTGCCGACTGACTACACCAAGCTCGACGAGGCGCGGCTGAAGGCGTCCTTCTTCCAGGTCGCGTCCGCCATCGCCGGCCCCGGCATGGTCGCCGCGATCGAGATCATGCCCGGCGGCGGACCGATGCACCGCACCGGTCTGCCGAAACCCGGGACCATCCACTAGGTCTCCGCTCAATCGAGCCGACCTGTTATGCGTGCTTTCAGCAAATAGGCTGTGTCATCCCGGAGAGCCGCGCAGCGGACTCGTCCGGGACCTCCTTCACCGCCGGCGACAAGTAGATCCCGGATCTCTGCCGCTGCGCGGCTCCGTCCGGGATGACAATGTTGGGGACTGAAACAGAGTCGGGACTGTCGCGTTGAGCCAATCGGACCGACGGTTTGAACCAGTGTGACGCTGTTCTGCCCTTGAAATTCCGGCGTTCGGCGCAGGGCTGTTGCGTCTGGCGGTCGCTTTTGGCAGTTTCCGCCAACTTTTCGGGCGGCCCGCGCGGCCACCCCGTTTGCCCAATGAGGGAACTGGCCTTCGCCTACCGCGCCGCCTGACGGGCGAGCGCGGCGATTTGCGCAAGAATACGAGAGGGGCGCTACCATATGAGTCCTGTTTTGATGCTGGTGATTGGCGCCGGCTTGCTGGCCGTGATCTACGGCGCAGCCCAGTCGGCGTCGCTGCTGCGGGCCTCGCCCGGCAACGAGCGGATGCAAGAGATCGCTGCGGCCATCCAGGAAGGCGCGCAGGCCTATCTGCGCCGCCAGTACGCCACCATCGCCATGGTCGGCGTGGTGATCCTGCTGATCGTCGGCTTCCTGATCGGACCGCTCGAGGCGGCCGGCTTCCTGATCGGCGCCGTGCTCTCGGGCGCAGCGGGCTTCGCGGGGATGCTGATCTCGGTTAGGGCCAATGTGCGCACCGCCCAGGCCGCTTCGGAGTCTCTGGCCAAGGGCCTCTCCATGGCGTTCCGCTCCGGCGCGGTCACCGGCATGCTGGTCGCGGGCTTCGCCCTGCTCGGCGTCGCCGGCTACTACGCGGTGCTGACCGGCCCGCTGCATCTGGAGAACACCAGCCGCGACGTGATCGACAGCCTGGTCGCGCTCGGCTTCGGCGCCTCGCTGATCTCCATCTTCGCCCGTCTTGGCGGCGGCATTTTCACCAAGGGCGCCGACGTCGGCGGCGACATGGTGGGCAAGGTCGAGGCCGGCATCCCGGAAGACGATCCCCGCAACGCCGCGACCATCGCCGACAACGTGGGCGACAACGTCGGCGACTGCGCCGGCATGGCCGCCGACCTGTTCGAGACCTAC
>Ga0209415_10021236_pt1 | contig 10018 bp, 7 predicted proteins | sample PeaSoiSIISIP2007_FD_187696 | JGI IMG/M metagenome (GOLD analysis project Ga0209415, IMG submission 187696) | Peat soil microbial communities from Weissenstadt, Germany - SII-SIP-2007 (SPAdes) (version 2) | ecosystem: Environmental > Terrestrial > Soil > Wetlands > Peat | place: Germany... | reverse complement strand
CTGGGCTCGGCCGGCGGGGTGATGCGGACCTGGCGGATGCGGTTGCGCTGGCGCTCCAGCACCTCGAAGCGGAAGCCATAGAAGACGAAGACCTGGCCCGGCTCGGGAATGCGCCGGGCCTCGTGCAGGACCAGCCCGGCGACGGTCGAGGCCTCCTCGTCCGGCAGCCGCCATCCAAGCTCGCGGTTCAAGTCGCGGATGGTGACCGTGCCGTCGACCCGGTAGCTGCCGTCGGGCTCATGGGCGACGCCCGGGACTTCCAGGTCATGCTCGTCCTCGATCTTGCCGACGATCTCTTCCAGGATGTCTTCCAGCGTCACGATGCCCTGGAGGGCGCCGTATTCGTCCACCACCAGGGCGAAATGCTCGTGCCGGGCGCGAAAGGCCTTGAGCTGGGCCTGGACCGTGGTGCTGTCGGGCACGAACCAGGGCGGCATGGCGAGGCCCGCGACATCGATATCCTCGACCTTAGTTTCGCCGGCATGCAATGCGCGGAGCAGGGCCTTGACGTGGAGCACGCCCACGATGTTGTCCGGCTCGCCGCGCCAGAGCGGAACGCGGGTGAAGCTGCTGTCCAGCATCTCCTCGACGATCTTTGGTGTCGGCTGGCCGGCGTCGATGGTCACGAGATTGCTGCGGTGGACCATGATGTCGCCGACCGCGAGGTCGCCGAGGTCGAGAATGGAATGGAGCATGGCGCCGGAATCGCCGACCTCGTCCGAGGCGTCGGTGTGGAGGTCGATGGCGCCGCGAAGCTCCGCCTCCGCCTCCTCCTCGCCGAGATCGGCCGGGGCATGGACGCCGAACAGCCGCAAGACTCCGCGCACGATCGCCTGCATGGCCCGCGTGATGGGCTTCAGCGCCGCAACGATGACCTGCAGCGCCGGCGCGACCGCGACGGCCAGGCGGTCGGCATTGTTGATCGCCAGCGTCTTGGGCAGCACCTCGCCGAAGAGGACGATGAGCAGGGTCATGACGGCGGTGGCATAGGCGACGCCGTTGCGCCCGAACAGCGCGATCATCAGGCCGGTGGCGATCGAGGAGGCCAGGATGTTGACCAGATTGTTGCCCAGCAGCACGGCCCCGATCACCTGCTCCATATGCTGGCGCAGGCGGTTCACGATGCCGGCGCGCATGTCGCCCTGGTTTTCCAGCCCATGCATGCGCGGGCGCGACGCGGCGGTCAGCGCCGTCTCGGCGAGCGCGAAAAAAGCCGAACAGAACAGCAGCAGAATGATGGCGAGAATGCTCCAGATCATGCCGCCACCGCCTCGGCCAGCAGCCGCTCCACCTCGTCCAGGGGCACGTCCTTGGCGAGGAAGGCTTCGCCGATCCCTTTGAGCAATACGAAGGCGATGCGCCCGCCGGTCACTTTCTTGTCCTTCCGCATATGAGCCAGCAGGCGCTCGGGCGCGAAACTGACGCCGTCCACGGCATCGAGGCCGGTGGGCAGGCCGACGCTGGCGAGATGGCGTGCCAGCCTGGCGGCGTCCGCCGGCGGGCAGAGCCCGAGCCTGACCGAGAGCTCGCCGGCCAGCACCATGCCGATGGCAACGGCCTCGCCGTGAAGTAGCTCCGCGCCGTAGCCGCATTCGGCCTCCAGCGCGTGGCCGAAGGTATGGCCGAGATTGAGCAGCGCCCGCCGGTTCTCCTCGCGCTCGTCTTCGGCGACGATGCGGGCCTTGCCGGCGCAGGCGACGGCGACGGCATGGTGCATGGCGTCCAGATCCCCTTCGACCACGCGGCTGCCGTGATCCTCGAGCCAGGCGAAGAAGCCAGCGTCGCCCAACAAGCCGTACTTCACGACCTCGGCGTAGCCGGCCAGGAGCTCGCGCCGGGGCAGCGTCGCAAGCGCGTCGAGATCGGCCAGGACCAGACGCGGCTGATGGAAGCTGCCCACCAGGTTCTTGCCCTGGGGCGTGTTGATCCCGGTCTTGCCGCCGACGGAGCTGTCCACTTGGGAAAGCAGCGTGGTGGGAATCTGCACGAAACCGATGCCGCGCAGCAGAATGCTGGCGGCGAAGCCGGTCACGTCGCCGACCACGCCGCCGCCCAGTGCCACCAGCAGGCTCGAACGCTCGACCCCGGCGGTCAGAAGCTCCTCGGCGAGCCGTGCCAGATGGGCGAAGTCCTTGGTCGCTTCGCCCGGCGGCAGGAGAATGGCGTGATGGTCGATGCCCGCCCGGGCGAACCCGGCGGCGAGGATCGGCAGATGGAGGGCGGCCACGCGCTCGTCGCTGACGACGAACACGCGCCCGCCGCGGATGAGCGGCTTCAGATGGCGCCCGGCCTCGGCGATCAGGCCCGGGCCGATGAGGATGTCGTAGCCGCGCGCTCCCAGCTCGACCCGCAGTCGATCGGCCTGGTTCATATGGCGTCGCTCACGATGCGGCGCGCTGATGCGCTGTCCGGGCCGCGAGATAGGCGTCGAGGGATTGGACGACGCGATCCAGCGTCGCCTCCGGTGGGCCGTCGGTGCTGTCCACGGTGACGTCGGCCTCGCCGTAGACGGGGTGGCGCTCGGCCATCAGATCCGCCAGTTTCTGGCGTGGCTCGGCAACCTGGAGCAGGGGCCGGTCGCCGCGCCTTGAGACCCGGCGCATGAGCAGGTCGAGGTCGGCGCGCAGCCAGATGGAGATCGCCTTCTCGCGCACCAGGGCCCGGGTGCGCGGATCCATGAAGGCGCCGCCGCCGGTCGCCAGCACATGGGGCGGGCCCTCCAGAAGACGGGCGATGACCCGCCGCTCGCCGTCGCGGAAATTTGTCTCGCCGTGACGCTCGAAGATTTCGGTGATGGAACAGCCGGCCGCCTGCTCGATCGCCTGGTCGGCGTCGATGAAAGGCAGGCCGAGGCGCTGTGCCAGGCGCTTGCCGATGCAGCTCTTGCCTGCTCCCATGAGGCCGACGAGGACGACGGTCCGCTGCGGCAGAGCCCGATTCGCCGCCGGCGTCATTGCAAGCCCGCCGCCGGGCAGATAGATTGTCCCAGTTTCGCCATAGTCGAAACCTAGCATAATTCGCCGCCGCTGTCGCAAGCGCGGGTCCCGAAGGGCCAGTCGCGACCGGGGCTGCGGCGGGTGGTTGGGACCAGGCATTCATGTTGTACGATGACCATGCGTTGAGCCGGCGGTTTTGGGCGACATGAAGCGGGCGCTCCTGGTCCTCATCCTGCTGATCGTGGTCGCCGGCATTGCCGGCGGCGCTTTTCTCGCCTTCTATCCGATCCCGACTCCTACCCACCGGATGGAGGTCGCGGTCCCCAATGACAAGCTCGCCAACTAGGCTCGCGCTCGCCATTGCGATGCTCCTCGCGGCCGTGCCCGCGTGGTCCCAGACCGCCGGCACGGCGCCTGCCGGCGGGACGACCGGCGTCAATACGGGCGGAGTGTCGCCTCTGGTCCTGCCTCAGCCGGCACCGCTCAGCACGACGGCCAGCGCGAGCGGCGTCGAAGTGGGCACGCTGGGCAGCGTGACCCCCGACTACGGCGGCACCCTGGAGGAGGGCGGCGGCGGATTCCCGCTCGACATGTGGAAGGGGACCGACCGCGCCCTGGTGGAACGGCTTCTGCCGCAGCTTCCGGCGGCGCCGTCCTCGCCCGCCATGCGCGATCTCGCCCAGCGCCTGCTGCTCACCAATGCCGAGGCGCCGGCGGGCCCGGCGACGGTCAACCTGTTCGGCGTCAGGGCCGATCGCCTGGCGGCCATGGGCCTGTTTTCCGATGCGGCGGCGCTCCTCGCCCTGCAGCCGGCCTCCAGCGTCGATGCGACCTCGGCGCGCCTGCGGATCAGGGCCCAGCTTCTGGCCGGCGACGTCGACGGCGCCTGCAAGACCGTGGACGACACACGCAAGGCGGCAAGCGCCGACGTCGATTGGCAGAAGACCCAGATCTTCTGCCAGCTGCGTTCCGGCAAGACGGACCAGGCGGCGCTCGGCATCGAGATTCTCCACGACCAGAACCAACGCGACGATGCCTTCTTCAAGCTTGCCGAAGCCATGGGCGGCGACAAGAACGTCGCCCTCGCCAGCCTGCCCGATCCCTCGCCCCTCGACCTCACCATGCTGCAGGCAATGGGCCTGCCATTGCCGCCCGATGCGGCCCGGGCCAGCGATCCCGCCGTGTTGGCCGCGGTCGCCGAGGACAACGCCGTCGATCCGGCGATCCGCCTCGCCGCAGCGGAGCAAGCGGCGGCGGCGGGGGCGCTTTCCATCGACAAGCTTCAGCAGGCCTATGCCAGCATGGCCTCCGCGCCGGGCTATATCGGCAACGCGGTCGAGATCTCGTCCCGCGATTCCGGGCCGGGCGGGCGGGCGCTGTTGTTCCAGGCAGCCGGCGTCGACCAGCAGCCGGCCGAGCGCGCCCATGTGCTTCAGGCGGCCCTCGACCGGGCGCGGCGCCAGGGCGGCTATATCCTCGCGGTGAGAACGAACCTTCTCTACCTCCTGCCCTTGCAGCCCTCGCCCGACCTCATCTGGTTCGCCGCCGATGCCGGGCGCGCGCTGTACGCCAGCGGGCATTTCGAGCAGGCGAACGCCTGGCTGCAGGTGGCCCAGGACAAGGCAGCCAGCGACCCCCAGGCGGCCGCGGCCGCCTCCGCGCTCGCGGTCTATGCGCGGATCGCCGGCGTGGGCCAGCCGCTCTTCTGGGATGCGGCGGCGGTGCAGAAGTGGCGTCAGGCCCAGGCGGCGGGCGGCAGCTCGGCCGATCCGGTCAATCGGCTTTTCGCCGTGTTCGAGGGGATCGGCGAGCCCATCGGCGGCAGCTGGACCCTGATCGGCCAGACGGCTGCCAGCGGCGGCGCGCCGGACCCGGCCCTCTGGTTCAACCTGGGCGATGCAGCCAACAACGGACGAATCGGCGAGACGGTCCTGCTGTCACTGTGCGCCCTTGGCGAAGGCGGCCCGGCCAGCGCCAATCCGATTCTTCTGAGCCGCGCCATATCCAGTCTGCGCCAGGTCGGCCTCGATGCCGAGGCGCGCGCGATTGCCATCGAAGCCGCGATTGCGGCCGGGGTCTGAACCCCCGCTCAAGGCCGAGGCCAAGCGGTTGGACCCGCTGCTCGAGCGCTTTCTGGAGATGCTTCAGGCCGAGCGCAACGCCAGCCCCAATACGCAAGAAGCCTACCAGCGCGATCTCAAGGACGTCGCTGCCTTCCTCTCGGTGCAGGGCAGTACCCTCGACCGGGCGGACGCGGCTCAGCTGCGCGCCTATCTGGGCGCGCTGACCAAGGCCGGCATGGCGCCGCGCAGCCAGGCGCGCCGTCTCTCGGCCATGCGTCAGTTCTACCGCTTTCTCGCCGCCGAGGGTCTTCGGCCCGACGACCCGTCGGCGACCCTGGATGCGCCCAGGCTGGGCCGGCCCTTGCCCAAGCTTATCGATGAGTCGGAAGCAGGCCGGTTGATCGACGCTGGCCGGGCGCTCAAACCGGGGGCCGAGCGGGAACGCCTCGTCCTCCTTCTGGAACTGCTCTACGGCGGAGGTTTGCGGGTCTCGGAGCTGGTGGGCCTGCCGCTGTCGGCGGCACTCCGGGAGCCCAAGGTGCTGGTGCTGCGCGGCAAGGGCGGCAAGGAGCGCATGGTGCCGCTGAGCGCGCCGGCAAGAACCGCGCTTGCCGTGTATCTGAAGCACCGGGACTTCTTCCTGGTGAAGCGCCGGCCTTCGCCCTGGCTGTTCCCCTCGCGCGGGCGGAGCGGGCATTTGACCCGCCAGCGCATGGCCCAGCTCCTGAAGGGCCTGGCGTCCGCGGCCGGGATCGCGCCCGAGCGCCTCAGCCCCCACGTGCTTCGCCATGCTTTCGCCACACATCTGCTGGATCATGGCGCCGATCTGCGTAGCGTGCAGAAAATGCTGGGGCATTCCGACATCGCGACGACCCAGATCTATACCCATGTGTCGGGCGAACGCCTGGCGCGGCTGGTGGAGAACCATCATCCCCTGGCCGCGAGAGACAGGCTCCCGCCAGGCGGGCAGAACATCAAAGGGCGCGACGCCAAAGGGCGCAAAGCCAAAGGGCGTAATGATTGACAGCCACGGCGGCCTCAGCCATCTAACCGGAGTACCCGTCCCTTTCACTCGGTGGTGGATTCGCCTATGAGCTTCAAGATCGTCGAGCAGGCGCCGGCCCGGCTCAATCGCAGCGAACTCGCGGTGCCCGGCAGCCAGCCGCAGCTGTTCGAGAAGGCTGCCAAATCGGCCGCCGATGTGGTCTTCCTCGATCTCGAGGACGCGGTCGCGCCGGATGACAAGCCCCAGGCGCGCAAGAACGTCATCCAGGCTCTGCGCGACATCGACTGGGGCCGCAAGACCATGTCGGTGCGCATCAACGGCCTCGACACCCACTATATGTATCGCGATGTCGTGGACGTGATGGAGCAGGGCGGCGAGCGTCTCGACTTGATCATGATCCCCAAGGTGGGCACGGCGGCGGACGTCTATGCCGTGGACATGATGGTCACCCAGTGCGAGGCCGCGACGGGGCGCAAGAAGCGAATCGGCTTCGAGATGATCATCGAGACCGCGCTCGGCATGCAGAATGTCCATGAGATCGCGGCGGCGAGCCGGCGCAACGAGTCGCTGCATTTCGGCGTCGCCGACTATGCCGCCTCGACCAAGGCCAGGACCACCAACATCGGCGGCGTCAATCCCGACTATGCCGTGCTGACCGACAAGGTCGCGGGCACCGACAGGCGCGACGTCCATTGGGGCGACATGTGGCACTACGCCATCGCCCGCATGGTGGTCGCCGCTCGTGCCAATGGCCTGAGGCCGGTGGACGGGCCCTTCGGCGATTTCTCCGACACCGAAGGTTATCGCGCCGCGGGCAATCGCGCCGGCGTGCTGGGCTGCGAGGGGAAATGGGCCATCCATCCTTCCCAAGTTGCGCTGGCCAACGAACTGTTCAGCCCGAGCGCCAAGGACGTCGATAAGGCCCGGCGCATTCTCGTCGCCATGGCCGAGGCGCAGAAGGCCGGCAAAGGCGCGGTCGCCCTCGACGGCCGGCTCATCGACCTGGCCTCGATCCGCCAGGCCGAAGTGCTGGTGAAAAAAGCCGAGCAAGTGGCGGCGGGGAACGGCTAGGCGATGGAACGACCGCCCCAAATCCTTCCGCCCGTCATGGCCGGGCTTGTCCCGGCCATCCACGTCGTCCGTCTTTCGGCGCAAGGCGTGGATGCCCGGGTCAAGCCCGGGCATGACGAAAGTGAGATAGCCCGACTATTCGGGCAGAACGCGTCGTAGCGCCCGTGCCCACATTTCTCGAGTTCGAAAAACCGATCGCCGAGCTCGAAGGCAAGATCGAGGAGCTGCGCCACGTCGCCGATGGGGGCGATGTCAACGTCGCCGAGGAAGTGTCGCGCCTGCAGATCAAGGCCGACCGGCTGCTCCGCCAGACCTACGGCAAGCTTTCCGCCTGGCAGAAGACCCTGGTGGCCCGCCATCCCGAACGGCCGCATTTCGGCGACTACGTCGGCACGCTGGTCGAGGAGTGGACGCCGCTCGCCGGCGACCGCAGCTTCGCCGACGACCGCGCCATCCTGGGCGGGCTGGGCCGCTTCCGCGGCCGGTCCGTGGTGCTCATGGGCCACGAGAAGGGCAACGACACGGCATCCCGCGTGCGCCACAACTTCGGCATGGCCCGGCCCGAGGGCTATCGCAAGGCCCAGCGCCTGATGGACATGGCCGACCGCTTCCGCCTGCCGGTGGTGACGCTGGTCGATACCCCGGGCGCCTATCCGGGCATCGATGCCGAGGCCCGCGGCCAGGCCGAGGCGATCGCGCGGGCCGTGGAGACCTGCCTCAAGATTCGCGTGCCACTGGTGGCGGCCATCATCGGCGAGGGCGGCTCGGGCGGCGCCATCGCGCTAGCCGCCGGCAACCGCGTGCTGATGCTGGAGCATGCGGTCTATTCGGTCATCTCCCCCGAAGGCTGCGCCTCGATCTTGTGGCGCAGCGCCGACCGGGCCAAGGAGGCGGCCGAGGCGCTCAAGCTCACGGCCGAGGATCTGTTGAAGCTCGGCGTCATCGATGAAATCGTGGTCGAACCGCTGGGCGGCGCCCATCGGGACCCCACCCGCATCGTTCAGGCGGTGGGCGACGCCATAGAGGCCGCACTGACCGATCTCTGTCGCCACGACGGCGCCCGGCTTCGCGCCGAGCGCCGCGAGAAATACCTCGCCATGGGTCGCAAGGGGCTGAACTAGACCCCTTCTCTTGCGTCATAGCCGGGCTTGACGAATTTGGTTGGCTGAAGCTTCGGCTCGAGGGCGCGCGACCGCCAAGTCCGCCGCCCGCCTTACACCCGGCCGTGGCAGACCTTGAATTTCTTGCCGGAGCCGCAAGGGCAGGGGGCGTTGCGGGGGACTTTGCCCCAGTCGGGTTTGCTCCGCGGGGCGCTGGCCGCTTCCGCCATGGCCATGGCCATGGCCGGGCTGTGGGTGACTTCGCGGCTGCGCAGCGGCATCGGTGGCGTCGGCGGCGGCTGAGGCTGGGACGGAGCCCCTTGGTCGGGCGGCGCCAGGCGGACCTCGATATGGGCCAGCACCACCGTGATCGCCTCGCGAAGCCGCGTCAGCATGGCCTCGAACATCTCGAAGGCCTCGCGCTTGTATTCGTTCAGGGGGTCGCGTTGGGCGATGCCGCGCAGCCAGATGCCCTGACGCAGATGGTCGAGGGACAGCAAATGGTCCTTCCACTGCTGGTCCAGGATCTGGAGCAGGATGCTCTTCTCGGCGAAGCGCATCAGCTCCTCGCCCGAGCGCTCCTCCTTCTCGGCCATGTGCTTGTCGGCGGCGGCCTGCAGGCGCTCGCGGATTTCCTGCTCGGCGATGCCCTCCTCCTTGGCCCAATCGGCGACCGGAAGGTCGAGCCCGAAGATGCGCAGCGCTTCCTCGTGCAGGCCTTTGACGTTCCACTGTTCGGCGTAGCTGTTCTCGGGAATATGCTGCTCGACCATATGGGCGACCGTCTCGCTGCGCATCTCGGCGATGGTCTGGCTCACCTCGGTCGCGCGCATCAGGTCGCGGCGCTGCTCATAGATGACCTTGCGCTGGTCGTTCATCACGTCGTCGTATTTGAGGATGTTCTTGCGGGTGTCGAAGTTGCGCGCCTCGACCTTCTGCTGGGCCTTTTCCAGGGCCTTGTTGACCCAGGGATGGACGATCGCCTCGCCTTCCTGCAGCCCGAAGCGCTGGAGCACCGAGTCCATACGGTCGGAGCCGAAGATGCGCATCAGGTCGTCCTCGAGCGACAGGAAGAAGCGCGAGGCGCCGGGGTCGCCCTGGCGGCCTGACCGGCCGCGCAGCTGGTTGTCGATGCGCCGGCTCTCATGCCGCTCCGTGCCGATGACGTAGAGGCCGCCGCCGGCGAGCGCCGTCTGGCGCTTTTCCGCCACCTCGGCCCGGATCGCCTCGACCTGCTTGGCCTTTTCGGCCGGATCCTCGGTCGCCTGGGCCTCGCGCCTCACCCGCATGTCGAAATTGCCGCCGAGCTGGATGTCGGTGCCGCGGCCGGCCATGTTGGTGGCGATGGTGACGGCGCCGGGCACGCCCGCTTCGGCAATGATATAGGCCTCCTGCTCGTGGTAGCGGGCATTCAGGACCTGGTGGGGAACCTTTTTCTTCTTCAAGAGTCCCGAGAGCAGTTCCGACTTCTCGATGCTGACGGTGCCGACCAGGACCGGTTGCTGGCGCGCGCGGCACTCCTCGATCAGCCCGATGATCGCGTCGAACTTCTCCTTCGCCGTGCGATAGACCTCGTCATGCGCGTCGATGCGAATGCAGGGCAGGTTGGTCGGTATCTCGACGACCTCGAGGTTGTAGATGTCAAGGAATTCGTTGGCTTCGGTCATCGCGGTGCCGGTCATGCCGGCGAGTTTCGGGAACAGGCGGAAATAGTTCTGGAAGGTGATCGAGGCGAGAGTCTGGTTCTCGTTCTGGATCGCCACCCCTTCCTTGGCTTCCAGCGCCTGGTGCAGGCCTTCGGAGTAGCGCCGGCCTTCCATCATGCGGCCGGTGAACTCGTCG
>Ga0209415_10021235_pt1 | contig 10019 bp, 15 predicted proteins | sample PeaSoiSIISIP2007_FD_187696 | JGI IMG/M metagenome (GOLD analysis project Ga0209415, IMG submission 187696) | Peat soil microbial communities from Weissenstadt, Germany - SII-SIP-2007 (SPAdes) (version 2) | ecosystem: Environmental > Terrestrial > Soil > Wetlands > Peat | place: Germany... | reverse complement strand
TTATACCTCGCGAGTATCCAATATACCGAAGCGCGAGTCGACCTTGTCCGGGGTGATGATTGCCGGAGGGATTTCGGCGGTCGTCTGGGCAGCGGCTTCATTGCCGCTTGAAAGCAATTGCGGCGAGGATAATCACCATCACCGAGAACTCGATGGGTTTCATGTTTTCCTCAGATAAACTCTAGCGCGGCGCAGATATAAGAGACGGCGGCAGTCTCCGAAACTCGCAGGCGCGCAGCGCAAGCTTCCGTCGTTCCCGGCCCCATTTCTTCATCATTCAGACACGCTCTACCCGGTGTGATGTTAGGGAATGGAAGACCACGCAGCCATCCAGGTGGTGCTCTCCTGCAGTGTCCGCTTTGGGTCATAACCGGACGAAGTAGGTCTCTGGCAAAGACGTCAGCTTTACTTCTACAAGCTGACCAAGATTGAGGAGCGCGTTGGCGTCAGTTTCGTGCCACGAGCTGACATTCGTATCCAAGACTTCGTGACGCAAAGCGCGCGTCCCTTTACTCCGTCCGTGGTTCATTCCAAGGCTCACCCCACTCTCTGCGAGCTTCGGAGAGAGACCCCGGATCTTCTTCCGGCTTCCTCAGCTCATAGGCGATCAGCCGCTTGCACACATGAACGATGTCTTTTAGGCGAACGGAGTTGGCCTTTTGAATTGTCTCAATGAGCGCCTTGAAGAGTTTCGGGTCGCGGCCTCCGGGCTCGGTCCACTTATGCTCCGTGACGAGAAATGCGTAAACTTGAGCCACGTCAGCCGCAAGCGACGCGCCGATTAAAGCTAACCGAGGGGCGTTCGCGTCGTAAACCGGGGTTGCTACACGCTCAATTTCGAACGGTGTGGGAAATCTGTTTGAAGGATCTTTTGCGAGTTCGTCCAGAATGTCCTGCACGCCCTCGAGCCATATGAGCCTGCTTCTCAACTGATACGCGGCTGCCATCAATTCGCCGCGCATCGCCGCCGCGAGGACAGTGGTTTCCTTGCGTCGGAGGTCTTCCTGTGACCGGGCTTGGAGTTCGATTTGATGCTCTCTCGCCTCTCTGTCCAAAAGCGCTCGCTCCTGCAAAGCTTGGCGATCAAGCTCGGCCTGATTGCCTTGCGACAGGATCAGGTTGCGAAAGCCGACACGCGCCTGCCAGGCGATTGCAGCTAGTCCGATGATTACTCCAATGAGGGTAGCCCAACCTTGCGGTAAATCATGTGCAACTGCCCAATCCCACGTCGCCTGTAGAGGTCTATGCTCGATGGTCCAATTAAATGCGGCATGTACATGTTCGAGAACCCAGTTAAACCCGGCCCTTAGAGGCGCCAAAGCGCGAACGGCACTCACGACCATCAGGACGCCCGTGAGGGTGCAAAGGATTACCAAGAGCCTCGTCAGTTGCCTCTCGCTCATGGCAAGCGCCTCCCGGCTTGCCCCCCGATCGAGGCGTCTAGAGGTCTCATAACGGTATGCCCGGCTTCCACAAGCACTTTCGAGACCAAACTATCCAGACGTGCGCAGGTCTCGGATATTTTTTCGGAGGGTAGCGCTTTGTGCTCGCCTGTCTTCAAATGGCGTGACCCCAGGAACGCGTTTGTGGCGGCGAGGAACTTAACGACCTTTAGGTCATGGTCCGAGAGGGGAAGCCCCTTCTTTCTCGCGTCCTTGGCTATTGCTTTGTAACGGCGCCGCAGATGTGCAAGACCCTCAACTCTGCCCTCCTTTAAGCGGAGGAAGGCTTTCAGATATAGCTCGATGGCTTGGCAAAGAAGCAATGTGATTGGGGCGCTGGGATACATCACCTCATTGAGGCCAGAACGTTCCAAAAGGACGGCCGACTGCCAAAAAGAGCGAGCGTAATGGAAGAGGCTGAGGGGTGTTGCCCGCTCGTCATCGCTAATCATTCGATCAGTCCCTGGGCTTAATCGGCCCCCTACCGACCACATGGACAGACGTATCGACCGAGTTCGCAAACATGGCACTTCGGCCGATCGGAGCATCGACCTCAATATCAATCTTCAGCATAGAAACGACGTCACCGCGTTCCAGCTTCACCGACGACCATTAATTGGACGGCCTTATGGTTAACGGCGAGTTAATACCGCCGCAGAACGAGGTAGCGCCTTGCTCTTAACGCGGCGGAAACGGCGGAGCGCGATTGCAGAAGCAGCCCAACTCACACTTACGACCCGACTGGGAACTAGGTTCGGCGAAGGCGTTGGGAGCTCGAAGCTCTCTTCTCGTCTTGATTCCAGTGGAGTTCAGTGGCGCACCGGCCCCTACTCATTCGGCCCTGGGACACGCTCGGCTGCGACAGATGCAGCATGCTTCAGCTCGTCAAGCTTTCTCTGAGCGCCTTGCGACCCAAGCTCCCGGGCGCGCTCGTACCAAGCCCGTGCCTTTACCAAGTCTCCCTTGATTCCCTGTGCACCGGTATCGTTTATGAAACTGGGATCGTAGGTCATTCCGAGAGCGAGCGCCGCATCGGCGCTCCCGGCTTCCGCCGCGCGTTTGAAATAACCGCGGGCTCCGGCAAGATAGCCGACATCGATCATCTTTTGGCCATGCGCGATAAGGTCAGGAATGAGTCGGGTCTCGTCTTGCTGCGAGATCAGCGCCGTCTTAGGGTCAGTAGCAACATTAAGTTGCGTGGCTGCACTGGCGATGGGGGTACCGTCGGCGGCGATCAGCGCGATGCGCAAATTAGCGTGGCCGTTTGCCGACTTGGGTAGGCGTAGCCGCAAATCGCCGATCTCGTCCGGTCTCACGGTCCATTCCGCTTCACCGTAGGGCCGCCCATCCGAGAGGGTCGTGCCTTTCGGCAACCCCTGGATGGTGATGATACTTCGAAGCGGTGGATCGGCCGAATTGAGCGCAATGCTGAAGGGGACCTCACTGCCTCCCTCTGCCTCGATTGTGCTCGGTACGGCGAGCGCAACGGAAAGGTTCTCGACGTTCTGCTTCGGCGGGAGCGTTTCCGCAGAGCTGCTTGCGGTCGATGTCTTTTGAGCCCCTAGAGGTCGGCTGTCATTCCCCACGGCCACATCGATAGACCAAGGTGTTCTGATTACGCCTTGCCAAAACATAGCTCCGATAGTCGCCGCAGGAACCAGCGAAACGACGATCACCACCGCGAGAAGCGTGTTGCTCACCCACGGGCCTGGACTCGGTCCTATTGAGACGTCACTTGTTGTCTTTCCGACTGAAGGCTCGTCCGAAGGTTCGCCATCGGCTTCCACCCCCTTCAGGCGTTGGGCTAAGGTTCTTGGGTGCACGATGTTGTCGTCAGACGGACTAGGCGCCGAGTGGCTCACGGCACCCTCCAAGGCATGTGGGTTATACGGCTGCCGGCCAGGAAGGTTAGGGCATGTTCGTCCTGTCGCGCGCGATAGCTTCCACGGACACTGTCGCCCGTGGAGCGGGGAGCTACCACGGTGATGATAGCGATCAGGTATCGTTCGAGCGTGAGGGCCATACGCATTACAACTCTCCTCGACGCGCTTGCTGACCAAATTTCGCTTACTGCAAAAGCGCGCCTGACTTTTGGCCGACCCAAGTCTAACGTTGCATTAGAGCGGAATCATGTCGACGAAGATCCAGGAAAAATGTGAGCGCAACACTCTTAGGCGAATAGGCGGCCCGCCTAGTCCAACACCATCGTACTGCAGGGCCTCAGGTGTATTCTTGGCGCGGGATGTTCGGTCTTTTTAATCCACGCCGGCGACTCCAAGACTTGCTTGCCAGGTTGGAGCTTAGCAAGGAACTGAATCGCTTATACCGCGATGCGCCTGGTGCCGCCTATCTGTTCGCGCGTGCCTTGGTCGATGCCCGGCCGCTTTTAGACGACGAAAGCCAATCCCGTCGTAAGAAAATTAGGACGGTGAGCGCCGAAATAGCGCAGATCGAAGCCACGCGCTCAGACCGAGCTGATGCTGGCGTCTCAATCCTCGCGCTGTGCTTCTTGAAAGCGCTTCTCGCTGCTAAGGAGCCTATTGGATATCGTTTTATCCTTGAGTCAGCCAGTATGGCCAACGGTACCGGCAACTCGAGCCCCGTGACCGACTTCCCCCGGACGATGAGACCAGTCGCGCGATATTGGCTAAGCGAGGTTATAGCTGCGTAGGCGATGTGGTCGATGCAGTGGAGGCAGAATGCCTGCAGGAGGGGCACGATCTCAGTGAGGCGCAGGGAGACATCCAATCAATCCTCGCATTGAAGACCGCCGAGTGGCGAGACCGGCTGAGCGGACAAGCCTCCGGCCAGGAATGCGCCTACGACCACAACATACTGATGAATAAGGGTAAATTAGTTGCCTTGGCCGAGTCTCACCGGCTCGACGGTGTTGGCCAAGACTGGGCTGTCGTGAGAGGCCCGCCGACCAGCCAAGACACCGTCGCCGCCTTGTCGCTACGGGCCGCAAGAGAAGCGAGATCGCGAGGATCTCGGGTTTTTGCCGGTTGCTCTATGAGTTCAACCTTGCTCGACGTCCACGACTGGGGCCTCTCAAGATGCGGAGGCAGGAGGGTGGACTCGTCGCCCACGCCTTCGGCGAGTTGGGCCTGCGTCAAATTGCGAGCCTTGAGCAGGCTCGCGCCGCTCAGATTGGCGCCGGCGAGCTTGGCGCCGGCAAAATCCGTACGATCGAGAACGGCCTCGCTCAAATCCGCGTTGGAGAGATTGGTCCCATCGAGCCGGGCATCGGTGAGATCGGCGCCGGACAGGTCCGCCGCCCCGAAATTCGCTCCCGTCAGCGTGGCAAAGCGAAGCGACGCCCTGCGCAATCGCGCCGAAGCGAGGTCGACCGGGCCTCCATTGATCGGCCCCATCTGGCGCTCGCTCACGCTCAGGGAAATTCTGGTCAGATTGGGAACGACGGACGGGTGCTGCCGCCGCCACGCGTTCCACACGCGGGGGCCACGGCGCAGGACTTCGATATGTTCGGACTCAGCTGACACGCCACTCACGCAACAATGAACGAAACACAATGTATCCGATCACCCTAAAGCAAGCGTCTCGCTTTCGGCAAGAGATGGAGGTGCTCGCAAGCCCCTCTTTTTGCAAAATTGACTCGCGGGCTGACCGCAAAGCCACAGCAGAGCGACACGGGAGCGAGGACCGGCGGATGGCCTCCCGCCGATCCTGGCTTGGGCCCGCGCCGCTTCCTAATAGCGCCAGTAACCGTATCGGTGATACGGCTAGTATTAGGGCCGGTAATACCGGTAGGGATAGTAGCCGCCATACCAGTACCGGTAGTAGCCGACCGGCTCGATCGGTGCGCCGGCAATGGTGGAGCGATCAAGGGAAAGCGCCGGCATGGCGCCTGCCTGGCCGGAACCGGCGAACAGGCAGACCGTCAAAAGCGCGGCGCCCAATGTGATGGGGAGGTGACGCATTCTTATCTCCTTCATCAGGCTCCCTCGGCACGCCAATCCTATGCGCCCATCGCCTGCCCGCAATGGAATCGGAACCACGAGCGAGTGACTTAAGGGTTTCGTCTGCCACGACCCTCAGCACTTCTCCACACGGTGCGGTGATCGGCCCTTGATTTCCGATGACGTAGCCGAGAAAGTCGCGTTCTCGTCGGAATTCGAGGGACCGGACAATGCAGCTCGAAGTCGTCAAAGACTACTACGGGAAGTTGCTGAAGAGCTCAAAGGACCTGAAGACCTCCGCCTGTTGCGACGGCGGCGATTTGCCCGGCCATTTGCAGGCACTGCTTGCCAATGTTCATCCCGAGGTCGTCGCCAAATATTATGGTTGCGGCATCGTCGTGCCGGCAGAGCTCGATGGCCGGCGTGTTCTCGATCTTGGCTCCGGCTCCGGCCGCGATAGCTATCTCTTGGCGCAATTAGTCGGGCCCGAAGGCGAGGTCGTCGGGGTCGACATGACGGATGAGCAGCTCGCGACCGCCAATGCCCATCTAGCTTGGCACCAGGAACGGTTCGGCTATGCGCGCAGCAATGTGCGATTTCTTGAAGGGTATATCGAACGACTGGACGAGCTTGCTCTTGGGCCGGAGAGCTTCGACGTCATCGTCTCCAACTGCGTGATCAATCTTTCGGTGGACAAGCCCGCGGTGCTACGCGGTGCGCTGCGGCTACTGAAGCCCGGCGGTGAGCTCTATTTCTCCGATGTCTATTGCGATCGGCGTCTTACCGACAGCGTCAGGGCGGATCCTGTGCTCTATGGGGAATGTCTCGGCGGGGCGCTTTATTGGAACGATTTCCTGCCCATGTCCAAGGCTGCCGGCTTCCTCGACCCGCGCCTCGTCACCAGCCGCCCGATCGAGATCACCAATGAGGCGGTCCGACACAAATTGGGCGCAGCGAAATTCTTCTCGGCGACCTATCGGATGTTCAAGCTCGAGGGCTTGGAGACGGCCTGCGAGGACTATGGGCAGGCCGTCATCTATCGTGGGAGCGTCGTGGAGCAGCCCGATGCGTTCGAGCTCGATGGTCACCACCTCATGGAGCGCGGCAAAGTCTTTCCGGTTTGCGGCAATAGCTGGCGCATGTTGGCCGACACGCGGTTTCGCCCGCATTTCGATTTCATCGGCGACTGCTCCACGCATTACGGAATCTTTCCGGGCTGCGGGACGGCGATCCCCTTCGCCTCGGCGGCGACGCCGCAGGCAAGCGGCGGGGGCTGCTGCTGAAAGCCGCGCGGGATCTGTACGTCAGGTGGGGGCCATGCAGAACTTCGACCTTGCTCGCCGCTTGACGGCGGAAGCTCTGGGCACCGCGCTGCTGGTCGCGGCCGTGGTTGGCTCGGGCATCATGGCCGCGCGGCTCTCTGGCGGCAACAACGCGCTGGCGCTCCTCTGCAACACCCTCGCGACCGGCGCCATCCTGGTCGTGATCATCACCATCTTCGCACCGGTCTCGGGCGCCCATTTCAACCCCGCCGTTAGCCTGGTGATGATGCTCCGAGGCGAGTTGGATCGGCGCGAGACCATCGCCTACATCCTGGTGCAGATCGCCGGGGGCTGTCTCGGCGCCCTCTTCGCCCATTTGATGTTCGGCTTGAGCCCGCTCCAGCTCGCGACGACGGCGCGGACCGGATGGCCGCAATGGCTCGCGGAGTTCGTCGCCACTTTCGGGCTGCTGCTCACCATCCTCGGCTGCGTGCGCTTCAAACCGGACGCGGTCGCCTTCGCCGTCGGCCTCTACATCATGTCGGCGTATTGGTTCACGGCGTCGACGTCCTTCGCCAATCCAGCGGTGACCATCGCGCGGTCGCTGAGCGACACCTTCGCGGGTATCGCGCCCTCGGACGTCCCGGGTTTCATCGTGGCGGAACTTGTTGGGGCGCTCGCGGCAGCAGGACTCGCGGGCTGGCTGTTCGGGACGGCTAGCCGCCCTTCCCCATGAACGGCAGCAGCCGGGCGAACGTTCGGCCAGCGTGGCGAGCATCCGTCTTGCGGCGGCTTCGCCCCGTGCCTTTTCGACATGCCGGTTCACAGCGAGCAGAAGCACCACGTCGTAGTCAGGCGTGAGCACCGCGCGGAGACGCCGATCGTCGGCGAGGTCGACCATATCGAGACGATGCGGAGTCCCGATCGGGCGACCCGCAATGAGACGTCGCATGTCCCGCGGCCCATCAGCCGGCCCAAATGCGAAGAGCCGCCCTAAGGCGGCTCTTACAGGTTGCGGCGAAAAAAAGCGCCTCTCTGGCCGGTGTGATCTAGCCGCCGATCCGCGCGGTGCCTGAGCGACCATCGTTACGCAGCCACTGCACGATATTGCCATTGCGCGTGAGCTTGAAGCAGTAGGACTGCCCGTCCATCCAACTTGTCCAGCGCTGGCAAAGCTGGTCGCCCGACACCCACCACTTGCCCGTGTCCGAGGCGCCATCTCCGCGCGAAACGCCCGCGGCGACGGTGCCCATGGTGGCTTTCATGCGGCCGTTCGCCGAATAAACGATGGGCAGCTCGAAGCCGGAAACGTTGAGATAGACGGTCTTGCCGCTGATGGCCTGACGCAATTCATCGCCCGCGAGCGAAATGGTTTCGGCAGCCGCCGGAAGGGCTGACAGGGCCATGCCTGCTGCCAACACAAGTGCTCCGATTTTCATGGCTTCCCCTTTTTTCTACCGACACATGAGAGAGCGATAGCGCAGTCCAAAAGAGGTCAAACTTGGGCTATGTGGAGGAAGTTACGTGACAAAGTTAAGTCAGTTGCTAGTCCCTGGTCGCGCGGTCTCATTAGCGTGGCCGCGCCTTCGTCTTGCGCCGCTTATTGCGGTACGCCACGACATTGATGGCCTCGACGCAAGCGGCAAAGGCCATGGCGAAATAAATGTAACCGCGCGGGATGTGGAAATCGAGACCGTCGGCGATCAGCGCGGCGCCGATGAGAAGCACAAAAGCAAGCGCGAGCATCTTCGTCGTCGGATGCCGCTCGATGAAGGCCGCGACCGGCTCCGCAGCGAAATACATGACGAGGATGGCCACCGTGATAGCCGCGATCACGACCTCGACATGGTCTGCCATGCCGACCGCGGTGATGATCGAATCGATGGAGAAGACGATATCGATGACGGCAATCTGGAGGATGCCGGAGAACATCGCGTCGACGACGGGAGACGTTTCGTGTCGGCATCGCCCTCGATGTCGCTGTGGATCTCGCGCGTCGCCTTCCACAGCAAGAACAGGCCGCCGGCGATGAGAATGAGGTCGCGCCAGGAAAAATCGTAGCCGAACGCCGTGAACACGGGCTTCGTCAGATGAGTGAACCAGATGATGCCGGCGAGCATGGCCACGCGAAACAGAAGCGCGAGCGACAGGCCCACTCGTCTTGCCACCAGGCGCTGGGCCGGGGGCATGCGCGAGATCATGACCGAGATGAAGACGACGTTATCGATCCCGAGCACGACCTCCGCTCAAGGCAATGAAGCTTGCCCAGACATGCGGATCGGCCAGGAAATCGATCATCGTTACGCTGTGGGGGATTGGCTCGAGCCGCCTTTACCCCGGAGCTAAAAGCGTAGCCCCCCTCGGAGGTCCATGGCCAAAGCCCACGCTCATGCGGCTCCCGGGCCGCGCAGAGAGTGAATTGCCCCGACTCCGGTGAGGCACACCGCGGTGACGTGGAACGCCGGGGGTGGGGGGGCCGCTTGGGTTGAGGCGAAGGCCGGGAACGGCCACGTAGGTCAAAAAATCGACGATCAGGTCGAGGCGCTCGCCGCTCCAACGCGGCAAGACTGTCGTGACCCTAAGATGACGCGTGAGTGGCCCATCGATGGTGTCGACGGCAAGAGCCACGCCGAGCCATACGAACATCCACTGCCAATCGCCTCGCGCTGCGGCGATGAACGCAAGCGCGCGAAGGCGGCCAGGAGGTGAACCGCCGCGGCGCATAGGCGTATGATCTTGCGGGCTCTATGTTCAGCTGGATGGAGCGGAACAGCCAATCGACAGTCGCGGCGGGTGGAAAAGCGCCCTTAGCCCTGGTCGACGTCCTAGAAGCTACGCTTGACCTTGCCCAGCACGGTAAGGTCGCCATTGCCGTCCAGTGTGGTGATGCCGCCTTGCTGCAGATCCATCGGCTGCTGGCTGTAAAGCAGCTCAAGGCCGAAATCAAGCTTGGGCAGCAGGCTAAAGCCGAACAGCTTCGTGCCGCCGGTCTCGGAGCTTTGCGCTGTTCCGGGCGCAGGGTCTTGAAGCTGAACGGCGGGAGCCTTGGCGTCCGGCGCGACTTGCGCGGCGAGAGGCGGCGCCTCCGGGCTCTGCTCAAAGGCAAGAGCAGGCCCCGCGCCAATCCACAGCGCGGCCATCACTCCAGCCATAACCGCCCAAGCTCTTCGCATGGTCTACTCTTCACTGACAAAATGACCGCGTGGCCGCTGGATTGCAAGCCTGTCGCAAACGCAGTTAATCGGCGGTTAAGATTGATTTTTTTGGTCTATTCATCGCCGGCTGTGGCCTCGCAGTCACAGCCGGATTCTAGAGCGGTCGCATGCCGCCGCAACGGTCTTGCAGTGGCGCCTGAGCCCGTACAAAGTGTCGGCCAATCAAAACACTTAGGCGTC
>Ga0209415_10021234_pt1 | contig 10020 bp, 10 predicted proteins | sample PeaSoiSIISIP2007_FD_187696 | JGI IMG/M metagenome (GOLD analysis project Ga0209415, IMG submission 187696) | Peat soil microbial communities from Weissenstadt, Germany - SII-SIP-2007 (SPAdes) (version 2) | ecosystem: Environmental > Terrestrial > Soil > Wetlands > Peat | place: Germany... | reverse complement strand
TTGGGTGGTATCTCTCTGTTGAGCCTGGGAGTGGGCTGGAGCGCACTCAATCAAGCCAAGAGCACCGAGCAGACCACGCAAGCTTCCATGAAACAATCCAACGATGCGTTGGCTCAGCGGCTGGCCAAGGAAGACGAAATCAACCAGCAACTGCAGAGCGACCTTAAAGTGGTCACCGACAAGCTGAACGTCACGCACGCGGACCTGGTTGCGGCGCGCAGTCAGAACAAGAATGCCACCACCGCGGTCGACCAGAAGGTCACCAGCCTGGCAACTTCTGTGAAAGCGGAACTCGCCACCAAGGCTAACAGCGATGACGTCAACAAGCTGAACGGCGACGTCAACGGCGTGAAGACCGACCTGGACGCCACCAAGAACAGCATTCAGATGGCCCGCAGCGAGATGGGCACGCTCATCGCGCGCAACCACGATGAAATCGACCAGCTCCGCCGCATGGGCCAACGCGATTACTACGAGTTCACCGTGCAACGCAAGGGCGGTGCAACGAAAGTCGGCGCCATCCAGATCGAGCTGAAGGACACCAACACCAAGAAGAACCGTTACACCATCAACGTCCTGGCAGACGACAACAGCTTCGAGAAGAAGGATCGTTCCGTGAACGAGCCGATCTTCTTCTACACCGGCGGCAACCGCACCGCGCTGGAACTGGTTGTCAACAAAGTCACAAAGACCACCGCCACGGGCTACCTGAGCATCCCGAAGTCCGCAGGTGCGACCTCGGCGAGCACAGCCACCTCCGGACAGTAAGCGAGTTCAGAGGAAGTTAGCCTTTTACTCCTTGGGAGCACAGCAAGATTGGGAGGATTCCAGAGAATCCTCCCTTTTTTGTTGCTGTTCCTCCGGGAATAACCAGCCTCCCTACTAGGTCATAGATAGTGTCTGGACACCGGACCGCCGCTGTGCCAAGCTATTGGCGGCCCAGGGAATAAAAACCGCAGAGGATTTCGGAGGGGGAAATCATGAAAGTACGATTTGCAGTAGCAGTGGCAGCAACGCTGTTCGCGGGCGCGCTCACGATGGCGGCCGACGGCTCTTGGACCGGCTGGATTTCAGACAGCCAGTGCGGAGTGAAGGGCGCTAACGACAAGGCTGGCGAGTGCACCACCAAGTGCGTCAAGGAACACGGCGCCAAGTACGTGTTCGTGAACGACGCCGACAAGAAAGTCTACGTTGTCGACGCGCAGGACAAGGTAGCGGCGCATGCCGGCCATCACGTGACCGTCAAGGGCAGCGTGGACGGCGAAACGCTCAAGCTCACAAGCATTGACATGGCGGCCAAGTAAATCCCAACTGATTTTTCACGGCGGGCGTCCCCATCGGGGCGCCCGTTTTGTTTTGTGCCGTGCTACCTTTCCGCTACGATGTTGTGCTGCCATGTCGACCCTACTCATTCACGCCGGCCGTGCGTTTACCCCAACGACAGAAATCTCCGATGCTGGCATCCTGATTCGCGAACGCACCATTGAGGCCCTCGGGCCGCGCTCGGGAATGACCTTGCCCGCGGGGGCGCAGGAAATTCACGCGGCCGACAGGACCGCCGTCCCCGGCTTTATCGACGTGCACATCCACGGGGCCGGGGGCCACGACGTCATGGAAGGAACCGGCGCCGCGTTGCGCGCCGTTACCCGCAAAGTCTCGGAATACGGCACTACCTCTCTCGTCGCCACCACGGTGACCGCCAGCACGGACGAAACTCTCCGCGCGGTCGAGGGAATCGCTGGATACATCGCCCAGCAGCGCGAAACGGAGGAGCCTTGCGCGGAAGTCCTGGGGATTCATTTTGAGGGGCCATTCATCAGCAAGCAGCGCCGCGGAGTTCATCCCGCCGAGTGGATTCAGTTGCCTTCCGCAGAGACGCTCGGCCGCTTTCTCAAGGCCGCTGCGGGCAACGCCAGAATTCTGACGATTGCGCCGGAAGTTCTCGGCGCCGCTCCGTGCATCGATGCCGCGCGAGCAGCCGGCTTGGTTGTGTCCATTGGCCACACCGACGCCACCTACGAGCAAGCTCGTGCAGCCATGGCCCGCGGAGCGCGCAGCGCGACCCACGTCTACAACGCTATGCGCCCGTTTTCCCATCGCGATCCCGGCGTCATCGGCGCCGTGCTCACTTCGCCGGAGGTCAATGCGGAACTGATTGCCGACGGCGTGCATGTTGAAGAAGCCGCCATGAAACTGCTTCTTCTCGCCAAAGGAGCCGAGCACGTGACGCTCGTGAGTGACGGCCTCTCCGCAACAGGCATGCCCGACGGAAAATACACCCTCGGTGGATTTGAAGTGACTGTCAGCGGCGGCGTATGCCGCAACGCTGAAGGGACTCTGGCGGGCAGCACTCTGACGCTGGACCGCGCGCTGCGAAATATCGTAGCCCTGGGAATTTCTTTGCCGGACGCCGTGCGCATGCTTACTCTGAATCCGGCTACTTTGCTCGGGATTGAATTCAAAAAGGGTTCACTGCGTGTGGGAGCCGATGCGGATGTCCTGCTCCTCGATGAAGGATTGCATCTAGCGGGAGTTTGGGCTCGCGGAATTGCTTTAAGCTAAGGGCAGGCCTTTCCTCCGCCCTTCTAGGCAAGGTCGTCGCCTCAGGGGTTCAGCGGAATGTGGAGTTCCTCGGCAAGCTGCTCCGCATCGAAAGGGCTACAGGCAAAATAGCGGCCGCCGACTTCCAGCGTGGGGACCTTCCGCAGGCCATTGTTAGCCTTGATGACGATTTCTTCCCCAGCGGGATCTTCTCCGATATTTACTTCGCGAAAAGCGACGCCGCGTTCCTTCAAAAAAGATTTTGCGCGGCGGCAATCGGGACACCACGCAGTGCTGTACATCGTTATGGGTTCCATCTTGTACTCAGTTTCATTCCATTAGATGCCTGAGCGGCAGGAAGTAAGACACGGCGTTACGCGAGAAGCACCAGGGGACATTTCAAGACCCTGAAACGGGTGCGCCGCGCCGCTTCGAGGCTACCTGGATGCGAATCAGCGCGCGTTGCAGCGCGATGCTGGCGCGGTCCCAATCGACGTTTGGACCGTCTTGAGCTAACCGCTTCTCGGCACGAGCCAGCGCATCTTTGGCGCGCTGTACATCGATCTCTTCCGCGCGTTCGGCAGTTTCCGCAAGAATAGTGACGCGGTCCCCAAGAATCTCGGCAAATCCGCGAACAATGGCCAGGTGCGCGGTTTCCTTGCCGCCTGGACCGTGGTAACTCAATTCCCCGATCCCCAGCTCCGTCATCAACGGTGCGTGCCCCGGCAAAATACCCAGGTAGCCGTTCTCGCCGGGCATTTGCACATCGGCGACCTTCTCGCGAAGCAATTGCTTCTCCGGAGTGACGATCACCAGTTCGATGGCGTCGGGCAGCATATTTCTATTTACGCGCTCGCCTTCATTTTTTCGGCCTTCTCGAGGGCGTCCTCGATCGTGCCGACCATCCAAAACGCCTGTTCCGGAACGTCGTCGTACTTCCCTTCCACGATTTCCTTGAAGCTGCGAACGGTGTCCTCGATTTTCACGTACTTCCCTTCGAAGCCGGTGAATTGCGCGGCGACGAACATGGGCTGCGAAAGGAATTTTTCGATCTTGCGGGCGCGCGCCACGGTGCGCTTGTCTTCGTCGGAAAGTTCTTCGACGCCGAGAATAGCGATGATGTCCTGGAGATCCTTATAGCGCTGCAAAATGGACTTCACGCTGCGCGCCACCGCGTAGTGCTCCGCGCCGACGATGCGCGGATCGAGAATGCGCGAAGAACTTGCCAACGGATCAACCGCCGGATAAATGCCGCGTTCGACGATCTGCCGGCTGAGGTTGGTCGTCGCGTCCAGGTGCGCAAACGTCGCGGCCGGGGCGGGGTCCGTGTAGTCGTCAGCGGGGACGTAGATGGCCTGCACCGAAGTGATCGAACCGCTCTTCGTCGAAGTGATACGCTCCTGCAATTCGCCGATTTCGGTGTTGAGGTTCGGCTGGTAGCCGACAGCCGAGGGCATGCGGCCGAGCAGCGCGGAAACTTCCGAGCCGGCCTGCACGAAGCGGAATATGTTGTCGATGAAGAGGAGCACGTCGAGATGCTCTTGATCGCGGAAATATTCCGCAACCGTCAAACCCGTGAGTCCCACGCGGAGACGCGATCCAGGCGGCTCAGTCATCTGCCCGTAAATCAGCGCCGCGCGCGACTTCTCCGAATTGCCGGGTACGATAACGCCGCCCTCGGACATTTCCAGCCACAAGTCATTGCCTTCGCGCGTGCGTTCGCCCACGCCCGCAAACACGGAGACGCCGCCGTGCTTCATCGCGACGTTGTGAATCAGCTCCATGATGAGCACAGTCTTGCCGACACCCGCGCCGCCGAACAAACCAATCTTTCCGCCCTTCAAATACGGCTCGATCAGATCGACGACCTTGATTCCAGTTTCAAACATCTCCAGTGTGGTGGATTGATCTTCGAGCGAAGGCGCCGGGCGATGAATCGGGTAGTACGTATCGCTCACGATGGGCCCGAGCTGATCGACCGGCTTCCCAAGTACGTTCATCACGCGACCGAGAGTTGGGCGGCCCACCGGAACCTCGATCCCTTTCCCCAGATCGTAGGCTTTCATCCCGCGCACCATACCCTCCACCGGCTCCATCGCAATGGCGCGAACGCGGCCTTCGCCCAAGTGCTGTTGCACTTCTGCCGTCACATCGAGCGGCGAGGGAACGTTGAAGCCTTCGCTGGTAATCCGGCAGGCGTTGTAGATCGCCGGAAGATGCCCCGCCTCAAATTGAATATCCATGACAGGTCCAATGATCTGTACGACGTGCCCTACGCCTGCGTATTTCTCAGCCATGCTGCGTTCTCCTAAGCGCCGTAAGAAGCGCCGCTGACAATTTCAATAATCTCTTTCGTAATCGCCGCTTGCCGCACTTTGTTCATGTGCAGCGTAAGCGCTTCAATGACATCACCGGCGTTTTTCGTCGCCGATTCCATCGCCGTCATGCGCGCGGCATGCTCCGCTGCGGACGATTCCAGCATCGCGCGAAGAATCTGCGTCTCAATATATCGCGGCAGCAACTTGCCGAGGAGTTGCTCGACAGGCTGTTCGTAAATGTAATCAACTTGCGAACTCTCTTTTTCTGCGGCGGTTTCTTCATCCGCATGAACTGCTTCGACGGGCAGAATCTTTGTGACCACCAGATTTGGTGTCATCACCGTCTTAAACTCACTGAAGACGATGTAAACCGAATCGATCTCTTCTCTCGCATAAAGATTCGTTACTAGGGTGGCGATTTCCCTCGCCGTCGCGAAATCCACGCGCGCAAGAACGTTTACATATTCCGCGACGAGATTGAATCCCGCTTTCTTCAGCGAATCGCGGCCTTTTTTACCGACGGGAATCGTCGATATTTTCTTGCCTTTGTTAGCGCGAAAGAAGTCCTGCGCTTTGCGCAAAATATTGGCGTTGAAAGCGCCGGCCAATCCGCGCTCGCCCGTCAAAACAAGTGCGAGTATCCGCTCTTCGGGGCGCTTGGCCAGCAGCGAGTGCTGCGGCTCCGATATGCGCGACATGATCGAGCGAAGCATGCGCGCCAGCTCTTTTGCATACGGGCGCGCCGCAATAGCCGCTTCCTGCGCGCGGCGCAGCCGGGCCGCAGCCACAAATTTCATCGCGCGCGTAATCTGCTGGGTGTTTTTCACCGAGCGGATGCGGCGCCGGAAATCGAGAAGTGTCGCCATCGTTATTCGTTAAAAGCCAATCCTCACTTGGCCGCCGCTGCGACCGCAGTCGTAAACCGTTCCTTGAAACCTTCCATGGCCGTCTTGATTTCCGCCTTCAAGCCGTCGTCAAGCGCTTTCTTCGTCGCGATGTTCTTCAGAATCGCAGGGTAATTGGTCTCGACGAACTGCAGAAACTCGCGCTCAAACCGGCGGACTTCCGAGACTGGCACCGCGTCCAGCATGCCGCTTGTAGCCGCATAGAGAATCAGCACCTGCTTTTCCACCGCCAGCGGCACGTACTGATCCTGCTTCAGGACTTCCGTGAGCCGCTGGCCGCGCGCCAACTGCCCTTGGGTCACTTTGTCCAGTTGGTCGGAACCAAACTGAGCGAAGGCCGCGAGCTCGCGATACTGCGCCATGTCCAACCGCAGAGAGCCAGCCACCTGCCGCATGGCCTTGATCTGCGCGTTGCCACCAACGCGGCTAACAGAAATGCCGACGTTGATCGCGGGCCGAATGCCCGCGTTAAAAAGGTCCGCTTCCAGATAAATCTGCCCGTCGGTAATCGAAATCACGTTCGTCGGAATGTACGCCGAAACGTCGCCAGCCTGCGTTTCAATGACCGGCAGCGAAGTGAGCGAGCCGCCGCCCAGCTTGTCATTCAATTTCGCCGCACGTTCCAGCAAGCGGGAGTGGAGATAAAACACGTCGCCGGGAAACGCCTCGCGCCCCGGAGGACGACGTAGCAGCAACGAGATTTCGCGGTAAGCCTGCGCGTGTTTGGAAAGATCGTCGTAAAAGGTAACGGCATGCCGCTTGGTGTCGCGGAAAAATTCGCCCATGGCGCATGCCGCGTATGGCGCGATGTACTGCAGCGAAGCCGGCTCCGCAGCGGACGAAGTCACTACAATGGTGTAGTCCATCGCGCCCGCGTCCGTAAGCGTCTTCACCACCTGCGCAATCGTCGAGCGCTTCTGCCCGATGCCGCAATAAATGCAAATAATGTCGCCGCCCTTTTGATTGATGATGGTGTCGAGAATGACCGCCGTCTTTCCCGTCTGGCGGTCTCCGATGATCAGCTCGCGCTGTCCGCGGCCGATCGGAATCATCGAGTCGATTGCTTTGATCCCAGTCTGCAAGGGCTCGCGAACCGGCTGGCGATCCAGTACGCCGGGCGCTATTTTCTCAAGTGGATTCCGTTGCTTCGTGGCGATGGGGCCCTTGCCATCCACGGGCTGGCCCAGCGGATTGACTACACGCCCAACCAGCGCTTCACCCACCGGCACGGACATAATCGTGTTGGTGCGCTTGACGACGTCGCCCTCTTTTAGCTCAAAGGATTCGCCGAGCAGTACCACGCCAACCTCTTCTTCCTCGAGGTTGAGCGCAATCCCGAAAACGTTGTGCGGAAAAGCAAGCATCTCGCCAGCCATGACCTTTTCCAGGCCATGCACGCGCGCAATACCGTCGCCGACGCTGATGACCGCGCCGACTTCGTCGACCGAAACGGTCTGCTCGTAATTCTCAATCTGCTCACGCAGAATCTTGCTGATTTCGTCCGCTTTAATGTTCGCCATGCCCGCTCCGTAGCTTCCGTCCCGGTCTGTGTTGCCGTGTAGCCGCCGGGCTTAAGCCCGGCCCTTCTGCGAATCCCGCTTACTCGGCCGCCAGGCGCGCGCGCATTTCGTTCAACCGGCTGCGCAACGAGCCATCGTAAATCGTGTCCCCAATCCGCACCACTGCTCCGCCCAACAGCGCCGGATCCAGCGCGTACTTCGTCTCAATCTTCTTGCCCGTCAAGCGCGCCAGCGTCGCCGCCATTTCCTTCTTCTGCACCGCGCTCAATTCCACCGCGGAAGAAACCTGCGCTTCCACAACTCCCTGCCGCTGCCGAATCACATCATGAAACGCCGAGATAACCTCAGGAATCAGCTGCGTGCGCCGGTGGTCCGCCAGCACAAACAGAAAATTGCGGATGATCTTGCTCGCACCCAGCCGCGCAACGATTTTCTCGATGACCGCGTGCTTGTCTTCGATGCTCACCGCCGGGCTCGCCAGAAACGTGTGCAGTTCCGCGGATTGCTCGTACGCCGCGCCAAATTCGTTCAACTGCTTGGCAGCTGGATCACCGGCGCCCTGAGCCAGCGCGATATCCGCCAAGGCATTCGCGTACTGGAGGCTCGCGGACTTCAATTCGGCCTCCCTTCCAGGCTTTTCACAAAATTGCTGATCAGCGATTCCTGGGCCTTGGGAGTCAGTTGCTTGGCGAGCAGCGATTCCGCACCGTCCACCGCAAGATTCGCAGCCAGCGCTTTCAATTCCAGCCGCGCGGCGCGTTCCGCGGCTTCGATTTCCACTTTCGCCGCGGCGGCGATTTTCTGTGCATCATTCTGCGTGGCCGCACGAAGCCTCTCCACTTCAGCCGTACCTTCCTTTTCGGCCAGCGCGCGAAGCTCTGCAACTTCCTTTTGCAGATTGACGAGCCTAGTTTCCGCATCACCAAGCTGCGCGTCAGCGGAGGCTTTCGCGCTGGTAGCCGTAGTGATTGCCGAGCTGACCGCTTCCGCTCTGGCCCGGAATACCGACGGAAGCTTCTTGCCAAAGACCCACAGAAGCACACCGGCAAGGATGGCGAAGTTGATCCACTTGAAAATTTCCGTCGCGCTATCGACGGCCGCGTTGCCGCCTTCTTCTGCAGCCCGCAAGTTGACCGTCTCGAAAAGCGACACCAATACCACTCCCGCAGCAAACAAAGCACGGCGATTTCGCGTCATCGAGCTTCTCTCACAGGAGCACTTGGCGGCGGAGTCTGCAGGATGCGTCGCGCAATTTCCGCGGAAAGTTGCGCAACAGTCGATTCGACGTCCCGGCGGGCCGCGGCCAGTTCCGCCGCCACACGCGTTTTCGCCGCATTGACTTCCCCCGAAGCCCGCGTGCGCGCTTCCTTGATCTGCGCGGCACGCTCATCCAAAAGTTTCTTGCGAGCAGCCTCCTGCTCGGCATACACCTGCCCGCGCGCCTGCCTCAGGGCATCCTGGTACTGTTTGAGCTTATCGGCGGCGGCGGCCTGGGCCGCTTCCGAAGCCTTCTGCGCCCCCACTGTGCGAGCATCGCGCTCCGCCATTACCGCCAGCAGCGGCTTGAAGAAAATCGCCCGTAAGATGATGTAAAAAAGGAGGATAATCAGGACTGTGGGCACAGCCTGAAGGAACAGTTCGCCTAATTGGTGACCGATTGCTTGCATCGATATTGGTTCGCCTAAATTCCGTCAAGTGTGGCCGCCAACCGGCCACCAGGTTGGCAGCCGCGCTCCAACCCCGTAGGAGCACACGGTGGGCTTCTTGCTGCCATCTCGAAACTTAATTTTATAGCATTCAAAGAGCTGTTACGTCAACGCGGCCGCAGCGCTTACTTTCCGTAAATCAGCAGGTGAAAAGTTCCCGGAATGGGCGCCGGATTCGGGTGCGGGCGCTCCGCTGTTGCAGCGGGAGGCGCTCCAAAATCTGCTGTCGTCAAATAAATGTTGTGCGTTTTTGTATCTAGCGCCATGGTCTTGGCCCCGTACTCTGTCTTCACCGTTTCGACTTCGCTGTATTTGTCCGGCGTGTCTTCGTGGAAGATGTGAACCAGGCCTTCCCGCGTGGAGGCAAAGAGCAATCCCGTCTCTGGCTCAAAAACATTCGCGTCCGCCCCTGCGCTGATGGGAAACGACTGAATCACTTTGCCACTGTCCGCGTCCAAAATCACCAACTTCTGTGGATTGCGGCCTGCGACGAAAAGCCGCCGATGCTCGCGGTCCATCGCCAGGGCAGTCGGTTGCCCCGCAGGCGCTACCGGCCAGTGCGACTTGATCGTCAGCGCCATGGAATCGATCGCGATCACCTCATTCTTGTCTTCTATGTTGTTGTAGACCATTCCCTTGCCGTCGGCCGCCGCGAACTCCGGTCCACCTCCCAGCGGAACGCTTTTCACGACCGTCCCGTTCGCTGGATCGATCACCGTCGCGCTCTTGGCGTCACCATTGAACACAAACACGTGCTTCGACGCCGGATCGTAAATAATCGAATCCGCATCTTCCTCGCCCTTGACCTCGCCAGTCACTTTCAGACTCGCCATATCAAAAATAACCGTCTTGGCGGCCCCGCCATCGCTGATAAATCCTTTGCCGAGTTCCTCCACAAGAGCTATTCCGTGGCACTGTTTCAATCCCGAAATTGTTCCGACCACCTCGCCGCTGTCCGCATCAGCCACTTTGACCTCCGTGCCATGTGAGGCGTAGACCCGGCGCCCCTTGGAATCCGCCGTTACATAGT
>Ga0209415_10021233_pt1 | contig 10020 bp, 10 predicted proteins | sample PeaSoiSIISIP2007_FD_187696 | JGI IMG/M metagenome (GOLD analysis project Ga0209415, IMG submission 187696) | Peat soil microbial communities from Weissenstadt, Germany - SII-SIP-2007 (SPAdes) (version 2) | ecosystem: Environmental > Terrestrial > Soil > Wetlands > Peat | place: Germany... | reverse complement strand
GACGGTCGCCGAACGCTTGTCTCAGGATTGATGAGACAGTCTCACGATCCTTGAGATGCGACAAAAGCGCTTAATTAATCGCCAACTGCACTCACTGTCTATTATGCGAAGTATGCTGCAGTGCAGCAGAGGGCCTCGGCCTTCTACACCTTGTGTTCTCGCTGCGGGCCCTAAAGCTCGCCGACCGCTCGCTCGACCCGATATCCCGCCAGCAGCAGATCAAACGTCGCGTTATCTCGATTCGTCAGCGCTGCAACCCGCAAAGCCTCCGCGTCCAAGACCTGCGTATTCGTGCCCAAACCGCTTCCGTAAAGTTCCTTGGCGATTCGCAGATTTTCCTCCGCCTGAGCGACCGCCTCCGTCGCGACGGCGACGCGCGCCGACGCTTCCTCCCTGTTAAGCACTGCCGTCTCGACGTCGAGAGCCACCAGCGACCGCAGGTCTGCCAGCTGACGATCGGCAGCTCGCGCGCGAGCGTGCAATGCCGACGTCCGGGCACGGACCTGACCGCTGTCGAACAAGCGCCACTGGAACCCAACGCCTACGGACGCGAAGTTCTCGCGGTCGAGAATCTGGTTGTCCAGATGGTTGTAGCCGGCGTGGAGCGCAATCTGCGGCAGATTCTCGGCGCGTTCAGCTCGCGCCGCATTCTGAAATGCCTCCCGCTGCGAGGCGACCGTCGCGAGCTCCGGACGCCGGTCTTGCGCGCGCGCGATCAATCGCTCGAGCGCCTCGCCGGCCGTCCCCTGAGGGGATGGCGGCGGTTCCTCGAGGTCCGGCACGCGATCGAGCGGCTGCCCGACCCGCCGATTGTAGGTAGCCGTCGCGATATGCATCGCGTTGGCTGCGCGCATTCGTTGTTGAAGCGCATTCGCGAGGGCTACTTTCGCCGCGAGCAGGTCGGACTGCGCTACCGCTTCCTTGTCATACATGACCTGAACGTCGCTGGCGTGCGCCCTGAGGCTCGCGACGCTCGATTCGGCAACGTCAAGCGCCCGTCGCGCGCGGAACACGCCGACGTAAGCTTCCGCGACGGCGAGCCGTAGATCGGCAGCGCTCTGCGCCTCCTGGGCGTTCGCCCCTTGCGCATGAGCCGAAGCCGCTCCGATCGCGCCGCTGATGCGTCCGGAGGTCCATAGCGGCACCGACACGTCGGCACCAGCTATCGCGTACGAATCGTGCTTCCAGATCGGCGCTTCGAGGCGTCCCTCTGGGGTGTCGATCGCGAGGTTTGGCGCGTTCTGGAACTGCGTATAGCTACCCGCCACGTCGACCGTCGGCCACCGCATGCGCGAGGCGGCCGAACGATCGGAGTCGGCTGCCTCGCGCTCACTGTGGGCGGCCGCTAGCGACGAGTCGGTCTCAACCGCCATACGCCATGCGTCCGTCAGAGATTCCGCCCGAACCGCACACGGCAGAACGAGTGCAAGCAACAGTGGCAAGGGCATCAGATGCGGCGACGAATAACGCACGAGCAATCTCCGACCGATGGTGTGGACCGTCTGGCTCAAGGCGCACGGTGCTTGAGCGAGACGATCCCAAGCGCCTTCAGTACGTATGTTTCGTACACGGGCGTCAGGGAGCCGGTGCGAACCTTCCGCAGGAAGTACTTTTCGAAGGCGATTTTCGCCAGATGCACCCACTTGCCCTGCTTTGACCAGGTGACATTGCGCGGTGGGATCTGTGGCAAGGCGACAAATGCGGCGCCGGTGTCGCCAAAGTCGGCGAGGCAGACGGCGTTCCAAGTCGCCTCGGCAACGGCAGACTTCCCAGCAATCTCCACTGCAATGTTGGCAGCCGTGGCCGCTACCATGGATTCGATCATATAGCCCCTCTTCGGTGCACCGGTCGCCACCGGTGTCGCCTCGACCGGCGGAATCGCGACGCACACACCCACGGCGAATATGTTCTTGAACTTTGGGCTGCGCTGATGTTTGTCGATCAACACAAATCCGCGTGGATTGGAAAGTCCCGGTACGGCGGCCACGGCATCAACTCCCTTGAACGCCGGGATCACGGCGCTGTAGGCAAATGGGAGTTTGTGCTCCTTCTTCAGGACGCCATCGTCGTCCAGTTCATGGACCGTCATCTCTCCCGCGGCAACGGAGACGATCTTGGCGTTCGTGATCCACTTGATGTGACGCTCGCGGAGCTCCGACTCCATCAGGCCCTTGCTGTCGCCCACACCGCCGAGACCCATGTGGCCGATGTACGGCTCACTCGTGACGTACGTCATCGGAACCTTGTCGCGGATCTTGCGCTTTCTCAGATCGGCGTCGAGGATCATGGCTATCTCGTAGGCGGGACCGAAGCAGCTCGCGCCGGGCGCCGCGCCAACGACGACAGGGCCTGGGCACTTCACAAACTCTTGATACCGCGCCAAGGCTTGCGCCGAATGGTCCTGACTGCAGACTGACTGCGTAAATCCGTCAGGACCGAGCCCAGGCACCTCCTCGAACGCGAGGCGGGGCCCGGTCGCGATCACAAGATAGTCATACGCAACCTGCCTGCCGTCGTGGAGGGTCAGCGTGCAGCCCTCGGGGTCGATGGCGGTGACGGGGTTCTCGATCCACTCTATGCCCTTGCTTTCGAGAGGTACCTGCATCTGCACGCGGGTGTCCGCCGGCTTGCGCCACCCGACGGCGATCCACGGATTTGACGGCGTGAACTCGAAGTAGCCGCGCGCGCCGATCAGCGTGACGCGGTGTTCCTTCGCCAGGTGTTTGCGCAGATCGAAGGCGGCCGGGATCCCTCCCAAACCGGCGCCGATCACGGCTACATGAGCCATGAGAACCCCCTACCTAATGTGGTGCGCCCGCCTGCGAGCGCGTGATGTATCCGTAATAGAGAAATGGAATCAGCAGGAGCGTGAGTGCCGTCGAAACCAGGATGCCGAAGATCAGCGAGATGGCGAGGCCGTTGAAAATTGGGTCGTCGAGGATGAACAACGCGCCGATCATCGCCGCAAGCGCGGTGAGCACGATCGGTCGCGCGCGGATTGATGCCGCGCGAATGACGGCTTCTGTGAGCGGCCGCCCGGCCGAAATTTCGGTGTTGATGAAATCAACGAGCAGAATTGAGTTCCGGACGATGATCCCGGCCAGCGCGATCATCCCGATCATCGAGGTGGCGGTGAAGTTCGCGCCGAGAAGGGCATGCCCCGGCATGACACCGATGATCGTCAGCGGAATTGGCGCCATGATTACGAGCGGCACCGCATACGAGCGGAACTGGGCGACGACGAGCAGGTAGATGAAGATCAGGCCGACGCCGTAGGCGGCGCCCATGTCCCGGAACGTCTCGTAGGTGATGGTCCACTCGCCGTCCCACTTGACGCTGAAGTCGCTCAGGCGATCGGGTGGGCTGATGAACCGCTGTACCAGCGGCTGTCCAGCGGGTGGCGATGACCTGATCTGCGACACGAGACTGAACATCCCGTACAGGGGGCTGTCGAGCCGACCGGCCATGTCACCCGTGACGAAGACGACTGGCAGCAGATCCTTATGGTAGATCGTGGCGTCCCACGGCTTCTGCACCACGTTGACGACTTCGGTCACCGGAACGAGCGCACCGGTCGAAGCGCGGACCGGAAGTGCAAGCGCCTGGTCGAGCCCCTGCTTGTCCGCGGAAGGAAGTTCGAGGCGAACGGCGATCGGATCTCGTTCCCGACCCGCGTGAGCAAACGTCGCATCGAGGCCCGTGAGCCCGGTTGCGAGCGCATCGGTAACCGCCGCCTGAGAAACGCCCAGCAGCGCCGCCTTTGGCCGATCGAGCGTGACTTCGTACCGAGGCGTGGCCGCGGGCAGCGTGTCGTCGGTGTCGACGATGTCCTTGGTCGAGTCGAACATGGCCCGGAGTGCGCGCCCGACCTTCTGCTGTGCGGCGTAGACGGGACCGTAGATCTCGGCCACGAGGGGCGCCTGTACGGGCGGACCTGGGGGTACCTCGACAACCTGCACCGATGCCGCGCCCAGCCGCTTGCCCTCCGCGGCGAGCGCGGGGCGAACTGCCCGCGCGATGTCGTGGCTCTTGCGACTCCGCTCGCTCTTGTCGACGAGATTGACCTGCAGGTCACCCTGGTTGCTGTCACCGCGCAGGTAATACTGACGCACGAGGCCGTTGAAGTTGATGGGGGCTGCGGTCCCTGCATACGCTTGGTAGTCGGTCACTTCCGGCACCTGCCGGACGACCGCGGCGAGCGCCGTCAGGACCCGCGCGGTTCCCTCGACCGGCGTTCCCTCCGGCATATTGACGACAACCTGGAACTCCGACTTGTTGTCGAAGGGCAGCATCTTGAGGACGACCAGCTGGACGACGGCGAGGAGTACGGCGGCGCCGATGGCGCCGACAGTCCCCCAGTACAGTCGATGGCGACGCTTCCGGGCACTATCGCCGGTCAGGAACGGTGTCATCAGCCGCTCGAACCAGCGGTGGAGCTTGCCTTCGACCGCAGACTCCGCGGCCTCGTGATGCTGCTGGCCGGCGAACAGCTTCCGGCACAGCCATGGGGTGAAGATCAGCGCGACCGCAAGCGAGATCAGCATGCCCATGCTGGCGTTGATCGGGATCGGGCTCATGTAGGGGCCCATCAGGCCCGACACAAACGCCATCGGCAGCAACGCTGCGATGACCGTGAACGTCGCAAGAATCGTGGGGCCGCCAACCTCGTCGACCGCACGCGGGATCACCTCGGTTATCCCGCCTTTGTCGATCGACAGGTGCCGATGAATGTTCTCGACGATGATGATCGCGTCATCGACCAGGATGCCGATCGCGAAGATCAGGGCGAACAGCGACACGCGGTTAATTGTGAAACCCCAAGCCCACGAGGCGAACAGCGTTGTTGCGAGTGTGACGATAACGGCCGCACCGACCACGACCGCCTCGCGTTTGCCAACCGCGATCAGGACGAGGATGACGACCGACGTCGTCGCGAACAGCAGCTTCTCGATTAGCTTCTTGGCCTTGTCGTTTGCCGTCACGCCGTAGTTGCGCGTCACGGTAACCTCGACACCCACCGGAATCGTGATGCCTTTGAGCTGGTTGACGCGCTCAATGACCGCGGTGGCGATGTCGATCGCGTTGCTGCCGGGTTTCTTCGCGATCGCGAGCGTGACGGCCGGCGTCTGGCTGACCGCGATCGTGGCCAGTTTCGCGGCAGCGGGGCCGGTTCCGAACCACGCATAGCGGCTCGGGATTCTGGGAGCGTCCGTGACGGTGGCGACGTCGTCGAGATAGACAGGCTTCCCGTCCCGCGCGGAGATGATGACGCCACCGACGTCGTCGCGGTTTGCGAGAAAGCTCCCAGCCTGGACCGGTGCGAGCCGACCGTCGTTCGCGACCGCGTCGGCTTGGCGTACGAGGTTCGCAGCCTGGAGCGCACCTGCAATTTCACTGGCTGTTAGTCCGGCCGCGGCCAGGCGCTCGGGGTCGAGCTCGACATGAATCGTCGGCTCGGTATCCCCGACCGAGTAGACGTTTCGCGTACCAGGGACCCGCTTGATTTCGCTCTCGATGGCACGCGCGACCTGGCCGAGTTCGTGGCTGCCGAGCGCGGGATTCCGGCTCCACAGCGTCAGGGTGACGATGGGCACGTCGTCGATGCCCTTCGGCTTGATGAGTGGCTGCAGGATGCCGGCGCCCGGCGGGCGCCAATCCTGGTTCGAGTACACCGCGTTGTAGAGGCGCACGATCGCGTCGTTGCGGTGCACTCCGACCTCGTACTGCACGGTGAGAACAGCGAGACCCGGGCGTGATACCGAGTAGATGTGTTTGACGCCGGAGATCTCGCCTAGCACCTTTTCCATCGGCGTCGAAACGAGGTTCTCGACCTGCTCCGCCGACGCTCCCGGGAACGGGACCATGATGTTCGCGAACGTGACGTCGATCTGCGGCTCTTCCTCACGTGGAGTTACGAGCACCGCGAATGCGCCCATCAGCAGCGCCGTCAGGGCAAGCAGCGGCGTCAGCTGGTTCTCAAGAAAGAACCGCGCCAGGCGCCCGCTGATTCCGAGCGGCTGGCTCACCGCCTCGGCTCCGCCGACACCCGAGCACTGGCCGCGATCGGGTCGAGTGCGATCTGCTCGCCCGCGACGAGTCCGGCCAGAATCTCCACGTTGTCACCGAATCGGTGACCAGGTCGCACGTACCGGAAAGATAAGTTCCCCTTCGGATCGATCACATAGAGCCCGGTCACCTCGCTTCGCTCAACGAGTGCCGATGCGGGAACCATCAGGCGATCCGCCTCGCCAATGACGAGCCCCACCTTGACGTACATGCCAGGCGCGAGATCGAGGGCCCCGGACGGCAGGTCAAGTCGCGCCCGAAATGTGCTCGACGGCGTCGCGGCCTCCGGGAAAATCGTGATTTTGGTCGCCTCGATGCGCTGGTCACCGACATAGACCGCGGCTTTCTTGAGCCGTCGGACCTCCATGACGATGCTCTGCGGCACGTACGTGTTGACCCGGAGATCCTTGAGGGACAACCCCGTCATCAGGGGTGTTCCAGGCGAGACCGACTCACCGACCTCGACGAGTCGCTTCGTCACCACCCCGCCGTAGGGTGCTCGGACTTCCGTGTAGCCGACGCCCTCGCGAGCCGTCGTCAGACCCGCCTCTGCGGCCGCCAGGCGTGCAGCCGCTGCATCGCGATTGGCCGTCGCCTGATCCAGCTGCGCCTTGGACACCACCCGCCGCTGGTACATGTCGGCGATGCGCTGGTAGTTCGTAGCCGCCTCGGCATTCCGGGCCCTGGCTTCCGTCAACGCTGCCTCGGCACCCTGCAACCCGGCCCGCTGCTCGGTGCCCCAGAGGCGCATGATTACCGCGCCCGCCGGGACGACGTCATTCACGTCGTACAGGATTTCCGCAATCCGGCCGCTCGTTTGTGCCGAAACGGTTGCCTGATTGACGGCTTCAATCGTACCGTCCACCCAGCGCTCGAGCGGCATCCGGACCGGCTGAATCACGGTGTTCGCTAACGCCGGCGCATTGGAAGCTCCGACGGGAGGTTGTTTCCCGCCGCACGCCACGAGCGCCAGAGCGAGAACCGCGAGCGAAACGGTGGAACGCGCCGACTGGGTTGGCCGCATGCGGGCTACTCCGGTTCAGGTAAAAGCTTGACCGGGCTTGATCCCGAGACGTTTCAGTACGATCGCGAGCGGGCAGAAGCCCGTGAACGAGGACTGGAAGAGGTTGGCGCCGACAAAAGCCGTCAGCCACAGCCAGTTCGGGCTCACGAAGTGCGCGAGCAGGAGGCTGACCAGCACCACCGTGCCCGCAAATCTCATCACCCAGCGATCGATGCTCATAGGTACTGTCCTCCGGCAATTCGATTTCGACACGTCAATCTCGGTAGCGGAATATATCAGATTCCGCTAAAGTAGCAATAACCGATGGATAAGCCGTCCGTATAAACGAAGGAGCCCGACGAATGGCCGCAGCGGCAACAAGTGGTGCAATGCAGAACCGAGTAATGCCAGAGATGGCCGCCGTACAAGAGCACGCAACCGAAGCGGCCGCCCTGCTGAAGGCGCTGGCCAACGACCAACGGCTGTTGGTGTTGTGTGCGCTGCTCGACGGATCCCTGTCAGTCGGCGAGATCAACGAGCGCGTGCCGCTCAGTCAGTCCGCCCTCTCGCAGCACCTTGCGGTACTTCGGGACGCCGGTCTCGTGACCACGCGCCGGCAGTCGCAGACCATCTACTACGCGTTGGCGCAAGGCCCAGCGCTCAAGATCATGGAAGTGCTTTACGACGCGTTCTGTGCGCCTCGCGCATCTAAGGCCGGCGCGAGATCGTCGACTGGCAAATCCAGTAAGCGGTGCTGAGTCTGCACTCAGTCAAATCCGTCGCCGTGCTCGCGCAGCGGCATGTGGAGAGTCGAAAATGGAGAAGATCTGATGAAAGCCAATGTCGGTTCGATCGATCGTGTGGGTCGCATCGTGGCTGGACTTGCGCTGCTGAGTATTGTGCTTCTCGTGGATGGCCCGACTCGTTGGCTCGGGTTGATTGGGTTGGTGCCACTACTCACAGCGTCGGTCAGCTTCTGCCCGCTCTATGCGGTTCTTGGTCTCAGCACCGGCCCGGCCGAGCGCAAGGAATCATGAGGGGACTCGCGTCTTTATGGCCCCGGACAGCGCGCTGACAGACGGCACTGCTGTTGAGACAGTCTCGTCAAATCTCAGACCCGACAGCTGCGAACGCGCTGCGTGCTTAATTAATCGCGAATTTACCTCACTGTCTATTATGCGACTTGCGCTACAGTGCAGCATCGACCAGATTGAATCATTAAAGTGTCCGGATGCGCTCACTATGAACAGGGGGTCGGGAGTTCGAGTCTCCCCGGGGCACGCCATGGCCGCTCGCGGTCACGTGGGGAAACAGCGCCCCTAGCGCTCGGGCGAGCGACGAGGGCAATTTTCGGCGCAGCTCCGTGACCGTCACGTTGATCTGCCGGTTCTGATCCGCTCTACGACGTACTCCACTGAACGAACCACGCAGCAGAATCGTTGCCGAGCTTGCGCCGCAGTTGTGCCCGACAGCTGGCTCAATGCGGTAGATTGTCATCCGGCGCCGGGCGGACGCATGATGATGCAGATGGTAAGCTCTTTCGCCGAATTCGAGCGCACGATGTTCAAGGAACGAACTATCGCCGGCATCGTTGCCGCCAGGAAGGAAGGGCGAGTGGGTGGCCGGCCGCCAAAGCTCAAGCCGCACCAGCCGGCCGAGAATGTCAGGCTGGTGCGCAGAGGGCGGAAGACTGCGGCTGACGCCGCCTGGTTATTCGGCGTTCATCCCGCCACTATCTCCCGGCTGCTGCGACGCGCATGACTCTGCCCGCGTGTTGGCTGCCTCGACGGTGTATCTCGTTTTCTTGTGCATGTTTTGCTAGTGCGGAGCAACCGTGAACACGTATTACCGCGACCTGATGGAGCTAATTGGCCGCGCGATCGATGCTGTTGGCGTGTTGATAATCGTCATTGGTGCGGTCTTGGCGACCGCTCGGTTTGTGCGACACGCCAAAGGCAATTTTGCCGATTCGTATCGCTCCTACCGACAGGGCCTCGGGCGCGCAATTCTGCTCGGTCTTGAGTTTCTGATCGCCGGCGACATCATCCGGACTGTTGTGGTCGCCCCGACCCTCGAGAACGTTCTGATTCTAGCGCTCATCGTAGTTATCCGAACTTTCCTGAGCATGGCGCTGCAGCTTGAAGTAGAAGGACGGTGGCCGTGGAATCGAGGCGAGGAACCCCTGAAACCGCCGTCGTAACCGCTCGGCGAACGATGGGTTTGTGCAATGAGCGTCGCCGTCAACAGGATGACGTGCTCGCTGATCGGCTGAAGAGACATGATCGTGAAGGCGAAATGATGACAACGGCGAGTCGTAAACGCTCGGTGGTTAAAGCCGCCACCTACCGGATTGTCATTGTCTGCCTCGATTTCCTCGTCATCTACCTGCTCACCGGCCACGTACGCGTGGCGCTCGGCTTCATGATCATTAGCAACGTCTACACGACCCTTGGCTATTTTGTGCACGAGAGAATCTGGGCTCACGTCAAGTGGGGGACGGAAGCGGAGCCTGTGCGTTGAGGGGCTGTAGCCACTCGTCCCGCGCAGGAACGGTAGTTGGCCAATGACGCCTGTCGGTAAGTACCGGGAACAGGGCTGGCGCGGGTGACCGAACCTGGATCAGTCGTCCAACCCGCGCGCCGTGCGTACGTGCAAGGGATTATCCACAGGAAACCGGGACTTTCGGCCAAAAGTCGTAACTCCCCCTCAATTGCACTTACCGTCTATTATGCGAAGTTCGCTGCGGTGCAGCAGTCAGTGTCGCCAGCATGCGCTCTTCGTTCTACGTTGAATTCTGCCGCTCGCTCCCGACTGAGGCTTCGCACGAAATTCGCTTCGCGCTGGGTCGTCTAGCGGGCAGCTGTAACATCTGCACCCCGGCGGCCAGGTCAAAGTCCTCCAGTCGTGGCCGGGTCAAACTCCTCCAGCTGATGCGACGGGACGGATGGATG
>Ga0209415_10021232_pt1 | contig 10020 bp, 22 predicted proteins | sample PeaSoiSIISIP2007_FD_187696 | JGI IMG/M metagenome (GOLD analysis project Ga0209415, IMG submission 187696) | Peat soil microbial communities from Weissenstadt, Germany - SII-SIP-2007 (SPAdes) (version 2) | ecosystem: Environmental > Terrestrial > Soil > Wetlands > Peat | place: Germany... | reverse complement strand
GCCGTGTACGGAGATGGGTCTCTGGACGAAGCTAGATCGTTCCTGCTGGAGGCCGGATTTGGCCGGCAAGGCCCGGAGTTTTCGCGCGCGTGGCCCACGGAGAGACCGATGTATCTTGGTTCGTATCTCAGTTTCGGCGAGCGGTTCATTATCTATGTTCATGTCGTTCATCGGACTTCCGACGAGGTGCGGCGTTTTCGGGCATTCAAAGAGCGATTGGCGCAGGACCCCGTGCTTCTTGAGGAATATTGCGCGTGCAAGCGACGAATCATAGCGGAAGGAGTGACGGACACCGACGACTACGCGGTGCGGAAACGGCCGTTCTTCCACAAAATTCTAGGGCGGGATTACGCCCTCGGGAAAGCAGATGCCTAGCCGACCGCCGGATCCGAAGCCTGCATTGGGCGCGTCTCCTGCTCCGCAGGACCCGCGCGATCGTTAGCGCGGACTGCTGGGACGCTAGCCAAATCGAGTGAGCGACGCCTTTAACTTGATCGCACCGGAAATGGAGACCAAGCGTCTTCGTTTGCGCAGGCTCTCGATTGACGATTCGCGCGACGTATATGCCTACGCATCAGATCCGGAAGTCGCCCGTTTTGCGCTTTGGCCGCCGCACGATGCGGAGGAATCCACGAAGGCCTTCATACGGTTTCTTACCCGTCCGGCACTTCTGAATTGGGCGATTCTTCAGCGCTCATCCGACAAGGTGATCGGCATGGTATTCCTTCACTCGCTGAACGCCCATCACAGAAAGGCTGAGATCGCCTTCAATCTTGCGCGGCAACATTGGAACAAGGGCCTTGTTACCGAAGCGGCGTGCAATGTCCTCAACTTCGCATTTCATGCGCTCGAATTGAACCGAGTAGAGGCTACATGTATGCCGGGAAATCTTGCGGCACGTAGGGTCTTGAAGAAGATGGGGATGACGCATGAAGGAAGGATGCGACGGTCCCATTTTCGCTATGATGGCTCGCATGACATGGATCTATTTGCCATTCTCGCGGATGAGTTTGGTTAGCCGAATGCCGGATCCGGCGCTGCGTCCGGTTGGCCGTTTGCCGGAAGCCGAGGGAAGTAGGCGAAGAGCCTGGCTTATCCGACGCCGCGCCGCCCGTAGTATCGGCGGATCACCGCAATAGGGACCCCACAAGGCGCCTCCTGATTCGAGTCTCGCGCGTATGATCCGTTTTGCAACTTTTCGGCATGGGCCGTGTTCTAGGGGTGACCAACACTTAGCTCCAAATGAAGACACTTATCGCTTTGCTTCTTTGGGCCATCCTTTTGGCCCTTTGTTGGCCGCTCGCGCTCTTGCTTCTCGTCGTTTGGCCAATTCTTTGGCTGCTTTCCATTCCGTTTCGCGCCGTAGCCATTGTTATGGAAGCGATGCTGGCCCTTGTAAAATCTGTCTTGTTCTTGCCGGCTCGGCTGCTCGGAAACCGACGTCCGTAGGCTTCAAGGCGTCCACCGAGCCTGGCCCATCGCCGAATCCCATGCCTGCGTCCGCCGCCCCGGCAGCGGGCCGGCCGTAGTCGCGGATCATCGCAGTGTCAGGCGGGACGCGCCAGCATCATATACCCCTGAGATGATGACCATTCGCGCGTGCGGGTTGGTCTTACATCCCCTCTTCGGCCGCCGGCTAGGTTCTCCATCTCCTGGCCGCTGGGCATTGTGCGACCGCATTCGTCGCGGTGGACCGTCACTCCTATTCGGCAAGCGATGCGCTTTTCGGCGTCCATCCGTTTTTCGTGGCGATGTTTCTTCTTGTCGATAGGGTTGCCAGAGGATTGAGCGAAACGCCTCACCAGAGACCGGGTCCGACGCCTGCATCTGTCACGCCTCCTGCAGGGCAGGGGTCGCGCCGTCTGCAGGCGCGGATCATCGCAACGATCGGCAACCAGATGCGCTCGGCTAAGATAGCTCTCATCATTTGCGCGTCATTGTGCTTTCGGTCAAGTGGGGCGCCCTCGGAGAAGATGGTGGACAATGCGTTGCTCCAACAAGGATTCGGTGTGACGGTGCGGTCGTATCCCGTTTTGCCTGGTGCGATTGCGCTTCCGACACCCAGGGCGCAGCATATCCCAGATTACCCCATTGAGATGCGTCGCCTTGGCGCCTCGGGGATCGTTGTCTTTAGGGTCGCGGTAGGCGCTGACGGGATCCCGGTCCTGAGGAGAGTACTATGGGCATCGCAGGCCGAATTTGAAAAGGCGGCGCGCGAAGCCGTCAGTTCATGGAGGTTCTTCCCTGCCGAAGCTGATGGCCGCGCCGTGGAGGTCGAAGTGGATTACAAATTCGCTTTTAAGGTTTATGCCACTGCAGCAGCCGACTGATATTGATTCACGGCTTGGCGCTCGTGTCTGCGGGTTTGGTTTGGGCCTCTGTGTTGCCCCATGCGCCGTTCGGCCGTCTCTCGCCGAGTGCTGCGCGGGCCCTTCTCATTGGAGGGTTTGTGAACGACACGGGCGAGGCCCGATCAACGGAGAAACAATGAGGCCCGGCAATCACCGTATCCGGGGTCCGGATCGGTCGCGCCTCCCGCGAGTCCGAGGTTCGGCCGGGTCTCGGGGCGAACCATTGCGACCTTGGCCCAGATAACATGAAGACCGCGCACCGCGTTCTCGGCGCCTACCAGGTTCTTGCAGGTGCATGCTCGCTTGTCTCTCTCGCTCCCGCAATGGCGGCGCGGGGTTGGCCGTCCGTGGCGGCCCTCGTCGGCATGTCCGCGCTGTCGATCGTCGCCGGCGCGCTCATGTGGCGAGTGAACCCGGCGGGATGGCCTGTGACCGTCGCCAACCAGTTGACCCAGCTCATTGGGATTTACTCACCGTTGGTTTCGTTCTTGGTGATCCACTGCGTGTCGGTCACCATCTATTCCAGTTACGTCGCAAAGGCGACGCTTGCCGACTCACTTTTTACGCAGGGCGTAGGGACCTCGTCGCTGCACTCCGTCTGCGACGTGTCGATCGGCAAACATCTTGAGGGCTCGCCGACCTACGGGGCTTCAATGAATCTGGTCGCCCTGGGAATTCTCGTTTACGTGAAGCGCATTCGAGGGAAAGCCGACCAATCACCGGATCCGGCGTCCGCGCCTGTCACGCCTCCTGCCCGGAGGGACGCGCGCCGTCCGTAGCCGCGGACCATCAGGACCTTAGGCGTGCCCAACCCCATGAACAGGAGCGAGGCGGCGTCGCAGAAAATGCGGCCTACGGAATACGACATGGATCTCATCGAGAAGCTCAGGAAAGCGAGATCAGGGTTCGGATGGGCCGGATTGTTGCTCGCGTTCGGCGCTGGCGTTCCGTCGCTGTATTTGGGACTGCGGGGCCACGGGTGGATTTGGTGGCCGACTGTCCTCCTTGCGGCTCTTTCCGTCGTTAACCTTCTCAGTTATCGCCGCTATACCAGGCGCCTCGAGAATTGGGCCATATTGGAAAATGCGCCGAAACAACCGCCGGATCCTACGCCTGCGCCCGGCACGCCGCCTTCGAGCCCGACGGCGCTCCAAGGGTAGTCGCGGATTGTTGCAGCATTACGCGGCGCCATGCGATGATCACGTTCCTCCGCCACCTGATCGCGATCGCGGTCCTTCCGTTCACGGTTGCCGTTCTCGTTCCCGCTTGGATCGCTCGGCGGTACGGCGTGGCCTTGACCCTCGGTCACTCGGTCGGCCCCGTCATCCTGCAGGTGGTCGGCCTCGTTCTGCTCAGCCTGGGATTTGCCCTTTTCGTCGCTTCAGTGTGGCGGTTTGCGACCGAGGGGAAGGGCACCCTCGCCCCCTGGGATCCCCCACGCGTGTTCGTCGTGCGGGGGCCGTACCAGTTCCTCCGAAATCCGATGATTTCCGGCGTCATCCTGTTCCTGTTTGGCGAGGCGTCCGTGCTGGTGTCGCTGCCCCACGGCGCCTGGGCCGCCAGCTTCTTGATCCTCAACCTCTTCTACATCCCGCTCGTCGAGGAGCCTCAGCTGGAGCGGCGATTTGGCGGGTCCTACCGAGATTATTGTCGGCATGTTCGGCGATTCATACCACACCTTCGGCCATGGCGTCCCGTACCGTAGCCCCCGTGGCGCAGCCTGGCCAGTCGCCGGATCCGGCTCCTTGGCCGGTCACTCCTCCCTTGGGGCGGAGGCCGCGCCGGCCGTAGCCGGAGATCATCGCGACGTTTGCCGAGCAATCCATGGAACCCCCGCTGCTAGCTAGTCCGCCCACTGGGAACCAGAAGATTTGGAGCATGCTCAGCCACCTGTCGGCGCTCATTGGCGTAGGGATCATCCTGCCGCTTGTCGTGTATTTCGCCATGCGCAGGGAATCCGACTACGTGGCGTCAAATGCCCGCGCAGCCCTCAATTTTCATCTCTCGCTGCTGATCTACCTGGTGTGCTGCATTCCGCTGATATTCGTGTTCGTGGGGATACCGCTCATGATAGTGATCGGCGTCGGCTCGCTAGTCCTGTCGATTGTCGCTGCAATTAAGGCTTCGGACGGCGGGTGTTACCAATACCCGTTGACTCTCCCGCTCATAAGATGACGGCTGGCCGATCACCCGATCCCATGTCCGCGGCCGTCAAGCCCTTTGCGGCCAGGGGGCCCGCCGTCCGCGGCCTCGGTTCGCTTCAAGTTTAGCCCAGGAAACCCATAACCCCCAAATATCCCATGACCTCCAAATCCATATTCAGCTTAGCCGTTCGCCTTCTCGGCCTGGTTTTCCTCTTTCGCGGGCTGGCGGCGCTGCCATCGCTCCTGTCGATTTTTCCGGCCGGTTCCTTTTGGAATTTCGTCAATAATATCGTCATGCTCGCATGGCCTTTCGTGGTCGCCTTTTGGCTTGTTCAAGGCGCCCCTCTTCTGGTCCGCACCGCCTATCCAAACTCCGAGGATTGATGCCGGGTCCCGCTGTCAGCAGGGGGCGCCACCCTTTCTCTAGGAGTAGCCAATGAGCCTGCGAGTTGTTCGCCTTGGGACGCCGCGCATTCCAGGGGAAGGGACACGGATCGGGACGGTTCGCCGGCCGCCTCGTGGCGTGCCGAAGGCGCAGTTCTCGGCGCGGAACTGGTACGACGTGTGGTTCCCAAACCTCGCTCCCAGCGTCGAGACCATGAAGATTGGGCAACAGGCCGCGTCACCCGCGCAATGGTCGGCGTTTGCCAGGAGGTACAGGGCCGAGATGGCTGCGCCAGGGGCAAGGCACGACCTGGAACTCCTGGCCGCGCTGTCACACACGGCCGACTTCTCGGTCGGCTGCTACTGCAAGAGCGAAGACCGTTGCCACCGCTCTATCTTGAGGCAGCTCCTCGCCGAGAACGGGGCAAGAATCGAGCAGTAGCGTTGCCGTGGACGATGAAGCCCAACCCGCATCCGCGGCCCCGGCGCGCGCCATCCCTGGCCGCGGATCATTGCAACGTTTGGAGGGATAGCTCTGGCAGGAGGGCCGCATGACACGCAATCCGGACCCGGGACCCATGGAGCTGTTCATCTTTGCGCGCTTCCACGCCCGAGAGGGCCAGGAAGAAGCCGTCGCAGCCGCGCTTCGCGACCAGATTGGTCCCGTGCGAACAGAGCCCGGCTGCCTGGCGATCGAGGGGTTTCGCTCGACGCGTGATCGGCGGCTGTTCTACCTTCATGCGCGTTGGATCGATGAAGCCGCGTTCGACATCCATGCCGAGCTGCCGCGCACCGTGCGGTTTCTGGAACGCGTGCAGCCTTTGATCGATCATCCGCTTGATGTGACGCGGGCGAGGCCGCTCGGCTAGGCCGCGCGAGTAGCCATCGCAATCGCAGTCCGCCAATGAGGAGAGTACCGATCCACCCGCACGATCCGGCGCCCGCGTTCGCCGCGCCGGCCCCGGGCAACGTTGGGCGACAGTAGGAAACATCAAGGACAACATGGAAACCCGCGATGCTCCTTCGCATGGACCCCTTTCGACGGCGTTGATCGGGTCCTGGGAATTGCTCTCGCGCGAGGATCGCACCCGCGCCGGCGAGCTCCGAATTGAACCCTCGCTCGGCGCGAATCCAGTCGCGTTTCTGATCTTTGACAGGCAGGGGCATTTTGCGGCCCAGTTCATGAAGCGGGAGCGCGGCACGACGCCCGAGGCGGGAGCTGCGGGATCGGTGCCGAACAATAGTCGCGCCCAGGGGGGATATGACGCCTATTTTGGCACGTACCTTGTCGACGATTCGCGCGGCACCGTGACGACGCGTCTGGCCGGCGCGCTCTCCCCGGAGAACGTCGGCCAGGTCTTCGTCCGAACGATGAGCGTCGCCGGCGACGAACTCACGATTCGCCTGGAGACTGCATCGCCCGGCGGAGAGCCCGTCATCCGGACGCTGAGATGGAGGCGCGTTGGGTGACTCGCGCCATGCTGCCGAACCAACTGGCGGACAGGCGCCTGCGATCGGCACTTCTCCTTCGGGGCGGGAGTCGCGCCCGGGACCGGGCCCGGATCATTGGGGCGTTCGGCCAAGATATCCGCATTCATGCTTCCCGCGTACGTTGATTTGCTGATCAAGAGATTCGATGCGCCCGATGAGGTGCGCGTCTTCGAAAAAGGGCGTTTTGAACTGGTTAGGGTCGGCGGGATGACAATCGGCCGCGCCACGTACGAGCCGGGATGGAAGTGGTCGATTCACGTGTCGCCCGCGGCCGGGACCCCCAGCTGCCGGGTCGAGCACATTGGCATGGTGGTGTCCGGCGAGGCGGCCTGCGCGATGGACGACGGGCGCGTTTATGTTATGAAGTCGGGAGATGTCTTCTATATCGGCCCCGGCCACGATAGCTGGGTCGTGGGGGATCAGCCCTATGTCTCGCTTCATTTCCTTGGCGCCGACAAATACGCGCACAAATGAGGATGCCGAATCCATCACCGGATCCGACGCCTGCGCTCCCCGTGCCTCCGGCGGGGAGGCAGGCGCGCCGCCCATAGCCGCGGTTCATTGACGCCCTGGGTAAGGCCTCCCGTGCAATCTCCGCCTCCGCTTCCCGGGAAGCAACCGACCGATTGGTGGGGTGAGAATTGGAGATGGTTTGTGCCGGCCGTTTGCCTGGTTGGGGTTCTGCTGGCTGGCGGACTCGTGACGCTTGTATTCGGGTTCATGAAGTCCTCGGTCGCCTATTCCGGGGCCCTGGATCGCGCCAGGGCCGCTCCGGCCGTAATCGCCGCGCTCGGGACCCCGATACGGGACGGGTTTTTTGTCGCCGGGAACATAAGCGTTAACGGACAGTCGGGAAAAGCGGAGTTGGCGATTCCCATCAGCGGACCAAAGGGGGACGCCACGGTGTACGTGGTTGCCTCAGAGGCGCTCGGTGAATGGCATTTCGAACGCATTGTCGTCCAGATCGACCGGACGGGGAGGAGAATTGACCTTTTGGCGCCACCAAGTGGGCGTGGGCTGCCAACCTATCCGGCGGCCGCGCCCGCCGCGCCGGCCGCGGGGCCGCCGGCGCGCCCGACGTAGCCGCGGATCAACGAAGCGCCGGGCGCATGAACCTCCTCCATCGCTACCTTGCGCGTTATGACGGCCCGCTAGCCCGGTTGCTCCGGGCGACCTTCACGAAGGCGCAGCCGGATCCATGGTCGCGCGAGATCGACGTCGCCGTAAGAAGCCGCGAATTTCCTCCCCTTTGTTTGAATTGTACTTACCCCCAGGAAGGGCATCAGTGGTTCTGCCCCAACTGCGGGTTTGCTGCCGGGGAGTTTGTCACCACGATGCCCTACCTTTACATATTTGCTCTCGGCGAGGTCATGCGCCGAGGGGTGATCGGACCTCCCGAGAGAAGCTTTGCGCGCACGGCGACCTATGTCCTGCTTTCTGCCTTCGAGTATACCGTGTTCGCCCCGGTTTACTGGTTCTGGATGGTGCGCAAGGCCCGCGGGAATCCGATCTGTCGATCGTGCGGGAGAGAATTTGAATTTGATGAGCCAGCCTGACCCTCGGCCGGAGCCCGCGCCCGCGTCCGCCACGGCCCCCGCGGGGCGGGAGTCGCGCCGGGACTAGGCGCGGACCATAGCGGCTTCAGGCGACGCATCACGGCACCATGCCAAAGGAAGAGTACATCCCACTCGCCATCAGGGAGTTCGAGCGTCTCAGGAACCTTGCTGACCGAGCGATGGCGCAGCTGCCCGCCGACCGGTTCTTTGCCGCTCCGGGCGGGGGCGACAACAGCGTCGCCGTGATCGTGAAGCACGTCAGCGGCAACATGCGCTCCAGGTGGCGCGACTTTCTCACGTCCGACGGCGAGAAGCCGGGCCGAAGAAGGGACCTGGAGTTTTTTATCTCGCCCGATGATTCGCGCGATAGGCTGAGGGCGCAGTGGACCGAGGGCTGGGCCACCCTTTTCGCCGCGCTGGCGCCACTCCACCCATCGGACCTGGATCGGATGGTAACCATCCGGGGCGAGTCGATGACAATCCTTCAGGCGATCAACCGGCAGCTCACCCACTATGCATACCACGTCGGGCAGATTGTCTACCTGGCGAAGCATTTTGCCGGCCCGCAGTGGAGGAGCCTGAGCATTCCACGGGGCGAATCCGAGAAGTTCAATGAGGCCCCGAAGAGGTACATCGAGGGCGCCTAGCCAAGCGGCGGACCCCTGCAACGAAGGCACATGGCCATGCGGTTTCACGACCACCATCTTGCCGGCTACGTGGTCAGCGAATTTGGCAAGAGCATCACGCTTCACCTGGAATGCGAACATCCGGGCCTTCCAAGGGAGGTGTCGTTCGTCGAATTCTCGGACGTCGCGGCCTATCACTTCATTCACACGGGCGGCGCCATCATCGCGGACATCCGGGAGGTTCCGCTCGCGGATCTGTTGCGCGATGTCGGTGAAAGCCTTTCCGAGTGTTGGCGCGAGCATGGCGGCTACCTGTACTGGAACGACGACCGAGAGGCGTATCGGGCGTCCCTCGAAAGCAGGGGGTACCGGGCGTGGAACCTGACCTCCGCTGTCGGGTTTGCGGGATTCGTCGTCGCCAGGGCAATCGCGCAGGACGCGCCCGGCCAGTCGCCGAAGGCGGCGAAAGTCGCGCCGAACCCGCGCGCGGATCGCTAGGACATCAGGCGAAAGCATGAATGCCAGGCCGCGCGCGTCCGATTCCAGGCTATTCGCCGTGGCCGTATTGGGCGGCATTGGAAGGCTGGTGCTGGCGTTGGCCGTGGCCTTCGGATTGACGCACGCCCTTTGGGGAAACCCCCCCGATGTGCGCCGCATCTACCTGGGGCTCGCCGCCGCGGGCGTCCTCCTGACAAGCGCCGCATGGCTCGTCCGAGACCCTCGCTGGCTCCTCCAGGTCGCCCTATGGGGCCTTGCCGTGGCGTGTGTCATCCTTGTCGGAGCGACCGCGAGGGTCGGGCTCGCACGGTCGCCCCACGCCTTGCGCGATCGCGAGCTATACTCGGGCATCGCCGCGCTGGCTTTCTTTGCATTCGCCTGCGTCTACCTGAGGCGCGAAAGGCGCCGAAGGGAGAGATAAGGGCGATGCCCTGCAGCGGATCCGGAGACCGTGTTCACCGCGCGCCCTTCAGGCGGGAATCGCGCCGGGTCCGGGCGCGGATCCCTGCGCCGTCGGGCGGCCGGCACCCGCTGCGGCATTTCCCCGTGGAGGGACAAACGCACTCGATACCGGGCGAGGGTGCCTCTAGCGTGATCCCCGTGATGGCCCTCGCGACTGGGAGGGCAGACGACCAATGCCCACGATGCTTGAACCCGTCCGCGCCATAGAACTGGCTGAGATACGGGAAGCGCGCGGGCGCATTGCCGGGACCATCGTGCGGACGCCGCTTGTCCGCCTGGAAATGGGGCCCGGATTCCCGGATATCCGGCTCAAGCTCGAGAACCTGCAGCCGATAAACGCCTACAAGCTGCGGGGCGCCGCAAATGCCGTGGCCATGCTGCCCGAGTCCGAGCGCAGCCGCGGCGTCTGGACGATCAGCGCGGGAAATGCGGGTTCTTCACGTTTTGTTGTGGGTGAGGAGCTAAAAGGCTAGTTGGGGTGGATGGAGGAAACTACCAATGAATTCTT
>Ga0209415_10021231_pt1 | contig 10020 bp, 9 predicted proteins | sample PeaSoiSIISIP2007_FD_187696 | JGI IMG/M metagenome (GOLD analysis project Ga0209415, IMG submission 187696) | Peat soil microbial communities from Weissenstadt, Germany - SII-SIP-2007 (SPAdes) (version 2) | ecosystem: Environmental > Terrestrial > Soil > Wetlands > Peat | place: Germany... | reverse complement strand
CAGAGCTTCGCCGTTTGTATTTCGACGTCGCGACGTCGGTCAACACGCCCACGTTTCAGGCGCTGCGGGCGTTTACGTCCGTGCAACAGATCGTCCTCGGGACGGATCTGCCCTACTTGCCGATGTCGGAGACGATACCGAAGCTCGATGGCGCGAAGCTGTCCGCATCAGACGCGAAAGCGATCAATACCGGCAACGCGCAGCGCCTGTTCCCGAGGCTGGCATGACGGCTGACGTCGCGGCCGCCTTGGAGATCGCCAAGGGCTTAGTGCGCAGCAACGACCGGCGGTTTTGGCAAGTCAAGGTGGAGATCGACGGCGCGGCCTACGACGACGGCGGCCCGCTATCGTTCTTCGCAAGCGACACGCCTGAAGGACTTCATGCCGTCGCCGAAAGGCGCGCAGCGATGGCGCTGGTCAATCCGGCGGTCATGCTGACGCTGGCGTACCGCGGCACCGGACCGTTTCGAAAACCGCTCCCGCTCCGTGCCGTTGCGGTGATGCCGTCGTACGATCAGTTCGCGTTCGCGGTGACGCCGCAAACCGGGCTGACCAGCCTGGAAGACGTCCGCGAGCGGCGCTTTCCATTACGGATCTCCTTGCGCGGCCAACGCAATCACTCGCTGCATCCGGTACTCGACTGCGTTTTAGCCGCCGCCGGCTTTTCGCTCGATGACGTCGTGCGCTGGGGCGGATCGATTCACGACGAACCGGGCTTCGACGCCGCCGAGCGATCGGGCTTTGAGTCGCCCGCGCGCTTCGAGATGGCGCAAAACGGGACGATCAACGCGATTTTCGACGAAGCCGTATGCCGGTGGCTCGAAGGCGCACAGCGGATCGGCATGCGCGTCCTTCCGCTCGGCGCCGAAACCGTGCGCAACCTCGAGCGACTGGGCTTTCGCACGAACGTGATCGATAAAGCGACGTATCCGCTGCTCGAGGCTGACGTCGCGACGATCGACTTCAGCGGATTCGCCGTCTTCGTCCGCGCCGATGCGCCCGACGATTTGGTGACAAGCATTTGCGCGGGCCTCGACCTGCGCCGCGACCGCATCCCGTGGGAAGGATCCGGTCCACTCCCGGTCGAGCACATGTGCCGTGACACCCCCGACGGCCCGCTCGACGTCCCGCTGCACCTCGCGGCCGAACGCTATTGGCGCGAGCGCGGCTACCTCGACACTCCCAAACCTCACGCAGGCGGCCAAATGCACGAGCGGCGCGTTCCCTTCGAACGGCCGCCGCGGATTCGCTCGATGCTGACGCTCGAAGTCGCTTCGGAGATCGTCGCGCGCGCGGCAAGCGATGCGCTTAGCGCGCGCATCCAGCTGCGGCGGCAGGCGCACGATGATGCCGGCGGCTGGTTCGCGACGATCGTCTCGGGCGAGCCGCTCCCGCCCGAAGTCGTCGCCGCGATGGCCAATGCGTAGGCGCCGTTTCTGCGCGCTTGCAGCGTGCGCGTCCGCCGGCGGCTTCGGCGGCGTGCGGACGGGAGCCGCCGACGAGCCGCACACGGTCCGCATCCTCGCCGTGCCGACCGACGGCGTGAAGTCGCTCCTGTACGCCCAACGAGCGAACCTCTTTCGAAAGCGGGGAATTCAGGCCGAGATCATGCCGATGGGGAGCGGTGCGGCGATCTTCGCGGCGGTCCTCGGCGGCTCCGCAGACGTCGGCTCCGGCAGCCTCTTTCCGGTTTTTGCCGCCTACGCGCGCGGCGTCCCGTTGCGCATCATCGCTCCGGCCTCGCTTTACTCGAGCGAACACGCCGACTCGTTCCTCCTCGTCCGGAAAGACTCTCCGATTCGATCGGCGCGCGACCTCAACGACAAGACGATCGGCTCCGATTCCGTCAGAGACGTTTACTCGACGGCGACGCGAGCGTGGCTCGACCTCAACGGCGGAGACGGGAAGACTCTGCATGCGCTCGAGCTGAACCCGTCGGAACAGGTGAGTGCGCTCGGCACCGGCCGTATCGATGCCGTCGTCCTCAAACCGCCGTACCTGACGGTTGCGCTCGATTCGGGAAAATTTCGCGTCCTCGGAAAACCACTTGACGCCATTGGACCGCGCTTTCTCCTCTCGTGTTGGGTTGCAACCGCGGACTTCATCGCGAAATATCCGGACGCCGTCAACGGCTTCGTCGCGGCGCTTGCCGAGGCGGCGCGCTATACGAATGCGCATCAGCCGGCGACCGTCGATATGGTGGCGGCATTTACCGGTCAAGACCCGGTCCTCATCGGGCGCGGGATCCGCTCGACTACCGCCGAGTCGATCGCGCTTGCCGACGTGCAGCGGCCGCTCGATTTAGCCTATAAATATGGTATCATCGACCGGCGCTTCGACGCGGGCGCAGTACTCGCGCCGAGCGTCCCGCTGTCGCGCGGCGGGTAAGGGAGGAATACGACATGCTGCAGCAGCGCGGTGCTGCCCTTAGCCATCCAGGGGATTGGGCGAGCCAATTCATCCGGGGCGACAGCGTCAATTCCGATATCTACGTGGATCCCGCGATCTTCGAACGCGAGCTGAAGAAGATCTTCTATTCCACCTGGGTCTACGTCGCCCACGAAAGTGAGATTCCCAATGCCGGAGACTTCGTCGCTCGCCGCATCGGCCGTCAACCGGTCATTGCGGTTCGCGGCGACGACGGCGCTTACCGGTTGTTGATGAATCGGTGCCGGCACCGCGGCGCCCTGATCTGCGAAGTCGAGCGCGGGAACCAGTCGCACTTTCGCTGTTTCTACCACGGCTGGACGTACGACAACGCGGGCAACCTCGTGCACATTCCAAAGGATGATGCCTACCCGCCGGATTTGGACCGCGATGCATTTGCGCTCACGCCGGTCCCGCGCATAGAGAGCTATCGCGGCTTCATCTTCGGAAGCGTCAATCCGACTGTCGGCCCGTTGCGCGATCATCTTGACCTCGCTATGCCAAAGATCGACTACATGATCGACGCCTCACCGACGGGCGAGCTGCGGCTCGACGCCGGGATTCACAAGACGACGTTTCGCGGGAACTGGAAGTTCGTCGGTATGGACGGCTACCATCCGCCCGTGGTCCATCAATCCGCTTTTGAGATCTTCCGGCGCAATGCCGTCATCGACAATGGCGGCGTCGACTCGGCTGTCGCCCAGGCTCCCCGCAAAACGATGAACGATTCCGAACTCGCCGTATCGCGCGATCTCGGGCACGGCCATGTCATGCTCGACGTGGTGCCGCATCGCGTTTCGGAACAAGACATCCATTTGGCGGCGACCCGTCGCCTCGAAGGCGGCGAAGAGTACATTGCCGCCATGTTCGACGCGTACGGAGCGGCGCGCGGCGCCGAGCTCATCGCCGTCGGTGGCGACCCGCATCTCGGGATCTTTCCGAACCTGCAGCTGATCAACCAGCACGTGCGCGTCGTCGTGCCGGTCGCCGTCGACCGGACCGACGTCTATCTTTACCCCGTCCGGCTCGGTGGGGTCAGCGAGGAAATGAACGAGATTCGGCTGAGGCGACACGAGGATTTCTACGGATCGGCCGGCTACGGCCAACCTGACGATACGGAGATCTTCGAGCGCAACACCGACGGGCTGCAAGCCGTCGTCAACCCGTGGATCGATCTTTCGCGGGGACGCAATCGTGAGCGCGTCGATCCCGACGGTTCGATCGTCGGCCACATCAGCGACGAGGTCCCACAGCGCGCCCAATTGCGAGAGTGGGCAAGGATGATGAGCGCATCATGACGGGATCGGAGACGATCGACGTACAGCGCGCCGTCGAGCAGTTCTTGTTTCGCGAGGCCCGCCTCATGGACGCGAACGACTACGAGAACTGGCTGAACCTGTGGGCAGCTGAATGTTCCTACTGGGTGCCCTGCAACGACGACGATGCCGATCCACGCGAGAACATCGCGCTGATCTACAACGGCCGCAAGCAGCTCGAAGACCGAGTGTGGCGCCTGCGGGGGTTGCACGCGCACGCTCAACGGCCGAAATCGCGGCTCACACGCGTCGTCTCGAACATCGAGATCGAAGGGGACGCAGGTGCGGAAATCGTCGTCCACTCGACGTTCGTGCTCTGCGAAGTCCGCAAGAATGAGACGCGGTTCTGGGCCGGGCGAAATCTCCACGTTCTGTTGCGAAGCGACAGCGGCTTCTCCATCAAGGCGAAGAAGGTGATGCTCGCTAACAACGACGCCATCGTGCCGAACCTCACGTTCATCGTCTAGGCAAATGAACGAACTGACGATGTCGCTCATTGCCGGTGAGCTGACTAACCCGTTGATTCGCGGCGAGGTCGTCGTGGCCGGTGACGCCGCATGGTCGATCGGGGCGGGCACCTCGGTCGATCAGAACTCGCGCAAGATGCTCGCCGGTGCCTTCGACGTGGCGGAGATGTCGTTTGCGACGTTTCTGCGGGCGCGGGAAGAGGGGCGCGATCTGATCGGGCTGCCGGTCTTCACCGGGAGGGGCTTTCTGCAGCCGGGGCTGATCGCGTCGGCCGCATCGGGCATCAAGCGTCCCGAGGATCTTGCATCGCGACGCGTCGGCTTGCCGCAGTTTTGGATGACGTCGTCGGTGTGGCATCGGGGCATCCTGCAGCAACAGCACGGCGTGTCGCCGCAGGCCATCGAGTGGTTCACCGCGGTCGAAGAGCGTTTCGAGGGGATTTCATTGCCGGACGGCGTCTCGATCCGCCGCCTCGATGAAGGCATGAGCGTCGAGCGCGCGCTTGAAGGCGGACTCATCGACGCGATCATGGTCCCGCCGCGCGGCGTCCCTCGACCCTTGCGCCCCTTCATGCGCTCGCCCTATGCGGACGTCGTCGGCGCCGAGCGCGCATACTTCGAGACGACCGGCGTCTTCCCGATCATGCACTTCGTGGTGATGCGCGAAAGCCTGCACGGGCAGCTCCCGTGGCTTACCGGTGCGCTCGTCTCGGCATTTATGGAAGCGAGTTTCGGCACCAATCCGTGGACATTCGGTCTGGCCGAGAACGCCCGCCCGCTCGAGGCGTTTCTCGGCTTCGCGCGCGAACAAGGGTGGGTATCGAACGCGCTGAAGCTAGCCGACTGTTTCGTATCAACCGACCAGCAGTAAGAAAGGCGAAGAAGTGGAGACAACCATCGTCGCGACGGCCCTGCGCTCACGCTACATCATGGCCGGCGGTGTCAAGACGCACTATTGGGAAGCCGGGGAGAACGGGCCGACGATCATCGCTTTGCACGGCGGCGGAGCCGGTACGTCGGGGGGCGCGGGGATGGGAACGCTCATGTCCCTATTGGCCGATAGCTTCCGCGTGATCGCGGTCGACGGCGTCGGCGGCTTCGGCTTCACCGATGTCGCCGCGCCGGCACCCTACGGCGTGCAGAGCAGGGTCGAACACCTCGAGCGCGTCGTCGACGCGATGTGCCTGGACAAGTTTGCGCTGATCGGCAACTCGCAGGGCGCCTGGATCGCGGCGAAATACGCGATCCTTCATCCCGATCGGGTCACGAAGATGGCGCTCATCTCGAGTGCGACGATCGGCGCCGCGATGGGGATCCCTGAAGAGCACACGCCCGCGTTCAAAGTTCTCGCGGGTTATGATTTCACGCGCGAAGGTATGGTCGCCATGCTCAAGGCCCTGGTCTTCAACGAACAGCGCGTGACGCCGGAGCTCGTCGAGATGCGACTCGCCTCCGCGTTGCGTCCCGGTGCTCGCGAGGCACTCGCCGCCTTCGCCGCCGGCGGGCGCTACCTGCAAAGCCCGGCGATGTTCTGGAATTTCGACATGCGCGAATCTTTGCCGGCGATCACGAAGCAGATCCCGACGATCTTCTTTTGGGGTGAGCAGGACGCGTTCGTCCCGTTACACGTCGGAAAGAAGCTCGAGACGATGCTGCCGGACGTGCGGTTTCATTACGTCGACGGTGCCGGCCATCAAGTTCAGACGGACCAGGCCGACGTCGTCGCGCGTATCATTCGCGCGTTCCTGTAAGCGTCATGCTGTCGCCGGAGGAAAACGCGCTCCTGACGCAGACCGGTCCGCAGACCCCCGGCGGCGAGTTCATGCGCCGGTACTGGCATCCCGTGGCGCTGGGCGACGAGCTCCCGCCGGGCGCGGCTCCGCTGCCGCGGCGCATCTTGGGCGAGGATCTCGTCCTCTTTCGCGACGATGCCGGGCGCGTCGGGCTGCTCGGACTCTTGTGTTCGCATCGCTGCGCCGATTTGAGCTACGGGCGGATCGAGGGCGGCGGCTTACGTTGCCTCTATCACGGCTGGCTGTTCGACGTCAGCGGGAAAGTGCTGGAGATGCCGGCCGAGCCTGAGGCGAGCACCTATAAGGAAAAGGTGCGACATCCGGCCTATCCCTGCGTCGAAAAAGGCGGGCTGATCTTCGCGTATCTCGGCGCGGGCGAGCCGCCGCTGCTCCCCGCCTATGAGTTTCTCGCTTTCCCCGAGGAGCATCGTCTCTTGGCGCGCTCGTTCCTGAGCTGCAACTGGTTGCAGGGTGTCGAGGGCGAGATCGATCCCTCGCACCTCTCCTATCTGCACGTCCCGCTCGAACGCAAGGACACACGCCCGGTCCCCGGCGGGACCAAAGCGGCGGACGAGCTCTACAAGGCCGACGTGCACCCCAAGCTCGAGATGGAGGAAACGCACTACGGGATGCGCTGCTTCTCCGTTCGCCGGGTCGGTTCGGGCGAGCAATATCTGCGCATCACGAACTTCATCTTGCCGCACATGAGTGCGATCGTCGGCAACGAGGGCCGCATCGGCGAAGGCTACAACGCGCATTGGCACGTGCCCGTCGACGACACGCACCACTTGCGGATCGACTACGTCTTCAACCGCGTGCGGCCGCTCGACAAGGCGCCGGCTGCGGCGCTTGCCGCGAAAGAGATCCGCCCCGACGGCTATCTCGTCCGCAACGCCGCTAATCGGTACCTTCAAGACAGAGAGGCGATGAAGACGAAAACGTTCAGCGGGATGGGCGACTACTTTCCGGCACAGGACGCGTTCGCGGTCGAATCGCAAGGCCCGGTCCACGATCGCTCGCGCGAACATCTCGGCACGAGCGATGTTTGCGTGATCAATGCGCGCAAGCTCTTGCTCGAAGCGATTCGCTCGGTCGCGCGCGGCGAGGATCCGCCGCACGTGATACGCTCGGCGGCCGAGAACGACATGAGCGACATCGCGGTCATCTCGGCGATCGTTCCCGCCGAGATGGACTATCGCAACGGCTGGCGTGAGGCCGTTAAAGCGCAGCTGCCGGCTTACGCATCCAGATGACGTACCTCTCGCGAGCCGCCGCGTTGCGCTTAGGGCTGGCCGCGCCGCTGGCGCTCGCAGCATCGCCGGCGCGCGCGCAGTCACGTCAGATTCGACTCGGCGCGGGGACCGACGACGCCTTCATGCAGCCCTACTGGGCCGCCGATCTCGGTCTGTTTCGCCGCGCAAATCTCGACGTGCAGATCGTCACGGTCGGCCCGGTGGCGGTCGTCCCCGCTACGGCCGGCGGCTCGATCGAGGTCGGGATGGCCGATCCGCTCCAGGTCGCCTTGGCCCGCACGCGCGGGATTCCGATCGCGTATTTCGCCGGCGGCCCGCTGTCCACGCGTAAGAACCCGACTCTGGTATTATGCGTAGCGAAAAACAGTCCGATCCGCTCGGCCAAGGACCTCGAGGGGAAGACGGTCGCGATCATCAGCGTACGCTCGCTCATGCAGATCACGACCGCCGAGTGGCTGACCCGGAACGGTGCCGACCCGACCAAGGTCAAGTTCTTTGAACTGCATTTCCCGGAGATGGCGCCGGCGCTCATGCGCGGTACGATCGACGCGGCGTTGATCGGCGAGCCGTTCCTTACCGAAAGCAAGGCCGATGTGCGCCCGATCGGGGTGCCCTTCGACACGGTCGCGCCGAGCTTCACCATCTTCGGTTGGCTCGCGCTACGCGAGTGGCTCGATGCGAATGCCGACGTTGCCCGGCGTCTTGCCGCCGTCTTCTACGAGACCGCGCGCTGGGTGAACGGCCATCGTGACGAATCGGCGGTGATCGAGGCGAAGTACACCAAGATCGAGCTCGACGTTGCGCGCTCGATGGAACGCAATCCGCTTTCGACCGCCCTTCGCACCGCCGACATCCAACCCGTGCTCGACATCGGCGCCCGCTACAAGCTGGTCGAACCGACGCGCGCCGCCGACCTGATCGCGCCCGGTTTCAGCTAGCAATATTAGTAACAGCGAGCCCCTTTTCTTTTGTCGTTGACACGGTTGGCTTAAGTGTGCCATACTGGGATGTCACACCGCGCGATCTTTCGATTGAGTCGATTGGAACTGCGCACTCTCGAAAAGATTGTACGATGACTAACTTTACGGATCTCGGCCTGCGGCCGGAGCTACTGCGTGCCCTCGTCAAGATGGGCTTTCGCGAACCGACTCCGATTCAAGCCGCCGCCATTCCCCCGGCGCTGCTCGGGCGCGACATTTTGGGCAACGCGGTCACGGGTAGCGGGAAGTCCGCTGCGTTCGGTTTACCGCTTTTGCAGCTCCTGGCCGAACAGCCCAGGGGCACGACCCGCGCCCTGATCCTGGCGCCGACGCGCGAGCTCGCGGCTCAAACCTGCGCGCACCTGACGGCGCTGGGGGCGCACTTGCCGGTTCGTATCGCTGCCGTATTCGGCGGCGTCGGCTTCGGCCCGCAAGCTGCCGCCTTTCGGAATGGGACCGACATCATCGTCGCGACTCCGGGCCGGCTGCTCGATCATCTTGGACAGCGCACGGCGTCGCTGGCATCGGTCTCGATCCTCGTCGTCGACGAGGCCGACCGCATGCTGGATATGGGCTTTTTGCCCGACGTGCGGCGGATTCTCAAGCAACTCCCGGCACGCCGTCAAACGATGTTTTTTTCTGCTACCCTTCCGCCGGAAATAACCAAGCTCTCCGGGGAGATCCTGCGCGACCCGGTCCGCGTGAATTTGGCGCCGCAGACCGCGCCGGCAGCCGGGATTACGCAGACCGTGTACACGATCGATCAACAGCGAAAAGGGGTTCTGCTGGTCGAGCTGCTGCGCGACAACGCGATCTTCAACGCGATCGCCTTTACGCGCACCAAGGCGCGCGCCAATCGCCTTGCGACGCTGCTCAATAGGCACAAGATACCGGTGGAGCGCATTCACGGCGATCTTTCGCAATCCAAGCGCACGCGCGTCCTTGCCGACTTCAAGCGCGGAAAATACCGCGTGCTCGTCGCAACCGACATCGTTGGTCGCGGCATCGACATCATCAATCTCGGCCACGTCGTCAATTTCGACGTTCCCAACGTTCCCGAAGACTACGTTCATCGGATCGGTCGCACCGCGCGCGCTCAGGCGACGGGCGACGCCATTACGTTCGTCTCGGCCGAGGAGGAGAAGCTTTTTGCTCAGATCGAGCGGACGCTTGGGAAGCCCCTCAGCCGCGCGAAGTGCCCGGTTCTTCCGAAGCTGGAGGAGACAGCAGCGAGGCCGGAGTTTCAAGCGGCTTCCCCAAGGCCTTCAGGGCCGCGGCGCTGGAGACAACGCTGATCGCCTCGGCGACGAGCTTCTGCTGCTCGACATCTAGGGATTCGAGCTTGAGGCCACGGTCGTGGACCGCATCACGCCATTGACTGATCTCGAAAATTTGCCAGTCGGCCTTCGTTACAATCTTCACCACGGTTGCTGACAGCGTAGCACAATAAGCTGCGGAGCACCACGATAAAGGAGAGACCTTTGAGAGCGACATCAACAAAGACGGCCGCACGCGCGGCGGAGACCCAACGAAAAGCGGAAGCCAACGAAATCGCGGTCCGCAAGGCGGAGATCGAGTCGGCGCGCGTGAGAGCCATGTTCGACGAGGACAGACTGCGCTTCGCCAAGCGTTACGGCGTGGTCTCAACGGCCTCGAAAGACTGATAGGCCCCAATGGCGGCGACGAACGCGTCGCCATACCGTTCCAACTTGACGTCGCCGACACCGCCGATCGCTCGAAACGCTTCGAGCGTCGACGGCGTTTTGGCGGCGAGTTCTCGTAAGG
>Ga0209415_10021230_pt1 | contig 10020 bp, 9 predicted proteins | sample PeaSoiSIISIP2007_FD_187696 | JGI IMG/M metagenome (GOLD analysis project Ga0209415, IMG submission 187696) | Peat soil microbial communities from Weissenstadt, Germany - SII-SIP-2007 (SPAdes) (version 2) | ecosystem: Environmental > Terrestrial > Soil > Wetlands > Peat | place: Germany... | reverse complement strand
ACGTTCCCGTACGACGCGGTGCGCGACAACACGGGCTGGGTGTGGACCGGATCGATGTTCACGGACCACGTGATCCGCCTCGATCCGGCGACCGGGAAGACGATCTCGTACTTGCTGCCGCGATCGACGAACATCCGTCGCGTTTTCGCCGACAACGCCGCGACGCCGCCGGCGCTATGGGTCGGGAGCAACCACGGCGCCGCGATCGTGCGGGTCCAGCCGCTGAACTGATTTCTTACGCCTCGAGCGCGTCGTGAACGCTGTCGGAGTCGCGCGCCGCGGCGACGAACCACCCGCCGCTTCGTGCGCTCGGATAGTTATTCGTACGATTTCGCCATGGCCCGTCATGATGCGCCGCCTGGATGACCGGCGCAGAATGCGCGGGGCGGATGCCCGCGCGCTTAGAAGGAGGTCGGGTGAACGTCCCCAGTCGCGCCCGGTTCTTGGCCGCAGCAGCTGGGCTCGGCGCCGTCAGCGCGAGCCCAGCCCTGGCGCAAAGCGAAACGCACATCAGCGTGATCGCCGTGCCGATCGATATCTCGGCGGCGCCGTTCTTCGCGCTCGATGAGGGCATCTTCAAGAAGCACGGATTGGACGCCGAGGTCTCGCAGCTCGGCAACGGCGCCCAAGTGCTGGCGGCGGTGGTTGCCGGGAAAGTCGACTTCGGCGCCGGAGGCACGGCGTCGGTGGCGCTAGCGCACGAACGCGGACTGCCGGTCGTCATGGTCGCGCCCTCCGGTGCGTATTCGAGCGCGATCCGCTCGCATGGGCTGGTCGTACCGGCCGACTCGCCGATTCGGAGTCCCAAGGATCTGAACGGGAAGACGATCGCCACCGCCGGCCTCAAGACGATCGGCGACGTCGCGCTGCACGCGTGGTTCGCGAAGAACGGCGTCGACGCCGCCGGCGTCAAGCTGATCGAGATGCCGTACGGCACGATGCTCGCGTCGCTCTCCGGTGCGAAGGTGGACGCCGCCGACCTCGAGGTACCGTACCTGGACATGGCGCTGGCCCAGGGCGCGCGCTTCGTCGCGAACGTCTTCGATGCGATCGCGCCGGAATGGATTGAAGGCGCGTTCTTCTGCACGCTCGATTACGCCAAGGCGCACCCCGATGTCGTGCGCCGATTCGGCGACGCGATCGCCGAGGCGGGGGTTTGGGCCAAGAACAACCCGGCCGAAGCCTGGAATATCCTCGACAAGTACACCAAGACGACGACCCCGCCGGGACGGCCGCACGTCGTCTTCCCCGAGCGTTTGCGCGCCGCGGACATCCAGCGGCGATCGACGCCATGGCGAAGTACGGCTTGCTGCAGAAGGCGTTCCCGGCGAAAGAGTTGTTTGCCCCCCGGGACCGGAGACTAAGTGAAAAGACGCGCTTTCATCGCCGCATCGGCCTCGGCGTCCGCGCTCACGTGCGCATCCATCGTGCGGGCGCAGGCCGCGCCGATTCGCGTCGCGGGCATCCCGATCGACGTCGGTGCCAACTGTTATTACGCCGGTGACGGCGGAATCTTCAAGAAGCACGGACTCGACATCGAGATCATCACCGGCGGGAGCGGCGCCACGATCGCCGCAGCGGTGATCGGCGGCTCGCTCGATATCGGCGACGGCAACACCACGGTCCTCGCGCAGGCGCACGAGCGCGGAGTTCCGCTCGTGATGATGGCGCCGAGCGGCATGTACCGCAGCACCGAACCGACGGGCGCGCTGCTGGTCGCGAAGAATTCGCCGGCGAAGACGGCGCACGACCTCGCGGGAAAGACGATCGGCGTCAACGCCGTCCGCGCGCTCGGCGAGGTGTCGGTGCGCGCGTGGCTCGATAAGAATGGCGTCCCGAGCGCCGACGCGAAGTACGTCGAGGTGCCCTACTCGGCGATGGATCCGGGGCTGAACGCGGGGCGGATCGATGCCGCGATGGCCGAGGAGCCGGCCGTGTCCGCAATGCTCGCCGCGAACTCCCGCGTCTTCGCACGACCGTACGATGCCATCGCCACCCAGTTCGTCGAAGGCGGCTTTTTCTGCACGCTCGATTACGCGAAGGCGCACCCGGACGTGATCAAGCGCTTCGGTGACGCGATTGCGGAGGCCAACATGTGGGCCAACCAGCACCGCGACGAGAGCCTCGCGATTCTTAACAAGTACGCCAAAACATCCTTCTCACGAGACATGGCGCGGATGTGGTATCCGGAGCGACTGCGCGCCGCCGACCTGCAGCCGCTGATCGACGTGTCGGTAAAATACGGCCTATTACAGAAAACGTTTTCCGCGCGCGAGCTGTTTGCACCCGGGATCCAAGGTTGACACTCGTCTTCGGTCAGGCGATCTCGTACTCGCCGCTCCTGTACCGGCCGCGCGAGCGCTGGGGCGAGATTCGCGCACTGCTCGTCGGCGACGTGCCGCAGCCGCTGGCCGCAACGAAGGAAACACCGGAGCTGCTCGACGGGCTGGCCTGCTCGCTCGATGAGGCCTTTTGGCTCGCCGGCGAGCGGCTCGCGCGCGCCGAGCTCGACGCGCTGGTCGTCCTGACGTCGGACCGGGGTCGAACGTTCGACCTCAGCAATACCCCGCAACTGCACGTGTTCGCCGGCGACGACATCTGGGGCGATCCCGCGCTCGCGGAACTCGGTGAACCACCTGCGCGGCGCGCGTTCCCTTGCGACGCGCAGCTGGCGGTGACGGTGGCCGAGGAGCTAGCCGTGCACGGTTTTGACGTCTCGGAAGGCCATGCGTTCGTCCCGCTCGGCGATCCGGAGCGTGGCGCGGTCGCGGCGCTGGTCGAACCGCTACTGCGCTTGGCACCGGACGTTCCTCTCGTGCCAATCCACATCAACGCGCACGTCACGCCGGCGTTGACCGGGCATCGGGCCGCGGCGTTCGGCGTCGCGCTCGCCGAGGCGCTCGCGCTCGTCCCGCAGCGCGTTGGCATTTTCGCGAGCGGCGGGCTGAGCGGTGATCCGGGCGGACCGCTTGCTGGTTGGATCGACGACGTGCTCGACCGCTGGATCATCGGGCGCCTCGCAACCGGACGTTCGCACGACATCGGCGCGATCTTCGACGTGGAGTCGCAGACGTTGGCGGGCACGACGGCCGAGGTTCGCTTGTGGATCGCCGCCGGCGCCGCAATGGAACGCAGCGGGGCGCGCGGACGCCTGGCGGCGTATCTCCCGCTCCACCACGCCGCGGTCGGCACCGCTTTCATGCACTGGGAGGATCCGAGATGCCGGTAGGGTTTGGGATGGCCTCGTCCCACGCGCCGAGTTTGTTCGCGAAGACGTACGGCGGTTGGGAGCGCTTGTGGGAGCGCTTCCGCGCCGGCAACAGCGGCCCACCGCAGGTCGCCGCCGAAGGTCCGGACACCGTCACCGACTACGTCGAACGGACGGCGGTCGCGTTCGAACGACTGCAGGCCGCCCTCGCCGCATACGATCCGGACGTCCTCGTCGTCATCGCGGGCGATCAGAACGAGTGGTTCGCGGCGAGCAACGTCCCGAATCTCATGATCTACGCCGGCGAGGACGACATCGTCGGCTTCCACAACTTCGGGGCTGACGACGAAGAGCGGCGCATCCTGCCCTGGGAGCATCCCGAGCGTTTCGGGGTGCGCCTGCGCGTCGATCACGCGCGTGCCGAGCAGCTCCTCGAAGGATTGGTCGCCCGCGGCTTTGACGTCGCGGTCAGCCGCCGCGTCCCCGCCTACACCGATCCGAAGCGCGCTGCGCCGCACGCCCTCGTCCGCCCGCTCCCGCTGCTTCTGCCGCGCCCCGACCTGCCGATCATCCCGCTGATGATGAAGACCGTCGAACGTTCGCCGGCGATTCTCACCGGTGCGCGCTGTCTCGAGCTCGGCCGCGCCATCGCCGACGTGTTCGCGAACCTCCCCGGACGCATCGCACTCTACGGGAGTGGGGGGCTCTCGCACGACCCGCTCGGGCCACGCGCGGGTTGGGTCGACGAACCGCTGGACCGCTGGGTGCTGCAGCAGATCGCCGACGGAACGCCGGAGCGGTTGGGCGCACTCTACGCGTTTCGTTCCGCTGCGACGGAGTCGGGGACCGGCGAGATCCGCACGTGGCTTGCCGTCGCCGGCGCGATGGATGCGGTCGCACCCGGAATGCACGCGGAGATCGTTGACTATTTCGCCGCGCGTAAATCGACGTCGGGCTGCGGCTGGGCGATCTGGCCGGACGCCGCGCTCGTGCCGAATTAGCGATCGTCGAAAAACCTGCGCTCACGATGGCATTAGCGCTTGACGGGCACCGAGCCGAGTCCGCTGAGCGGGATCCAACCTTTCGTTTTTCCGTCCCACCCTACCATGACGACGTTGCGGTCGGAGAGTCCGTGTTGATCGGACGGATCGGCGAAATTGTAGATTCCATCGACGCCGGCAAAGTCGCGCAAACCGAGAATATAGTCGCGGAGCTGCGTGGCAGTTGCGTTCGGCCCGATCTTGCGCAGGCCGCTGAACACGATCCAGGCCATGTCCCAGGCATAGCCCACGCCCGGGGTAAGCGGCTGGCCGGCAGCACGATAGGCGGCGATCAAGTCGCTTACCGGACCACGCAGCGGCGTGCGCTGTACTTCGGTGGGTGCCATGAAGGGGAACGCCGCAAGCGGCATCTCTTTTGGAAGGAAATCGTTGAACTGCGCGAGCTCGACCGGATCGACGTTCGCGCCGTTCGGGGTCAGCGGCAGATCGACGCCCGCATCGCGCAGACTGCGCAGGAACGTCCCGAAGGTTGGGCCCGCCACCCACGCGATGATCGCGTCGGCGCCCGAGTTCTTGATGTGTGTCGCTTGCGCCGTCGCGTCGATGTCGCTGTTGTTGATGTGCTCCCAGGTGACGACCTTGAGGTCACTGCTTTCCGGCAGAGCGAGAACCTCGCGGGTTGCCGCGTCGTTGGCCTGACCGCTGCCGTCGTTGGACGAGATGATCGCGAACTTGCGGTAGCCTTTCAGCCGCATGTAGCGGATGATTCCGCGGTCGAACTCCGGCAGCGCCGGCGCCGAGCAGAACACGTAGCCGCCCTTCGGCGGCAGGGCACCGGGCGACGAACAGTAGACGACCACTTGCACCTTCTCGGCGAGCGGAGCCAAGGCGTTGCAGGTTTGGGTCGGCGTCGGTCCGAGCACGACCGCCGGATGCTGCGCCAGCACGCCGTTGAAGAGTTGCACCGAGGTCGAGACGTTCGAGCCGTCGTCCTTGATGTCAAAGTGGATCGGCTGCCCGCGCAGGCCGCCGTGCGTGTTGGCGTAGTTTTCGAAGATGTGGAGCGCAGTGGCCACTTGCGCGCCGATGATTGCCGCCGGGCCGGTGACGGGCAAGACCGCCGGGATGACGTAGGGCTCCGGAGCCGAGCCTGCCGGCGTGACGGCGAAGGCGGCAAGGACGGCGAGCGCTGCGAGAGCGGCGGAAAGTCGGCGATACGGCATGGCGTGGTTTTGTCGCCTTCGACTGCCGACATTCCTGTTGTAAAGATTGTTGACGATTTCCCCAACAGTCGAGTAGGCTAGCGGCATGCCGGCCGCTGCAAAGCCTTCCCGGGCCCCGGTGGAGGAGGCTCCCTACCAGCGCTTGCGCGAGGCGATCGTCGCCGGCGCCCTGCACCCGAACGAGCGGCTCGTCGAGCACGAGCTGGCCGCGTCGCTCGGGGTTCCGCGGGCGGCGGTCCGGACCGCGCTCGTCCGGCTCGCCCAGGAGCACCTCGTCGAGCGTCTGCCCAACCGCGGCGCACGGGTTCGCCGGGTCACCGACAAAGAGGCGGTCGAGCTGCTCGAAGCACGTATGGCATTGGAGTGTCTCGCCGCCGAACATGCGGCCCGCAACGTGACCGCTGCCGACCTTACCGCGCTGCGGGCGATTTTGATGGAAATGGAGGCCGGCCTCGACGGCGACTTGGTCGCGTACGGCGAGACGAACGCCCGGCTCCACCGCGAAATCATCCGCATCGCCGACCACACGATCGCCGCACGGCTGCTCGACAGCTTGCGGTCGCGCAACACCAACTTCCATTTACGCGCGGTGATCGTCCCCAACGACCCGCGGGTGCGCCTCGAGCAGCATCGGCGCATCGTCGGCGCCATCGAAGCGCACGATCCCGCCGCCGCCTCAGAGGCGATGCGGATACACCTCTCCTCCGTCGCCGCACGTCAGCGCGAGAAACTGCGGAAGGAAGCATGACCGTCGCCACCACGACCCACCCGTCGCTCTGGCTGAGCCTGCTCGGCGCCGACGTGCGCACCTACGACGCGGCCGGCGTGCCGACGCGCGCGATCGAATCCGGAACCGGCGGCACACCCCTGGTGCTCTTGCACGGCGTCGGCGGTCACGCCGAGGCCTACGGGCGGAACGTCGTTCCGCTCGGCAAGCATTTCCGCACGCTCGCCATCGACTATCTCGGCCACGGGCTCAGCGGCGGGATGAACGGTCCCCTCACCAAGGAAGCCTACGCCAAGCATTTGGTCGACTTTCTCGATGCTGCCGGGATCGGGAAAGCGAACTTGCTCGGCGAGTCGCTGGGCGGCTGGATTTCCGTGTGGACGTCGTTGCTCTATCCGGATCGCGTGAACAAGATCGTCTACTGCGTCGGCGCGAAGCTCGACGTGCCGGTCGACGAGGCGGCAGCGGCGCGAACGGCGGCCGGTCGGAACGAGCTCATCCGCTTGACGAAGCAGTTCAACGCCAATCCCTCGCGCGACAACGTTCGCGCTCGGCTGAACTGGCTGTTCCGCAATCCGGACCGCGACGTCACCGACGAGCTGGTCGATCTGCGCTGGGCCCTCTACCAGCGGGAAGCTTCCGGGACGCGCGGGCACGGCGGCGGCGCACCGAACGACGGCAATCTGACGCCCGACGTGCTGCGCACGATCGTCCATCCGACACTGGTCTTGTGGACTTCGCACAACCCGTCGGCCGCGGTCGCCGAGGCGAAATCGGCCATGAACTACTTGCCGAACGCCGAATTGACCGTCATGGACGACTGCGGGCACTGGCCGCAGTGGGAACACCCCGAAGAGTTCAACGAGATCGTTCGCGCCTATCTGCAACGCCCCTAGTCCACGGGGAGCCGCCATGACGACGACCGCAAAACGTTTCACCATGCCGGGCACTGAGATCTACTGGGATCCGGAGATTTATGCCCGCGAGATGCAGGTCGTCTTCGGCTCGGCCTGGCTATTCGTCGGACACGAAACGAGCGTACCGCGTCCGGGCGATTTCCTCTCCAACTACATGGGCAACGACCCGGTGATCCTGGTACGGGATCGCTCCGGGAAGCTCCACGTCTTCCTCAACCGCTGCCGGCACCGCGGCAACAAGGTCTGCCTCTACGATAGCGGCGAGGCCAAGTCGTTCCGCTGCGCATACCACGGCTGGACGTACGGGCTGGGCGGCGAGCTCGCCGCCGTGCCACTGCTGGACAAGGCGTATCCCGCCGATTTTCCACGCGATCAGCTGGGCCTGGTGGCGGCGCCGCGCGTCGCGAGCTATCACGGAATGATCTTCGCGTCGTGGGCCGCTGACGGCCCCTCGCTCGAGGACTACCTGGGCGCGGATCTGCGCTGGTATTTGGAGACGTTCGCATTCGACGATCCTGCCGGGCTCGAAGTGCTGCCCGGGCGTCATCGGTACGTCATCCCCGCCAACTGGAAGCTGCTCGCAGAGAACTTCGGCGGCGACATGTATCACTTCAACAGCACGCATGCGTCGTTGCTCATGCTGGGCCGCGCCGGTCAAGCCGACCGCATCCGCACCAGCGGCAACGACGCCGGAGAGGTCGAGTACCACAGTTTGGAATTCGTCGGTGACGACCATCCGCCGCACGGCGCGCTGCAGCTTTCCTTCGGCGACGGGCCGGACGAGAACGACCGGCGCCAGGCGGCACGGCTCTCTCCCGCAGCACTCGCGTGGGTGCACGAGCGTCAGGCTCGCCGCCGGCGGCTGCTCGGCGACCGGAAGTCGCGCCCGACCGCGATCCACACCGGGACGATTTGGCCGAACTTGAGCTTCAACGGGCTCGGCACCGCGATCTACGCTCGCACGTTCGTGCAGTGGCACCCGCGCGGGCCGGAAGAGATCGACGTGTGGCAGTGGGCGTTCGTCGAGCGCTCGGCGCCGCGCGAAGTCAAGGAGGCGATGGCATTTACGCTCACGCAGCGGCAAGCCGCGGCGGGAATGGTGGCCCCCGACGACGTCGACAACTTCCAGCGGATGCGCGACGTGCTGCACACCGCAAAAGCCGGAACACTCGCCTTCAACTACGATCTGGGCGGCGGGGAAACGGCGAGTCTAATGCCGGACCTGCCCGGTACGGTCTTGCCGGCAATGACGGAACGCTACCACCGCTCGTTTTACCGGTACTGGACGAAGCTGATGGGGTACGGGCGATGATTCAGCTCGATGCGGCGCTGCGCGAGCGGGTTGCGGCGTTCTACGCATATGAGACGATGCTGCTCGACGAGAACCGGCTGCGGGAGTGGCTCGATCTCTTTGACGAGAGCGTGCGGTACGTGATGCCGATGCGCGAGACGCGTCTCGGACCGCCGGACAACAATCCGAACCCGCCGTTCTACCTCTTCAACGATGACAAAGAGTCGCTGGTGATGCGCGTGGCGCGACTCGAGACCGGAATGGCCCTGGTCGAGTCGCCACCATCGGCGACGCAGCGACTGGTGACCGACGTGCTCGTGCTCGACCGTCAGGCCGAGCACCTCGACGTGCGGTCGAGCTTCCTCTGTTTCCAGGTGCGTGACGAACAGAACGAGACGACGTTCGCCGGGCACCGGACCGACCGGCTCGCACTTGCCGGCGAGGGTTTCCGGGTACTGCGGCGCGACATTCTGCTGGCGCACTACGTGCTGCCCCGTACGATCGGAATGTTCTTCTGAGTCGGGCCATCCTTCGGCTCGGCTTCATCGGGCTCGGTCAGGCGGTCGCGCGGATGCTGCAGCAGTACGACGCGATCAAAGTGCTGCCGTATACCTTCGCCGCAGCCGCCGACCCGCGCGCGCACGCGCTCGAGCGGTTCCACGCCGAGTTCGGGGCGGCGGTGTTCACCGACCCCGAGGAGATGCTGCGTGCCGATCTGATCGACATCGTTTACATCGCTACCCCGCCCGAATTGCACCGCGAGCACGTCGAGCTGGCGGCGAAGTACGGGAAACACGCAATCTGCGAGAAGCCGCTCGCACTGTCGATCGAAGATTGCGACGCGATGGTGCTGGCCGCGGAGCGCGCCGGCATTAAGCTGCTCGCCGGCCACACGCACAGCTTCGACGCGCCGATCCGCAAGATGCGCGAGATCATCGACGGCGGGACGATCGGTCCGCTGGTCTCCGTAAACACCTGGAACTACAACGAGTTCAACCCTCGGCCGTGGACGACGGCCGAGCTGCGCGCCACCCACGGGCCGATCCTCAACCAGGGTCCGCATCAGGTCGACATCGTGCGCCAGCTCGGCGGCGGGCTCGTGCGCAGCGTCCGCGCGCAAACCGTGTGGGACGGCTTGCGGGGCTGCGAGGGCGGTTGGACAGCGTTCCTCGAGTTCGAGAACGGGGTTCCGGCCACGCTGGTCTACGACGCGCGCGGTTTCTTCGACACGGCCGAGCTGTTCGGGTGGGTCGGCGAAGGCGGGAAGCCGCGCGATCCTGGAACCAATGTCATGATCCGGCAGAACTACCACAAGCTGGAGCGGATGCCGGAGGCCGAGCGCGAGGCGTTGCTCGAAAGCCAAAAAGAGCTGGGGCGCTACGGCGCCGACGACGATCCGGCGCTGTGGGAGCTGTGGGGCTACGGTGCGGCCGGCGACGAGCAGCATCAGCCGTTCTTCGGGATCACGGTCGCGAGCTGCGCGCGCGGCGCGATGCGCCAGTCGGCCGACGGCCTGATCGTGTACGCCGACGACGCGGTGCGCGAGATCCCGCTGGGTCAGGAGCGCCGCGCGCGGGCCGCCGAGCTGATGGACCTGTACGACGGCGTCGTGCACGGGAAGCCGCTCTATCACGACGGCGCCTGGGGCCGCGC
>Ga0209415_10021229_pt1 | contig 10021 bp, 5 predicted proteins | sample PeaSoiSIISIP2007_FD_187696 | JGI IMG/M metagenome (GOLD analysis project Ga0209415, IMG submission 187696) | Peat soil microbial communities from Weissenstadt, Germany - SII-SIP-2007 (SPAdes) (version 2) | ecosystem: Environmental > Terrestrial > Soil > Wetlands > Peat | place: Germany... | reverse complement strand
CTGAACCAGAACCAGTTTGGCGGAGCCATCGGCGGTCCGATCAAGAAGGATAAGCTGTTCTTTTTCGGCAGCTATCAAGGGACGCGGCAGCGCAACGGCATCGCCGCCGAGGGGCTGACCAGCGCCTACCTGCCGCCCATTCCCGCCGGCGACCGCAGCGCTCCCGGGTTTGCGGCCGCGCTGGCGGCGGAGAACTGCGGGTACTCGACACTGCTGCCCTCATTTCTCAGCCCGCAACTGGCTTGTGACGGCTCCAACATCAGCCCGGTGGCGTTGAAGATTCTCCAGGCCAAGAACGCGGATGGAAGCTACTACTTCCCAGGTTCGGGGACGGACGTCTATGGCCAGCGCGCGTGGAGCATCCCCGCGACGCACATCGAGGACCAGGCGGTGGTCAACGGGGACTACCTGATCAACAGTAAGAACACGCTCGCAGGCCGTTACTTTTACAGCCGCAACCCGCAAGACTCGCCATTGGCCGGCCAGTTGCCCGGCACGCCCAAGTTTCTTTACTACTCGAATACTTACTCGGTACTGAAGCTTACTTCAATTGTCACTAATAACCTGGTGAACGAAGCCCGGGCCTCGTATTCCTATACCGAAGCCGTCAATCTCGACAAGATGCCGCAGGGCGCCCAGACCTCGGCGGACATTGGCCAGACGCCGATCAGCGCCACTTCAGCACATCCGCCGCAATTGATCTTCATCATAGGCGGCTACACGGCGTTCGGGAACCTGGATCCTCTGAACAGTCCGACGCATCTGTACCAATACGCCGACCAGGTTTCCTGGTCGCACGGCAAGCACACGATCCGGACCGGTTTCGAGTTTGAGAAATGGGCCTACAACTTGGTGTGGCCAGGGATCCAGAACGGTATCCTGCTGATCGGATCATTCAATGACCTGTTGGTCGGGCAACAGGGCAACATCCTGGGCTCGATTCTGAGCACGCGCTCCGGTCCCAATGGTCCCATTCACGGATACCGCATGACCGACATGAATGCCTTTGTGCAGGACGACTGGAAGGTGAGTTCCCATTTGACCCTGAACCTGGGCACTCGTTGGGAGTACGACGGGACGTTAAGCGACAAATACGCGAATCTGACCAACTTATGGCTGAGCCGGTTGCAATCCGTTTCTACACTGCCGACTGGGCCTACAACATCGGGGGCGGGTTTTATGGGTTACGTGGTGCCGCAGAATTTCACCGCGCACTACGGGCAGCCACCCGACGGGGTTTTGGTAAACAGCAACAACACCGGGCTACGCGAGCACGTGCCGCTGAGCAACTTCGCGCCGCGCGTCGGTGCGGCCTGGCAGCCGGGCAACAGCGGAAAACTGGTGATTCGCGCCGGAGCGGGCCTGTTCTACGACCGGGTAAGCACCATTGCGATGTCTAGCGCCTACGGAAACAACCCTCCCTATGCAGCCAACGTGACCTACGGTTTCCCCAATTCGCAGACCCTGGCGGATCCATTCCCGCACACCTCTTTGGCCTTGCAGCCGCGGTGGGCCAACCTGTCGACGGGGCAGACCTCGTCGCTCAATGTTCCGTTCGTCGGTGAGTTGCAGCACACACCGCTGGTGCGGCAGTACAACCTCAACGTCCAATACCAGTTCCTCCCAAGCTGGACTCTGGAAGTCGGCTATGTGGGCTCCAGCGGAATCAACCAGGAGGACTTCTCTCACAACTACAACACGGCCCAGCTCGCCAGCCCCGCTAATCCGATCAACGGGGTCACCACCAACACGCTGGAGAATATCAATCTCCGCGTTCCCTACCTGGGCTTCGTGCCGACCGGTATGCTCGGGACGGGGTACGACCTGATTTCCAACTACAACAGCTTGCAAGTCACGTTGCGCAAGCAGTTCTCGCACGGACTTACCATGCAGGCTGCTTACACCTGGAGCAAGTCCCTCACGAATTCCACTGAAAACTCGGCGAACTACAATGACGCCAGCGACACCTCGCAGCAATATGGCCCGTCCTACTTCAACCGGCCGCAACGGTTCATCGTGAACTACACTTACGATCTGCCTTTCGGCAAGCATCCGGGAGCGCTGGGGAAGCTGACCAGCGGTTGGAGCATCTCCGGGGTAACGACGATTCAAAACGGGCAGGCGCTTACCATCGAGGACTCCAACGCGGGCACGATCTTCGGCACATCGGCAGGATACACCGACTCAGGCATCGCCCGCGCCCAAATGTGCCCGGGGATGACATACGGGAACATCGCCACATCCGGAGGCATTGAACAGCGGCTGGGCGGCTCCAGCGGCGGGCCGGGCTACCTCAACCCCGCCGCATTCTGCCCCGCGCCCGCCATCGGAGACGGTAGGGGATTCGGGAATACCGGGATGGGCATCATCCTCGGCCCGGGCCAATTCAACTTTGACTTCTCCATTCTCAAGAACACGCGCTTGTTTGAGAACCAATCGCTACAATTCCGGGCCGAGTTCTTCAACATCTTCAATCACCCGCAATTTGACAACCCGAACCCGAACAGCATTCCCTATCAGCCCGCTCTGCCCAACGTGTCGGCGCCAAATTTCGGGCAGATCGTGGGAACGAGCGTCAATCCGCGCGTGATCCAACTCGCGCTCAAATACGTGTTCTGAGACGAAACTGGAGATTCCAGCCGGCCAGCCCAATCTGATCTCGAATCCCAAACGTTGGGCAGCCGAATGGTCACTCTACTTGACACACAGCGGGCATAACGCACTAAGATTTAAGAGCCATGCCAAGTCGATTGTGCCCGCACCATGGGACGGCACTCGTTATTGCTGTGCTGATCACGGCCGCGGCTCCGCCGGCCCTGTTCGCGCAGTGGCTGGGGTACCCGACGTCCGGGGTACCGCGCACGCCCGACGGCAAGCCCAACCTCTCAGCGCCCACGCCGCGCACCGCGGATGGCAAGCCGGATCTTTCTGGAATGTGGGGATGGGCGACCATCGGCCCGCCCTGCGGCTCGCGCTGCACCGACCTACAAATCGGGTGGGAGTTTCTGAACATCGCCCGCAACCTCAAGGGAGGCTTGCCCTATCAACCATGGGCGGCTGAACTGGTTAAGAAACGGAGAGCCGACAACGCCAAAGACGATCCCAACGTCCGTTGCATGCCGCGCGGCGCTCTGAGAATCTGGACCGACGATTATTACAAGAGGATCTTCGAGGCTCCGGATCGCGTGATCATCCTGACCGAGCGCAATATGCAGTATCGCCAGATCTTCACCGATGGGCGGCCCTTGCCCGTGGACCCCAACCCGACCTGGAACGGCTACTCAACGGCGAAATGGGAAGGAGACGCGCTGGTGATCCACACGGTCGGGTTCCGCGACGATCTGTGGCTCGACTCCGACGGAAACCCCATGACCAACGCCGCCAAAGTGACCGAGAAAGTCCGCCGCCCGAATTACGGAACTCTGGAAATCGAGATCACGGTGGACGATCCCAAAGCCTACACCGCGCCCTGGACCGTCAAGATGACGCAGCCACTGGCGCTGGATAGCGAGCTGCTGGATTACTACTGCCTGGAAAACGAGAAGGACTTCGCGCACATGGTGGGGAAGTAACGCTTCATTCGCATCTGAGTGCGACGGTCGCGTCCACTCTCGCGGCGCTCCGGAAAATGGCATGCCAGAAAGACCGCGCTAGTTCCTGCTGTCGTTCCGGCGTTCAACTGCCGATGTTCTAAAGTGACTACGTATGCGGTTGGCATTTCTTGTCGTACTCTCCATAGGAGTTGGCGCAAACGCCCAAACTCCCGGACCCGACCGCCCAGCCAGGTTAGCCGGATTCTCTGATGCCAGGCGCGATAAGTCAGGCAAGATCAGCCGGATTGAGGTTTCGGCCAAGCTGGAAGTTCAGGTGCCAGGAACGTACCGGGTTACCTTCCAGCTATCCGCGGCCCATGGACGGTTCGTAACTGGCCGGGCTCAAGCCTTTCTAGAAATAGGTTCTCAAGCGCTCACTGCATCCTTCGATGCCAACCAGATCAGGAACGATTTGGCGGAGGACGGACCCTACCAGGTTGCGGATATTCGACTCTTCCTGGAAAACAAGGACGGCGAAGCCAGCGCCGTTGACAGCTTAAAAGATGGCGGCGCAACCGCCGCGTACGAACTGGCCGACCTGTACCGCGATCCGCGTGATTCTTACCGCTTCACAGGCGAGGTACTAGCGGAAGAGGCGGATCCCACGCCAGAAGGAAAATTTCGCAAGCTGACGGTCCGTGTCGGCGTCGATACTCCGGGAGGACAATGCTGGTGGTGGGGACTCCTGGCAGAGGAAGGGGGGAGCCGGGTCGACTTCAAGAATGCCGATCCAGCCGCCGCTCCGCTGGCACCCGGCAGGAGCTTTCTCACGCTCGATTTTGACGGGTTTACCGTGGCAAGACGCGGACACGACAGCCCGTTGATTGTGTCGGACTTGACGCTCACGTGCAGGGCAGGGGTGTCGGTGCAAGTCGAGGATTACCAACGACACCGCACGCGCGATTTCCGCGCCGCCGACTTTGACAATCCTGACCCCGATTTCGAATTCGTCGTGAAACAGCCTTCTGTTCGGGTTGCCGCTGGAGCGTCAGTCACGCCCGGCTTACTGTTGCAAACCGTAGGCGGTCTGGAGCTACACGAATACCTGAAGATTATCGTGACGATTTGGGCGGATGAGCCAAAGCTGCAGTTCAAGATGTATCAAAGCCATTCATGCTCCGCCTCCCCGTCCTGCGTGGAAGGTCAATTCACCTCCTCCCCTGATGTCCATGTTCCGGCAGACGTACCCTTTGGCACCTACACAGTCCACGTCATTGGACGAGGCGGAGGGAAGGAACGTACCGCTGCGTTCGATCTGATCGTTGATCCAGAGCTGACGCGGCTCAAGAAGGAGCATGAGGCGGTCCTCGCGAGGCTCACCAAGGAAGATCCAGTGCCCATAATTCCTCCACGGGCGAATGACTCGAGAGCGCCTTCCGCGGAAGAATCGGGCGGGGCCAGGTTTACCGCGGAGGCCGCGCTGCGAAAGATTCACGCGGTGCTGGTTCTGGACCGCTCCGGTTCCATGCTCAACAACGACGCTTGCCGGGCTTTGCGCGCCGCGGCGACTCGCTTCTCCCGCATGTTCGTCGACGGCCGCGATTCACTGGGGATCGTTAGCTTCAGCGATACAGCGGAGCTCACTTTTCCGATGGCGAATCATTTCGCGGCCGACGCGCCGGACAGGATCGATCAACTGAAGTGCAACGGCAATACGAACACCGGTGAAGCGCTCGAAATGGCTCAGCGCGAACTGGCACAAAACGACGATCCCGAAGCTGTCAATGCGGTGATCCTGTTCACGGATGGCAGGCCGAATATGCTTTCGGCAAACTGGCCAGTGGACACCGGGGCAGATGGACTCTGCGCGGAAGCACAAGGTGAGCCGCAGTTGACAGCCGCGCTAAGGACCTTCGACCTTGCGAACTTCTGGATCTGGCCGATTGCGGGGTCGAAAAGAAAACCAGCAAACAATTCCTGCTTCGATCCGGTCCACCAGCATCTCGACAGCCTGGCGTACATCCCCGAGAACGATCTGAACGGCATTCCTCTCACTGGGAGCCACCCTTTTGAACGCCTGCAAACGGGCCGGTACGCCGGCAAGATCCGAATCGATTCGACAGGGAACATTTTTTCCGCGCTGGCGAACCAGATGGAGAACGCGGCAAAGCGATTGCGGTTCGGACAGAACCCGTCGTTTGTGTACACGATCGGCGTGACCTACACCACTTCGCCAGCTTACGCGCCTTCGCTTGGATTGTTGAGGGAACTTGCCAACCATCCGCGGAGCCCGTCCTTTAATCCGAAAGAACCTAGCGGACTGGTCATCATGACAGGGGCAGCGGAGGAATTCTGGCCGGCGTTTCTGCGCGTTCGCCAAGATCTAGTGGATCACGCCACGATTCATTAATTTGGTCGCTACCCGGCTGCTATTCATGTCGCAGCGCGATCATCGGGTCCACTCTCGCGGCGCGGCGCGCTGGAAGATAGCATGCCAGAAAGTCCGCGCTAATCAGCACGAGCGAGACGGCGATGAGCGTCACTGGGTCCCAGGCACGAACCCCGTATAGCAAGCGGGAGAAACTCGCGAGTACCCTGGTGAGGATGAATGCAGCCACTGCTCCGATCACAACGCCGGCCAGACCCAGCCGGAGCGCCTGGCCAATTAACATTCGCAGAACGTCCCGCCTTACCGCCCCCAGCGCCATGCGGATCCCGATCTCGCGTACGCGCTGGGCCATCGAACAGGAAATCACGCCGTAGATCCCCACCGAGGCCAGCAGCAATGCCAAGACGGCAAACGCGCTCAGCAAGATCATCGGAAAGCGCTGCCCCGCCATCGATTCGGAAACAAGCGCCTGCATGGAGTGGATGTTGTAAATCGGCTGATCGCTGCCGGCCTGGTAAACTGCGTGCTTGATGGCGGGCATTACAGCAGCGGCATCCAGCGGCGTGCGAACAACCAGCGTGACCTCCTCGCGAAACGCCGGCACCGCCTCATCCGGAAGTTGGTAGAAGGAGTAATAAATCTGCGGTTTCTCGCCTACCGAGCCATCCAGCCCATAGTGTTCCACGTGGCCCGCCACGCCAACAATCCGAGCTGCAACATTCCGGGCCGCGCCCCAATTAGGAATCGTGATGCTTTGACCCACAGGGTCGCGATCGGGAAAATACTGGCGGGCCATAAGACTATCGATCAGAACCACCAACTCGGAATTGACGTCATCCAATCGAGTAAGAAAGCGACCCCGTAGAAGCGGAATTTCCATGGTGCGGAGGTAATCAGGACCGGTTGGATAATAGATCGCCCGCGGGATCTCCGCCAGGGATGCCGGCTGGCGCGCACCGATCCAGAAAGGACCGGAGTTGTCCCGTTGGCTCAATGGGAGCAGCGCCGTGATTTCCGCCGCCGCTACGCCGGGAATTTGGCGGATGCGTTCGACCAGCTGCTGGTAGGCCGCTCGCACCTTCGAGGATGTGTTGACGGAGGGCGAAAGTCCGAGCTGAAAGCTAATGATGTGGCGCGTGTCGAAACCAGGATTCACCGCCCACAGATTATGGATGGTGCGGTAGAGCAGGCTGCCGCCGGCTAGTAAGACCAGAGCCAAAGCAATTTGCACAACTGCGAGAACACTTTGCGTCCGAGGCTGGCGGCCCGCCAACCCACGTCCTCCCGCTTTGAGACCGGCTTGCAGATCGGTGTTCGAGCTCTTGAGCGCGGGCAAGAGTCCGAACACGATTCCAACCACCGTCGAAATGCCCAACGCGAACGCCAGCACGGAAGCATTCAATCCGATGTTCTCGATGCGCGGCAATTCCGGCACCGTCGCCCGAACCAAGCTGAGGCCCCAATTCGCGATCAGCAATCCAAGAGCTCCGCCGAGGAGCGAGAGCAGCACGCTCTCGGTGACTAACTGCCGAACGATTTGCATGCGGATGGCCCCCAGCGCCAATCGAACGGCAAACTCCCGGGTGCGCACCGCTGAGCGCGCGAGCAACAGATTGGCGACGTTCGCACAGGCGATGAGCAGAACCAACCCGACCGCTCCCAACAACAACAGCAGCGTCCCGCCGACGTCACCGATCAGGAATTGCTTTAGCGGCGCGACATACGTTCCCAGGCCTCGCTCCGTGGCGGGATTGAGCTGATCGATTTGCTCTTGCACGATGTTTAGCTCTGCCTGCGCCTGGTTCACACTCACGTTTGGCTTTAGGCTCGCGATCGAGACCAGGTCGTGGAAGCTACGATTGTTGCGAATCAGCGGATCGCCGCGTCCAAGCGTTGTGTAGACATCCGATTGCCGGTCTTCAAAGCGAAAGTTTGGCGGGAGGATGCCGACGATGGTATAGTCTACGCCACTCAACGCAATAGTCTTTCCGAGGGCCGCCGGGTTGCCCGCGAACCGATCACGCCACAAACGATCGCTGATGACCGCTGCCGGCGGGCCTCCGATCCTGTCTTCATCCGGCGAGAAGTCGCGGCCAAGCGCCAGCTTAACGCCCAACGTGCCGAAGAAGCTCGAAGAAACTTCGTTGCCGTCAAGGTGTTCTGCCGCACCGGGACTGCTTAGATCGAAGCCGAGCGGCTTAAACGCAGCGATCTGCTGGAACGAGCGGGAACTTCGCTGCCAATCGAGGAAGTCGGGATACGAAAGCGCCGTCGGGTATTTCAGCGTGCGGTTGAAGAGCGTTACCACCACCAGCCGACCCGGATCGGAATAGGGCAGCGGCGACAACACAACACCGACCAATACGCTGAATATCGTGGTATTGGCTCCGATTCCGAGCGCAAGAGTCAAAATAGCTACGACCGTGAAACCGGGATTACGCCGGAGCTGCCGCAAACCGTAGCGAATGGTCTGCATGGTGTTCAATACAAATCTTACTGCCGTGGCGGCGCATTTTGTGCGAACCGGAAAAATCGCCAGGGACGCCCGTTGACGGTGCGCGCTTCCTCCTGATACGAACCACGCGAGTGGTTTGAAATCGCGGTTCGCCAGAAGAGGACGGCCGGCGCATTTAATTCCAGCACTCTGACAAGCCATTCGCCCGGACGTTCATTCCAAAGGGCCGTTGCCATTCTCTGTCCCAAGCCGTTCCTTCGAAATCCGCGAAGGACGAAAAACTCGTGCACGTCATGGGCGCCAATGTCGCCGAGCCACTCATCCGCCGATCCAATCAGGGCGAAGCCTGCGATCGAGTCACCGACTTTTGCCAAATACGCGTCGTAGCCGTTCTCCCAAATCGAGGAGGTGTCGTAAGAGTAGCTTCCGTCAGCCTGGGTGTCGATTTCGAACCACTCGGCCATGTCGTGGAGGTAGTGCTCGAATAGATTTCGAAGCACAACGTCGGACTCGGGTCCGATCTTAGAGATCACGAGATCATCGGAATTCACTTCGCTCATAGACTTTCGTGTAAGACAAATTGTACGCCAGCAGTATCGCCTGGGAACCTGCCAAAATGCCGTTGTGTCCAACCACCTTCGATCCGCTGTTCTAGCAACTCTCTCGTTGCCGCTGTTTGCCCAGCCCGCTTTGCAAAAACAGATCGCAGCGCTTGCGGCCGATGCTCACGGCAAGGTGTCCGTCGCTTGCTTACTGCCGGGCGCCGCGCTCGATTGCGATTTCAATCCGCACGCGCATCCGCCGATGCAATCCGTCTTCAAGGCTCCGCTCGCTTTTGCAGCGCTGCATCTGGTGGAACGCGGAAAGCTCTCGCTCGACCAGCCCATCCGTTTTCGAGCGAGTGATCGCATTCCCGGCGCCTACAGCCCGTTGCAAGACCAATACCCGGCAGCAGAAGTCGACATTCCTCTGCGGCAGCTTCTCAGCATGGCGGTTTCACTCAGCGATAATGCGGCCGCCGACGTGGTGCTGCGAGTCATAGGCGGACCTGGGGTAGTCGACCGCTACATCAAAGCGACCGGCATCACGGGCTTTCATCTAAGAGACAACGAGGCGGCGCTCCATCGCGACGCTACGGCGCAATATCGAAATTGGTTTGAGCCGGCCGGTGCGGTCCAATTTCTGCGGCTGCTCAATGATCATCCTCCGCTTACGCCCGAGCATGCCGCGCTTTTGCTTGGCTGGATGCGCGAAACGCCGCGAGCGAATCATCGCATCGGCGGACAGCTTCCCGCCGGAACTGTCGTCATGCACAAGCCGGGCACATCGGATACCGCCAACGGCCTCACACCCGCCACGAACGACATCGGTCTGATCGTTTTGCCCGATGGCCGCCGTCTGGCGATCGCCATTTTCGTTACCGATTCCACCGCTGGCGACTCCGAGCGCGATTCCGTAATCGCCCGAATCGCCAGGGCCGCGTACGACACAGCCATAGAGAGCGGACCAAACGGTAATACCTCTGGGCGGTAATACCTTTTGGTGCGAAGAATGGTATGATCACTGGTAGTAACATGAAGACCGCTATTTCCATAGATGGCCAAATATTGCAGGAAGCGGACAAGACAGCGCGCCGCATGGGGC
>Ga0209415_10021227_pt1 | contig 10021 bp, 7 predicted proteins | sample PeaSoiSIISIP2007_FD_187696 | JGI IMG/M metagenome (GOLD analysis project Ga0209415, IMG submission 187696) | Peat soil microbial communities from Weissenstadt, Germany - SII-SIP-2007 (SPAdes) (version 2) | ecosystem: Environmental > Terrestrial > Soil > Wetlands > Peat | place: Germany... | reverse complement strand
GGCACCACCTACCCGACCGGCTCGGCAGGCAGTGGCACCACCTACCCCACCGGCTTGATCTCTAACGGCGTGCTCTTCGGCACCGGCAGCGCTTCAGTTTTGCCCGATTTCAGCCTGCCCTCCCTGGTCACCGGAATGGTCACCGACAACACAAGCCATGCGCTCACCGGCGTTACCGTGACGCTGCAGGGGACGTCGTATAAGGCCACCACCGGTGCCCTCGGGACCTACTCCATGTTCGTTCCCTCCAGCGCCAACTACACGCTGGCTGCCAGCGACAGCTATTTCGACCTGACCAGCCAGCTTACGGTGTCGCCGCACGTCTTCACCCAGGTGACGGTACCGAGCAGCACGACTACTTCCTACACCGTGGTCAACCTGCATGCCAATTAGCGCCCGGTTACCATCATGAACCATGCCCCGCCTCGCTTCGAGGCGGGGTTTTTTTGTTTGCCCGGCGTAGCGGGCAAACCCGGCCTGTTGAAAGAAACAGCCGTCGCCTCGACCAGGGGGAAGACAATCCGAATTGCAAGGGCGTTGCCGGCAACGGCAGGGTCAGAAGGAAGCGACAGGGAGTGAGCCGCACCGGCTTACGGGGAGCGCGCGCCGGTTTTGCGTGGATTATGAAATCGTTTCAAGCTGGCGGAAGTAGAAAACCGTTGGACCGACCCGGGCCGGCAGCTGTGCAGGAAGCTTCTCTCCGAGCCGTGAAATGACCTTCGGCAGTCGGCGCCGCCGGGGCGGAGCACCTTCGCTGTCCGGTCATTTTCACTTTGGCCCCGAACGTGCATGTTAATGCCATAGGTGATTGGCTGTTTACGGTGAAATGCTAAGGAATCCGGTCTGTTAGTTGTTATTGGTCTGCTCCTGATCTACGTTATATAGCGAAAACGCCCGGCGAAGTTGGCCATATCGCGGAAAGGCTTGTTTTGACGGATAGGCAAAGTGGTTTTTGGTCCTACTTAAATTGGAAAGGAGGCTGAGACGCAAGCAACACCACCAGCTAGAACGAACTTGTCGGCAGTTTCACACTCGAACCAGTGGTTCGAAAAACTAAAAAAAGGAGAGCGCAAGATGAGAAACAGTTTGAGCAAAATGCAGTATCTGCTGTTTGCCTTGTTGATGTTGGCCATGACTGGCTGCGGCGCCAACAAGGTTGGTACTGCCAGTACCAGCAACGGCGCAGGCAACATCACTAGCAAAGTGGTATGGACCGCTAAAACCGCAGGCAAAACCGTCGGGTCCACCACCACCATCCCCTCCAACGTCATGAGCCTCAGGATGACCGTCACCGGTACGGACAATACTGGCAACCCGATCCCCGTGGTTCGTAGCACCACCGCCGTCACCCCAGGCGCCACTGCCGCCACCACCACCGTGGCCGGCGTATACCCGGGTAGCGTGACCCTGACCGTCCTGGCCCTCGACGCCAACGGGAACGTGCTGTACGAAGGGTTCGCCCTCCGGCTTGCCATCCTCGACGGCCAGACCAACAACAGCTGCGTGACCAACCCGATCCAGATGGCCGTTCCGGTCACCAAGGCTCAGGACGCGGCCTGCGTGAACTGCCACGAGACCACGCTGGACATCGACGGTCAAAACCTGGTCGCCGGTTTCAAACAGTCCGGTCACTACTTCAACCAGACCTGGGTTGACAACGCCAAGTTCGGCATCACCGGCACCGGCTGCGCCGGCTGCCACGGCCCGAACCACAACGACGCCAACCCGTCCAACAGCGGTCGGTGCGCCGAGTGCCACTCCGCTACCTACAGCGCAGGCCATAATACGGTGGCCACCAACCCCGGCTGGACCAGCGGCGCGGTGACCAACGCTTGCGAAGCCTGCCACGGCCCGCACGAGACCCTGGGCGCCAACTGCCTCGGCTGCCACTCCGTCGGCCAGAACGCCGCTGCTTACGGCAACTTCGTCAACGATAACAGCGGCGTGCGCGCCGTCGTGCCGGAATTCGGCAAGAACGCCCACCACGTCGTCGGCAAGACCCTGACCTCCGCCGACTGCGCCGTCTGCCACAAAGAAGGCACCACCGGCGGCGGTGTCGACTTCAACTACCACATGAAGGACGCCAAGATCCACCTGCGTAACGGCAACACCACCCTCTACCCGACCACCAACTCGACCGACAACGGCGAGTTCCTGTGGGATCCGGCCAACCCGGACCACAGCGCGATGGACCATTTCTGCATGTCCTGCCACAACGCCAACGGCGCACCGGCGGCTGTCGGCATCGTGAGCGGCAACACCGCCACCAACCCGTTCAACGACGCGATCTCCAACGGCTACGACCAGATGTCCCGTCCGGCCGTCGTTGCCGTCTACGACCAGTTCGATCCGGCCAACGCCTCGCATCACGCCGTTCGCGCCCAGAAGTACACCACTAGGGTATCCAACCACACCGGCACCACCATCTGGAACCAGTACTCCTCCGCCACCACCGGCTCCGGCGGTCACCGTTCGACCCTCTACGAAGCAGGCATGTTCACGAGCTACATCCCGCTGGGGAGCACCACGCCCCTGGGCGACGACTCCACCATTCACTGTGGCGACTGCCACACTGTCGGCCAGTACAAACCCAAGTCAACCACGGCCTTCGCCAGCTATTCTACGGTAACCACTACCGCAGTCATTGGCGCACACGGTTCTAACAACGAGTACCTGCTCCGTAACGCCCACGGCGACGATGCGCTGCATCACCAGGACGGCGCCAATGGCTCGGTCATTGCTAACCCGACGACGCGTGTAGGCGTACAGGCAGCCGGCGCCAACTACGTCTGCTACCTTTGCCACAACGTCGGCAAATACGGCAGCAATATGGCCCATGAGGGGATCGACGGTGGCAACGCTTGTAACGGCCCTCTCAGAGAGTCGGTCGGCCTCAGTGGGGCTGGCGTGCGCGTGCAAGGTCTCACCACTGCCACGGGCAACGCCTTCGGCTTCACCTGCGCCAACTGCCATAACGCCGGCCAGCAGGGTTTCGGCGGCATCCACGGCAGAACTGCATCCTTCAAGGCCTACTCCGGCGTCACCGACGCAACCGGCGCCAGCTTCGGTCTGGTCGATCGCAAGCCGTACCGCTTCATGGGCGGCATGAGCCTGCGCTACAACGGCGGCAACGCTCCTTCCACCGGTTCCTGGGAGCGCAAGACCTTCGCCAAGACCAGCCACGACGGCTGCTACAACCTGACCACCGCGGCGGATGTCGTCGCCACCACCCCCACCGTGCGTAAGACGATCCGCCTGTGGGGTACCGATGCTACCGCCAACGCCAACAACCCCGGCTTCGGCGACACTTCGTCCGACCAGAACAACGGTACCATCGCCGGTTCTTGGGGCGCTTGCGGACATCACACCGGCACGACGACTGCCGGCAACCCGACTGCTCCGACCAGGACCGTCCAGAGACCGCTGTCCTACTAGGTCGATTGCTTTTCCTGGCGGGGGGCACGTGCCTCCCGCCGCTTCGGAGTACCATGTAATGAGCCGGCGCTCTGTGCGCCGGCTTTTTTTTATGCCGTACCGATTCTCACCCGGACCCGCCCGGTCGCCGGCGGCCGGCACTACTGGAAGCAGACTGAACACGGAGGTTGAGGTTGAAGACGATCATGGTGACGGGCGGCAACGGCATGCTCGGTTATGCGTTGCGCCAGGTGACGCAGTGCGAGCCGATCGAAGGGTATCGGTACGTTTTCGTAGACATGGAGGAGGGTGATCTGTGCAAAAGCGGGGAGACGGCAGCACTTTTCGAGCGGGTGCGCCCTGACGGGGTGATCCACCTCGCGGCGGACGTGGGGGGGTTGTACAAGAACATGGCGCACGGCGTGGAGATGTTCGAGAACAACCTGACGATGAACATGAACGTGATGCGGTGCTGCCGCGAGTTCAAGGTCGAGAAGTTGGTGTCGTGCCTGTCGACTTGCATTTTCCCCGAACAGAGCCTGTCCGGCCACCTGCGGCTGCCGATCGACGAGAGCATGATACACCAGGGGCCGCCGCATCCATCGAACGAGGGGTACGCGTACGCCAAGCGTATGGTGGACGTCCTGTCGCGCAACTACCGGAAACAGTACGGATGCAATTTCGTCTCGCTGGCCCCGACCAATATCTTCGGCGTCAACGACAACTTTTCTGAAAAGGCGAGTCACGTTATTCCCGCGCTGATCAGAAAATGCCACGCGGCCAAGCACGGTGGAGGGGAATTCGTGGTCTGGGGAACTGGGCGTCCGCTGCGACAGTTCATCTATTCTCTCGACCTAGCGCGGCTCTTCGTCTGGGCCTATCAGCAGTACGACGAGGAAGTGCCGCTGATCCTGGCGCCCGATGAAGGACAGGAGGTAAGCATCGGGGACGTTGCCCGCGAGATCGCCGGTGCCTTCGGTTTCGCCGGACCGGTCGTGTTCGACGGCAGTTACGCCGACGGCCAATACAGACGCACGGTGTCGAACCGCAAACTGATGTCGCTTAACCCCGACTTTGTCTTTACCCCGTTGTCTGCGGCAATTGCGGAAACCGTGCAGTGGTTCGAGCAAAACGTCGCCGTTGCCAGGCTGTAAGTCCTTTCACCCCCCGGCGCGCCCGCTGCCGAAGAGTTTGTGGCGGAGCGCGGCGAGGTCGATCCGCAAGAACGCGCTTCCGCCGGAAAATTTCTGGTTGGCGATCTTCGCCTCTCCGTAGAGGCGCGCCTTGTAGTGGACCGGGTACTCGACGAACGTCATGCCGAGATGCCATGCCCCGAAGATCAGCTCATGGTCCCCGAACAGGTCCATGCCGGACAGAAAAGCCCCGTCGCGCAGCCTGAGGAACTCCTTTTTCCACATCCCCTTGGTGCCGCACAAGGAGTCCGACAACCTCTTCCCGATGATAAAGCCGACCAACAACGAAAAAAAGCGGTTGGCGACGTAGTTCGGCAACTGCATGGCCCCCTTCTCCATGGGAAAGCCGAAGCGCGTGGCGTTGAGAAAAACCCCTGGGGAGGCGGAGAGTACCCGGTAGGCCCCCACGATCTCTTCAGGAGGGACAGTGATGTCGCCGTCGAGTATCAGTACGATCTCCCCTTTGGACCGCGAAAAGCCCTGCCAGACCGCGGCGCGCTTTCCTTTGCCTTGCTGGGTGAAGTAGTTTACCTCGTGGTCGGGGTACATCCCGGCCACCCTCGCCAGCTCGTCAAGGGTGCCGTCGGTCGAGTGCCCGTCCACGAAGAGCAGCTCCACCTCGGTGCCGAAATCAGGCATGCGCCTGACCATCGGTTCGATGTTCCCGCGCTCGTCCTTGGTCGGGATGACAATCGTCAGTGTCGGATTTTTCTCGGGATTCATCTGGCGCCTTGCTGGGGGGACGGAAAAGTCGGGCCGGGGCCGGCTATCTCTCGTTCAGAGGCCTGTACAGGTCGAATATCGGTTGGAACCACGTCCCGAATTCTTTGCCTACGGTCATCAAATAAAGCGGCACCGTGACGAGTATTACGATGCCGAGGTACAGCGGCAAGTAGCGCTTGACGTGCGGTCTCCCCTTGGCCAAATCGACCAGGAAGCTGGCAGACAGCATCAGGGCGAAGGGGAGTATTCCCAACGCGCTGTTGGCCGCAGTAACCCGGTGACTGACAGCAAGCGGGAGATACGAACACCAGAGCACCGCGAACAGGAAGATACGGCGCCAGTCGAGTTCTTTGATTTTGCAAAGGAAATAAGCCGTCGCGGGTAGGGTGAGCAGCCATACGAACGGGTTTGACAGTGCCAGCACGATGATGGGGGTATTTCCGTTCATCATGAAGTCGGCATAGCCGGTAGGGCGAACGAACCAGAGCGCCGCAGTATGGTCCTGGACATGAATGAAGGCATTGGCACCCTTGTGTGTCAGGTTCTCCAGGAAGGCGACCTTCTGCAGTACCAGCCATTCTCCGATGTCATAGCCGCGGTAGATAAACCAAGGGGCGTACGACAGGAGGTAAATGGTCGCGGGGAGGACGACCAGAGACGAAAAATAGAGCAGAAATTCTTCGGCCCTAGCACGTATCCCGGGTTCTCCCTCCTTCAGGAACCGGTAAACGAGCAAGACTACGAGAAGGAAAAGTTGGATCGCAAGACCCATCCACTTGCTTGCCAGTCCCAGCCCGAAGAAGATTCCCGCATAGAAAAGCAACGAGGGCTTGCGTTTTTCCAGGTAGAGAAGTGCCAAATAGTAGCCGGCCAGCAGGAAGCAGGGCATGTAGACTTCCTGCACGGACTGGCGGGAAAAAAGTATCTGGATCGGGTCGATGGCCATGAAAAATGCGGCCAGCAGGGCGCAGTAACGGCTCCCGGTCAATGCCCTGGCGACCAGGGCGACCAAGGGGACGGTCAAGGTGCCCAATAAGACGCTCGCGAACCTCATCCCGAAAGCATCACGGCCCAGCACGGTCATGCTGAGATAGACCAGGACGTTGCGCAGTTTCGGGTGGTGCCACTGGAGAAGGCCGGAGTGCCCGCGCCGCATGTAGTCAAAGGCGTCCGCAACGGTGTAAAGTTCGTCGCCGTTGGCGGGGGTGGTGGCAAGCCAGAGTACCCTGAGCAGGGCGGCCGCCAGGGTCAGGATAATAACCGCGGCGGTGAACGCCCTGGGAGTCAATCGTTCGTTATGCGTCATTTGAGGGCCGTCGGTGAATCAAGTGAGTTGGTGGGAGGTATGATTTCCGCCCGCTGCGACAAAAGTGCCAGAAACTCGCGGAGTCTGCCCCGTTCGAGGTCCGTGACGTCGGGGTTGTCTTCGGACAGACATACGGTAACAAGGTCGGATCTCAGTCCGGATCTCATAAGAGAGTCAAACAGCTCTCTGGCATCGGCCGAACCGAAGTAGGAGGCGTCGATGTTGAGCAGGACCGGTTCGGTGATGCGAGGAAGCGTCGCGGTAAAGGTCCGCTGCGCACCGTCGTAGATGTCGCTGGCGGCGAACTTCTCGATTATCTCCTGCCGGGAACCCGCCGCGTTTTCCTGCCCGAACCTCTGTGCGAAGTCGGACGGCGGGATGACGTTGTATATTTTCCTGACGATGTTTTCCTGGAAGGCGTCCCAGAGGAAATTGCGGTAGGACGCGGGGCTCATCCTGAAATCCTGGTGGTCGCGCGCCACAGCAGATATCTGCGGGAAGAACTGGCCGTTCATCCCGGAAGAAAGCTGGGAATCGGTGAAATGCAGATACTTGCCGAGATGCACCACTACCCTGCCGTGTACGTGCCTCTCCTGCCAGAGCGCATAGAGGCCGCCGGTAGTGCGCAGAAGGTGCACCCGCGGGCGGTCCGCAGCCAGGGCGAATGCCTTTGCTCGAACGCGAGACGAAATCCCGCCAAGGTTCAGCGCGACGACGGAGACGGCGCATAAGACAAGTATCGAAAAAGACAGCCCGTTTTTTTTCGTGATCATGGAAGCCTGTCGAGTGCGGCGGGAAGGGGTGCGGTATCCGAACGAAGCGCTATTCCGGAACGCGAGGCGGCGTCAAAGCCGCACCGGTGATTTGGCGATTATCACCGTTTTGTCGGGGCGTTAACGTCGTATACGGTGTGTGCCTTAAACTAAAGCAACCGGGGGGCGGCGTCAAGCAGAAAGTACCGGCACCTCGCCCGGGAATCGGGCGTTTCCAGCTCTCTGTGACAGCAGCTGCATATTTTGTTGTTTTATTTGCGGGGTATTTCTGATAAAAAGGGAAGGTTGGATTCAGCCTGAAAACGGATAGGAGTTGTAATAAATCATGCCCAAAGGATCAGATCCTCTCCGCCGCCTGAACGGCGTGCTGACGTCGAACGCAGTGTTGGTGATTCTCCTGGTTTTCCCCGTTTTCTTCGTGTTCACCCGGCTTTTCCCCGTCTTACGCGTCGTTCCCACTCCGCTTACGGGCCTGCTCATCGACAACGTCTGTATTCTGCTGGTCATCGCCTTGCGCTTTGCTCGTATGGCGGCCCGTTTGTTCAAAGAGCAGCAGTACGGCAGCGAGGGGCAACCGGACGGTGCCTCTTTGCCCGTCTCGCGTACGGCCGAGGAGCTCAGGCACGGGTTGGCCGACAAGGGCTACCGTTTCGACGTCGGCGGCACCTACGGCGAAAAACGGACTCCGGCCTTCTTTGGGGCGACGCTTCTTTGGGGGGGGGTGCTCTTGGCGATGCTGCTCGGCTCCGTCGACTACGTCCGCCAGTATTCCAAGGTGCTGCTTTTGGGAGTGGGAAACCCGTCGCAGATAGGGGGGGCCGACGGGGTGGTGATCGGTCAAGGCTATTTTGCCGGCGGCAAGGGGCTGCCGCTCTTGCAGGTAAAACAGCAGATCCCGCCCAATGCCCAATGGCCTTACGGTGCGACGGAAATAGCCCTCGTATCGGAAGAGGGCAAGGAGTTGGCGCAGAAAACCGTCGTCTGGGGTGGCGAGCCGCTACGGTACGGCGGGTTCGAGTACCATATGGGTCGGTTTCTCTACGACGCCGTCCTGAACATCACCTCCTCGACCGGATATCTCGAATTCAACGACGCCATAAAGTTGCAGCCTCTGTGGGACAAATCGCCGAGACCGCCCTTTACCCATTCCGCCACCTTCCGGGGGGTGCGGGGAGACTGGACCGCATTCTATGACCCGAGGTCGAAGACCATGCGGCTCGAGATGGCCGGGAGCGGGGGGACGACCGCCGAAGGGGAGGTCGTCTTTCAAAGGGACATGATGAAGCCGGTAGGAGGGTTCGTCGCCGGCATCGATTATCTCGGCAGCTGGTCGGAGATCCACGTGGTCCGTCACCGTCATACGTCGCTCATCGTCTTCGGGGCGGTGGTGGCTCTCATGGGAGCACTGCTGCGGCTTTTCTTCGGCCCCCAGCGGATCTGGCTGGAGGACGCGCCGGGAGGGTGCCGGGTCAGGACGATCGGGCCAGCCACGCGGCGCCTCCTCGAGCAGTACAATGCGGAGCTTTCAACGTCGCGTTAAAACATTGACACCCTTTTGAGGAGTACCAGACCGAATGGCCTACTGGGAGACGATATTTTTCTGGGTCGCAATGGTGATCTACGCCTTGGCGAGCGGCGGCAACGTCTACGCCATCATTTTTCGTAGTCCCCGCGTCATGCCGAAATTGACCATGCTGGTCGCTGTCGGGTTCGTCGCTCACACCGTCGCAATATGCGCGCGTTTTTCTGCCACGGGGCACCTTCCCTGGTCGGGAGACTACGAGAGCGCTTTCATGGGCGGTTGGTTCATCATACTGGGGACGCTCGTCGTAGGGTGGCGCAACAAGTCTCTGCAGGCCCTGGCAGTCGGCACCGTCCCCCTCGTACTGATCATGATGGGGTTCGGCTACATGCGCAACCCGGTCCTCACCCCGATGGCGGCCAGTCTGAAAACCGTCTGGCTGTACATTCACGTCTTTTTCGCCTGGCTCGCCTTCGGTGCCTATGCGCTGGCCATGGCGGCGGGCGTGCTTTTCCTGCTGAAATTCAAGAACGCCGCGACTCCCGACGCCAATCCCGTCTATGAGCGGTTTCCCGCGCTGAACCGTCTCGACGACCTGATCTTCCGCTACCTCGTTTTCGGCTTCATTACCGACACCATCATGATTTCGGCCGGTGCGATCTGGGCGGAGAGCCTCTGGGGGAGCTACTGGAGTTGGGATCCGGTCGAGACCTGGTCGCTCATCTCGTGGATCACCTACGGCCTGTGCATTCACCTGCGCGTCACCTTCGGCTGGAGGGAAAAACGCCTGGCGGTGCTGGCGATCGCCGCGCTCACTACGGTAATCATTTCTTTCTTTGGCGTCACCTTCGTGGTCAATTCCAGCCTCCACACGTTTCAGGTGCGCTGACGCCCGCTTTGAATGCCTTGAACTCCGATCCGGTCGGGAAAATGCGATGGTATGGTCAAAAAAATAACTAAATACCTGAGTTCGCTCCGTTTCACGATCCTTCTCATCAGCCTTCTCGGTCTGATGTGTCTGCTCGGCCTGTGGATCCCGCAGAAAAGCCTGGTCAAACAGTGGTATTTCCAGTGGCAGGCGAACTCCCCA
>Ga0209415_10021226_pt1 | contig 10022 bp, 8 predicted proteins | sample PeaSoiSIISIP2007_FD_187696 | JGI IMG/M metagenome (GOLD analysis project Ga0209415, IMG submission 187696) | Peat soil microbial communities from Weissenstadt, Germany - SII-SIP-2007 (SPAdes) (version 2) | ecosystem: Environmental > Terrestrial > Soil > Wetlands > Peat | place: Germany... | reverse complement strand
TTTTTCTCGAATGAACAAATCCGGATCGGCTTTCTTGTCGCCAATCGCCGGGAGCGCCAGCACGCGCACCTCTAAATCCTGCTCGAGGAGCAAGGAGATGGAGCGCTCCGTGGCCGCTTGCCCTGCCGCGTCGGGGTCATAGTTCACGATCACGCGCTTGGTGAACCGCCCCAGCAGCTTGATTTGCGGCTCGGCCAGGCTGGTGCCGCAACTGGCCACCACGTTGTTGATTCCCGCGCGCGCCACAGCGATCGCGTCCATGTATCCTTCCACGAGGACCGCGAAGTCCTGCCGCCGGATGGCGTCCTTGGCGCGATCCATGTAATACAGCACGTTGCTCTTCGAGTAGATGGGCGTTTCCGGCGAGTTTAAATACTTGGGGAGGTCGTCGCCCAGCGCGCGGCAGCCAAACGCCACCACTTTTCCGGATTCGTTCGCAATCGCAAAGGTGATGCGGCGGCGAAACCTGTCGAAGAGCCGCCCGCTCTGATCGCGCGAAACCAGTCCCGATTCCGCCAGCAGCTTTTCTGCGTACTTTTGCTTCAGGTAGCGTAGCAGTGTATCCCCGCCGCTGGGCGCATAGCCGATACCGAATCGCGCAATGGCCTCGGCGTTCAGCCCGCGATCCTCCAGATAGGCGCGCGCCGCTTTTCCTTCCGCCGTGGTTTCGAGTTGCTTGACGAAAAACGCTTGCGCTTCCCGGTGCATTTCCACCAATGTGGCCCGCTGCTGATTCTCTTTGCGTTCTTCCGGGGAGCGCTCCTTTGGGCGCGGAATCGCGATGCCGCACTTCTCCGCGACGATCCGCACTGCCTCTGGGAACTGGCACTTCTCCATGTCCATCACAAAACTGAAAACGTCGCCGCCCTTCCCGCAGCCGAAGCAATGGAAGATTTGCTTTACCGGATGCACGGCAAACGACGGTGTCTTCTCGCCGTGAAACGGGCAGAGCCCCGTGAAGTTCTGTCCGCTCTTCTTCAGGCGCACGTATTCGCCCACCACGCGGACGATGTCCGCCTGCTGTTTCACGCGGTCCGCAAATGATCCTGCCTCCGCCATGTGGTTCAAAGAACGAAAATCGAAATACGAAAAACGAAATTCGGCTACCTAACGAGCTTTCCTGGACTCAGCTTGTTTCTTGCTGGTCGAGCGAATATAACCGTTCAACACCTGGATCACTCGTTGAGCCAGCGCATCCGCTTCAGTGTATTCGCCTTCGGAGATGAACTTGGCATCACCAGCGGTAACCAAATGATCTCTCACTTCGTAGGCAGAGCCGCGGGCTTGCCGGCAAAACTGAATATTCTCCTGATACGAGTATCGTCCAAAACCTTCGGCAATGTTTGCTCCAATCGACTGAAGGGCGCGCCTTAGCTGACTATTCAGCGAGAAGCGTTCTTCGACCGGCAGCTTTTTCAGCAGAGGATAAAGCAATATCCGGAGGGCGCGCGCTAACTTCCATGCATCGAGGTCCTTAAAGTCGCGGACTGGTGCGAGCACGCCGGTTGGCGCATCTTCGAGTTTCGTGTTTCGCATTTCGATTTTCGTCATTGCAGCTATGCTCTCAAATCCACGACGGTGATCGCTTTGCCACCGTGCTCTTCGCTCTCGAATTCCGCTTTTTCCACCAAAGGGTGCGTCTTTAGAAACTCGCCAAGGCCGCGCCGCAAGGCGCCGGTGCCGTGACCATGGATGATGCGCACCTGTTGGCGATTGGCCAGTGTCGCTTCGTCCAGGAATTTGTCCACGCGCTCGGTGGCCTGCTCGACCGTGAGCCCGATCACGTTGATCTCGCCGGTTGCGCCGCCTTCACTGGACTTCGCGCTCACGGTGATGTTTTCCCTCTTCGCGGGTTGCACCACCGTTTTCCCCGCCGTGGCGCTCTCGATGCCCGTGATTTCTTCCACGGCTACCTTCATGCGCAGCGGGCCTGCTTCAATTTCCGCCGACGAGCCCTCCACGCGGCGCAGAATCACGGCCTTGCTGAAGCCTCGCACGCGCACCTTCACTCCGGGCTGCAGTTTTTCGAGGCTTACCGCTTCGAGCGATTCGAGCTTCACGCCCAGATCCTGCTGCGATTCCGAAATCGTCTGCACCACCGCGGCGTTCAGTTCCTCCTTCGCTTCCCCGCGCACATCCTGCATTTTGCGGCGCGCGGTTTTTTCGAGTTGCGCGCGCAGTTCCCGCTCCTTTACGGCATCCAGGACCCGCGCCACATTTTCTTCGAAGCGCTTTTGCATTTCCGCGAACTTCTGCTCCAATTCCGCGATGCGTTGCTTCTGGCGCTGCACCCATTCCAAGCGAAGCGTGCGCCGCTCCTGCTCCAGGGCATGGCGTTCGTCCACCATCTGCCTTTGCATGGTGTCGAGTTCGTCCCGGCTGCGATGCAAGTAGGCGATGAGGTCCGCGGCTTCGCGTGATTCCGGCGACAACAGGGAGCGCGCCTGTTCAATGATGGAATCCGCCAGCCCCAACCGCTGCGCGATGGCGATGCCGCTGGAACCGCCGGGCACACCGACCATCAACCGGAAGGTCGGCCGGAGGTTCACGTCGTCGAATTCTACCGCGGCATTCACCACTCCTGGCGTCGTCGAAGCGTACGTTTTCAGGCGGTCGTGGTGCGTGGTTGCCAGCACAAAGCAGTTCTTCTTGTGAAATTGGTTCAGCAGCGCCACGGCCAGCGCCGCTCCCTCTTCCGGGGCCGTGCCCGTGCCCATTTCGTCCGCCAGCACCAGCGATTGCGGCGTGGCTTCCTCCAGCATGGACTTCAGATTCAGCATGTGCGCGGAAAACGTGGAAAGGTCCGCGGCGATGGATTGCTCGTCGCCTATATCCACCAGCACGCGATCGAACAGCGGCAGCACGATCCGCTGCGCCGCCACGGGAATTCCCGCCTGGGCTGCCAGCGCCGCCAGCCCGGTGGTCTTCAGCGCCACGGTTTTCCCGCCGGTATTCGGCCCGCTGATCACCAGCAAGCGCTCCTCGCCGCTTAGCGCGAGGGATATTGGCACAATCGCGCGGTTTTCTTTTCGCAGCTTGTCTTCCAGGACCGGATGCCGCGCGGCGTCCAGCCGCAATTCGGAGGCGGTGGAAAACTCCGGCACGCAGGCATCGAAATCCCGCGCAAAGCGCGCGCGCGCGAACGCGCTATCGAGCTCCGCGATCGTTTCCGTCGCGGCTTGCAGCGGCTCGTGCATCCCGCGCAGCCGCTCCGTCAACTCGCTGAGGATCCGGAAAATCTCCGCCGCCTCGTCCTCGGCGAGTTGCACGAGTTGATTGTTTGTCTCCACCGTTTCGAAGGGCTCGACAAACACCGTTTGCCCGGTGCCGCTGGCGCCGTGCACCACGCCTTGCAGGCTGCGGCGGTGCTCCGCGCGCACGGGAATCACGAAGCGGTCATTCCGCAGCGTGACGTAGTCTTCTCCCGCCTCCGCCTGCCTGGCCCGCAGAATTTGCTTCAGTGTGCGTTGGATGGATTCGCGCGTCTGCACAATGCTGGCGCGAATCCGCCGCAAGGCGCTGGACGCGTCATCGCTGATTTCTCCGTTCGGCAGCACGCATCGTTTGATCGCGGCCTGCAATTCGCGAAAGTCCGCCAGCGTCGCGCAACGCGCGGCCAGCAGCGGGTATTTTGCGGCGTCTTCGCGGAACTGCTGCCGCAACCATGCCGAAGTTTCCAGCAACGAACCAGCATCCAGGAATTCCGCCGGCTCCAGCGCCACTCCCGGCGCATCCAGCTTTTTCAACCATGGCGCCGGATCGGCCAGCGCTCCGAATCCCAATTCGCGCTCCGCGCGCAACCACTCCCGGCCTTCACGGATCAAAGCGAAGGCGCTTTCCAGCGCGGCGCGATGCGTTCCCGGCTCGAGTTCGTCGATGTTTCGCCGCCCCGGCGCGCACGTCGTCCTCAGGCGCAGCAATTCCCGCAGCTTGTCGAATTCGAGCACTTCTTGCGCTGATCGCGACATTCTCTCTACTTCCCTCGCTTCCATTCCTCGGCCAAGTACCTGGCCGCCTCTTCCGGTGTCGCCACAGTGTGCACCAGATTCCCGTTGGCTTCGCCCCAAACCCGCGATGCACTCGACGACCGGGGTCCCTGTTCCACTTCCCGCACCCGCTCCAGAATCGGCTGCCAGAAATTTCCCAGCACGGCGATGGGCTTTCTCGCCATCACCGATTTGTTCAGCATCTCCCAAACCACCGCGAGTTCCACCAGCGTGCCCGTGCCGCCCTTGCAGGCCACAAATCCATCCGCCAGCCGTATCAACTCAAACAGCCGTTCTTCCCAGGTTTTCTTCCTTACTTCCACGTCCACCCAATCGTTCGCTTTGCGCCCGAAGAACTCCGCAGTCACACCATATGTTTTCCCGCCGGCTTCTTTCGCCCCGCGCGACACCGCCTCCATCACGCCACCATAGCCGCCGCTGCACACCGCGAAGCCCCGCTCCGCCAGCCGGCGACCCAACTCGCGCGCCTGCGCGTAATCCGCGTCGCCTTCGCCCGGGTGCGAACTTCCAAATACCGTCACGATTCGTTCGTCCTTCATGCCTTCCTGGACTGCTTCCGTAGCTACTTCTTTACTTCTTCACGTCAAATTCTTCCAGCATGGCCATACACAGTCCATCCAGCGCGCCGTGCACCTCATGATCCTTCACGTTCTGGTTGTTGCTCAGGAACGAGAAAATCAGACGCCTTCCTCCCGGCGTGTCGGCGTAGCCAGAAAGCGTTTGCACATGCTCGACTGACCCCGTCTTTGCGTGAATGCTCCCCATCATGCCGGCCTTTTTCATGCGGTCGGTAAGCGTCCCATCAATTCCCGCCACCGGCAATGAGCCGAAGTAGACGGGAAACCAGGATTGCTTTTGTGCATACAGCAACAACGCCACTAACGCCCGCGGCGTCACCAGGTCGTGCCGTGACATCCCCGATCCATCCTCCTGCACCACATCGCCAAGCGCAATTCCGACCTTGGCATAAAATGCCTCCGGGAATTTCAGCAGATCATCCGGCTTGGCCCAGCGCCCCTGCTGCCGCGCCGCAGTGCGCAACAATACCTCCGAGTGGAGGTTCTGGCTGATCTTGTTCACCAGCTTCAGCGTATCCCCCAGCGGCAGCGACACATGCTCCGCCAGCACGGTACGCGAGCCTTCCGCCGGGTCGGGCTCGTGGTTCGCCCGGACCGTTCCCCAGACTTTTACCCCGCGTTCCGCCAGCAGGCGTGCCAGCGTGCTCGCCGCATGTTGCCCGGGCTCCTGAACCGCCAACCCCAATGTGCGCGGGTCGCTCTTTGCCGGGAGCGTGCCGCTCAGAACCACCATTGATGAGCCCGGCTCGCGCACCAGCGTCAGGTCCGCCTTCTCCGCCTTGTCCGAGGTCGTCACTTCATTCTGGAGCGCGAAATCGGGCGTCGCGGGTTCCACCACTGCCACGGTGCGATCCCCGGCTTTTTCTCCCGGAGTCAGTGTCAACGTGACCGCATTGTCGTCCAACACAATCGCGGAAATGGCCGCGCCGTACTCCCAAACCGCGTCGTCAATCTCCCAGCCATCCGGATAACGATCGCGAGGAAAGTAGCTGTCATCCCCAATGATGTCCCCGGATATCTCCTTCAACCCGTGCGCCACCACCTGGTCTGCCAGTTCGCTCAGGACTTTTTCCGGCGGCCCGTCAAACTCCTCCTTCACCTCGAACGGGAATTTGCGATTGGAGAGATTGGGGTCACCCCTTCCAACAAGAATCAAATCGCCCGAGAGGACTCCCCGCGCAATCGCGCCGCGCGTCTCCACCGTGGTGTGGAATCGGAAGTCGGGCCCCAACGTGTCGAGCGCCAGCGCGGTCGTGAGCAGCTTCATGTTGGAGGCCGGCGTAAAATAGTTGTCCGCATTTTTCTCGTAGAGAGTTTCTCGCGTCGCCGCGTCAACAACGAGCAGCCCCCACACCCCTTTGTTCACTGGTGCCGCGCTTATCAGCCTCTCAGCCCTCTCCGCGAAACGCTGTCCTGCCTCCTTCTCCGACGTTCCGTCGCGTTTCCCGCCAGCTTGCTGCGGCGCTTGCAGAGTTTGGCAAGGCGCTTCGCCCGCAACACTCCAGGCTGCGAATAACACCAGAAAGCAAAATGTCAATTGGCCCGGCAATCCCGGTTTTCGCTTCATAATTCCCCTATTGGCAAAAGCCAATGCATGAAAGTATATTCGAAAGCCTGCGGGAGCTCTCTACGGCGAAGTTCCACTGAGTCGGAGCATGGCACGCTTCCAGCAATCTGACTTTAAGTCGCCGATTCCGCCAGCCGGCCGTTTCGTCATAAACTATGGGAACCTCATAACAAAGAAGGTGGCGCTCATGAAGAAGATCTTTCCCATTCTCCTGGCCTTTTCTCTCATCGCCCTCCCGCTCCAGGCCGATGACAAAAAGGAAAAAGAGCGGCTGGAGAACTGCGGCACCGTCGTGCAGGAGATCATGGACATCCCGGACAACATTCCACAGGACCTGATTGACAAGGCCGACTGTATTATCGTTTACCCGTCCGTCGTCAAGTTCGCCTTTGCCTTTGGCGGCAGCTATGGCCGCGGCGCAATGGTCTGTCGCACCGGCGAGAATTTTACCGGGCCGTGGAGCGCACCGACGATGATGGCCCTGGAGGGCGGGAGTTTTGGGCTGCAGATCGGAGCGCAAGCCACCGATTTCGTGCTCCTGGTGATGAACGAGCGAGGCGCCAAGTCCCTCCTCAGCAGCAAAGTGAAACTCGGCGCTGACGCTTCCGCTGCTGCGGGTCCCAAGGGACGCAACGCTGAAGCCTCTACTGACGTCACCTTACGTGCCGAGATCCTCTCCTATTCCCGTGCCCGCGGCCTCTTTGTCGGCATCTCCCTTGCGGGTTCCACAGTACGCCCGGACAATAGCGCCAACGATGGCCTCTATGGAAAGAGAATTGATCCCGGCGACATCATCTTCAAGGGTGTTGTGCCAGTCCCGCCTTCAGCTCAGAAGATGGTGTCCTATCTGAATCAGAAGTCGCCCAAGAACCGTTCGTCTGGCAAAGAAATCTAACTCCTTCATATCATTAGAGATGCGCCGTTAGACTCTGGCCTGCGGCCGGGCCCTTTGGCATTGACAATGCACGCGAAATGACCTATAGTCATTTATGAATATAGGTCATTATGCCTACCCTTCCACGCTCCGACCCCACCAACCGCCGCGTACGCCGCAGCCTGGAGCTTCGCGAACGTCTCTTCCGCGCCGCCCTGGACCTTTTCGCCAAGCGAGGCTTTGCGGAGACCACTGTGGAAGACATCACGAACGCCGCCGACGTCGGCAAAGGTACGTTTTTCAACTACTTCCCCAGCAAGGACCACATCCTCCTGGCCTTTGCCGAAATGCAACTCGCGACGCTCCGGCTTGCCGTTGAGGAGGCGCGGCAGGCCCGCGAGCCGTTGATCGAGTTTGTTCGCTCGCTCACTGTGCGCATGACGGCCGAGCCGGCGCGCAACCCGGACCTTATTCGAGGCTTGCTCCTCGCTTTCCTGGGCTGCACCGAGATTCGCCAGGCTATGCGAGATCTGCACGTGGAGATCCTCGATCTGCACACCCAGATGGTTCAGATCGGCCAGGAGCGTGGCGAGATCCGCGACGACCTTCCTGCCGCGGAAATTGCTTTGTTTTTTCGCCAGACGATCTTCGGAACATTGCTCATTTGGTCGCTCTACGGCGATGACTCACTGAAACCGCGGCTGGATTCCGCGTTTGAAATCATCTGGTCGGGGGTGTCGCCCCACAGGCCAAGTAACCTTTCGAGTTCGGAGGCCGTACCTCCAGTGTCAAGGAAAAAGGATTGATCTCATGAATCGCAAGGCCATTTTGATCGTCGGGGTATTGGCGGCATTCGCGGCTGCGGCCGCCTATTCCATGGGGTGGTTCCATCACCAGACGCAATTGCAGGGCTCCGGCACGGTTGAAGCGCGCAACATTCGCGTCGGCTCAAAAGTCGGCGGGCGCATCGACAAGGTCCTGGTCCGGGAGGGCGATTCCGTGGAGCCCGACCAGGTATTGATTGAGTTTGACGACAGCGAGTTGCGAGCTTCGCTGATGCAATCGCGCGCCAATGCAGAAAAGGCCGAACGGGGTTTCCGTCCCGAGGAAATTGCGGAAGCCCGCGCCGCGGCAGCTCAGGCCAAAGCGGAGTACGACCAGCGCAGGAACGGCTACCGCCAGGAAGACATTGACGCCGCGCAAGCCGACCTGGACCGGGCCACCGCGGACGAAATCCGCACGCACCTGGATTTTCAGCGTTACGATGCGCTTGCCGCGAAAGACCTGGTCTCCAAGCAGCAGCGCGATACTTCCGAAGCCAACTGGAGGATGGCTCTGGCCCAGAAAGAAAACGCGAAGCAGAAGCTCGAAGAACTCAAGAGCGGCTACCGTCCTGAGGAAATTGCTTCCGCGGAAGCCCGCTATCATCAGACCCAGGCCACACTCGAAAAATTCGAGCACGGGAGCCGGCGCGAGGATATTGCCACGGCGCGCGCCGCCTTCGCTTACGATGAAGCGCGCTTCCGCGAACGACAAGTCCTTGCGCCCTCCGCGGCAACGGTCGAAGTGCTGGACGTTCGCCCGGGCGATTTGATCGCTCCCAATACGCCGATCGCTACGCTCCTGGAGCGCGATCAGATCTACGTGCGCATCTACATCCCGGAAACCCAGATTGGCCGCGTGCAACTCGGCCAGAAAGCCGAGATCCACGTGGATTCCTTTCCCAACCAGTCGTTTGCCGGCGTGGTCGAGCAGATCAACCAGCAGGCCGAGTTCCTGCCGCGCAACGTGCAGACGGTTGAAGAGCGCGTGCACCAGGTCTTCGGCGTGAAGGTGCGCATTGACGATTCCTCTCACCACGTTCGCGCCGGCATGGCCGCGGATGTGAAACTTTCCGCAGCGAGTTAAACTGTGACCCCCTCACCGCGGCCTTCCATTTCCGCGCAGCACCTGGTCCGGCGTTTCGGCCACTTCACTGCCGTGAACGACGTCAGCTTTCGCGTGGAGAAAGGAGAGATCTTTGGGTTTCTCGGTCCCAATGGCAGCGGCAAAACGACGGTCATCAAAATGTTGACCGGACTGTTGCCCCTGAGCGGAGGCCACGCGGAAATCGAGGGATTCGACGTCAGCAAAGACTCTGAAGCTGTCCGCGAGAACATCGGCTACATGTCGCAAAACTTCAGCCTGTACACCGACCTCACCGTTTCCGAAAACCTCACCTTTTACGGCCGCATCTACGGTCTCTCCAATGAGCACCTGCGCAAGCGCATGGACGAAATCATTCAGCTCAACGGCCTCGGCCCGTACATGAATCGGCTGGCATCGCAGCTTTCCGGCGGGTGGAAGCAGCGGCTCGCCCTCGGATGCGCCATGCTGCACGAGCCCAAGCTGGTTTTTCTGGATGAGCCCACGGCGGGCATTGACCCGGTGGCGCGCCGCCAGCTCTGGGACCTGCTCTTCGAGCTCTCCGGACATGGCATCACTTTCTTCGTGACCACGCATTACATGGATGAGGCTGAGCGCTGCAGCCATGTGGGTTACATCTATTTCGGCCAGCTCATCGCCGACGGGACGCCGGATTCGCTTCGTGGACTCCCCGATGTGCAACCCGCCGGCACCCTGCGCATCGAGATCACCACGCCACAGGTGACGCGCGCGCTGCGCCTGGCGCGGGAGATTCCAGGCGTGCGCAACGCCACCATTTTCGGGCAATCGATCCACGCGCTGATTGACGATCAGTACGATCTGAACGGACTTCGCGAAGAACTTCTGAAGAGAAACATCGCCGTCGCGGAGATTCGCCCGCTCGCTCCGAGCCTGGAAGATGTATTCGTGGAGCTCACCAGCAAGCACCAGGCACAGCAGGAGGCTTCCGGTGAATAGCTCATTCCGGGGTTTCACCGCGGTTTTTTACAAGGAATCCCTGCATATCCGCCGCGATTTCTCCACGCTGTTCTTTTCCCTGATCATTCCGATCCTGCAGATGTTTCTCCTTG
>Ga0209415_10021225_pt1 | contig 10022 bp, 5 predicted proteins | sample PeaSoiSIISIP2007_FD_187696 | JGI IMG/M metagenome (GOLD analysis project Ga0209415, IMG submission 187696) | Peat soil microbial communities from Weissenstadt, Germany - SII-SIP-2007 (SPAdes) (version 2) | ecosystem: Environmental > Terrestrial > Soil > Wetlands > Peat | place: Germany... | reverse complement strand
GTACGTCGAGGTCCCCGATGCCTTGCTCGCCTCCACCCCCGAATTGAAAAAATTCTCGACTGCAGCTACCAGTACGTCGCCTCCCTAAAACCGAAACCCACTACAAAAAAGAAGAAGAATTAACCGCGAGGTGATTCGGCGCTGTGGCTGTCACTCTCAGAATTATTTGGCATAAAATCGTCAACATTATCTGGCATACTGTCGTATTGGAACAGTACCCGGAAAGAGGCGTGAGGATCGTGGCGAGCGCCGCGCCGTAGCAACGAAGGTGAGGGAGGTTATCGAAGGCCTCGCCCTGCAAGAGCCGCCACTGCCAATCGCAGCCTTATACCGCCACGTCCGACGACCTCGATGCTAAAAACCAGGCAATTGCCACCTTGTTGTAGACTTTCTCGACACAGAATAGCGATACTGCCGAACATCCCTTTAAGTTCCAGTACAGCTACAACAAAAAGTAAGTTATCGGATCGATCGCAAGCCAACCGCGTGATAGAATGTTCAGAAATATTTTGCCAGATCCGCGTGGGTATCGTGAATCCTCGCGAGCGAAAGATGGAGCAAGCGAGGACGCGCGGCCTGCCGGCACATCAAGCCAAGGACACTCTATGAAACGTTATGAAACAGGGAGGGAGAATTTAATGAACGGACGTTATGCTTCTATTGGATTCCTGGCGGCTGTAGGGAGCAGAGGGGCGATCGCTGCATGTGCGATCCTGTGCACGGTGGGGCTGGCTTTCTCGCAGAGTCATCGGGAGGGCACGATCGTAACCTTTGACGCTCCGGGCGCAGGCACCGGGCTGTATCAGGGCACAATCGCATACAGCATCGGTCCCGGCGGAACGATCGCGGGAGACTACCAGGACTCGAGCGGCGTCTGGCACGGCCTGCTGCGGACTCCGGACGGCACCATCATCGAGCGGAACCAGGCCTCCTGCTCCCAAGGCTATCCGGGCACGAGTATCAACCCGGCCGGCGCGATGATCGGATTCTGCGCCGACGCAAACTCCGTTTATCACGGCATTCTGCGGGCTCCGGATGGCGCCATCACCAGGTTCGACGCTCCGGGCGCTGGCGCCAGCGCCGGCCAAGGCACCTTCACGGCTTGGCCCAATGGGATCAACCCGGCAGGGGCCATCACCGGAGATTTCCTTGACGCCAACAATGTGTATCACGGCTTTCTGCGAAGTCCCGACGGCGCCATCACCAGGTTCGACGCTCCGGGCGCGGGCACCGGCCCCTTTCAAGGGACGCTGGTCAGTTTGTTTCAACCGGCCAGTTCGGGAGGCATTAACGACGAGGGGGAGATCACGGGTACCTACGTTGACGGGAACAACATCGTCCACGGCTTTCTCCGGCCGCGCGACGGCGTCATCACCACATTCGACGCTCCGGGTGCAGGCACCGTCACGGGTTCGCTGCCGGGCACTTATCCCGCCGGCATTAATGCGGCGGGGGTAATCGCGGGAGCGTACTTTGACAACGGCATTCTGGGTCACGGTTTACTCCGCGCCCGCGACGGCGCCTTCACTGCGTTCCAGGTTCCCGGCGCGGGGCTCGGGCCGTTTCAGGGCACAGTCGCGCTCGCCATCAATCCCGAGGGAACGGTCACGGGGAACTACGTTGACGCCAACGGTGCGTTTCACGGTTATCTGCGCACTCCGGACGGTGCCATCACGAAATTCGACGTTCCCGGGGCGAGCACGGTTGCCGGCGAAGGCACACTGCCCTACAGCATCAATGCGGCGGGGGTTATCGCCGGATACTACTTTGACAAGAACAACGTGGTCCACGGCTTTCTCCGGTTCCCGTGAGGTTGTTGCAGAGAAGAGACCTCTGCTGTTTGGGCGATGCTGCATCCCCTTAGCTCTCTTCAATCGTCCACGTGAATCCACTCACCGCGCCGGAGAGCGGAAACGCAATCAGGGGCGTTGCGGTGAAAATTTGTGAAAAAGGGGCTTTTGTGCGGGCTACGCACCTGGAATCAACGCCAAACCCGCGCGGAAAGCAGAAGATTCGACAGATTCGAACTTTTTGCGGTGTAGCGGTCGCGAAGGCGCGCCGGGGTGCGGGGTCGAGCCGCATCCCGACCCCTGCTTCGCGTCCCCTACCGAACCCGAAAGTCCCATGCCAGTCCCCCAAGTGAGTCATCCGCCGGCGATCGGTCGGGCACCAGGACTATCGCGTACTCGCCGATGCCCAACGGTGAATTGGGTGTCAGGACTACATCGCCTGTAGCGCTGGCCTCCTGCCGGCAGGGGATAGCCTCCTGATCCGCTCCAAGCACCTCCGGGGTGGCGGGACCCACACTCACGTGCACGCTGCGGACGATCCGCGCCGAATCCTTGGCAGAGGGCTTGACCCGCAACAGTGTAGGAGACCCTCCCTGCAGGACCGACGCGGGCACAGTAAAGCTAACTCCATCCCGTGACACGGTTGTCTCAGCCGACAAGCCCGCGAGGTACATGACGTTGAAACCCTTCACCGTATGCTTTCTGAGCTTGCCAAAGACGCGCAAGGCGCCCTCCACCGGAAGTGCGCCGACAATCGGAATTGGCAGCGCCTTGCTGGCGATCGCGACCGCCGCCTTGCCCTCCGCCGCGGAAACCGCAGCGCTCCGCAGAGCTTCCTGCGCCGTACTCGCGTTGCTGGCAACAAAAGTGACCGTAGCGGCATGGGGCGCCAGATCGATCCGCGATGATCCGGTACCTGACACGGCGGTAACGTTTTGAGCAGACGCGGTGCTCACCATCGCCGCCGCGAACGCGACGGCTGATGCGAATGTGCTCGGTCCAATGGCAAATGCGCGTTTGTGGTTCATAAAACCTCCTGTCGATGTGGCAACCGAGATCCTCGTGATCTCTTCCTGCCGCCCATAACGCGCAAAAGCTGCACTCAAAAGTGTCAAGGCCACGATCGCGGTCGGCGAAATCTCGATTGAATGGCGCGGATTTAAAGCGTAAAATTTAGTACATCTGGAAAGGAGGTTCGTGGACACCACGCCTTCCGCAGGGCTGGTGACGCAACTGCTGCACGCGTCAAGCCAGGGTAACCGGGCCGCCGAAGACGAGTTGATTCCGCTCGTCTACGCTGAGCTTCGCCGCCTGGCCGCCAGCTACATGCGGCTGGAGCGCCCCGATCACACCCTTCAACCCACCGCCCTGGTCCACGAGGCGTATCTGCGCCTGGTTGGTCAGGAATCGAGTTGGCAGAACCGGACGCACTTCCTGGGAGTAGCGGCCCAGCAGATGCGCCGTATCCTGGTCGACCACGCCCGCAAGCACAAGGCCGCCAAGCGCGCCGGCAAGGAATCCCGCGTGTCCTTCGAAGACGTCCTGGCGGTCGCGTTGGAACAGCCCGGCCACGTGGTAGAAATCGATGCAGCCCTCGATCAATTGGCGAAAGAGTTCCCGCGCCAGGCCCGCGTCGTCGAACTCCGATTTTTCGGCGGGTACACCGAGGACGATATCGCCAAGGTTCTTGCCGTTTCGCCCGAAACCGTAAAACGCGACTGGCGTTTTGCGAAAACCTGGCTGAGCCGGGAGATGCGCAAAGAACCGTGACACCCACCGAGCGGCGCCAGCGCATCACCGACGTCTTCGAGCTCGCCCTAAAGCTGCGGCCGGAAGAACGGGACAGCTTTGTCGACCACCAATGCGCAGGCGACGACGTGCTCCTTCAGGATGTGAAGTCGCTCTTGTCGGAGTATCACCGGCTTGGTGAGAGCTCCGCGGTCATCGCTCCCCCGATAGAGGCCAAACCCCTGGCGCCGCGGCGCATCGGTAAGTACGAGATCACGCAGGAAATCGGCGTCGGCGGATTCGGGCGTGTTTACCGCGCTCTCGATCCAACCTTCGACCGGGTCGTAGCCATCAAAGTCCTGAACACTCCCGATAACCTCGATATCGTGCGGCGCTTTCGAGCGGAAGCCAGAACCGTCGCCAACCTTCACCACAGGAACATCGTCACGGTCCATGATTTCGGCGAGGAGGATGGCATTCCCTACCTCGTCATGGAATACCTCGATGGCATCACTCTTCAGGCGCTCATCAACCGGAAGTCACTCTCGCTTCTGGACAAGTTGGAAATCATGTCGGAGGTGGCCGAGGGTCTGCAATACGCGCACGAGCGTGGGGTAACACACCGCGACGTCAAGCCGGCCAACATCATGCGGCTCGCCGATGGCTCCGTGAAGATCATGGATTTCGGTATCGCGCGCATAGCGGCACAAACTTCTACCCGGCTCACCCAGACCGGGTTTGTGATCGGCAGCCTGATGTACATGGCTCCCGAGCAGTTCGGCGGCACGTCGGACGCCTTGACCGATATCTTCGCTTACGGCGTTACCTTCCACGAGCTGCTCACCGGGCACAATCCTTTTTCGTCACCGGATCCGGCGATTGTCATATTCAACATCACCAACACCGATCCCCCGGGAGTTCGCTCTCAGTTGCCTGAGTGCCCGGAAACCCTCGACCGCATTGTCCGCGGCGCCCTGGCAAGGTCTCGCGAAGCGCGGTACGCCAGCCTGTCGGATGTCGTGGCCGATACCAGGGCCATTCTGTCGGACCTGCGCCGTGACCAGGCGGGTAAGTTGTATGCCGAAGCGGAGCAGCTCTTTGTCGCCCAGCAACTGGACGCGGCTAAGTCGGCCGTGCGGAAGGTTCTCGATCTTGACCCGGTGCACGCCGGCGCCCGAAAGCTAAGATCGGAGATCGAAGAGGCCCTCCGCCGCCGGCAACTGGCGGCGCGCGCACGATCGCTCCTGGACAAAGCGGACGTGGCGCTGCGGGAACGGCGGTATGAGGAAGCCGCAGGCATCCTGGACTCTGCGCGGCAGCTTAGTCTCAGCGATCCCCAACTGAAATCCCGCCTGGACATGGCGGCCGCTCAAATCGAGCAGGCCCGCCGTTGCGACAAGCTTCTCGACGCAGCACGAGTGGCTCTGAAGGACCAGAATCTCACGGAAGCCTTTCGACAGGTATCCGAGGCGCTGTCCGCAGACCCGGGGAACCACGCCGCAAAAGACCTCCTTCACGAAATCCGCATCCAGATGGCGTTGCGCGAGGCGCAGCGGCGCCTTCAAGAGGAGCTGTCTCACGCGGAAGGATTGCTCCTGATCGGTGAGACAGATCAGGCTCTGTCTCTTCTCACCGACATCCGGCGCCGGAATCCCGAGTCTGCGGAAGCATCCACCCTGCTCGTCCGTGCCGAAGCTCAGAAGGCCCAGGAGGACCGTGCCCGGCGCCTGGCAGAAGGAACGGCTGAGGTAAGACTTCTCCTGCGGAACGAACTGTTCGATCAAGCAGTTGCGCGGATCGATTCGCTCTTGAGCGAATTTGCGGGCAACGTGGAGCTCCAGGGTTTGCGGGGTCACGCCCTGGAGCGTTCGGTCGCCAAGCGGCGGCGCGAGCAGATCGAGAAGCTTAAATCCGAGGCGGCGGTGCTCATCGAGCACCATGATTTTGAGAACGCCGCCCGGGCGCTTGAAGGCGGCGTTGCTGCACTTGGCCATCACGCGGATTTGACAGGCTTGCTGCAGGCAGCGCTTGCGGGGAAGGCCTCCCAGGAGTGGGAACGTGCGGTTTCCCGCCTCATTGAAGAGGCTGAGCGCTTGCGGCGATCCGGCCAACTGGACGATGCCGTTGGAGTAATTGAGGGGGCGATTCAGGTTTGGGGCGGGGAAGCGAGACTATCCGACGTACTCGAACAGGTCTCGGCGGAAAGGAAAGAACGCGACCGCAAACGCGCCATTGCCGACGCCACGCGTGAAGCGGGCACCCTTCTTCAGCAGGGGAACGGAAGCGCTGCATTGGTGGTTCTCCGCCGGGTCATCGAACAAGTCGGGGACGACCCGGAGCTCCAAAGACTTCTGGATCTCGCGGAATCGCAAGTTCGCGAGCACGGACGTGCGGCACGGATCGAGGCCATCGGCGAAGAGATACGGAAGCTGGCCGATGCAATGCAGTGGGAAGAAGCGCTTCAGAAGGTGGACGAAGCACTCGCGGCTTTCCCTGGCGAGCCGTCACTGATCTCCGATCGCGAATCGCTGATCGCTTCTCGGGACACGGAACGGCGGGAGCAGACGACTCGGAAGCTCCTCGCCGAGATCCAGTTGCTGACGGCCGGCACCCGGTTTGCCGAAGCGACCCAGTTGCTGGAAAAGGGCCTGCGGGATCTGGGACAGGAGTCCAGACTACTCGAAGCGCAGCGGCACCTGTCGGAAAGCCTCGCTGAGCAACAGCGTTCGGAATATGTCGAACAGGCGTGCCGGGAAGCGCGCTCCTTACAGAATCAACGCCGGTTTGATGAAGCAATTCTGGTTCTGGAAGCTTGCGAGAGCCGATATCCCGGCGCCCCGGGAGTCGCGGATCTGCTGCTCGCGGTAAGGAAGGATCGCCAGGCTCATCTTGCCCAACAGGAAATCGACCAGGTGCTGGTAAGGGCGGCAGCGGCCATCGCAGCCGGAGAGGCCGAAAACGCCATCGGCATCCTGGAAGAAGCAGTCAAATCCCATCCGGAGTCCAGCGATCTCGCAGAAGCCGCCGCGGAACTGCGGGCCACCCTCACTGCGGCCCGCTCCCGTCAAGAAGCTTCCGCACCGCCGGCAACGCCACACCGCAGCGTGCGAAGGCTCCGGACGCTTTGGATTGCAGGCGGAGTCCTGTTGGCCGGTGTAGTTGTCTTCCGGGCCCTCCATCCGCACTCAACGCCCAGCCCGCCGACGATACAGATCCCGAAACCACCGGATACCCTAAGTATTGAGCAGCCCACTTGGCCCGACACGATCGCTCTCGGCCAGGCCTTCTCGCAGACTCTTCGCGCGTCTGGCGGTCTGCCGCCGATTTCTTGGGAGATCGCCCAGGGATCGCTCCCTCAAGGCCTCTCGCTGGATTCGTCGGCCGGGCGCGTTGAGGGCACGCCCAGCGAAGTCGGGCCGTACAGTTTTGCGGTGAAAGCGTCGGACGGAGCAGGGCACCGAGCCGAACGCACGATGACCATTACTGTGGCCGAGCCGGAAGCGCCACAGCCGCCCGAACCGTGCAGGCCTCGCGCCTTCCTATTGGAGCAGTACGGCGACTCACGAACAGGCGAGTTGGTCTGGACCGGCCGTTTGCAGGCCGGAAGGAAGATCTGGATCCAGAATCGGCGCGCGTCCTCAGGGTCGGTTGACGGAGACGTCCTTCCGAGGGGCGTGCCGGTACGCATTTCCATTTCGCCTGCGTCGATCCGGCCTACCCTGTCGCCATCGGCGGCCAATTGCTGGGCCCCTCGCCTGGTACTCCGGACCGTCGACGAGGAGGCAACCGAGATTAGAATCAAGTGGGAGGTGTTTCAGCCATGAGGCTGGTGTTAGCCTTCTTGCTTGCGCTCTTTGTCGCCCTGCCCGCCCATGCGGAGAGACGCGCCTTGCTGATTGCCAATTCGGCCTATCAACACCTGGCCCCGCTGCAGACGCCCAAAGCCAATGTGGAAGCGCTTGCGGCAACGCTATCGAAAGCGCATTTCCAGACACAAGTTTTCTACGACCTCTCACAGGCAGACATGCCTCAAAAAGTAAGGAAATTCATAGAGACAGTTCAGGCGGGCGATTTCGTTCTGATCTACTTTTCCGGCTATGGTTATCAGTACCAGGTCGACAAACTGAACTATCTTTTGCCTGTGAGCTTCGACCCAAGGTACAGGTCGCCAATTGGCATGAAGGCCGTCTCGGTGCGGAATCTACAAAACCTCCTGGACCAGCGGAAGGCGGGGACGAGGATGCTCCTGCTCGACGCATGTCGGCGGGCCACCGGGCTCCCTCAGGGGTTGCTGCCCATGGATCCCGCCAGCAACACACTGGTGGCGTTTTCTGCCGCCGCAAATCACTCTGCACCCGATCCGGAGAACGGCGGGCCGAATCCATTTACTGCTGCTCTGGTGAATGCTATCGAAAGCCCAGGATCAACCCCTCTGAGCGTGTTAGTAAGAGTTCAAGCGGAGGTGGCCCGAGTCTCCCCAGGACAGGTACCGTTTGTGACGAGGGCCTCGGTTGGGGATTTCGTCTTCACGGAACGCCCAGCGGCTCTGATATCGTTGTCCTCCGGACCGGCCGGCGAAGTGAAAGTGAGCCCCATGGACGGGACGGAAGTCACCGGAGCGAAAGCACCGCCGAACCCTGCACCATCCACAACCGCGCCAATGTGGCCAATGGAGGGCGGTAACGAACGACGGAGCGGATACGCGCCGTATCGCGGGCCAGGAAGGCCGCGGATCGCCTGGTCAGTGGAAATTCGCCAAAGCACGTCGAACGGCCCGCTTGTCGGCCCCGATGGGAGAGTGTACGTATGGAACGGCAATGTACCAGACTCCTTGGTCCGCTGCGTCGAAGACGGCCGTATCGTCTGGAGTGTTCCGATCATGGCGAGGCACGAGGCTGAATGGGTCCGGTTTGGGCCGGACGGATCCGTGGAGGTGTACTCCAGCAGAGGCCGGGTTAGGACACTCAATCGCGACGGCACGGTGGCAAGAGAGTCAACCTCTTCGGAGCGCTGGTTCGGTTTTTACAAATGGGATGGTCATGTGTACCACAGTAATCGCTATTCCGCGCCGGGTAGCAGTTCCACAGTGTGGATGTTCCTGCGCGCCGACGATCCATCCTGGCAGGTCGAGTTGGACGGCCCGGGCGTAGGACCGGTGGTGGATGATCGTGGCTTGATGTACATCGGCACTCTCAAGGGTACTCTTTACGCCGTGGACGAGGCGGCCTCTATCCTGTGGAAGTTCAGCGGCGGCGGTTGGACCTTCGGGCTCGCGGTCACCCCCGAACGGGACCTCTTGTACGCAAACGCGGAGGGCCTGTTCTGCGTTCGGGACGCACAGTTGCGGTGGAAGTTTAAGCCGGACGGACCCGGATACTCCCCCCCGCCAATCTACGATCAGACCGGAACCATCTTCTTTGGAAAGGGGCAGAATTTCTACGCAATAGACCAAACAGGCAAGGAGCTATGGCGCATTAGGCTGGCTGACTACATCTCAGCTCCGGTGGCGATGGACAGGTCGGGGCGTATCTATGTTCCAACCAACAGTCGGCTCTATTGCATTTCCGACGCTGATGAGCCCACAGCAGAGTTAGCACCTCCGGCGGCATCCAAAGCGGGTGCCGCAGAGCCACCAGTGGTGTCTGTTGAAACTATTCCAAAGGTTCCGTCTTCGTTTCCAAAAGCTGGCGACGTGAAGGTGAACCCCAAGGACAACCTCCGATACGTCTGGATTCCGCCGGGGACGTTTCAAATGGGCTGCTCGCCGGCGGACAGCGAGTGCAACGACGACGAGAAGCCGGCGCACCAAGTGACGATTTCCAGCGGATTCTGGGTGGGACAAACCGAAGTGACGCAGGAAGCCTATCAACGGGTGATGGGGGGCAACCCGAGCATCTTCAAAGGGCCCAAGCTTCCGGTGGCGAACATCACATGGGACGACGCGCGGAGCTACTGCCAGGCAGCGGGTATGCGGCTTCCCACGGAAGCCGAGTGGGAGTACGCGGCGCGGGCGGGCCGTCCCGAAAGCCGTTACGGCGATATCGACCGGATCGCCTGGTACAGCGGCAACACCTGGTACAGCGGCAACAGAGGGGGCGGGACACACGAAGTGGGTCAGAAGGAGCCGAACGCATGGAGGCTGCACGACATGTTGGGCAACGTGTGGGAGTGGGTAGGGGACTGGTATGCCGAATACACGTTGGCCGCAGCAACCGATCCGCACGGCCCGTCAAGTGGGGCGTTAAGGGTGCTGCGCGGGGGGTCTTGGGCCGAGGTCGTCTCCGGGCTCGCGCGCGCATCGGACCGTAACTTGGTCGTACCGGCGTCTAGCGGCGACAGCATCGGCGTCCGGTGTGCCGGCAATGTCGAATCATTGGCAACCGCACCGTTGGCCACAACCGAAGGTACAGGCCACCCATCGCCGCCCAAAGAGAAGACAATCGCGCCCGCTACGGATTCCCCCTCAACCCGCACGGCAGAGGCCACGAAGGTGAATGACAAAGA
>Ga0209415_10021224_pt1 | contig 10022 bp, 8 predicted proteins | sample PeaSoiSIISIP2007_FD_187696 | JGI IMG/M metagenome (GOLD analysis project Ga0209415, IMG submission 187696) | Peat soil microbial communities from Weissenstadt, Germany - SII-SIP-2007 (SPAdes) (version 2) | ecosystem: Environmental > Terrestrial > Soil > Wetlands > Peat | place: Germany... | reverse complement strand
GCCTGGTTGGCCGACCGCATGGCGCTGCTCGACAACCCCGGCCAGCGCCACCAGCAGCTTCTGGCCGACGGGCGATGGGTGATGATCGAGGAGCGCCGCACCAGCGACGGCGGGACGATCGGGTTGCGCGTCGACATCACCGAGATGAAGGAACAGGCCGAGGCGCTGAGGCTGACGCTCGACCGGGCCGAGGCGGCCAGTCGCGCCAAGAGCGACTTCCTCGCCAACGTGAGCCATGAGATCAGGACGCCGCTGAACGGCGTCTTGGGCCTCGCCGAGGCGCTCGGCCGCACCCCGATGGACGAGCGGCAGAGGGAGATGCTCACCGCCATCGTGGCCTCCGCCGGCGCCCTCGACGGCATCCTTGCCGACATCCTTGATTTCAGCCGCCTCGAGGCCGGGCGTCTGGCCGTCAACGCGGTGAGCTTCGATCTGAGCGAGCTTGTCGGGCAGGCGGCCGCGCCGTTCGCCGCCGCCGCCGAGGCGAAGGGCCTGGGCTTCGTGGCCAAGATCGAGGATCGCCCGCCGGGCGCGGTCGTCGGCGATCCGGTTCGCCTTCGCCAGATCATCACCAACCTCTTGAGCAACGCGATCAAGTTCACGGACGCGGGCGAAGTCACCTTGACGCTCGCGCGCGCCGGTCGCGGCGATCGCTACATCGTCGAAGTCCGCGACAGCGGGATCGGCTTCGATCCGGCCGAGGCGGAGCGGCTGTTCAACCGCTTCGAGCAGGCCGATGGCTCCATCACGCGTCGCTTCGGCGGAACCGGGCTTGGACTTTCCATCTGCCGGCAGCTCGTCGAGCTGATGGGCGGGGAGATCTCGGCCGAAGGCCGTCCCGGCCGCGGGGCCTGCTTCACCCTGATCCTGCCCCTGCCGCTGGCGGCGAGGGACGAGCCTGAGGACGCAGGGGATGCGCGGGAGTCCCTCGCCCGTCCGTTGCGCGTGCTGGTCGCCGACGACAACGCCACCAACCGCAAGGTGGCCGAGCTCATCCTGGAGGCCATCGGGGCGGAGACGGTCGCGGTCGAAGACGGCCAGCAGGCGCTCGCCGCGGTCGAACGCGAATCGTTCGACCTGGTGCTCATGGACCTGCAGATGCCGGTGATGGATGGATTGTCCGCGACCCGCGCGATTCGGGTGCGCGAGACCGGCAAGGGGCTGCCGCGGCTGCCGATCATCGTGCTCAGCGCCAATGTGATGCGCGAACATGTCGCGGCCTCGGCCGAAGCCGGGGCCGACGACCACATCGGAAAGCCGGTGCGCGCCGAGACGTTGATCAAGGCGGTGCTTAGGGCCGCGGCGTCGGCGGAGTCCGCGGCGGCGGCCTGAACACCGCCGGTCACATTCTTGTTAACGGAAAAAATGTCGCCCCGGCGCGGACGGCCGTTGACGGTCCATCAACCCTATGTCCCCATATCTGCCGTCAGTGGGGTGCTTCGCCCACTATATATAGATTGGGTAAGACAGCGGGGGCGCTGTCATACGATTGGGGCTAGGGTCAACCATGGTTACTGCGCACAGCCAGGCGATGCCGTCCGCAACGGAGGCTCGCGAGGCCAAATTCCAGGCGACGCGGCCGGCGGAAAGCCCCCGATTGCACCTGGTGCGCAAGGTCGAGGTCGACCGGTCGCGCGATGCGCTGCTGACCGACTTCGGCAAGACGACACTCGAGCGCAGCTATCTGCTGGCCGGCGAGTCCTACCAGGACATGTTCGCCCGCGTGGCCACCGCCTACGCCGACGACGCCGACCACGCACAGCGCATCTACGACTACATCTCCCAGCTCTGGTTCATGCCATCGACGCCGGTGCTGTCGAACGGCGGCGCTGACCGGGGGCTGCCGATCTCCTGCTACCTCAATGCAGTGTCGGACAGCCTGGAAGGCATCGTCGGCACCTGGAACGAGAACGTCTGGCTGGCCGCCAACGGCGGCGGCGTCGGCACCTACTGGGGCGGCGTGCGCTCGATCGGCGAGGCCGTGAAAGGCCAAGGCCAGACCAGCGGCATCATTCCGTTCATCCGGGTCATGGATTCGCTCGCCCTGGCGATCAGCCAGGGGTCCCTCCGCCGCGGGTCGGCGGCCGTCTATCTCGACATCCATCACCCGGAGATCGAGGAGTTCCTCGAGATCAGGAAGCCCTCCGGCGACTTCAATCGCAAGTCGCTCAACCTGCACCACGGCCTGGCGGTGACGGACGCGTTCATGGAGGCGGTGCGCGACGGGACGGAGTTTGCGCTCAAGAGTCCGAAGACCGGCGAGGTCGTTCGACGGGTCGACGCCCGCGCGCTCTGGCAGAAGATTCTCGACGTACGGCTGGCGACCGGCGAGCCCTACCTGATCTTCGCCGACACCGCGAACCGGCTCATGCCCGAGCACCAGCGGGCGCTGGGCCTCAAGGTCCGCCAGTCGAACCTGTGCTCCGAGATCATGCTGCACACCGGCCCCGACCACCTCGGCGTCGAGCGCACCGCCGTCTGCTGCCTCTCGTCGGTCAACGCCGAGAAGTTCCTCGAGTGGCGCGACCACCCGACCTTCGTCGAGGACGTGCTGCGCTTCCTCGACAACGTGTTGCAGGATTTCATCGACCGCGCCCCGCCGGCGATGGAGACCGCCCGCTACGCCGCCTCGCGCGAACGGTCGGTCGGGCTTGGCCTGATGGGCTTCCACTCCTTGCTGCAAAGCCAGAACGTGCCGTTCGAGAGCGCGCTGGCGAAGTCGTGGAACATGCGGCTGCTCAAGCACCTGCGCCGCGAGGCGGACAAGGCTTCGCGTACGTTGGCGGAAGAGCGCGGCCCCTGCCCGGACGCCGCCGACCGCGGCGTGATGGAGCGCTTCTCGCACAAGCTCGCGATCGCGCCGACCGCGTCCATCTCGATCATTTGCGGCGGGACCTCGGCGGGAATCGAGCCGATCCCCGCCAACATCTACACGCACAAGACGCTGTCCGGCTCGTTCGCCGTGAAGAACCCCTACCTGGAGCGTCTCCTGGCCGAGAAGGGCCTGGACACCGAGGCGGTGTGGCTCTCGATTCTCGAGAACGAGGGATCGGTCCAGCACCTCAGCGAGCTCTCCCAGGATGAGAAGGATGTCTACAAGACAGCCTTCGAACTGGATCAGCGCTGGGTGGTCGAGCTCGCCGCCGACCGGACGCCTGAAGTCTGCCAGTCCCAGTCCGTCAACATTTTCCTGCCCGGCGACGTCGACAAGTGGGACCTGCACATGCTGCACTACATGGCGTGGGAGCGGGGCGTTAAGTCGTTGTATTACCTGAGGTCCAAGTCCGTGCAGCGGGCGTCGTTCGCCGGGTCGGCGGCCGAGGCGCCGATCCTGATCGCGCCCATATCCGGGGAACGCACCGACTACGAAGAGTGCCTGGCCTGCCAATAGGCTCGGAACTTGCTTTAATGAGATCACGCCGAGAATCGGCGGCGGCCGCGAACAGTCCGCGTCCGCTCGGCCACAAGGCCTGACCGGGGCGGCCCCAACGACACCATCGCCGTCCGGTCGCCAGATTGACACAGTCACAGGCTCTACTCTGGCCGGTCGGGCGACCGGCGGGGTCAAGGAGTCGGGACCGGGGGAGGCGAGATGCGGCCCATCGCGGGTCTGCTTCTGACCATGTCGGCGATCGCCGTCGCCGCTCCATCGCACGCGCAACCGACGCACCTGACGCCGGCCCAAAGGGCATTGCTCGACGACGTTTTCGCGCATCGGCCGTCCAAGACCCAGCATCAGACCCAGACCTTCGTCGCCGCGCCTGTCGCTGTTCGTGGGAGGAGCCCGTCCACTCTTGCCATGGGCGCCGTGTTCGCCTTGCCGCCGGTGACCGGCTCCAGCCTGGATCAGACGCATCTGCTGAACACCGAGCGGCTGATCGAGGGCCAGGGCCTGGCGGTCTGGCGGACCCAGGAAGTGAGTTTTCCGGCGCGGGGCGGGGCGGTCGACACCCTGCGCGTCTCGCTCGGCGGCGTGGCGCGCGGACCCGGCGGGGTGGTGACGGCGAGACCCGACGCCCTGATGGCGCCGGACGCGCGAGCCTTCGACGTCAGCTTCACCCGCGGCTGGCCGGCCGCCTGGAGCCTGCAGGCGGGGCGCTACGCGATCGATGTCTCGCCCCATGCCGGAGTCGGCTTCAGCGACACCGGCGGATCGGCGGAGGCGGGGGCGCTCGTCCGGCTCGGTCAGGATCTGCAGGATCGCGTCACCCGGCGGCTCGGCTTCCGAACCGGCGAGGCGTCGACGGCCGATGGCCGGGGCAGCTGGTTCCTGTTCGCGGCGGCCAGCGGCCGCGCCGTCGGGGTGAACATGACGCCGTCGGCGGAGGGGGGCCCGCCCCGTCCCGGCTGGTCCAACGAGCCGGTCACCACGCTGGTCAGCGACGCCCAGGCCGGGTTGGGCTGGCGCCGGGGCGACCTGCAGGCCTCAATCGGCTACGTGCACCGCGACGTGAAGAACCAGACCGTGCTCACGACCGGCGCCGGCCCGGCCAACTACCATGACTCCATGGTCGCTTTCTCCTTCACCATCACGCCCCGCTGACTCACGGCGGCTGCGCCGGCTTAGCCCTCCCACCCGTCTTCGAAGGGAAACCGCTCGGCCCAGAAGGCGGCGAGCCTTGGCTCGGCGTCCACGCGCCTGACCACATCGGCCAGCTTCGGCGCCACGGCGTAGAAGCGCTTGCGCCGCGGCGCCCACCTGGAGACCACCGCAACGTAGAGGTCGAGCACGCTGAGCTCGCCGCCCAGGAGATAGCGACCGGGGTTGATCTGGCTGTCCATCACCTGCCAGCAACCGGCGATGCGCTCGGCCAGCCGCTCGCGCAGGCGTTTGCCCTCCGACTCGCCTTCGATCACCCGCGAAGGGTCGTCGCGGATCCAGAACAGCGCATAGATCGCCGACGAGACGAAGCTCATCCAGCGCAGGTAGGCGGCTCGCTTGCGCTGGAGCGGCGGCGGGGCGAGCCGCGCGTCCGGGTAGCGATCGGCGAGCCAGATGAGGATGGCGGCGCTCTCGGTCATCACCTCGCCGCCCGGAAACACCAGCGCCGGCACCTGCCGCTGCGGATTGACCGCTGCGATCGCCGCGTCGTCGGCGACGTCGAACGGCTTGCTCGGCGAGAGCACCTGGTAGGGAATCCCGATCAGGGTCAGCGCGGCTTCGACCGGCACGGAACCGAAGCCCTTCTCGCCGTAAATCGTGATTGGCTTGTCCACAGGACTAACCTTATCTTGTGAATTTCCTGGTCGGTTACACCAGATGTTGTGGCAACCCGCCCCAGGGCTGGTAGCCTCGCGCAACCTTAGTCCTTCAGAGCCGATTCGAAGTCATGTCGAACATCCGCACCCTGCCCGGCCTGCTCACGCCCTCGGCCGCATACAAGCCGTTCCGCTACCCCTGGGCCTACGACTTCTGGAAGCGGCAGCAACAGGTGCACTGGATGCCGGAGGAGATTCCGCTCGGCGAGGATTGCAAGGACTGGGCGGCCAAGCTCGACGACGGCGAGCGCAACCTGCTCACCCAGATCTTCCGCTTCTTCACCCAGTCGGACATCGAGGTGGCGGACAACTACATGGAACGCTTCGGGCGCGTCTTCAAACCGACCGAGGTGAAGATGATGCTGGCCGCCTTCTCCAACATGGAGACGATCCACATCGCGGCGTACGCCCTCCTGCTCGAGACCATCGGGATGCCGGAAAGCGAGTTCGCGGCCTTCCTCGAGTACGACGCCATGCGGGCGAAGCACGACTACATGCAGACCTTCGACGTCAACAACAACGCCGACATCGCCAAGACCCTGGCCATGTTCGGCGGCTTCACCGAGGGCCTGCAACTGTTCGCATCGTTCGCGATGCTGATGAACTTTCCCCGCTTCAACAAGATGAAAGGGATGGGCCAGATCGTGTCGTGGAGCGTGCGGGACGAGAGCCTGCACTGCGAAGGCATGGTCAAGCTCTACCATGCGTTCAACAAGGAGACGAACTGCGTGACGCGCGCGGTGGCCGACGACATCGTCGACTGCTGCAAGACGGTCGTTGGGATGGAAGACCGCTTCATCGACCTGGCGTTCGAACTAGGCCCTGTGCAGGGCATGACCGCCGACGACATCAAGCGCTACATCCGTTTCATCGCCGACTGGCGCCTGCGCCAGCTGGCGCTGCCTGAGGTCTACGGCGTGAAAGACAATCCGCTGCCCTGGCTGCAGGTTCTGCTGTCCGGCGTCGAACACGCCAACTTCTTCGAGGCGCGGGCGACGGAGTATTCCAAGGCCGCCACCACCGGCAGCTGGGACGGCCACAGCGGCGTCTGGGCGGAATTCGACCGCATGATGGCCAAGCGAGCCGAGGCGACGCACTAACGGTCGCAGCTCCTCGCAATCGTCACATAAGGCGGCTAACAGAGGCCGCATGCACGATCGAATTGTCCGCCTCGAGGGCGTTGGGAACTTCCGCGATTTCGGCGGCTATGCGGCTGGCGGCGGCCGCCGGATCAGGCACGGGCGGCTCTACCGCTCGGCTCATCACGCCCAGGCCACCGACGCCGACCTGGACGCCATCGCCGGGCTTGGGCTCGCCGCCATCGTCGATCTGCGCCGCGGCGAGGAGCGCGAACGCATGCCGTCGCGCAGGCACGAGGGCTTCGCCGCGCTGGTGATCGAGAACCCGACCAACGAGGCGACGTCCGATCCCTGGATCGAGTTCATCAAACGCTCCGACGCCAGCGCCGACGCCTTCCGCGGCTACCTGATGGACTACATGCGCGCCGCGCCGTTCGAAGCGCGCCACGTCGATCTCTTCTCGCGCTACTTCCGCGCCCTGGCCGAGGTCGACGGGCCTATTCTGATCCATTGCGCGGCCGGCAAGGACCGCACCGGTCTTTTGGCCGCGCTCACCCACCGCCTGCTCGGGGTCGGCGAGGACGACATCTTCGAGGACTATCTGCTCACCAACACCGCCGCGCGCATCGAAGAGCGGATGCATCTGGTCGCGGACGTGATCGCCGAACACACTGGCCGCACCCCGACAGACGAGGCCGTCAGGACCGCCATGGCCGTCGAAGCGGGGTATCTGAAGGCGGCGTTCGAGGCCATCGAAGCCGCGCACGGCGATGTCGTGGCCTACCTTGAGGACGTGCTCGGCGTCGACGCCGAAGCCCGCGCGGCGATCGCGGCGCGACTGCTCGCCTAGACCCGAGCCGGGTTTCCGGCTGACAAGTGTTTGAAACCCGCTAGGGTCCCTCGGCGGCCGCGCTGCCGCTCAACGAAAACATAAGGGAGGTGCGCGCTTGACCGAGCTGATGCCGTTGCCCGAGGCGGATCTGCGGCCGGACGTCGAGACGTCTTCGGAGACGTCGGGGCGCCTGTCGCTGGGCGCGGTCTCCTGGTCGGTCTTCGAAGGCGCGCGCGACCCGTACGTCATCCTCATCATCATCTACATCTTCATGCCCTACGTGGGCTCGGTGATGGTGGGCTGGCCCCACTCCAATCCGACCGCCGGCCAGGAAGTCATCTCCCAGTGGAGCCAGTATTCCGGCTGGTTGACCATGGCCACCGCACCCTTCCTCGGCGCCTCGATCGACCAGCTCGGTCGCCGCAAGGGCTGGCTCGCGCTGGCCGTGGCGCTGATGCTGCCGCTGATGTTCGCGCTCTGGTGGGCCAAACCGGACGGCTCCGGCCTGCCCATTGTCGTGGTCATGCTGATGACCACGATCGTGGCCATCCTGTTCAGCTACACCGAGGTCATCCACAACTCGCTGCTCGTGCGCGCGGCGGGGATGGGCGGGGCGCACAAGGCTTCCAGCCTGGCGCTCGCGCTCGGCAATGCGTTTGCGCTCATTCTCTTCCTCTTCCTCGCCTGGGCCTTCATGCTGCCGGGGAAGACCAACTGGCCGTGGGTGCCCAAGGTCCCGTTGTTCGGGATCAGCCAGGCGCTGCACCAGCCCGAACGTCTGGTCGGGCCGATGACCGCCGTCATGCTTCTGCTCGGCACGATTCCGATCCTGCTGTTCACCCCCGACGCCGCCCGCTCGGCGGTTTCCGTGCCGGCCGCCTTCGCCAATGGCGCTCGCTCGCTCTGGCGCATGGTGACGACCGTGGGCCGCTTCCGCGACGCGGCCATCTTCCTGGTCGCGCGCAGCTTCTACGTCGACGGCATGACCGCCGTGCTCACCTTTTTCGGGATCTACGCCACCGGCGTGATGCACTGGGGCGCGCTCGAGATGCTGGTGATCGGCATCATCCTGACCGTGCTCGCGGTCATCGGGGGCTTCCTCGCCCGCTTCTTCGACAGCGTCTTCGGGCCGAGGCGCGCGGTGCAGCTCGAGATCCTGATGTCATTGCTCGGCATCATCGCGCTGCTCGGCATGGGGCCGGACCGCATCTTCTTCGTCTGGCACTACAATCCGGCCCTTCACGCGCCGATGTGGAATGGACCGTTCTTCCGCACCCTGCCGGAGTGGATCTTCACTCTGATCGGCTTTTCCAATGCGATCTTCATCACCGCCCACTACGCCTCGAGCCGAACCCTGCTCACGCGTCTGACGCCACCGGACCAGACCGGGGCCTTCTTCGGCGCCTATGCGGTCTCGGGAACGGCGACCGTCTGGCTGGCGCCGATGATGGTCAACATCGGCACCCGCCTGTTCAAGAGCCAGCAGGGCGGATTCGCCATGATCACCGTTCTCCTGGCGATCGGCTTTGTCGGACTGCTGTTCCTGAGGCGCGGGAACCGCGACTTCGCGAGCTAGCGGGACTAGGGGCTGACGCGCGGGATCGGATCGACGATCCGCGGCCTGAGGTAGAAGGTGTAATTGTAGGTGAAGGCGCTGGGCAGCAGGTACGCCACCGGCACGTTGTAGGTGTAGGTCACGTCGGCGCGGATGATGCTCTGATTGGCCGCGATCATGTTGGCCGGGATCGAGATGTTGGCGCCGGCGGTGTTGGCGGTCATCGTGCCGCTGGCGTCGCTCCAGCCGACAGTGGTGGCGGTGGCGGTCGCGCCGGCCTGGACGCTGGTGACCCGCATGCCGAGGGTCGCGCTCGAGTTCGGCGCCATGATGATGCCGCCGACCGCGAAGATGTTCGAAATATCGCTGTCGTGGATCGACGTCGCCTGGGCGACGAGGTCGCCGATCGCCGAAGCGGCGTGACTGGCCTTCCGCTCGGCCAGCATGGCGCCGCACAGCTCGGCCAAGCCAAAATAGGCCAGGATCAGGACCGGCGCGATGAAGGCGAACTCGATGGCCGAGACGCCCTGTTTGTCCTTGGGCAGGCGCGCGAGCGATGACGGCTTGCGGCTCATGAGGAGCTGTAGGGCTCGTTGCGGAAGACGGCCGACGACTGCAGCAGCATCTGGCCGCCGGTCAACGGCGTCCCGATGTTGTCAAGGGCCGGCGCCAGGACGGTCCACTGATAGAAGGACTGCACCAGGACGATGTCGCCGGGTCCGCCCATCTGGTAGGGCAGGCTCGCCTTGTTCACCGTGCCGCCCGAAACCGGATTGGCGGATGTCACCCCCCCGAAGGTCGAGAAGGTCTGCACGCTGACGCTGAGGTTCGACGTGCAGCCCGCGCCCATCCAGCTCATGTTGTTGCAGACGAGGGTCGTGAACGACGTCGCGGTCGAGCCCCCGGCTGTCTGCAGCTGGCCGGTGCGGATTTCGCGCGCCGCCTGGTAGGTGGCGTTCTCGAGCGAGATCGAAACCACATAGATCAGTGCGATTTCGATGATGCCGAAGGTCAGCATCAGGAACGGGATCGAGACCAGGGCGAACTCCACCGCCGCGGCGCCGCGGCGGCCGAGCGCAAAGCGCCGCACGAAGCGGCCGAGCGAGCCTAAACCTGTTGAGAGTCCCCGCATGGCCGCCAGCTTATGCGCGCCGTCCCTAATCGACGCTTAAGCTGGAATCGGATTCAGCCGCCGCGGCGCCTATTGCGAGGCGTGCGGCGGGCCGTAGGCCGTCGCCGTCGTAACCGTCACCGGGGACTGCGCGATTCCCGCCGCGTTGGTGGCTTGCGACGGGCC
>Ga0209415_10021223_pt1 | contig 10022 bp, 9 predicted proteins | sample PeaSoiSIISIP2007_FD_187696 | JGI IMG/M metagenome (GOLD analysis project Ga0209415, IMG submission 187696) | Peat soil microbial communities from Weissenstadt, Germany - SII-SIP-2007 (SPAdes) (version 2) | ecosystem: Environmental > Terrestrial > Soil > Wetlands > Peat | place: Germany... | reverse complement strand
ACCATCCGGACAACATCCAAGCAACACATTGGTGGTGTAACGGGGAAAAGGGATCGACCAGAATGGATGACTGACGGCCGATTAGTTGGCCGAAGGCCGAGATTTCGTTTCAAATCATATGACATCAACCACTTGCCGAGAAAACAAAGCCCGCACGGAGGTGCCTGAGGAATGCTGCGAGAATGGCGGCCTCGGCGCATTCGATGACGACCGCAGGGACACGTTTATGAAACGGTCCCCAGTGCTTGTTCGGTTCCACCACTGAAACTGGCATGAAGACAAAACCCAGCTCACGAATCGAACCCCGTTATCAATGAGCGCTGTCGGGATGTTTCGCCAACAATCCTACGCATTCTGGGCATCCGAACCGTAGAACGTTACGGAAGGACTTGCCCGAAAAGCCATCCGCATGCGCCTGACGGAACATCGCCATTACACCCGCGCGGCAATACAGTAGCCGTGAGGACGATCCACTGCAGAAGCTATGCGATTCCTGCTCGACGCACGGTCGAAGCTTCAGGAGGTTTCACCTGTGAAGAAGCACCCGATCGCTGTAAAGCTATTCCTGCTATTGTCCTTGTCCCTGGTCGTAGCAATGGTTTATGGCTTGCACGCAAGATACGATGCGCGCACTCGCCAAGCTGCGTGCTACCGCGCCAACCTCGAGAAGTTTCTCGACGCCTCCAAAGCTCGTGTTCAGGTAACCGCGTACGTTCTGACGGAGGACTTCGGTCCTGATCCGATGTTCTCAAACAATTCCCCTGCACGCAGCGCCTATGCGGTGCCCAAACACACACTCCCTTCCGGCAACATCTTGAACGTAGCGCTCTCGCCCGTGGCGGAACAAAAGCTGCACGCCCATTTGAACGATACGATCGTTCTGATCTCGAGGAATCGTGCTCACACGCATCTTGCAACCTTCGTAGATCGGACGGCACAGACCGAGACTCGTCCAGTGGTTGATATTCTTTTTGCAGATGCGCACGAGGCACGGATTTGGGGACGGCGATCATTTTATGCGGTTGATATTTCGCGGCCTGATTCGCCGTTTCAGCAGTGATCACCGAGAAGATCGATTGTGGGGCTTCCTGACGCGATTTTATTTTTGCGAATTTCGCGGGTAGGAGTTTTTCAACAGCCACGCGATTTAACATCAACTAACGAGTGTGATATCCGAGTTGCCGAGACCGATCCGGAAATTGCGGCACTGGAGCTCGAAATGACTCCGGGCTGGAATCGCACCCGCACGCTGGGCAATTGCATCTCTTCAAAGCTCACCTTCGCCTCAAGACCGGCCCTGCTGCCTCCATGCTGCGATGACTTCCTTCTCCTTTCGGGCTGAGAGAAGAGTAGAGCGCGTCATCTCGCCCGCAGAGAAGTCGCTTAAGCAGTCGGAGGCTGTCTCGTCGAACGCACGCGTCACCCATTCCGAACGGAATGCCTTCTCACTGCTCTGTGCCTCTCGGAAATTCGCAAAGGTCTGAGCGAGCGGGCGCAAATTATACTTCTCTCCGCACTCTATCCATGCTCATTCCTCTGGTCGCACTTCTCGTCAGCCTGCGTTCGCTCGTCCGCTCCCGTCTCGACCTGCAACTCGAAAATCTGGCGCTGCGCCACCAAGTCAACGTTCCCCGCCGTTCGGCGAGGAAACGCCCGAAGTTAACCTCTGGGGATCGCCTCTTCTGGGTCAGTCTGTCCCGCTTCTGGCACGACTGGCGCTCAGCGTTGGTCATCGTCAAGCCCGAAACGGTCGTGGCCTGGCGTCGCAAGCGTTAGGGACAATGGTGGGAGCGCACCTTGGAACGTGATGTGAGTCACCGTCAGCTCTTCACAATCCCGGCATAATCCGCTAACGCTGCAGGTCGACCGCAAGGGCCCGGTGCGCACTGTAGCCATAGAGGGCTGACCGAGTATCGCCGATGGCAATACTATATCGTCTTTTTCCCTTTCTCAATTGGTTCAAGGGCTACGATAGGGTCGCGTTGCGCGCCGACCTCATCTCCGGCGTCACCGTGGCGTTGGTGCTCGTGCCGCAGTCGATGGCCTATGCGCAGCTTGCCGGGCTCCCCCCCTACTACGGCCTGTATGCCGGCTTCCTGCCGCCAATCATAGCCGCGTTATTCGGCTCCAGCCGCCAGCTTGCCACCGGGCCGGTGGCGCTCGTGTCGCTCCTGACCGCTACGGCGCTCGAACCGCTGGCCACCGCCGGCAGCAATCAGTTCATGGCCTACGCGGTGCTGCTCGCACTGCTGGTCGGCGCCGTACAGCTCCTTCTCGGGCTGCTGCGGCTCGGGATGGTGGTGAACTTCCTGTCCCATCCCGTCGTCAACGGCTTCACTAACGCCGGCGCGCTGATTATCGCGACCTCGCAGTTAGCGACGCTGTTCGGCGTCGCCGGATACAAGGCGCCCCATCAGTACGTAACCGTGTACCTTGTGGTCCGCGCCGCGCTGAGCGAGACGCACTGGCCGACTCTCGGGATGGCGGCGCTGGCCTTAACGGTGATGCTTGGGACTAAGCACTTTTGGCCGCGAGTCCCGAACGTGCTGGTGGCCGCAGTGTTGACGACGCTGCTCGCTTGGGCCGTCGGCTTCGAACGCACAGCGACCGTTCCACAGGAGGCGATGGAATCTCCGCGCGTGTTGGCAGCGATAGCCGCCTACAACGACGCGTTAGCGCTGAGGGACTCGCTTGATCGTACAAAGTCGGAAAGTCAGGCCGCGCACAGCGAGCCGGCGACGGGCAGCAGCGCGGTGTGCCAGCGCTGCCACGAGCCGCGGGAGGTGGCTCGTTTGGTGACGTCACTGGGTGCGGCGCAGCCGCCGGTAAGACCCGGGTCCGTGCTCGCATTGCACAACATGTCCGGACTGCTCACTGAGCGCCTCACGGAAGCGCGCGCGGCCATCGATACGCGGCGCGCGGACCTGCAGTCGTTCCGCTTCCTCCGTGGCAGCGATGGGAAATTCCACCTGCCCGATGCGGTCCCGTCCGGCATCGCGACCGAACACGGGACGTGGCGGCTGCAGGTAGGCAACGGCCCGGTCATGCCTGCCCGAATCCGGCTGCAGGGCGGCGGCGCCGTCGTCGGGAAGGTGCCGCGGGGCGTGCCCGCCTTGCGCCTGCCCCATGTCGACGTTCGCGTACTTCTCCGCTTGGCGCCGACGGCGCTCATCATCTCTCTGCTCGGCTTCATGGAGGCGATCTCGATCGCCAAGGTCATGGCCGCCCGTACCAGACAGAAGCTTGACGTTAACCAGGAACTGGTGGGGCAGGGACTGGCGAACCTGGTTGGATCGATGGGGCTCAGTTACCCAGTGTCGGGCTCGTTCTCGCGCTCGGCGGTCGCCTTCGAGGCGGGTGCCAAGACAGGCCTCGGCAACGTCGTATCGGGGTTGGTGGTGCTGGCGGTGCTCCTTTTCCTTGCCCGCTGGCTCTACTATTTGCCGCAGGCAGTGTTGGCAGCGATCATCGTGCTGGCGGTGCTCAAGCTGCTGAACTTCCGCAGCTTTGCGGAAGCCTGGCGCACCAACCGCGTCGACGGCGTGGTGAGTGTGGCAACCTTCGTGGTCACCCTGGTGCTCGCGCCCGAGCTTGAGTGGGGGATCGCGACGGGCGTGGGCCTGTCGCTGGGAGCGTACCTCTACCGAACCATGCGACCGAAGGTTTTGGAGCTGGCGCCCCACCCCGACGGCGCGCTCCGTGATGCCCACCGCTACGAGCTGCGCACCTGCCGCCACCTCGCCGTGGTCAGCTTCGAGGGGCCGCTGAACTTCGCGAGCGTCGCGTACCTCGAGGATGAAATCCTGGCCCGCGTTGCCGACAAGCCGGGCCTGCGGCACGTGCTCATCGCCGGCAACAGTATCAGCGAAATCGACGCGTCGGGTGAGGAGACCCTGCACCACATCGTCGACAATCTCCGCGGCAGCAGCTGCGAGGTGTCTTTCTCCGGTCTGCCCGATTCCGTTGTCGACGTGCTGCGCAGGTCGCGCCTCTACCAGCACGTCGGGGCGTCCCACTTCTTCGCGACCCGTGCCATAGCGGTGAGCGAGCTCTACACCGACGCGCACGCGGGAAGCAACGAGCCCGATTGCCCCTTCCAGCAAGCCATGCCGCCGGTGGTGGAGTTATCCCTGCACCGTGACGGTTCACTGCGCGCGGCCGACCGTCACGGCCTCGCCTGCTGCCGCCATATCGCCGCGTTCCGATTCGATGCTCCCTTGAGCTTCGCCAACGCCGCTTTCCTGGAGCAGGAGATCCGCGCCCGCGTCGCCGACCGCCCCGCTTTGCGTCACATACTCCTCGTCATCCACGGGGTCAGCGGCATCGACGAGGTGGCGGCGCAGAAACTGGGGGAGCTGGTGCGAAAGCTGCGTGCCGACGTGTTCGCGGTGTCCTTCAGCGGCGCGAAGGACGAGGTGCGGACGGTCTTCGAGCGTACCAAGGTCACCGGCATGGTAGGCGAGGAAAACATGTACCCGACCCAGGCCGCCGCGATCGCCGGCATCTACGCCCGCGCGCACACCGGCTCGTCGGAGGAGCAGTGCCCGCTAGAACCGCTGGCGCCGCGTCTGACCGAACTATCGCTGCACCCTGACGGGACCCTCCACGATGCCCGTCACCAGCAGCTCCGTGCCTGCCGGGCCATCGGTGTGCTGCGCTTCGACGGTCCACTGCCGCTCGGCAGCCGCCGCGGCATTCAGTCTGAGTTCATCCGCTGGGCTAAAGGCCGGCCGAGCGTGCGCAGCGTGATTTTCGTCGCCAGCACTCTGTACCGGTTGGAGAGCGGCGAAGCCGATAACCTGGTATCGCTAATCGCTGCCGTGCGCGATGCCGGCTACCGCGTCGCGCTCGCGAGCGTCACCGACGGGGCGTTGGAGACTCTCGGCCGCAGCGGCCTCGCCGACACCATCGGCCTAGAGTCCATCGTGGCCTCGGAGTACCTCGCGATCACCAGCCTGCACGCCGCAGCCCACGAGGGGCTCGACGAGCCCGACTGTCCCTTCCGCAACTTGGCCCCGCAGGTCGTTGAACTGGCGCTGCATGCCGACGGCTCGCTGCGCGACGCCCATCGGCACAAGCTGGCGCTCTGCCCGCGGATCGTAGCGGTCCGTTTCGACGGCCCGCTCAACTTCGCTACGATCCGCTCCTTCGAGGAGCAGCTCAACGGCTGTCTCACGCGCCGCCCGGAGGCGCGCTACGTACTGCTCGCTGGTCACACCATCGACCGCCTCGACCCCGAGGCTGCGGAGGAACTGCTCGCGCTCGCCGAGCGTCTGGGCGAGCGCCAGGTGCAGGTAGCGGTCAGCGGTCTCCGCGATGAGGTGTCCGACATGCTGCAGCGGGCCGCCGGTGCTGGTCGGGCCAAGGCATGGTTCTTCCCGACGCAGGCTCGGGCGCTGGAGGCCCTGTACGAGGAGGCCCACAGCGAGACCAGGGAGGAGACCTGCCCGCTGCGCACGGTGGTAGCGGCGCCTTAGAACAGAACCAGAGTTAGAGCAGAACCAGAATTGGTATATGCCGTTTGAAAGGGCGCGGCTTCGGTCGCGCCGAATGAATGCCGAGAACTAAGGGCCTTTAGGCTCGTGAGTTAAGGGCCCTCAGTGGCTAAAGCCGGATTTTTGAGCGGCCCAATGCGGCACGACTGAAGGCGTGCCCTTTCAAATCTTCTGGCCATACCAATTGTGGCTTCGTCCTTAGCCGTTCGCCCCTCAGGGCTTCGGTGCTTCCTGCGTCTGCTGCCGGCGGACGCGCTCCGCAGCCCGCGCCGCGTGGCGTGCGCGCGCATCACGGATCTTCTCGATCAGTGTAGGAATGTCCATTGGTTTCTCAAGGATGTCCGCGGCACCGAGGCGGGTAGCGTCCATGGCCGTCTTGATCGTCGCCTGGCCTGTGAGGAGCATGACCTGGAGGTCCGGGGTGCCTGCCAGAAGCGCCTTGAGCGCGGCGATGCCGTCCATGCCCGGCATGGCGAGATCGAGTACCACGGCGTCGAACTTTGTGGCCTGCGACTTGTTTACGCCGTCCACGCCGGAATAGGCGACATCGACCTCCAGGCCGCGGGCGCGCAAGCGCTCGGCGAGGATCTCAACAAACTCTACTTCATCGTCAATCAGGAGTACTCGGTCAGTCGACATCAGCAACCTCCAGTAGCACCGCCGCGGCCCACCGTGTCCGAATCGGGCGAGGTGGCGTCGCGTCGGCCATACGGGATTAGAAATACCAGGCGGCCGCCGTCCTCGGGGGTCTCGCGTACCTCGCCCCCGGCAGCCTGCACTAGCGCAGTAAGCTCGGCGAGCCGTCCGACGGCAGCCTCGTTGCACAGGAGGGGATCACCGCTTTCGAGTTTTACCTCTGCACCGAGGGGATCCGGTGTGAGACTCGCCGTGATGCGGCGACCCTGCGCGACCCCCTCAAGGAGCAACTCGATGCCCTCATGGATCGCCTGCTGGAGCCGAAAGGGATTGTAGTCCACCAACGGGACACCGCCTTGGGGTAGGACGACCTGCAGCTCGGTCTGCCGCAGGCGCGCTTGGCGCGCGGCCAGGAAGACTGCCCTTTCCACGATCTCGCGGGCATCGTACGTCCCCTCCGGTTCGTCCACGGAGTGAGCGAAGCGGCTGAGGACCCGAAGGATCGCATGGCAGCGCGCGATCTGTATCTGCATGCGGCGTGCAAGACTACCGAGCTTCTCCACCGCGCCGACCTGCCCCTCGAGGGCGCGCGGGAGGGTGTCCTCATGCAGGCCGCAAAGCTCGTGCGCGATATTGAGGGCGTTGACCAACTCGTGGCACTGTCCGGCCAGGACGCGACCGAAGTAGCGTAACTCCCGCTCTCGCATGCGATTCTCGTTGAGAGTGTCGGCCGCCACGCTCACTCCCGGCCAGTCGCGCGGTGGAGGATCGCGATAAGATCCTCCAGGTCGACCGGTTTCTGAAGGTAGTCAAAGGCCCCCAGGCGAAGGCCCGTCTCGGCGGCCTCCTTGGCACCGTGGCCGGAGAGGAGGATCACCTCCAGGTCGGGATGCGACTGCTTGATGCGCTTGATCACGTCGAAGCCCCCCAAACCCGGCATGCGGACGTCGAGCACAACCACATCGAAGGGCTGCTCCTCGATGCGGGTCAGTGCCTCCTCGCCGCTCATCGCGCCAGTCGCGTCGATGCCCCGGAGGTCGAGTCGCTCAACCACTGTCGAGACCAACTCCTCCTCGTCGTCGACGAACAGCACTCGTAGCGCCGCCATAGTCTACCCTCTTCGGACCGGCAGCAGCACCGTGAAGCAGGTTCCCTTGCCGGCCTCGCTCTGTACTCTGATTTCGCCGCCGAGCTTCTGGACGATGCCGTAGGTGATCGACAGACCGAGGCCCGTCCCCGAACCCTCCTTGGTCGTGAAGAAAGGCTCGAAGATGCGGTCCAGGTTCTCCTTGGGAATGCCGATGCCGTCATCGGCGATGCACACGGCTACCCGCCGTTCTCCGGCCATGCGCACACGAATGTCGATGTGGCCACCGTCCCTCACCGCGGCCTCGGCGTTGTTGAGAATGTTCAGGAACACTTGCTGGAGCTGGCCTCGGTCGCTCTCGACGTTGGGTACCCCCGGCTCGGCCTCGACCGTGATGGTGACGTTGCGGGACTCGGCCTCCTTTCCAAGGAAGCTGACGACCTCCTTCAGCAACTCCTCCACCGCGATGGTCTCGCTCGCGACGTCCATGTACTTCGCGAAGCCCAGCAGCCGATGCGTGACCTTCCGGCAGCGCGCGACCGATCCTACGATGGACTCGGCGATGCCGAGCACCTTGTCGCGTCGAGGGAACTCGCCTTCGAGCTTGACGATGTCCTGCAGCAGTCCGGCCTTCTCGTTGATGATGGTCAGCGGGTTGTTGATCTCGTGGGCTACGCCGGCGGCGAGGCGGCCGATGGTGGCGAGCTTGTTGGCGTACTCCACCTTGTGCATCAGCTCGGCGCGCTTCAGGTTGTGGGCCCTCAAACTGGCCACCAACTGGCCGCTTCCCCAGAAGATAACACCGAGAATGAAGGCGATGCTCACCATGAGGAACACGAGCAGCCGTGGGAGGGAGAGGCCCGCGCTTTGACCCCGAACGTGGGACCCGATGTAGACGAGGACGAACGGGGAGTCGGCAACCTGGACACAACCGATGACAACACGCAGGTGTTGCTCGTCCTCCTGCTCGAGCACGTGGACCTCGCCGGTCGCGTGCGGGATGGGGATGCGGACGGTGTTCAGCACCGCCCCGTAGCGCCGCGAGGGCGACTGCAGTACGCCGTCCCTGTTCACCAGGAAGACGTCGTCATCCGGAGTGAGCCCGGCAGTCACGATCTGCTCGGCGAGCACCTCAGCGTTGACGGTAGCACGCAGGATGTAGTACTCGCCGCTCTCGCGCTCGTGCTTGGTGGCGATAGCGAAGTGGGGCGAGTGACGATAGCCAAGGAAGGCGTCGCTGACGAAGACGCCGCGCCGGCTCACACGGTAGAACCAGTCCTGGTCGTGGTAGTCCCGCCCCTTGAGGTCGTAGGGGCCCGTGTAGCAGAGCTGCTTCCCGCCAGCATCGATGAGACCCAGGTCGGCGAACGAGCCCAGCGCGAAGGTGTCGTTCGTGTGCTTCATGAGGCGCGAGAGTGTCTTTTCGTCGCACAGTTCCGTGAACGAACGGTCCTGGACGATGAAGCTCAGCGCCGAGCGTCTCTCCGTGAGGAAGAACTCCAACGCTCGCTTATTGTTGGTCACCTGGCGTGACACGGCCTCGAGGGTCCCGGTGCGGAGCGAGCGCTCGTACTGGTCGTAGTAGAGGAAGGAAATGATCAGGAGCGGCACGATAGAGACTGCCGCCGTCGCGAGCACCACGGTGCGCCGGAGCCGTGCCGCGCCGGGTCCCGCGAGGTATGGGCGGGCCGCCTCGACCTCGGTAGGGTCGAGCGGATCTATCCATGGAGAGGCTGGCCTCATGATTCTCGTTCCGTTTGCAGGGGAACCCCCAGTTCCGCCGCTGCGCGCGCCATTACGCGGCGCAACTCCCACGGCTCGAATGGCTTGGCAATGAAATCAAAAGCCCCTTTCTCCGTGGCGCTCCTGGCCGTCGCCATATTCGCCCAGCCAGTGACCATAATAACTTTGGTGCGCAAACTGCGTTCCCGGACGCAATCGAGTACCTGAATGCCGTCGATTCCCCCCATCACGATATCTGTTATGACGATGTCGAATTCTTTCTCGCGGATCCTGAGGCAAGCGTTGCTGGGGTCGTCAAATGCCTCAACCTCGCATCCGATCTTTTCCAACATCGGTTTCAGACGTTTGCCGACAAGGGGCTCGTCATCCAAAACCAACACCTGCAGTTTTCTCATAGAAGTTCCTTTGACACGCCTCAAGGCGCATCCGGTTCGCCTTCAGAGCGATCCATCTTTAAGCAGCTCGGTCACAATGCCGTAGGCACCGGATATTCTCGCACCACAAACCAGTCAGGGCCCTGACACCGCCAATGTAGAAGTCGCCATTACGAGTTGAGCGATGCGCTTGATCTCGTGACTGCAACCTCCGCCTGTTACCGTGTAATCGTGGCAACCAAGGACGCTACTCCCACCGAAAGCTTGTCTTAAACTCGTAAGCATACGTTGTATTCTGAAAATCGCGCGCTACCAGTGATTGAGGTCACACAGGCGTGTGTCGCCTTGCGGCGGCCTGCGCCTCTTAACCCAGTCATTAACTACCCACTCCGTGACTTCGGGAACACCCTAAGATCGAGGCCGAACCGGAGAAGCCATTCCGGGTCCATGTAGTCGATGACGGTGTTAGCGATCTGTTTCGCATCTTCGAGCGTTTTCGGAGTGCGCCACGGTCCAAGGCCACTCATCACTTGCTTCACCATGGCGCCAAAATCGACCTGCGTGAGTGACTTCCGCCATTCTTTGCCTCAAACGGGGCGGTCGGTTGGGACCCTGTTTCGATTTTCGGACGATGGGTGATCGGCATTCCACTACTCATCTTCGCCCTTGGTTGCAGCACTGGCTTCT
>Ga0209415_10021222_pt1 | contig 10022 bp, 11 predicted proteins | sample PeaSoiSIISIP2007_FD_187696 | JGI IMG/M metagenome (GOLD analysis project Ga0209415, IMG submission 187696) | Peat soil microbial communities from Weissenstadt, Germany - SII-SIP-2007 (SPAdes) (version 2) | ecosystem: Environmental > Terrestrial > Soil > Wetlands > Peat | place: Germany... | reverse complement strand
TATGGTCAAGATTTCGGCGCCCGCCTGTCCACACGTGCGCTCTCTCAGTGGGCGATAGAAACCCGCCTGCCCTGATGCTGCCGCTCGCCAAGGCCGGTATCGGGCACTTAGCTGACCGTCGCCAGCTTGAGTAATATCGAGGTCTGATGTATTCTAGTCAGCATGACTAGAATGGCAAACTCGAAGCCCGCCGCACCGAAAATCCCGAAGACCCGAGTCCCTAGGCCACGATCCGGATACTGGTTATTGCAGGACGCCAAGGCTCGCTTCAGCGAGCTCGTTCGCAAGGTGCACAGCGAGGGGCCGCAGCACGTCACCGTGCACGGTCGCGATGAGGTCGTCGTGATTGCAGCTGAAGAATTCCGTCGTCTCAAGGGTAGCGCTACTGGATCAGCGCTGATTGAAGCGATGCAGGCATCTCCGCATCGTAAGATCGACATCGCACCCAAGCGCGTGCGCCTGCCAGTACGCGACATGTCGCTGTGACAGGGTGGCTACTCGATACCAACGTCTTGTCGGAACTTCGACGGCCGAGACCCGAGCGCAAGGTGCTGGCGTTCATTGCGGCACAGCCGCTTGAATTGCTTTCCATCAGTGTGGTGACGTTGGCCGAAATTTGCTTTGGAATTGAGTTGTTACCCGACGTCGCACGTCGATCCGAGCTTAACGAATGGCTTGCTCACAAAGTGAGACCGATGTTTGAGCGGCGCGTTCTGGCTATCACCGAGGACATCATGTTCAAGTGGAGATTACTGGTCGAGGAGGGCCGCAAGGTTGGCTATACTTTTTCCCAGCCGGACTTGATTATCGCCGCGACCGCCCACCATCATGGTCTCACGATCGTCTCGCGCGACACTGGGGACTACGTCAAGGCACGGATTGCTGTCCTCAATCCCTGGGTCGATCCGTTGCCAGAATCCAGTTGATCCGAGTGATGTTTGGTTTCGCATGGCGTTTGATCGGTGATGGGAAAAATCTGACTCACTTGCGGCCAAGATCCACCCCTTTCTTGACGGGTTCTCTACTGGTTACATGAAGAAACCTGCAAATTAACAAGGGGTTACGAGAAACGGCGCGTTGCTCTTAATCAATTGGTCGTAGAGTAAGTTGCGAGCGGTCAGCGTCACTTGGTGTGTATAATACACACGATGCAGAGTCGCGAGCTGATCAAGCTCTTACAGGCGGATGGCTGGCAACTTCGGCGAACTCGCGGCAGCCATCACCAGTTCATGCATCCGACGAAGCCGGGCACGGTAACGGTGCCGCATCCGAAGAAGGATCTAGGGAAAGGCTTAGTGCGGGCGATTCGAAAGCAGGCCGGTCTGAAGTGAGGTTCTAGTTTAATGCGATATCCTATTGCCATTGAGACGGGTGATTCCAAACACGCGTACGGGGTCGTGGTGCCTGACTTGCCAGGCTGCTTTTCGGCGGGGGATACCTTGGACGAGGCGTTGACCAACGCGCGGGAGGCCATCTTGCTTCATCTGGAAGGTCTACTGGATGACGGCCGATCCTTTCCAAAGCCGTCCGCTATCGAACAGTGGCGCAGCAAGCGCAGCTATCGCGGCTGGACGTGGGCTATTGTGGACGTCGACGTCAGCGAGCTAGGAGATAAGGCCGCTAGAGTCAACATTACGTTGCCGCAGCGGATTCTTCGCGCAGTGGATGCTCACGCCCGAAAGCAGGGCGAGACGCGGTCAGGGTTTCTTGCCCGAGCGGCGCTGGACGCGATGCGAAAACCGGGCTGAGCGATAACCGGATTCGGCGGTCGCTGACCGGCCCAATTTCGGACGCACAGACAGTTGAAATACCTGACGCAAAGCTGCCGCTTCCAAACCGACTCCCGATCAGCCTCATTCGAGGCCTTTCGATGTAAGCCAACGCTGTTGCTTCAATTCGATCTCGCGGTCGTGTTTTCTCTCAGCTTGGTCTGCAGTGCGCCCTGAGCAACCAGATCGCGAAATTCAGCAACGTGATGTCGCCCTCGGGATGAGTGGTTTGGCGAGCTGGGCGATCAGCCGTCGCGCGATCACGTGTGGCTTTGTCGCTTCCATGCAGCCATTATCGATGCTAAGAGGAATGCTAGTCACCGGTCGGGTCCTGCAATAACAAGGGGTCCATGCATGTATTCTCCGTCCCCGCGCCCATTTAACATCACTGAGTTCGCTCGCAGCCAGGGCCCTGATCCGCTGGAGAAGTGCCGGCGGTTCCACGAGTACGCCAACGAAGTCCGCGCGGCTGGTGTGTTCGATGCCATGTATCGCATCGAACTCCAGGGACCACTCGATCATCGGATCCTCGCCAGGGATGCGTCGACTGGCGAGACGCGCGAACTCGTGTGCTTCGACTCGAACAGCTACCTCGGGTTGCATTTGCACCCGAGGGTACGTGCGGCCGCGCATCGCGCGATAGACGAGGCCGGTGTGGGGACGCCGAGTGCACAGGTACTCGGAGGCCACAACCGCTGGCTACGGGCCCTCGAAGAGGGCGTTGCAGCGTTGCTTGGTCGCGAGAAGTGCCTGGTCTTTCCGTCAGGCTACCAGGCAAATATCGGAATTCTCACGGGGCTGCTGCGCAGTGGCGACAGGGTCATCGCCGACAGGTTCTCGCACGCCAGTCTGCATGACGGCTGCGCCTACAGTGGAGCGACGGTTCTCACGTACGCGCATGGCGACCTCGAATCCCTCGACGCGCAGCTCGCGCAGGGCGCGCCGGGGGCCCTCATCGTTGCCGATGGCCTGTTCAGCATGCACGGAGATCTGTGCGACCTGCCCCGACTGCGCAGCGTCGCCGACAAGCATGGGGCGCGGCTGATGATCGACGATGCCCACTCGGTCGGCATTTTAGGTGCCACCGGCGGTGGAATCGAGGAGCACTATGGGATGCGCGGCGCGGTGGATGTCCTGATGGGCACGTTCTCGAAAGCTCCGGGAGCGGCGGGGGGTTACGTCGTCGGCGATGCAGCGCTCATCGACTACCTGCGCTTCCTGTCGCACGGGGCCCTGTTCACCGCGTCATTGCCCGCACCGACTTGCGCAGCCGTTGGCGAAGCCTTCGCCGTGATGCAGGACGAGCCCGAGCACCGCGCACGCTTGTGGGCCAATACCCGGCGCATGTGGCAGGGTCTGGTGGACGCGGGCCTGCGCGTCCCGCCGCTTAGTTCGCCAATCCTCACCGTGCACGTCGGGGACGAGACGCTGCTCGGGCCGCTCGCGGTCGCGCTGTTCCAGGCAGGCGTGAAAGCCGGCATGGCGCAGTATCCCGCCGTGCCTCGCGGCCAGAGCATTCTGAGGATCACGGTCAATGCGCGCCATACACAGGAGGATCTCGATCGGACCCTGGATGTCCTGGGGCAGATCGGGCGAGTGTTTGGGATCGTGGAAGCCCGTTGAACACGCTGCGCTCGCTGTGGGTGACCGGCAGGCCTTACCTGATGTTCGTGTCGGGGGCCGCTGCCCTGCCCGGGCTTGCCCTCGGGCGTGCGCCGATCTCTCGCGTGGTGCCGGCGTTCGTCGTGCTGTTCCTGTCGTACGGACTCGGTCAGGCCCTCACAGATGTCTTCCAGACCGATACCGACGCATTGTCGGCGCCGGAGAGACCGCTCGTGCAGGGCACGATCGACAAACGCACGGTGCTCATCGCGAGCCTCGGGGGTTTGACGGCGTGCGCCGCGGTGATCGTGTGGCTATCCCCAGCGGCCGCGCTGCCTGCCGCGATCGCAATCGCGCTGCTCGCAACGTACACCCCGCTGAAGCGGCACTGGTGGGGCGGCCCTCCGTGGAATGCGGCGGCCGTCGCGCTGCTTCCGCTGCTGGGGCGCATGGCCGGGGGCACGGCGCTCGCCGGGGCTCTGGCCGACGGAGCGGTCCGCGCCGCGATGGTGTCGTCGTTTGGTACCTACGCCGTGTTCGTGCTCCTTGGCTACTTGAAGGACGTCGAAGCGGACCGCGCGACCAATTACAACACCGTCGCGGTGCGGTTCGGTCGCCGCGCCGCAGTCCTCTGCAGCGCCGCGTTCGCCACGCTCGGCCTCGCGGCATCGGTATGGCTGGTGCAGCCGCGGCTGACGGGTTCGGCCGGTACCGCCTTGTGGTCCGTCGGCGCCCTCGTGCTGGCTGGCGCCCACGTGCTCGCCTGGAGATCGACGAGCGATGACGACGCGTGGCCGGGGATTCAGGCTTCCGTGCACGGGTTTGTCGCGGTACACCTCGGTGAGGCCGCCGCGATCGAGCCCCGCTGGACATCGGTGGCGTGGATACTTTTCGGCGCATCGATCGTGGCGATGTTCCGGCGGCCCGTGCGAAGACAGGTGTGAGAGCGTGACGGACCTGCCTCATCATTTGCCGGCCCGACGAGCGCTCGTTCTCCTGAACCCGAATGCGCGGCGCGGTCGGGGCCGCGCAAGGTACGTCGCGGTCAAGGCGGACATTGACCAGGTGTTCGATGCGCGGGTCGTCGAGACTGAACCGACCGGTAACGACGGGCCGATTCGTGCCGCGCTGGACGACGGAATCCGCACATTCATTGCCGCAGGCGGAGACGGTACCGTGAATGCCGTGATCGACGCCCTTGTCCGCTTACGGGGAGCCATCGCCCTCGAGGACCTCACCCTGGGGGCCGTGGGCCTCGGGTCGAGTAATGATGCACACAAGCCGCTCAAACTGGAGATCGCCGGAATCCCCGTGCGGATCGACGCGCGACATGCGGTGCCACGCGACGTTGGTATAGCCCGGTGGGATGGCGGGGAACGCGTGTTCCTTGTCAGCGCGTCGGTCGGCGTCACGGCGGCGGCGAATGCACTCTTCAACCGCGAGGATAACGTCCTCCGCCTCCTAAAGCGTTGGTGGGTCGACGGGGCCATCATGTGGGCCGCGGTGCGGACGATTGCTACGTGGCGGAATCTGTCCGCGACACTCGTTGTGCACGAGACGTCGTCAACCATTGCGTTGACCCATCTCGGCGTCGCCAAGACACCATGGCTGGCGGGTGCACTCCATTACGACACCCCGGTTGAGCCCGGCCGGTTCGCAGTAAACCTATGTGAAGGCATGGGTCGCCTGCGTACGATCAGCACTCTCGCAGCCCTAGCCCGCGGCCGATTCGTCGGCCTGCCTGGGACGCGGTCGTGGAGCGCACCACGGGCGTCGGTGGTCCTCGATGAACCATGCGATCTCGAACTCGACGGCGAGATCTTTCGCGCGTCCCGGGTGTCGTTCGAGCTGCTGCGAGAAAGGATTCGCCTATGCATCTGATCGATGCCATCTACGAGAATCGGTTGTTGTCACGATGGGCCACCCTTCTGCCAAGGCCGGCCTCGGCGATCGGGTCGATTCACGAGGCCGATGCGGAGTTTGTGCCCCTCGACGAGGCGCGGTGGCTCGCGGTGAAGGTCGATACCATCGCGGAGGAGATTGCCGCGGGGTTGTACACCGACCCCGCGACCGCGGGGCGAATTGCCGCGATCTCTGTGCTCTCGGATCTGGCGGCCGTCGGTGCTGAGCCGATCGGGCTCTTGCTGTCGGTCGTCTTGCCCCGCGGCGACGTGGAGGCCGTGCAGTCGCGGGTGGCGGTTGGGGTCCGAGCAGCCTGCGAGGCAGCAGGGATCGGTATTTTTGGTGGCGACACGAGCGTCGGCCCGGCGCTGGCCATCACGGTGGTTGGGTTCGGGCTGGTCCCGGCCGGCCAAGCACTACGGCGTGTGGGATTGCGCGCTGGACACGCCGTGTTCGTCACTGGGGGCGTTGGACTCGGTGGCGCCCTTGCTGCGGCCCGAATGCTCGGCGTCAAAGGGTTCACTGAGGACGACTACGCGCCTCCCGTGCGGATCGCCGTCGGCCGTGCCCTTCGGGGCGTCGCGAGCGCGGCAATGGACACCAGCGACGGCCTCGTCGCGACGCTCGATCAGCTGGCTCGCCTCAACGGCGTCGGCATTCGTGTGGAAACGACATTCTCCGGCCTGCTGCACCCGAAGGTCGAAGCCCTGCGCGCGGCCACCCGCTTGCCGGCCTTCGCGTTCGTGGCGAGCTGCCACGGTGAGTTCGAGCTGGTGTTCGCCATCCCTCCCGACCGCCTGGATCAGCTCGATGGTGTGCGGGCGACCCTTGGCGGCGAACCGCTGCGCATCGGGACCGCGTATGCAGGGGAGGGACTCTGCATCGGCGACACGCCGATCGATGGGGCCAGGATCCGCAATCTTCTTGACGACGTCGGCGGGAATCCGCTTGCCTATGTGACCGCATTGATCGGCATGAGCCCGCCGTAGACCTGTCAACCTCCTGGACAGAGGCAGTATCCGAGAAAAAAGCGGTTTCATTTGACCAAATTTCAGGGATCTTGAACGGTAGTCCTCTACCGAGCGCTCGAAGAAATACAAAAATAACAAAGCGTTAGGAGGCACGGCTCCTTTCTCTTAATCAATTGGTCGTGGGATCAACGTGCCCGATGTCGCTACGATCCGAGAAAAGACCGGATTCTCGCAGTCGCGGTTTGCATCGTTGCTCGGCGTGTCTGTGCGAATTGCCTCTCCGAAACCGGCCCCTCGCCCTAGCGCTGCGGACGGTGCCATCGGCCACAGTGCTTAGAACGATCTCATGGACTCTTTCAGATGCGCAATCTCGTCCGCTGTCGAAAGGCGGTTGAGGGCCGTGTTACGGTGCGGAAAACGGCCGAATCGATCAATAATCGATTTATGGGCCAGCGCATAACGCGTCCACTCCTCAACGCCAAGTTGCTTGATCAGATTGAGCGCAAGCGCCTGGTCCTGTCGATCCTCGCTATGCTCGAAGGGAAGGTAAAGAAAATACCGTTCCACTTTTGTCATGGCCATATCGAAACCCTGATCAATGGCTAATCTGGCAAGTCGGCGAGCGATGGAATCAGCCGAATAGGCACGCGGGTTGCCCCTGAACATGTTGCGCGAAAATTGATCCAGAACGATTACGACTGCAAGAATTGGGCGTGGCTCGGTCACTTCGAGGCCGTCATGCATCACGAGGTGTTCGTGCAACGCGAGAAAGCGATCGCGAATTCGCGTGTCAATGTCATCATCCTTTGCGAACCAGCGAGCTTCCCCTAGCTCTTCAAACCAGAAGTGGATGACGTCGCCGACCCAGGTCGGTTCGACGCCATTAATTTTCGAATGGATACTCAAGTCTTCCGCCATCAACCCGGTAGGCCGGCCATTCGCAAGGATTCGGCCAGAGTCGCTGCATCGGCCGGGTTCTTGAATGGTTGTTTCGCCATGAACTTTCCAACTGAGAAATCTGGTTTCATTGTCAAACATTCAGCCGCGCTGATTTTGGCGCGATCAATGTTCGACAGGCGGGCATAGCAGCCGGCCATATAGGCGGGGACCCGATATGAGCGAGCGGGCAAATAGCTGAATGCCCCCAAGGCTTCCTGGTACCGGTGCAAGATCATGTAAGCCTTACCAACCGAGCGCCAGTACCACGGCTCGTTGAAGTATGGATCGATGTCTTTGGCACGCTTGAACCAAGTTAACGCCTCTTCCGCTTGGCCGACGTAGAGCAGAATGGACCCCATGTCAGCCGCATTCCATTGATTGTTCGGATTCATCTCGACCGCTCGTCGCACGTGCTGCAACGCGAGATCAAACGACCGCCGCAGCAAATGGACCTGGCCCAACAGCGAAAAGCAGGTGCTGTCGTCTTGATCAAGTTCGACCGCTCGGTTTGCCAAGGCAAACGCCTCCTGAAGTGCGGCATCTGAGTTGCTCGAGTCGTTCTCCCATTTGTCAACCCACATGGCAGAAAGCAAGGCATGAGCGAGACCATAACCGGGATCAATTTCGATGGCCTTGCTGAACAGCCGTGTTGCCTCCGCCAGGCTATCCGGATCGTCCCAAGGCAATGCGTTGCCCTGCAGGACGCACTCATAGGCCGCAAGACTGGCCGGCGGTTTTCGCCGCGCTCGTTCGGAACCGGACGCCTGGACCCGGCCCACGAGCGTGCTGACGATCGTTTGCACAACGTGGTCCTGGACGGCAAATAGTTCTGCCAAGTCTCGATCAAATTTCTCGGCCCAGATATGGCTGTTGGTCTCGGTATCGATCAACTGTGCGTTGATACGGATGCGTGTGCCCATCCGCCGGACGCTGCCTTCGACGATGAAGCGGACACTCAATTCGCGGGCGACCTGCTTCATATCGACTGCGACCTTACGGTATCGGAACGAGGCCGAGCGAGACCGCACCGAAAGAATGTGCCAACGCGACAGCTCGGTAATGATGTCTTCAGTGATTCCGTCGCTGAAATACTGCTGTTCCAGATCGCCGCTCATGTTGGCGAAGGGGAGCACGCAGATCCCGACGCGAGCAGGCTCGGCAGCGGGAGCAGAAGATCCCGAGTCGGACTTGGCACCCTCGGATTTGGGCGCGCGCTCGCGACCTATTATGGTACCAAGCGAGCGCAGCACTTCCTCGACCTGCGGACTGCTGGGATCCTCCCCCCAATCATCGAGGTCCGTGGTATGAAGCGCACGCACGTCGATCGGCAGGCTAACGCCTTCAAAGCGCACGGGGACGAGGATGCCGCGGTCCGCGCCCTCGCGCGCCTCGCCACGGACCCAGCGCGACGCCACGGAATCTTGGGTCCAGACCACCAGGACGGCGGCCGCGGCCTCGAGTTCCGCGGCGATCTGGCGATCAAACTCCTGGCCAGGATCGATCTCCGGGTCCCACCACACCGACCAACCCTTCGCTTCGATCGCGGCCACCAGCGGCGCGACACGTGCTTTGTCGCTTCGGGCGTAAGAAACGAAGACGTCGGCCATGTTTGTCGGACCTATAGCCGGATTGGTCGCCGCGATCTTGCTGTGACGCGGTTAGTTTAACCCGACTCATGCGGGAGCGGCACGGCGAGCGCAACTAACGGTTCTAGACTACGTTCGTGTCGGTGTGCGGGCCAAACCTCGTGCCCGCCGGGCCGAAACCCCAAAGCAGATGATCGCGGCAGTCGGCGCAGGCACTTAGCGGCTTCCTTGGACCCTATTTAAGGGATCTCGAACGGTAGTCCTCTGCCGAGCGCTCGAAGGAAATACAAGATTTACAGAGGTTTACATGGCAGCGGTCGCGTGTTGATTCGTCGTTCGAAGACGGACCAGGCGGGGGAGGGGAGTAAAGCGTACCTCGCGCCGCACACGGTGGGGTATCTCAAGCCCTGGTTACGGGCATCGAAAATAAAAGGGGGGCCGTGTTTCGGCGGCTCATTGGGGCGCGGGCGGATTGGTCGACGACTCAACGTCGATGCGATCGCGCAAACGTTCAAACGGGTCGCCGAGTGGGTGGGCATGACACCTCAGGAAACAAAAGGAATCAGCGACCACTCCATCCGGGTCGGGGTGACCCAGGATGTGTTGGCGCTCAACATTGATCTTGGTTCCGTGATGCAGGCGGGGACACGGAAAACGACGGCGATGCCGATGCGCTATGGGGAGGAAGTCCAAGCGGGACTCGGCGGAATGGCGCGCACCGCGAAAGCAAAGGGGCGCGCTGACACATTTACCCTCCTCCACATTTGGCGCATGATGCAATTGCGCAAGAAGGCGATCGAGCGCAATTGAGCCTTGGAAGGTCAACGAGGGACGGATGCAATGGAAAAGCAAGCCAAGCCCGGCCACTTGGGTGCATCGCGCAAGGACCTGAGCAACGCGATTCGCGCCCTGGCGATGGATGCCGTGCAGAAAGCGAATTCCGGCCATCCGGGCATGCCGATGGGCATGGCCGAGATCGCTGAAGTGCTGTGGCGCCACCACCTGCGCCACAACCCGGCCGACCCGGCTTGGGCGAACCGGGATCGCTTCGTGATCTCCAATGGCCACGGCTGCATGCTGCAATATGCGCTGCTGCACTTGACGGGCTACGACCTGCCGATCGAGGAGATCAAGCGCTTCCGTCAACTGCACTCCAAGACTCCCGGTCACCCGGAGTACGGTCTGACGCCGGGGGTGGAAACGACGACCGGCCCGCTCGGGCAGGGCCTCACCAATGCGGTGGGCATGGCGCT
>Ga0209415_10021221_pt1 | contig 10022 bp, 7 predicted proteins | sample PeaSoiSIISIP2007_FD_187696 | JGI IMG/M metagenome (GOLD analysis project Ga0209415, IMG submission 187696) | Peat soil microbial communities from Weissenstadt, Germany - SII-SIP-2007 (SPAdes) (version 2) | ecosystem: Environmental > Terrestrial > Soil > Wetlands > Peat | place: Germany... | reverse complement strand
TGGTTGCGCAACTCGAGGAGCGCCGGCTTCCCATCGTATTCCTTGATACCGGCACGGTTCGCGAGCGAATCAGCAATATCAAAGTGAATTACGAGATGGGAATTCACGAAGCCGTCGAGCACCTGTTTCATCTGGGCCACACGAGAATCGGTTTCATCAGTGGCCCTATAGAATTACGCTCGGCGGAGATTCGCAGGGCTGCGTTCATGAAATGGCTGGGGCACCGCGGACTTCTTGTCGACGAGGGATTGATTGAATCCGGAAACCACAAGATCGATGGTGGAGAATCGGCGATGGGGCGGCTCCTGGCCCTGGGCAAAAAACCGACAGCTGTTCTGGCTTCCAACGATCTGACGGCCATTGGCGCGTTGCGGGCAATCTATAGTGCGGGACTCCGCGTTCCCGGCGACATTTCCGTCATCGGTTATGATGACATCGACTTCAGTCAGTACACGCAACCAGCGTTGACGACGGTCCGATTGTCACGCGTGGAACTGGCGGAGAAAGCGCTGGATGCGCTTGTCTCCGTTCTCGGAGATAAGAACAAATTGGGGCGTGAATTTAATGTTGAGACACATCTCGTCGTTCGGAACTCGACTGGGAAAAGCAAGGAGTAAGAGCCAGGCAGAAGGGGAATTAGCCCTGGCGGAGTTGGGGTGTGACGGGCCGTTGTGCCACGAAAAGATGAGTAACACGCCGATGTAATCGTTTACAATATAGGTCGACTGGGCGATTCCTCTCGAATACTCCTTCAAGGAAACGAGCCCGGTCCCGATTCCGGTAAGTCAAGAAAATGAGAGCCCCTATGGATAAGATGCGCAGCCTCCTTACGAAATTCAATTCACGCTTTGGGGGACCCGCGAGCGTGTACCGTGCGCCGGGCCGCGTGAACCTGATCGGAGAGCATACCGACTACAACGACGGATTTGTTTTGCCGGCCACGATCGGGTTTTCCTGTTGGGTAGCCATCGCCGGACGGAATGACCGTAAAATACATGTTCATTCCGAGAATTACGATGAATCCGTCGAGGCGGATCTCGACACACTGAAGGTCCATGCCACAGGGAAATGGGCCGACTACCCGTTGGGTGTCGCTTGGGCGCTTGAAAATGCTGGCTACCGCCTGCAAGGAGCCAATCTTTATCTTTTGGGAGAAGTGCCGCTCGGTGCGGGCCTCAGTTCCTCGGCGTCCGTTGAAGTTTCCACTGCGTACGCGCTGCTGGATCTGGCGCATCATCGTTTTGAAGCGACGAAGGCCGCTCTACTCTGTCAGAAAGCCGAAAATGAATTTGTGGGCGCGCATTGCGGCATCATGGATCAATTTGTGTCTTGTCATGGCCGAGTCGGAAGTGCACTTCTTCTCGATTGCCGCTCGCTTGAATTTCGCCTCTTGCAGCTTCCGCACGAAGTTCACATGGTGATTTGCAATACCATGGTGCAGCACAAACTCGGAGGAAGTGAATACAACGTGCGCCGGGCGCAATGCGAAGAAGGTGTGCGGCTGTTATCCAAAGCCCTCCCGGGTATTCGCGCGCTGCGAGATGTTTCGCTGGATCAGCTTGAACAGAATCGCGGCCTTCTGAGCGAAACTGCATTTCGACGTTGCCGGCACGTGGTGAGTGAAAATGCCCGCGTGCTGCAGGCCGTTGCGGCGCTGGAAGCAGGTCGGATCGAAGCGTTGCGTCAACTGGCGGCGGATTCCCATCGCAGCCTCCGCGATGATTATGAAGTCAGTTGCCGGGAACTGGACATCATGGTGGATCTCGCCACCAAGCAAAAGGGCGTTTTTGGCGCCCGCATGACAGGCGGTGGTTTCGGAGGCTGCACTATCAATCTGGTGAAGGCAGCCGATAGCGAAGAGTTTCGCAGGCGTGTCGCGCAAGAATACGAAGCGGCAACCGGGCTGACGCCGAACATCTACGTTTGTGAAGCTTCCCAGGGCGCTGAAAAAGTCGAACTGGGAGCGTAGGAAACAGGCGTTCAGGATAACTGAATGCCGATGGGGAGTTGCATGAGTGATTTTGAGTTCGCGCAGAGCCCGCACCGGCGGTTTAACCCGCTGCTTCGCGAATGGGTGTTGGTTTCGCCGCATCGGACGCAGCGGCCGTGGCTTGGAAGAGTTGACAAGGACGCCGCGGCAAATCCGGTTGCGTACGATCCCGCTTGCTACCTTTGCCCTGGGAATGAGCGCGCAGGAGGCGCGCGCAACCCGCAGTACACCGCCACATTCGCGTTCGACAATGACTTCGCGGCTTTGCTGCCGGATACGCCTCCGGCCGAAGTTAACGAAGCGGATCTTCTCATTGCCAGGTCCGAAGCGGGGATATGCCGCGTGGTTTGTTTTTCCCCGCGGCACGACCTGACCATTCCGGTAATGTCCCGCGGAGAAATTCGCCAGGTCATCGATGTGTGGGCCCGACAGTTTCAACAATTAGAAGCCATTCCCTGGGTTCGCCATATTCAGATTTTCGAGAATCGCGGCGCGCTGATGGGAGCCAGCAACCCGCACCCGCACTGCCAGATTTGGGCGAACGCCACACTGCCCAATATCCCCGACAGGGAATTCTCCTCGTTCGAGGCGTACTGCAGCGAAAAGAGATCCTGCCTTTTGTGTGACTATCTCAAGTTGGAACTCAGCAAGAACGAGCGAGTCGTCTGCCAGAACGACGGCTTTGCCGTGGTGGTCCCTTTTTGGGCGGTATGGCCGTTTGAAACTCTGCTGCTGAGCAAGCGACATGTTGCAACCATGCACGAACTTTCGTCAGAAGAGCGCGAACTCCTCGCCGATATTCTCCAGAAGATCACCATCCGCTACGACAATCTGTTCGAGACATCGTTTCCCTACTCGATGGGGTTTCATCAGCGGCCTTGCGATGGCTTGATACATCCTGAGTGCCATTTTCATGCTCATTACTATCCGCCCCTGTTGCGTTCGGCAACGGTGCGCAAGTTCATGGTCGGTTACGAGATGCTGGCGACGCCCCAACGTGACATCACGCCGGAAAGCGCCGCCGAACGGCTGGCAAGCTTATCCGAGATTCACTATCTTCACAGGAACAGTTCCTCCTAGCGTTGCGCCGTGTTGTGGTTGGCTCTCTTGAGAAAAAAGGAAGAATGCCGCAGCGGAAGAAGCTGCGCGGAAGTGAATCGAAAAGCTCTGAAGTGTTCCGGAACGATACGTCTTTCCATCCCTAGAAATTTCTAACCTCACAAGTCGTGTATTTCCCTAATCCAAATGCCTGATTGGCCGTTGAAGTGGTGTGTGCCTTGCACGTTGGACAAAGAGTGTGGGGAGGGGTGTAGTCCGCCTGGAAAGGCGAGGCGCGTGGAGACAAGGGAAGGTCATGGGGGCTTCTAAGAAGGAAACGCGGCGAGGCTTTTGGCCGCTGGGACGCAGGCGGCTGGCCCGATTGGCGCTCGCAGTGTGCTTGGCCTTGGCGTTTCCCTGCGTGGAATTTGGTCAGGTCCGCTCCGAAGAATACCGAATAAAAGCAGCGTACCTGGGGAAGATTCCGAGTTTTGTGGAGTGGCCGCCGAGTGACGGCATCGCCCCCAAGTCTGCCTTTCAATTGTGCACGGTGGGGTACTTCCCCTTCGGTACCAGGCTCGCGTCGGAGGTCGATGGCGTCACCGTTGCGGGGCGAAAGATCGAACTGCGATTGCTTCGCAGAGGGCAGGAATTGCATGACTGCGACATGGTGTTTTTCGACCAGTCCGAGGAGAAGTACTACCAAAAGATGTTGGAGTCATTGCACGGGAAGAGCGTGCTAACCGTCGGCGAGACGAAGGGTTTTCTGAATGCTGGCGGAATCATGCAATTCAATTATGAAAACGACAAGCTGCAAATCGAGGTAAACCTCGTGGAAGCAAGGAAGGCGAAGTTGAAACTGGACGCGCGGCTACTCGCGTTGGCGAAGCGGGTGGTAACGGAGCAGGGAGCACCTGGCGGCTGAGATGAAGGGATGGCAGAAAACCTCGTTGAGGCGCCGCCTGCTGCTGTTGACCATGATCAGCAGCAGCGCCGGAGTGGTGTTCGCGGCATTGATAGGACTGGCCTACAACGAGCATCTGGCCCGCGTACACAAGGTGGAAGAACTGCAATCAGCGGCGGACCTTTTGGGGACAAACAGCGCGGCGGCCCTGGTCTTTGACGACAGTGTGGAAGGCGCGCGGGTGTTGCAGGCGCTGCAAACGAGGAAGCACATCCGCAGGGGCGTGTTGTTCCTGCCTAACGGAAATGTGTTCACCGAATTTAAGCGTGGCGTTTACAGGACTGGCGCAATCAAGGAGTTGGCAAAGAGAGGAGAAGGCATTTATTGGTCCGCAGATTGTCTGGAGCTAGTGAGCTCAGTCCGTTTGGAGGGCCATGAAATCGGGAAACTGTATCTGGAGGAGGGACTAAACGACCTGAGAGAAGAGAAATGGCACACGGCCGTGCTGGCGATACCGGTACTTGGGGCGACACTGCTGGTGGTGTACTTTTTAACGCTGATCCAGCAGAGATCGATTGTTGAGCCGATCCGGCAACTCTCGAATGTCGCGGGCCGTGTAGCGGAAGAAAAGAATTACGCGCTGCGAGCTCCGTCATTGCAGGGGCCGGAACTTGGGCAACTAGGGAACGCATTCGACCATATGCTGGAGGTGATTGAAAGCCGCGACCAGGAACTCCGCGAAACGCGAGATCAACTGGAAGCACGGGTAAGCGAGCGCACCATGGCCCTGGAACAAGAGATCGTGGAGCGTCGACGTGCCCAGTTGTGCTCGAGAGAAAGTGAGGAACTGTTCCGCGCGCTAAATGAAGCGGCGCCAGTGGGAATTATCTCCGGGACCAAAGAAGGCATCATCCGTCTGAGCAATCCGGCATTCCGAAAAATGTTTGGTTACACCGAAGAGGAACTCACTGGAAAATCCTTGCCCGACCTTCTGCTCACTCCAGCGATGCGTGAGAATTGGACTCCCATAGACAAACTGCTTGAGAGAGGGCGCGTCGTGCACCACATTGCGCATCGCAAGAAGAAGGACGACAAAGAGATCGACGTTGAAGTGTTCGGTGCGCCTTTAAACCTCGAGGGAAAGGGCCCGGGATTCCTTGCGATCTACGTGGATATCTCGCAGCGCGTCGAAGCGGAAAAGTCCATTCGCGAAAGTGAAGAGTTGTTCCGGTTGCTGAGTTCCGCGGCCCCCATCGGCATCTTCCGTGCCGACCCCCAGGGGCGCTGGGTTTACGTGAACCAAAGATGGAGCGAAATGACCGGGCGCGCGGCGGAATCCGCTCTTGGCTATGGATGGCTGGAATCCGTGCACCCCGAGGAACGGAAGCAGACGGAACGTCTATGGAAATCCGCTGCGGAAATGGGAATTGAGCTGCAGGACGAAACGCGATTTCTGACTCCCGACGGAAATACCAACTGGGTTTATTGGGGATCGCGGGCGTTGCATGGCCCGGATGGGAACCTAATTGGATTCGTAGGGGTGATTGAAGACATCACCAAACGAAGGTCAGCCGAACAGCGCCTGCTGGAAGCGAAACAGGCTGCGGAATCAGCGAATGAAGCGAAGAGCCAGTTCCTGGCGAATATGAGCCATGAAATCCGGACGCCGATGAACGGGATTCTGGGGATGACGGAACTGGCATTGGAAACTCCACTAAACGGGCAGCAACACGAATACCTGGAAATGGTGAGAGGTTGCGCGGAGTCGCTGCTGGAGATCATCGAAGACGTACTCGATTTTTCCAAGATCGAGACGGGCAGGGCGGAACTGGAGAGCGTGCCATTTGCGATTCTGGATTGCGTGGAGAACGCACTGCAACCCGTGACCGTGCGCGCACAGCAAAAGGGCGTGGAGCTGGGGTGGCTGGTAAAGGGCGAACTGCCGGAATTGGTGCAGGGCGATCCCACAAGATTGCGGCAGATTCTGATCAATCTGCTGGGGAATGCGGTGAAGTTTACGGAAGAAGGAGAGGTCTTGCTGGCGATCGAGTGCCTCAGGTGCGAAGAAGAAACGGCGGTGATACGGTTCGAGGTCCGGGATACAGGTGTGGGCATACCGGTGGAAAGTCAGAGCAAGATTTTCGAAGCGTTTCAGCAGTCGGATGCTTCCGTCACGCGGCAATATGGAGGGACAGGGCTGGGATTATCGATATCCGCGCGGTTAGTACGGATGATGGGCGGAGAGATCGAGGTGGAAAGCGCGGAGGGAAAAGGGAGCCGTTTCTTCTTCACAATAAAGCTGAAAACTGCGGCCGAGGGAGTGCGAGGGAATGAGGAACAAGGCAAGCTGCCGCGAGTGAAGATCCTGGTGGTGGAGGAACGGAAAGAAGATCAGGAATTGCTGACCTGGCTGATGACCCGCTGGGGTCTAGACGTGGAAGTAGCCGGAAGCGTGGAGGAAGCCCGCAGGCTGCTGGCCAGTCAGAAAGAGAAGAATCAGCAATACCGGGCCGTTTTGCTCAACCAAAACCTGCGCGGAGCTGATGGATATGAGGTGGCGAGAGAAATCCGCATCTATGCTCCGCGGGAAGCCACAGCAATTCTGGTGATGTCCTCCGCGCCAACGATGCTGGAGGATCCCCGGGCCGCGGGATGTGGAATATTTCGCCAATTGGGAAAACCGCTACGCCGGCGGGCGTTGTGGGAAAGCTTGCGCACAGCCTTGCTGCCAGGAGAGCCGGAGAACCGGAAGAGCACAGAGCCCCAGATGGAGACCGCGGGGAGACAGTGCCGGATTCTGCTGGTGGAAGACAACATTGTGAATCAGAAACTCGGTGTGCGCTTACTGGAAAAGATGGGGCATCAGGTCGAGGTGGCAAACAACGGTCAGGAAGCTTGTGAGGTCTTGCGCGCGGCCCGGTTTGACCTGGTCCTGATGGACTTGCAGATGCCCGTGATGGGTGGCCTGGAAGCAACACGCAAAATCCGTGAGAGCGAAGAGCAATCAAGGCGGCACCTGCCCATCCTTGCGATGACCGCGCATGCGGCCGCGCAGGACGAAAAACGGTGCTTGGAGGCAGGTATGGATGGCTATGTGACAAAACCGATACGGCGGGAAGTGCTGCGCAAGGAGATCGATCGAGTGACGGCACAAAGCGCACCGGCGGAAGCTGTCGGGGAGTCACCGGACCGGATCGCGCGTTCGGAAAACGAGTGGGACGTGAAGGAATTGTTGGAGCGACTGGAAGGCGACCATGAGTTTTTCCGGGAGTTGCTGCAGATCTTCCGCGATGACAGCCAGGTGAATCTGCGGAAAGCCCGCGAAGCCCTTGCCCGAGAAGACCTGGCGGAATTGTCGCGTGCCGGACATACCTTGAAGGGCATGCTGAGAAATCTGTCGATGAATGCTGCCGCGGAAACGGCCGCGGCATTGGAGACAGCCGCGCGGCTCGGGGCACGGAGTGAATCGCAGACGCTTCTAGAACAGTTGGAGCACTCCGTGGCAGGAATCATGCCAGAGGTGGAAACGCATCTGGCGGAGGTAGGCGCATGAAGATTCTTGTAGCAGAAGATGACTCGCTTTCCCGGACGCTCTTGCAAAGAACGCTGCAACGGGCAGGTTATGAAGTGACGGACGTGGAAGATGGCTGCCGCGCACTGGCGGAATTAAGCAAAGAGGACCCGCCGCGGCTGGCGCTCCTGGATTGGATTATGCCGGGAAGAGATGGCATCGAAGTGTGCCGGGAAGTTCGGCGACGGAAGGAACATGCCTACACGTACCTGATCCTGTTGTCCTCGCGCGAGACGAAGCAGGACATCGTGCAGGGGCTTGAGTCTGGCGCGGACGACTATCTGACGAAGCCTTACGATACCGATGAATTGAAAGCCAGGCTGCGCGCCGGGGAGCGCATCCTGGAACTCGAAGATCGTCTGGTGGAGGCGCGCGAGAGCATGAGATTCCAGGCCACACATGACGTGCTGACGTCGCTGTGGAACCGAGGCGTGATCGTGGAACTTTTGTCCCGCGAAGTGGTGCGCTCGCGGCGTGAAAAGTGCTCCAGCGCCGTAATGATGTGCGATATCGACCACTTCAAGGCGGTGAATGATCAGTACGGGCATGCGGCAGGAGATGATGTTTTGAAGGAAGTGGCGCGGCGGTTGCACACGTCGGTGCGGTCGTATGACATGGTGGGGCGCTATGGAGGAGAAGAATTCCTGGTGGTGCTGAACAAGTGCGATCCCGCAAGCGCGGTGGCGAGGGCGGAAAATCTTCGGAACACGGTGGCCGCGAAGCCCATTGTACTGGCAACGAAATCGCTAAAGGTCACCATCAGCGTGGGAGTGGCGCTGTCCACTGATTTTCCCAATCGCGATGCCGACGAAATCCTGCACGCAGCGGACATGGCGCTCTACGATGCGAAAGAGTCCGGGCGGAATTGCGTGCGCCTGGCGAAGCCCGGAATTCTAGGCCGGGAGAATGAAACGGCGCCAGCAGAAAGCCCTGTCCTGGTTACTCACAAATAGTTAAGGGCCAGGCCTTGCGGGGCCCGCTGGTCACTTGATCTTGCCCCGGCTCCCCTCCATCATCTGGCGCATCGCGGAGGTGGAACCGGGGGCACGCCGTTCGCGCCAGGCTTCGAGCCTTGCGCAAGCCTCCTCAATGGCGGAAAAAAGAAGGGGATTCTTGAACGCGGCGCGCCAAGTGGGCACGATCGAGCGCATGCGGTCCCAGACAACCCAGATTTCTCCATTACTCTCGAAAAAAAGTTCGTCGTTGATCATGCCACGGTTGACAATACTGGCGACCATATCCCAATAGCTTATGACCATGCGGATATATGTGTTTTCCTGGCTGCCCTGCGGATACCGCTGCATCAGCTCTTCCGGCGTGGCCGCATGAAAATGCTCAACAAACCACGCGCGCGCCTCGCGCAGCCGGGGTTCGCGTCGCAGATCGTAGAGTCGCAGCATGAGGTTCACTTCGTCATAGGTGATCTGGGCCATGAGAGGTTCTCCTTTATTTCATGCGGAGTGAGCCGGCGGCGGGGAATCCTGCGAAGAGGCAGGGTGCACCAACTCGACGCGCTGGACATTGTACAGGGGGAAACCCTGCCGCTGGAACTCCAATTGGATGCGGCGGCGCAACTCCCGGGCTACATCTTCATGGCGGGAAGGCGCGGTACGCACCTGGAGGCGCACGGTGGAGGCCGACTGATCGAACGATTGCAGGCCGAGGATTCGGGGGCCATCCACGAGGGCCTGGGACCATGATGGATCGCTGCGCAATGCGGCAGCCGCAGCATCAAGAAGTTGCAGCAGCTTTTCCTGAGGCATATTTGGAGAGACGGCAACATCCACAAAGGCTTGTGACCAATCGCGGCTGAGGTTAGCGAGAGTGCGGATTTCGCCATTGGAAAGGGTTACCAGGGCGCCGCGCGAATCGCGCACGACAGTGCGGCGCAGGGAAAGATGCTCGACCCGGCCCTGCGTATCTCCAACCTGTATGGTGTCGCCAACGACGAACTGGTCCTCGAGGATGATGTGGAATCCGGTGATGATGTCGCGAATGAAATTCTGGGCGCCAAGACCAATCGCCAGAGTAGCCAGGCCAGCGAGCGCGGCCACGGGAAAGACGTTGATGCCAATCTCCTCCGCGGCGGTGAGCAGCGCCACGGCCCAGACAACCTTGCTGCCCGTGCTATAGACGATTCCGGAGAGCGTGCGGGTCTGTTGTTCTCTGGCTTGAGCGGCGCGTGTTTGCGTGGCCGCTGGCTTGACGATCAGGTTGGTGGCGACGCGTAACAGCCGGTTCAGAATAAGGGCGACGACAAAAATGAGGATGAGGTGGAACAGATGAGCGAGCGTGAATTCGGGAAGATGCGTCAGCAGACTGGACATAAGGGTTGTCGGAGGGGGAGTATAGCATTGGTGGGGATGTGTTGCAGTGAGGGGCGTGTTCGGAAAGGGTGGCGGAGGCAGGAGGAACTTCAATGAAGACGCGACGCTCATTTTTGGGAGAGTTGCTCACCGCAGGGGCGGCGACCGGATTAGCAAGTACCCTGGCGCTTGCCCAGAGTCAGAATCCTTTAC